>MDTG01100111.1_pt1 | contig 40505 bp, 43 predicted proteins | sample 811421 | NCBI WGS metagenome assembly MDTG01 (sample SAMN05326645, study PRJNA326480) | marine metagenome | isolation source: seawater | place: Pacific Ocean: South East | collected 2011 | reverse complement strand
AAGTACCAATTACTTCTTTTGAGGAATATGCCCAACCTAATCTTAATCCTGCTAATGCATAAATTTTTGAAAATGTTCTAGTTACTATTAAATTAGGAAATTTTTTCACCAACTCTATACCATCAGAAAAACTTTTTTCTATAACATACTCTGCATATGCACCATCTAAAACGATTATGACATGAGGTGGAATTTTTTCTAACATATTAATAAGTCTTTTTTTTTCAAGTATCAATCCCGTCGGATTATTTGGGTTTGCAAGAAATACAATATTAGTTTTTTCAGTTACTCTATTGACTATATCGTATTCATCAATAATTAATGAATTTTGGTTTGAAAAAACTACTTTAGCACCAACAGCGTGTCCTATGATCGGATAGTATAAGAATCCATATTTGTTACAAATTATTTCACTATTCCCTCCAGAAAATGCTAGACCTATTAATGATAAAATGTCATCAGATCCGTTGCCACATATAATTTGATCAAAATTAATTTTGTACTTTTTGGATATCGCTTTTTTTAAAATTAAAGAATCACCATCCGGGTATAAATTTAATTGATTAATTTTTAATTGTATTTTTTTTTTTATTTTTTGCGGAATTAAAAAAGGTGATTCATTTGAAGAGAGTTTTATTCCACCTCTAGATTCGTTCTCACTTTCTCCAGGTTCATATTTTGCAATTTTATTGATGCTTACTTTTATTTTTTTTAGTATAGGACTTATTTCTTTATTATTCATAATATTAACTAACTCTATTACTAATAAATTATTTTGACTACTGCATCAACATAGCTATGATGTGACCTAAGTCAAGTAATCTAACATTACATTTAAAAAAATGAAAAAAAAAATAAATAAAATTATTTTTGAAAATGATCTTCAACTTGATAGCGGTTTGTTTTTAAAAAATTGTGAGATTGCATTTGAAACGTACGGCAAACTTAATAAGAAAAAGTCAAATGCAATTTTCATTTGTCATGCTTTAAGTGGTGATCAATATTGTAGTGGAATAAGCCCAATAACAAAAAAAAAAGGTTGGTGGTATGAATTAGTAGGACCTGGAAAACCAATAAATACTAAAGACTTTTTTGTTATTTGTAGTAATGTTATAGGTGGATGTCAAGGCAGCACTGGTCCATCGAGTATAGATCCGAAAACAGGGAGAAGATATGATTTGACTTTTCCTGTAATAACAATTTCTGATATGGTTAGAGCACAAGTTAAGTTGATAGATTATTTTAAGATTGACAAATTATTTGCTGTAGTTGGTGGTTCTATGGGTGGAATGCAAGCATTAGAATGGGGGGTATCTTTCTCTGAAAGAGTGCAGGCAATAATACCCATAGCTACATCCTACAGACATTCTGCTCAAAATATTGCCTTTCATGAGATTGGAAGGCAATCTATAATGTCAGATCCAAGCTGGCACAAAGGCAAGTATATCGATAAAAGAACAAAACCAAAAAGAGGTTTATCTGTGGCAAGAATGATTGCCCATATTACGTATCTTTCAGAATCAGCACTTCAAAGAAAATTTGGAAGAAATTTACAAAAAGGACAAAATTTCTCATATAAATTTGATGTAGATTTTCAAATTGAAAGTTATCTTAAACATCAGGGATTTTCATTTGTTGATAGGTTCGATGCTAATAGCTATTTGTATATAACTAAAGCTATGGATTATTTTGATTTGTCTATAGCTCAAAATAAACTGTTTAAAAAATTTAAACAAACAAAAATTAGATTTTGTTTTTTTACGTTTTCTTCTGATTGGCTTTTTCCAACCTCTGAGACTAAAGCAATTATAAAATTTTTGAATAGTTGTGGTTCAAATGTAAGTTTTGTGGAAATTGAAACAGATAAGGGTCATGATGCTTTTTTATTAAATGAAATTAAATTTCATAAAACCTTAATAGGGTTTCTTAATGGATTAAAAAAAAGTGTGTTATAATGTGTAATTCTTTAAGAAAAGATTTAAAAATAATTTATGATATAATTGATCAAAATGAAGTGGTGTTGGATGTTGGTTGTGGTGAAGGTTTATTGCTCAGTTACTTATCTGAATATAAGAAAGTTGACTGTAGAGGAATTGAGATTAATCAAAAAGGAGTTAACAAGTGTGTAGAAAAAGGACTTGCAGTTATACAAGGAGATGCGAACATTGATTTAAAGGATTATCCAGATAACTTTTTTACTACTGCTATCCTTAGTCAAACAATACAAGCAATGATATCGCCAGATTTGGTTATAAATAACTTAGTGAGGATTAGTAAAAGAGCTATTATTTCATTTCCAAATTTTGGTTATTGGAAAATTAGGAGAGACTTGATGGTTTCTGGAAAAATGCCTCAATCAAAAATTTTACCATATAATTGGTATGACTCTCCGAATATTCACTTATGTACTATCAAAGATTTTGAAATATTTTGTTACGATAATAGAATAAAAATTCAAAAAAAAATATTAATCAATTCAAATAGCAATGTTTTTTTACCCTTATTCTTTGGAAATTTTTTTGCTTATCAGGCTATTTTTTCAATTACAAAGGACTACCAATGATTGATGTTATATTGATACCTGCTTTAAAAGATAATTATATTTATATTCTTAATGATAAAGAATCAAATTTAACTGCTTGTGTAGATCCATGTGTATCCGATCTAGTTTTAAGAACACTTGATCTTAATAATTTAAAATTAGATTTTATTTTAAATACTCATCATCACTACGATCATGTGGGAGGAAACTTAAATTTAAAACAAAAAACCAACTGCAAAATAATTGGCGCCGATGTCGATAAAAAAAGAATTCCAGGAATTGATATAACAATTAAAAATGAAGAAACGTTTAAATTTGGAAGTTCAATTTTTAAGGTGCACGAAACACCAGGGCATACAGTTGGTCATATTATTTATCATTTTTACGAAGACAAAATTTTATTTTGTGGTGATACTCTTTTTTCATTTGGTTGTGGAAGAATATTTGAGGGAAGTCAAGAGCAAATGTGGGAATCTTTGAAACTTATAAAATCTTTTCCTAATGAAACTCTAATTTATTGTGGTCACGAATACACGGAATCAAATTTAGAATTCGCAATTAGCTTAACTCCTGATGACCAAAATTTATCCTCAAAATTTGAAGAAGTAAAAAAACTTAGAAAAAAAGGTATGCCATCTATTCCTTCGAGATTAAACATTGAAAAAAAAATGAATCCCTTTTTCAGAGTTAGTGAAAAAAAATTTAAAAAAAGTGTTGGCCTAATGGGTGATGATGTGGAATCTTTTAAAAAGATAAGAAAAATGAAAGATATATTTTAATTTAATCCATATATAATCCTCCATTAATTGAGAATGTTGCGCCATTAATATAACCTGCTTTTTCTGAAACTAAATATAATACCATTTCAGCGATTTCATCAGATTCGCCCAAACGCTTAGCTGGGATAGTTTCAACTATCCCATTTAAAATATCTTCTCTAATCGCTGCAACCATTTCTGTATTAATATATCCTGGGGAAATTACATTGGATGTAATACCTTTACTTGCACTTTCTAGGGCTAATGATTTTGAAAATCCTTCCAATGCAGCTTTTGTAGCTGAGTAATTTGTCTGTCCAAACTGCCCTTTTTGACCATTAACAGATGATATGTGAATTATTCTTCCAAAACCATTGTTTCTCATATCGTTAATAACACTAGACGTCAAATTAAAAACAGAATTAAGATTTACGTTAATTACAGCATCCCAACTTTCTTTTTTCATTTTGTGAAGGGGTGCATCTTTTGTTATGCCGGCATTATTGATTAATATATCAATTTTTCCGTACTTTGATTTTATTTTTTCGATTGCTATTTTTGTTTCGTCGTAAGAGCTTACATTCCATTTTTCAATTTCAATTTTATAATTAGATGCAAACTTATGTGCTGCTTCATCATTACTATGATAAGATGCTATAACAGTATAATTATTTTCATTGAGCAATTTAGAAATAGATTCACCTATACCTCGTGTTCCGCCTGTTACTAAAGCAACTTTGTTCATGAGTTAATTCCTTTCCACACACATAGCAATACCTTGTCCTCCGCCTATACATAAAGTTGCAAGACCTTTTTTCTTACTTTGATTTGTTAACTCGTGAATAAGTGTTACTAAAATTCTCGCACCTGATGCTCCAATCGGATGACCTAATGCAATGGCTCCTCCATTAACATTCACTTTATTCATACTCCATTTTAATTCTTTACTGACTGCTAATGCCTGTGACGCAAAAGCTTCATTAGCTTCGATTAAATCTAAATCTTCAATTTTCCAATTAGCAATAGCTAGTGCTTTTTTTACTGCATTCACTGGCCCTATTCCCATAATTGATGGATCAACGCCAACAGTAGCCCATGAAACAATTTTTGCTAAAGGTGGTAAATTTAGAGAATTTGCTTTTTCTTCACTCATCAAGCAAACTGCTGCTGCACCATCGTTAATTCCAGACGCATTTCCAGCTGAAACACTTCCATCTTTTTTAAACACAGGTCTAAGTTTATTAATTGCTTCAAACGTTGAGCCATGTCTAGGAAATTCATCTGATGAAATCTCTCTTTCTTCTTTTTTAATTTGATATTTTATTGGTATGATTTCATTTTTAAATTTGAAATTTTTTTGCGCGTTCTCTGCTTTATTTTGGGATTCAGTTGCAAAATGATCTTGATCATTCTTTGAAATGTGATATTTTTCGGCTACATTTTCAGCTGTTATTCCCATATGATAGTCGTTCATTGCACACCATAAGCCATCTATTATCATAGAGTCTTTAAGTTCACCATCTCCCATTTTTATTCCGTTTCGAAGATTTGAGGTATGGTGTGCATTGCTCATTGATTCTTGACCACCTGCAATTACTATGTCAGATTGACCTGTAATTATTGATTGTGCACCTAAAGATATTGACCTTAGTCCAGAACCACAAACTTGATTAACTGTCAGTGCACTTTTATCTTCAGGTATACCAGCTAGAAATGAGCTTTGTCTTGCAGGATTTTGTCCAGAACCTCCAGTTAACACTTGACCCATTATAACTTCATCAACTTGTTTCTTCTCAATTTGAGAATTATTAATTACATCCTCTATACAAATTTTTCCAAGTTCACAAGCTGAAAAGTTGCTTAAACCTCCAAGGAATTTACCAATAGGAGTTCTTTTGGCTGAAGTAATTACAATATTTTTCATAAGATTAAATTATTTATAATTAAAATTCGATAAACTAATATCAAAATCTAAAATAATAAGCAATATAACATTTTTTTTGATTGAAAATAAAAATCTTTTAAAATCCAAATAATACTTTTATTTCTTAAATTTACATGTATAAATAACAATTTTAGGATTAATTATGTTTTTAATTTTTGAAAATGGTGGAAAGCAATACAAAGTAAAAAAAGGTGATGTCTTAAAACTTGAGAGTTTTGATTGTAAAAAAGATGAAATCGTAAAGCTTGAAAATGTTTCATTATTTTCTGATGAAAATAATGAAATTACCTTTGGTTCTCCATATATTAAAGATGCATACGTTAAGGTAAAAATTCTTGATGTCGTAAAAGACGAGAAAGTAATTATTTTTAAAAAAAAAAGAAGACATAATTATAGAAGGAAAATTGGTCATAGACAAAACGTTATTCTGATAAGAATTGAAGAGCTTTCATTAAATTCAAAAAAAAGTTCTTCAGGCACATCTAGTCTAGATAAAGACCAAACTACTAAACAAAATACAAAATCTAAGGACTAAATTATGGCACATAAAAAAGCAGGTGGAAGCACAAGAAACGGTAGAGACACAGCTGGAAGAAGACTTGGTGTAAAAAAGTTCGGAGGAGAATCTGTTTTACCAGGTAATATAATTATTCGACAAAGAGGAACAAAATATCATCCAGGAAAAAATGTTGGATTAGGTAAAGATCATACAATATTTTCTTTGAAAAAGGGGAATGTTCTTTTCAAAAAAAAAGCACAAGGTAAAACCTTTGTGAATGTTGTACCATCAACAAACTAAATAGTATTATCCCACATCAAATTAGGTAAAATAATGAAGTTTCTTGATGAAGCTAAAATTTATTTAAAAGGGGGTAATGGTGGTTCAGGTTGTGTAAGTTTTAGAAGAGAAAAAAATTTACCTAAAGGTGGGCCTGACGGAGGTAATGGGGGAAAAGGTGGTTACATTTATATAAAGTCATTCGAAAATCTAAATACTTTGATTGACTTTAGGTATAAACAACATTTCTATGCAGTTGCAGGAAAAAGTGGGTCTGGTAAAAAAAAAACTGGCTCCAACGGTTTAGATTTAATAATCAAAGTACCTGTTGGAACACAAGTATTCTCAGAAGACAAAAAAAATTTAGTAAAAGACTTTAGAAAATCAGGTGATTTATTTCTTATTGCAAGAGGCGGTGGAGGCGGTAGGGGGAATCATAACTTCAAAACGTCAACGAATAGGGCCCCAAGAAAATTTGAAAATGGAAAAATTGGGGAAGAAAAGTGGGTATGGTTAAGATTAAAATTAATAGCAGATATTGGTATTGTAGGTTTGCCGAATGTAGGAAAGTCCTCTTTACTTAAATCCTTATCTTCAGCCAATGCTAAGATAGGAAATTATCCATTTACTACTCTTAAACCTCAGTTAGGTGTTGTTAGGTCAGAAGAAAAAGATGTAATAATTGCTGATTTACCAGGACTTATAAAAGGTGCTTCTGATGGAATAGGACTTGGTCACAAATTTTTAGCACATATAGAAAGATGTAAATATATAATTCATATGTGTGATATATCGCTCCCTGTAAATCAAATTTTATCCGATTACAATATTATTAGAAAAGAATTATTAAAGTATGGTGATATAACTGGCTCAAAAAAAGAAATATTGGTGTTTAATAAATCAGATTTAATAAGTAGAGAGAAAATTTCTCAAAAACTTAAAAATTTAAAAGCAATTTTTAAACAAAAAAATATCGTGATATCTTGTAAAAACAAATTAGGTTTAAAAGAATTGGTTAAACAAATATTAGAATTGTTCAAAAAAAGTAATGAATAATAAGTCATCAATTTTAGATTCAAAATTAGTCGTTATTAAAGTAGGTTCGTCATTACTTTTTAATAATGATAGTTTTAATCATACTTGGTTAGATTCTTTTGCAAAAGAGGTTAAATATTTAAGAGAAAAAAAAGTAAAAGTATTATTAGTTGCATCTGGGGCTGTGTCGTTTGGAAAAAAATATCTAACTATTAAAGATTCTAAAATCTTAAAAATTAACGAAAAACAAGCATGTGCCTCTTGTGGACAAAGTATATTGATGCAAAATTTTATAAAATCATTTAAAAAACAAAAAATTAAAGTAAGTCAAATACTACTCACTTTTTCTGAAATAGAGAATAGAAAAAAAAATCTCAATATAAGAGAAACTATTAATTCACTCTTAGAATATGATGTTATTCCAGTAATTAACGAGAATGATTCAGTTGCAACTGATGAATTAAAATTTGGAGATAATGACAGATTAGCTGCAATTGTGGCTCAAATTAGTGACGCAAATATTTTAATTCTTCTAAGTGATGTAAAAGGTTTATACGAAAAAAACCCTTTTAAAAATAAGAATGTCAAATTTATTTCAAAAGTTTCAGAAATAAACAAAAAAATTCAAAAAATGGCATCAAGTAATACAAATCTCCATGGATCGGGTGGTATGGCCACAAAAATTGAAGCAGCTAGAATTGCAATGAATTTTGGATGTAATACAATAATTTGTTCTGGAAAAATAAAAGATCCAATAAAAAGAATTATTAATAAAGGAAATGAAAACGGGACTTGGTTTATTTCTAAAAAAAAAAAATTAAGTCACTTCAAAAGATGGTTGGCGTCAAGTTTTAAAGTCTTTGGTGAATTAATTATTGATGAAGGTGCTGTGCTCGCAATTAAAGATGGTTCTAGTTTATTACCCTCTGGAATTCTAAAAATACTTGGAAAATTTTCTAGGGGAGATATTGTTGAAATTAAATCAGAAAATAAAATTTTAATAGGCAGAGGGGTTATTTCTTACGATTCTGAAGAAATAAAAAAAATTCAGGGTAAAAAAACTTCAGAAATTTTTAAAGTACTTGGTTATTCTGGTCGAGATGAAATAATTCATAGAGATAATTTCATTTTAGATGATAAAATAAAATAAAATGGATATAAAAAAAGAAATTTTAGAAATTGGGAAAAAAGCAAAAGAAGCATCATACGAGCTTGCGGTTCTAGATACAGCCAAAAAAAATGAAGCTTTAGGTAAAGCAGCGGAGAATATTAAAACAAGAAGCAGAGAAATAATTGCAGCTAACAACATTGATTTAACAAAAGCTAAACAAAAACAATTAGCCCCAGCTTTAATAGACAGACTATTACTGGATGATGATAGAATAAATTCCATTGTAAATGGAATTTTGGACATTATTAAATTGGACGATCCAGTAAAAAAAATTTTATCAGAATGGCAAAGACCTAATGGCTTAAAAATTCAAAAAGTTTCAGTCCCTTTGGGGGTGATTGGTGTAATCTATGAATCAAGACCTAATGTTGCAGCTGATGCTGCTGCTCTTTGTTTAAAGTCAAGTAATGCTACAATATTAAGAGGAGGATCAGAAAGTTTTAATTCATCAACAAAAATTATAGAAATTATCAATGAATCTTATAACGAGTGTAAATTGCCGTTAGGTACATTACAAACAATACCAACTATAAGTAGAGAAGCGGTTGGTATACTTTTAGGTATGGATAAATTTGTAGATGTTTTTGTTCCAAGAGGTGGAAGATCGTTGATCGAAAGAGTTATCAATGAAAGTAGAGTTCCAGTTTTTCGTCATTTAGATGGAATATGTCATACTTATGTTCAAAAATCTTCAGAAATTAAGGAAGCAGCAAAAATTGTTATTAATGCAAAAATGCGAAGACCTGGTATATGCGGGGCTACTGAAACTTTATTAATTGATCAAGAAATTCTTGACACACATTTACCAGAAATCATCAAGCTATTAAAACAAAAAAATTGTTCTATAATTGGAGATGATGAGGTATGTAAATACGATAAATCAATTATAAAGGCTACTGAAGAGGATTGGAGAACTGAATATCTTGATTCGATAATTTCAATTAAAACCATTAAAAATGGTGTTAAGGAAGCTGTTCAGCACATAAACAGATATGGATCAGGCCATACCGATTCTATTATTTCATCTGATAAGGCAACAGTAGAATTTTTCTTAGATAAAGTGGATAGTGGTATTGTTATGCATAACACATCAACTCAATTTGCCGACGGGGGTGAATTTGGAATGGGTGCTGAAATTGGTATATCAACATCGAAACTTCACGCGAGAGGTCCTGTTGGTGTATCTCAACTTACAAGTTTCAAATATAAGGTAAGAGGAAATGGTCAAATTAGACCGTGAATCAATTCATAATTTAAAATTTAGAAGATTAAAAAAAAACATTGGTATTTTAGGTGGAACTTTTGACCCACCACATTTTGGCCATTTGAGAATAAGTATTAGAGCCCTTCATCTGTTGAAGTTAGATGAGATATGGTGGGTTGTGTCTTTGTCAAATCCTTTAAAGAAAAAGAAAAAAATTACAGAATTTCATGATAGATTCTGTAAAGTAAAAAATTTTAATAATCACTATAAGATTATTGCCTCAGACATAGAAAGAAGACTAGGAACTCCATACACTTCGGATGTAGTTTTATTTTTAAAAAAAAATTTTGTTAATACAAACTTTATCTGGCTTATGGGTGTAGATAATTTAGAAACATTTCATTTATGGAAAGATTGGAAATTTATTATAAACAATATTCCTATAGTAATTTTTGATAGACCTTTTTACACATTAAATATTATTAAAAACTCAAGTTTAAGTTTTTTTAGAACAAAAAGAATTTGTTCAAATAAAGTAAGTGTTTTTAAAAAGATGAAACATACTAGATGGATTTTTTTAAGAGGTTGGTCGAAACATGTTTCATCATCTCAAATAAACGAATATAATAATAAAAAATGAATAAATCGTTAAATGTTGAAGAGCTTTTAAAACAAATTAAAGATGCTTTAAATGATCTAAAAGCAATAAATATTCAAATCTTAAATATTCAAAAAAGAACTTCGTTAGCAGATTATATGATTATAGCTGATGGCAGTTCATCTCGACATGTAAACTCAATTGTTACTAATTTATGTAAAAAGTTAAAAAGATATATAATTTCTATAGAGGGGACAACATTATCAGAATGGGCACTTATTGATTTCGGTGATATAATTGTCCATGTTTTTAAGCCAACAATTAGAGAGATTTATAATTTGGAAAAAATCTGGAGCGAAAAAGCACCTGACGAGAAAAAAAAGTTTGGATAGTATGGAATTAAAAATAATATCCGCAGGAAAATTTTCTAAAAATTGTCCTTATGAAAAGATTTTTTATAATTATATGAAACGAATTTCAAATAAAATAACTTTAGAGGAAATTAAAGTTAAAGATTTTGTTAAGGAAAATTATTTTTTTGAAAAAAAAATTTCAATATCTTATAACGATCCTTTTACAAAAGTAATAATTTTAGATAAATGCGGAAAAAATGTTTCAAGTGAAAACTTTTCAAAGAATATTAGCCAAAAAATTTTAAACGGTTATAAAAAAATTATTTTTTTTATTGGTGGACCTGATGGATTCGATGAAAGTTTTATCAAACAATTTGAAATGATCTCCTTTGGAGATCAAACCTGGCCACATATGTTCGTAAGAATAATGCTGATTGAACAAATTTATAGAGCATTTTGTATTATAAATAATCATCCTTATCACAAATGAGTAACATTTCAAAAAAAATTGTTTTATGTATTATAGATGGCTTTGGAATAGCTCCTCGATCTCCTGCAAATGCCATATCATTGGCTGAAACAAAAAATTTAGATGAAATTTTTAGAAAATATCCGAACTGCAAACTTGGAGCTTCTGAAAGTGATGTTGGTTTACCAAAAGGTCAATTTGGGAATTCTGAAGTTGGTCATATGAGCATTGGTTCAGGCAGAGTTTTACTCCAAGACATGCTAAGGATTAATGAATCAATAAGATTAGGAGATTTAAAGAATAAAAAAGCAATAATAGATCTTAACTCACAAACTAGCCGAATTCATTTGCTCGGGCTATTGTCACGCGGAGGGGTACATGGACATGAGGATCATATTTTTTCATTATTAGATATTTTTGAAGAGAAAAATAAAGAAGTTTTTCTTCATTGTATTTTAGATGGTAGAGATAGTTCACCAAATAGTGGTATTAATTCAATTAAAAAATTAACAGAAAGAATAAAAAACAATAAAAATTTTAAGATTTCTAGTTTGGTCGGAAGATATTATGCAATGGATAGAGACAATAGATGGGATAGAGTTGAAAAGGCATACAGAGCTATTTTTGAAGGAATCTCAGATAGAATTTTTTATGATCCAATTAAAGAAATAGAATTTAGCTACAAAAACCAACTCACTGATGAATTTTTTGTTCCATCTTGTATGGAAGGTTTCGAAGGTATAAAGAAGGGCGACGGATTTTTGATTACTAACTTTAGAGCTGATAGAGTACGAGAAATATTATCCGCTTGCTTTAATGACATGTTTGATGAATTTGAGAGAAAAAAAAAATCTAATTTTTCAATAGCATTAGGTATGATTGAATATTCTAGAAGATTAAAAAAATATATTCAGCCAATCTTTGAACCACAAACTATAAAAAATACGTTAGGTGAGATATTAGCTGAAAATAAAATTAAACAACTACGTATTGCAGAGACAGAAAAATATGCACATGTAACTTATTTTTTTAATGGTGGAACTGAAAAAGAATTTTATGGGGAGCATAGAACTTTAGTTCCCTCTCCACGTGTTGAAACTTATGATCTTAAACCAGAAATGTCTGCTTTTGAGGTCACACAAAAATCAATTAATGCTATTGAATCTCATAAGTATGATTTTATTGTTATTAATTATGCTAATACGGATATGGTAGGTCATTCAGGAAAAATTTCAGCTACAATTAAGGCAACTGAAACAATTGATAATTGTATTGGTAATCTCCATAAATTCTGCCAGAAAGAAGATTACTTGTTAATCATTACGTCAGATCATGGAAATGCTGATTGTATGATTGATTCATTTGATCAACCTTGCACAACTCACACTTGTAACCCTGTTCCATTTGTAATCTGCGCAGAAGAGAAAATTGAATTAAAAAATGGATCTTTGGCAGATATTTCACCTACAATTTTGAATCTCATGGGAATTAAGAAATCTGATGAAATGTCAGGGAAATCACTAATATTATGAATTTTATTTTTTTACTAATTATTTTTTGTCTATCTTCTACAGTTGCAAAGCCAAAAGAAAAAGATTTTGTTTCTGAAAAAAAATTAAAGGCAATTCAAATGAAAACAATAGAAATTCACAATAATATAACACAAACTCAAAAATCAATTTCAAACTTAGATATTGAAATAAAAAAAAATAAACAAAGTCGAATTATCTTAAATAAATATGTAAATGACGAAGAAAATTTAGCTGAAAGCATAATCTTATTATTAAATAAAAAAATGATAAAAACTCCTGAACAAAACTTATTTCAAAATTTGATTAAAGGTGAGAATAACTTTTTGAGAGATAAAATAATTATGACCTTTATTTTAGAAGCTATCAAAAATGATATAAATATTTTCCTTGAAAGAATTGATAAAGCAGAAATTTTGAATTCAGAGCTAAATAATAAAATTGGTGCTTTAAATGTTGAAATTTCAAAGTTAGAAAATTCTAAAATAGCACTCGAAAAAGAGTTAAAGAAAAAAAGGACACTTCAAAAAAAAAATCCTAAGAGTATTATTTTTGTAAAAAAACAAAAAAAAATAAAAAATAAAGTTAAAAATATTAATGAACTAGTGACCGGTGTTAGTTCTCGAAAGGAAAAAAAAAATATTGAATTTAAATCAAAAAAAATTATTTTTCCTATAAAGGGCAATATAATATCAAACTTCAAGCAGATTAATGAAAACGCAAACTATGTTAATGGCTTAACGTTTGAAAGTAATGAAGATCCATATGTTGTTTCACCTTTAAATGGAGTAATTGTTTTTGCTGGAAAATTTAGAAGTTATGGTAATTTGATAATAATTGAGAACAAAAATGAATATCATTCAATCATTTCTGGTATGGACGAAATTATTACCTATTCTGGAAATGAAGTTTTTGTTGGAGAGCCGATAGCGAAAAATTATCTTAAAAAAGAAAAAAAAAAAAATTATACTTTGAATTAAGATATAAAGGTAAGCCTGTTGATCCGAAAAGAGAAGTTGAGATTTTATAAAAAAGAGGCATAATTGGAATATGAAAAAAATTAATTTTATAATTATCGTTTTTTTTGCAGTATTTTTTTCTAAGAATATTTTAGCAAATGACGAAAAGGATGAAAAAAAAGAAGTTTATAAGTACTTAAATTTATTTGGTGAGGCTTTTGAAAAAATTAAAAATAATTATGTTGAAGATGTAGCCGTCAAAGATCTAATTGAATCTGCAATAGAAGGCATGCTTTCATCGCTTGACCCTCATTCCACATATTTGAATACTGAAGAATTAGATGAACTTAGAGTTCAAACCAAAGGGGAGTTTGGTGGACTAGGAATTGAGGTTACTTTAGAAAATGGAGTTGTGAAAGTTATTTCTCCAATTGATGACACACCTGCATCAAAAGCTGGAATAATGTCTGGTGATATGATTACTCATTTGAATGGTGAGCCGGTTCTAGGAATGACTTTGTCTGAGGCCGTGAGCCTTATGCGAGGAAAAGTTGGTTCAAAAATCAAGCTCAAAGTCATCAGAAATGAGACTGAAAACTTGGATATAGAAATTGTTAGGGCCATAATCGAACTTAAATCTGTAAAGTCTAGAATTGAAAATGAAGTTGGATATATAAGAGTTTCATCTTTTAATCAAAAAGTTGATGATGAGATAAAAAAAGCAATAAAAAAATTTAAAAATGATAATAAACAGCTTATAGGTTACATACTTGATTTAAGAAATAATCCTGGTGGGTTATTAGATCAGGCAATATCAGTTACAGATATTTTTTTAGAAAAGGGAGAGATTGTATCAACCAGAGGTAGAAATAATGGTGATACAAGTAGGTATAGTGCTGTTAAATCAGATCTAACTGAAGGTTTACCGTTGGTTGTTCTTATTAACCAAGGAAGTGCCTCAGCGTCAGAAATTGTTGCTGGTGCATTGCAAGATCATAAAAGAGCTGTAATTATGGGAACTAAATCATTTGGTAAAGGCTCAGTACAAACTATATTGCCTTCAGGCGATAATGTAGCAATCAAACTTACAACAGCTAAATATTATACACCTTCTGGTAAATCTATACAACAAACTGGCATAAACCCAGATATCTTAGTTGAACAATCAGAACTCAAGCCAATCGTTACAAATAGTAGGCAAGAATCAGATTTGAAGAATTCTATAGAAAATGAACAAGCCAACAATAACAAATCTGAAAAAAAGACTTCCGATGAAGTAAGTGACTATCAGCTTATGAGGGCTTTTGATTTGATTTCTGCATTGAATATTACAAAGAACTTCTGAGAAAGACTTTTAGTGAGCTTAAATTATCGAAAAGGGATAGGCGTATTTTTACTCAATAACAGAAAACAAGTTTGGGTTGGAAAAAGGTTAGATATTAAAAATAATTTTTGGCAGATGCCTCAAGGAGGAATTGACACTGGAGAAAGTGAAAAAGAGGCAATGATGAGGGAGCTTTCCGAGGAAATAGGTACAAACAATGTCAAAGTTTTAGGAATGAGTCAAGATTGGTTAAGTTATAATTTGCCTGATAAACTTGTCGGTAAAATCTGGAAGGGTAGATACATAGGTCAATCTCAAAAATGGTTTGCATGCGAGTTTAAGGGTAATGAGAATGAAATTAACTTAAATACAAGCACTCCAGAATTTATTGATTGGAAATGGATTAAACCTCAATCTTTAATAAAATATGTAATTCCATTCAAACGTGATCTATATAAAAAAATTTTAGATATTTTTAATGAGTTTTATAACTAATTATAATACTTATTATTTATTATAGACTTTTTGACTTTTAAGTAATCTTCGTCTTCTCCTTTATCTTCAGACTTGTCTAAATTTTCTGTAGATTCCACATATTCTGTTAATATAACACATTTATTCTTTGCTATTTCACAAACACCATCTTTTATGAAAAAAATATTAATTATTTTATTTTCCAAGTATATGTAAATTAAACCTGATCTAAGGTTTGAAATCATAGGGCTGTGATCTTTCAATACACCAAAGTCTCCTTCAGTACCAGGCAGTATAATAAAATCTACATCTTTTGAAAAAAATAATCTATTGGGACAAACAATTTCGGTAATCATGATTCAATTACTCTCAGAAATTTTTTTTGCTTTTTCTAGTGCTTCATCAATTGTACCTACCATGTAAAATGCGGATTCTGGTAAATCGTCAAATTTACCTTCAACTAGGCCTTTAAAACCTTTAATTGTATCATCTAAATTTACAAAAACACCCGGTGTACCGGTAAAAACTTCTGCAACATGAAACGGTTGAGATAAGAATCTTTGTATTTTTCTTGCTCTACTAACAACCAATTGATCTTCTTCGGACAGTTCATCCATTCCAAGAATGGCTATAATATCTTGAAGGGATTTGTATTGTTGAAGTGTTTCTTGAACTTTTCTAGTAACGTTGTAATGTTCTTCTCCAACGACTCTAGGGTCAAGCACTCTCGAGGTTGAATCCAAAGGATCAACTGCAGGATAAATTCCAAGTTCAGCTATCTGTCTTGATAAAACAGTGGTTGCATCCAAATGTGCAAAAGAGGTTGCAGGTGCAGGATCTGTCAAATCATCAGCAGGCACATATATCGCTTGAACAGATGTAATTGAACCCTTATTTGTAGAAGTTATTCTTTCTTGTAGAGCTCCCATATCAGTAGAAAGAGTTGGTTGATAACCCACAGCTGAGGGTATTCTTCCAAGCAGAGCTGAAACTTCAGAGCCAGCTTGTGTAAATCTAAAGATATTATCCACGAAAAAAAGTACATCTTGACCTTCCTCATCCCTAAAATATTCAGCAAGTGTCAAACCTGTAAGTGCAACTCTAGCTCTTGCTCCTGGTGGTTCATTCATTTGACCATAAACGAGTGCAGCTTTTGAATCATCAGAATCTACTTTAATAACACCAGATTCCATCATTTCATGATACAAATCATTTCCTTCTCTTGTCCTTTCCCCTACACCAGCAAATACAGAGTAACCACCATGACCTTTTGCAATGTTATTAATTAATTCCATTATCAAAACTGTTTTACCTACACCTGCTCCACCAAACAAACCTATTTTTCCTCCTTTTGAATAAGGAGCAAGAAGATCAACAACTTTTATACCTGTTATTAAGATTTCTGTTTCTGTAGATTGATCAATAAATTCAGGTGCAGATTTGTGTATTGGCGATTTTAATTTTGTCTTAATAGAACCTCTTTCATCAATTGGTTCACCTACAACATTTAAAATACGACCAAGCGTTTCTGGTCCAACGGGAACTGTAATTGGGTTCCCAGTATCACTTACCTTTTGTCCTCTCACCAATCCGTCTGTGGAGTCCATTGCAATTGTCCTAACTGTATTTTCCCCCAAATGTTGTGCAACCTCTAATACCAGCTCCTTATCATCATGTTGCACGACAAGAGCATTTAAAATTTCTGGTAATTTGTCTTTGAAACTTACATCAATTACAGCTCCTAAAATTTGTTTTATTTCGCCTGTGTTCGTACTCATTTTTCCTCCTATTAAATTGCCTCAGCTCCTGATATTATTTCTATTAATTCTTTTGTTATAACAGCTTGTCTAGATCTATTATAGAACATTGTTAAGTCGTCTATTTTCTCATTAGCATTTCTTGTTGCATTGTCCATTGCTGTCATTCTTGCACCATGTTCACTTGCTAAACTTTCAAGTAGTCCTGTAAATATTTGAGTCGCAATATTATTTGGAACAATTTTCTCTAATATCTCTTCTTCGGATGGTTCAAAATCGTAATATAGTTTTTCATTAATATCTTCATTATTCTCGTTTTTGAGGGGAATAATTTGAGTTCTTGTAACTTCCTGAGATATGGCACTTTTAAATTTAGTAAAAATTAAAAAACATTTATCAAAATAATTTTCTTTAAAATATCTAATTAACTTATCTCTTATTTTCTGAACTAAATTAAAATCAATTGTTGGATTCGCAACTTCTGAAAAAATATCTAATGTATTATTTTTGAATTCTCTTTTCATAGCATTACCTGCTTTCTTGCCAATAAAAATGAAGGAGACTTTTCCGCCATTTTTAATGATTTCTCTAGCAATTTTTTTAGAATATTTTATGACAGAACTATTGAATCCTCCGCATAAACCTCTATCTGCTGAACAAACTATTAACAATGTAGTATCCTCTTTTCCTGTTCCAGAAATTAATGATGGTGTGGGAAATTCTGTTAATAAATTATTTTTTAGTGATTCGATTATATTTTGCATTCTTTCTGCATATGGTCTTGCCTCTATTGCATTGTCTTGGGCTTTTTTTAATTTGGCTGCTGCAACCATTTTCATAGCTGAAGTAATTTTTTTTGTAGATTTAACACTTGTAATTCTATTTCTCAAATCCTTTAAACTTGGCATTACTTTGATTCCTGATTGTAATTATTTGAAATTTTTAAAATTAATTCTTTCAGATTATTTTCAGCTTCAGGTAATAATTTTTTTTCATTTCTAATACTATCAAGAATTTTTTTACCATTAGTATTAATTTCACTGAGGAGATCTTTTTCAAACTTTGTAACTTCATTAATTTCAATGTTATCTAGATAACCGTTTACACCTGCAAAAATTACAACAACCTGCTCTTCAACTTTAAGTGGTGTATATTGTGGCTGTTTAAGTATTTCAGTTAGTCTTCTACCTCTATCTAAAAGTTTTCTAGTAGATTGATCAAGGTCAGAAGCAAATTGAGAAAAGGCTTCCATTTCTCTAAATTGTGCTAAATCCAGCTTAATAGAACCTGAAACCTGTTTCATTGCTTTAATTTGGGCTGCTGAGCCTACCCTACTTACCGATAATCCAACATTAACTGCGGGTCTGATTCCTTTGAAAAAAAGTTCCGTTTCTAAAAAAATTTGTCCATCAGTAATTGAAATTACGTTTGTGGGAATATACGCTGAGACATCCCCTGCTTGTGTTTCAATCACAGGAAGAGCTGTTAACGAACCTCCTCCTTTTTTTTCACTCATTTTTGCTGCTCTCTCTAGAAGTCTTGAATGAACATAAAATACATCACCTGGATATGCTTCTCTTCCTGGCGGTCTTCTTAGTAATAGTGACATTTGCCTGTAGGCTACCGCTTGTTTTGATAAATCATCATAAAAAATAACCGCATGCATGCCGTTGTCTCTAAAATATTCTCCCATTGCGCAACCGGTATATGGAGCCAAGAATTGAAGTGGAGCAGGATCAGAAGCTGTAGCTGCTACAACAATTGAATAGTCGAGTGCATCATAATCTTCTAGGGTTTTTACAATTTGAGCAACAGTTGACCTCTTTTGTCCTATTGAAACATAAATACAGAACAACTTTTCAGTTTCTTCTTTGTCTTGATTAATTTGTCTTTGATTAAGTATAGTATCAACAATGACAGAGGTTTTTCCAGTTTGTCTATCTCCAATTATTAATTCTCTTTGACCTCTTCCAATTGGAATTAAGCTATCAATGGCTTTTATTCCTGTTTGCATAGGTTCATTAACTGAGGCTCTAGGTATTATTCCTGGTGCCTTCACTTCAACTCTTTTGTTTTTAACATTTTTTAACTCCCCTTTTCCATCAATTGGATTCCCGAGGCCGTCAACCACTCTTCCGAGAAGTCCTTTTCCAACTTTGACTTCAACGATATTTCCTGTTCTCTTGACTACATCTCCTTCTTTTATCGATCTATCATCCCCAAAAATTACAACTCCGACATTATCTTCTTCTAGGTTTAACGCCATTCCTTTGATGTTTCCTGGAAAATCTACCATTTCACCTGCTTGAACATTGTCTAAGCCATAAACTCTTGCAATACCATCTCCAACAGTAAGAACGGTTCCAATTTCAGATACCTCAGCATTATCTGAAAAATTTGTTATTTCATCTTTAAGTATTTGTGAAATTTCTGAAGCATCTATACTCATTTATCCATTCCCTTTCATAGAAAATTTGTATTTTTCTAGTTTTGTTCTAATTGACGAATCAATCATTATTGATCCAATTTTAATAATTATTCCTCCAAGAATATTTTGGTCAATTTTATTTTCTAAATTTATTTTTTTGTTGGTCAGATTTTCAAGTTTTTTGACTAATTTATTATTTAAATCATTATCAATTTTTATTGAAGTAATAACTTCTACATTTATCTTATTATTCTCTTCACGAATAATTTCATCAAAATGTTTGTTAATTGTATTCAACTGCGAAAGTCTGTTATGTTTTGCTATTACTTTGAGAAAGTTTGAAAAGAATTTTTGAAAATTTAATTTTTTGGAAATTTTATCTACAATAACGATTTTTTTTTTGGTCGTTAAAAGAGGGTTTTCAAAAAACTTTTCTAGTTCAATGTGCGTAGTCTTTATTGAATTTAAGCTTTTAAAATTTTCGACATATTTGTCTATTTCCCTTTTATTTTTACCAATAGAAAAAAGGGCTAAAGCGTACCTTCTACATAATTCGTTATTATTTAAAGAATCGGTGGCCAAATAACTAACTTTACAAAAAATTACTAAAAAACATTATCTATCACATGTATTGAAATGATTCAATAATCTTAAAATTAATTTATTCAAAAGAAACTTATAGGATCAACATCAATTTTTAAGGAACCATTAATTTTTATATCTGTTAAAAAATCCTTCAGTTTTTTTTGATTTAAGTAATTCAAATCGTGCTTTATTAAGATTCTCCATCTAAATTTATTTCTAAGCCTGTATTGAGGTGCTGTAGCGGGACCAATACAAATGATATCTGAAAATAATTCTGTTAACTTTGTAAAAATTTGCCTACTTAATTTTTCAGCTACGTGATCAATTTTATGACTAATAATAATTGATATAAATTTTGAAAAAGGTGGCTGATAATTTTTTTGTCTTTGACTTAACTCCCAATTTACAAACAAATCTTTTTTGTCATCTAAAATTGCTTTAAAAACGGGATGATGGGGCTGAAAAGTTTGTATAAAAACTTTCCCTTTGGTTTTTTCTCTTCCTGCTCTGCCAGAAACTTGAGTTAAAAGTTGAAAGGACTTCTCTGCTGATCTTAAATCAAAACTATTTAATAAATTATCAATATTCAAAATTCCAACAGTGTTTAGATAAGGAAAGTGATGACCTTTAGCAGTAATTTGAGTTCCAACTATAATATCAATTTGATTATTGTAAATAAGATTAATGATGTTATCCATTTGATTTTGACCTTTAATTTTGTCACTTGACAACATGGCAATTTTTGAATCAGCGAAAGTTTTTTTAACTTCTTCGAACACTCTCTCAATGCCTGGTCCAATAGCAACAAGCTCTGTTTTTCCGCACTTATGGCATTGATTTGAGAAAGTTTCTCTGTAATTGCAGTAATGACAAATTAATTGTGAATTTGATTCATTTTTTTTATGTAAAACCAAAGTATTATCACAATTTTTACAAACTTTTGAATGTCCACAATTTTTGCATAATATTACAGGAGCATAACCTCTTTTATTGATAAAAATTAGAGATTGTTTTTTTTCTTTAAGAGTTTTTTTTATTTCTGAGATTAAAGTGCTAGATAACAAACTGTTTTTAATTTGATTTTTGTCTCTCAAATCTATTAATTCAATACTAGGAAGTTTTGAATCTTTTACTCTTTTATTCAAAGATAATCTTAAATATTTTTTTCTTTTGGCATTGTATACACTTTCCAAAGAAGGTGTCGCAGAGCTCAAAATAATTTGAGAATTAGATTTTTTGGCTCTTACAACGCCTAGGTCTCTTACATTTAATATTGTTCCTTCTTCTTGTTTAAATGAACTGTCGTGTTCTTCATCAATAATTAATAAACCTAGATTGCAAAATGGTAAGAATAATGCAGATCTTGTTCCGATTACGACATTAATTTTTCCAAGATGTACCCCGAGCCAAATTCTATATCTTTCTTTTCTTGAAATTGTTGAATGGTAGATTTCTGGTTTTACGCCAAAATCATTTGATAATTCTATAATCCATTGCTTTGTTAAAATCTTTTCTGGAACAAGTATAACGGATTGAAAACCTCTATTAAGATATTGTATTAAAACATGCATATAAACTCGTGTTTTTCCTGAACCAGTAATTCCATCTAACAAAATAACTTTAAATTTTTTTTTATCTAAATTTAGAATTTTTTTAACAACTATATTTTGTTCAGTGGTTAAAGATGGTTTAGTTTTTATCTTATTTTGTAATGGTGAAAATTTTGGGAATTTTTTAGAGTTGTTTTTAAATCCTGATAAAAAAAGTTTCAATATAGAAGAATAAGAATTACACGAATATTTTGCAAAAAATTTCAAACTTTCCAGTAATTCTCTATTTAATAATATGTTTTCATATACTGAAATAATTGGTTTAAGTTGCTTATCTGTGATTTTATTTACATGAATATCTATAACTAATCCAGTTATTATCTTATTTCTAAATTCAACTTTAACTAGATTTCCAATTTTTATTTTTTTTACATCATTATTTTTATTATAGTAAAAGGTTTTATTAACAGGTATCGGGAAAATAATTTCAATAATCATAAAAAATAAATAAACAAAAAAATTATAACAATTTATAATATGATCTAATAAAATAACGTAAAATGAATAAAAAAAAAGACAATCAAAAAATCCAAAAACTTTTAGAAGAAAATCCTAATTTTTTTGTTGAAAACCCTCAGATACTTGAAAAGATTAATTTTCCTGATACTTCTAATCAACAAGATGATCACTCGGTTGTTTCTTTTAAGGATTGGATCATTAAAAACTTAAAAAATAAGCAAAAAAAAATAATTGCAAATGCCAGATTTAATTTCTTGACTCAGGAGAAATTACATAAAGCTGTTATTAATTTGATAAGCATAAGAGAAATTAAGGCTCTTATTCACTATGTGACTCAGGATTTAACAAAAGAACTCGGGATTGATTGTATATTATTTGTCTCTTCTTACAAACAAATCACAGAATTAGGAGGTATTTTTTTAGAAAAAGAAAAACTTGAAATGATCACAGATAATGAGAATAAAATTATACTAGACGCGGTTGATGATGACTTAAAAATTTTCAATTCAATTTCATTTAAAATTTCTTCTAATGCATTATGTATTTTAGATGAAAGTACTTTTAATGCACCATTATTAATTGCATTTGGAAGTAAACAAAGAATATTTTTAAAGAATAAAGGTGCTGAACTAATTTCATTTTTTCATGAAGTTTTAAAACAACATCTTAAAAATATTAGAAATAATTTCTTATGAGTGAATTAAAAAGTATCATAAATGATTGGTTAATTTGGTTAAAATATGAAAAACGACTTTCTTATAATACAACTAAATCTTATCAAGCAGACTTAAAGTTTTTTTTCAATTTCTTTAACACTTATGAAAATTCAGATCTATCGCTTCCAATTATTGAAAAAATAGACATAAAAACAGTTAGAGCTTTTTTCTTTAAAAACATTGAAAAAGGAATAAATCAAAGAAGTAACGCACGTTACTTGTCTTCGTTAAAAAGTTTTATTACATTTTTGTACCGAAAAAAATATATAAAATCCTCAAAAGTATTATCCATAAATTCTCCAAAATTTATAACCTCGCTACCCAGACCACTTTCTACATCTCAGGTTGAAAAAATTATTTCATCGTTAAAAGACAATAAAGAATCCTGGATTGTAAAAAGAAACCTTTCAATTATTTTATTAATGTGGGGCTTTGGTCTAAGAATCAATGAGGTATTAAATTTAAAAATAAGTGATTTAAAAACTGGGAATTTTATTTCTATCCTAGGTAAAGGTCAGAAAAATAGACTTATACCTGTTTTTTCGGAGATATTAAAATTTTTACAGGAATTGTTGGAATCCATGCCATTTGAAAATAAATCCGAACAATTTATTTTTTTGGGGGAAAAGGGAAGAAGACTTCATCCATCTATAATACAAAAAATAATTAAAAAATTGAGAACCAAATTATCTTTACCAGACAAAACAACTCCTCATTCATTGCGACATAGCTTTGCGACTCAACTTTTAGAAAATTATGTCGATTTAAGATCAATTCAAAAAATCTTAGGTCACGAATCACTATCAACAACCCAAAAATACACATCTGTAAGCGCAAAGAAAATCAAAGAAGCAATAAAGAATTTTCATCCAAGATCAAAAAGATAATCAAGAAGTTTCGTACCTAAAAGTCAATTTCATCTCACCTGCAACTTTCACAATTTCCGATAAACATTTTGGAGCGTTATCTTCTCTTACAGAAATTGCGAACCTTGAAATATATTGGGTATGTTCCGGAAATGTAATTTTTTCAGTGTTCATTCTAACAATTACTGCTGAATTTTCATCTAGTGTATTTATAATTTTATGTAATAAACCTTTTTTATCTTCTCCTGAAAGAATTATTCTGTGTGTTATTTTAGTTGTGGGACCTGACTCAGTATTGAATTCAAAAAGTTTAACATTAAATTCACCGTTTTTGCATGTTTCTATGGACTCCAAATCTTTTTTAATTTGTTTTATGTCTAAACCATTTTCTCTAGAATAAACCATTGTTAGTTCACAGCCCCTTCCCAAAGTGGCGAAAGTAACTCCTGAAAATTCTCCCCCTAAATCTGTTAATAATGTTGTTATATCCGTAATTAAATTAGGTTTATTTTCTCCTAAATAGGAAATTATTGCATTATTCATAAATACCTCAATTAGCTTATTTTTTTTCCATTGCTTTTCTCATTGCATCTCCGATAGTGGTAATTGTATCTGCTACAACAACTCCAGCTGATTTTAGAGCTTCTTTTTTTGCATCTGCAGTCTCATCTCCACTACTAACTATTGCGCCAGCGTGACCAAGTTTTTTTCCCTTTGGTGCTGCTGCTCCTGCAACAAATCCTGCGACAGGTTTTGATATTTTTTTTCCCCACGATTTAATAAAATCTGCTCCATCTACCTCTGCTGTTCCACCTATTTCTCCTATTAAAACTATACCATCAGTATCAGGATCATCTAAAAACAATTCTAAAGCGTCCACGAAGTTTGTTCCATTTACTGGATCACCACCAATACCGATGATTGTTGATTGACCCAGTTCAGCTGTTTGAACAGCCGATTCATATGATAATGTTCCAGATCTAGAAACAACACCAATTCTTCCTGGTTTACAAATATGACCAGGAATAATTCCAATTTTTCCAACCCCAGGAGTTAAAACTCCAGGACAATTAGGTCCAACTAATCTTGTTTTTGATCCCTTCATCTCTCTTCTAACCCGTTGCATATCGCTTGTGGGTATTCCATCAGTTATACAAACTATTAAATCTAATTCAGCCTCTACTCCTTCTAAGATTGCATCTGCTGCATAAGGTGGTGGCACAAAAACACCACTTGCGTTGCAGTCTGTTGCTTTCTTTGCTTCAGCGATTGTGTTAAAAACTGGTAGGTGAAGATGGATCAGTCCACCTTTATCAGGTGTAACTCCTCCTACAAGATTTGTGTTGTATGCAATAGCCCTTTCAGAATGGAACGTACCTTGAGCGCCGGTAAAACCTTGACAAATAATTTTAGTTTCTTGTGTTATTAATACGGCCATTTTATTTTTTTTTAACTAGTTGTACAATTTCTCTAGCTGCCTGATCCATTGTTGGAACAGGCGTGATTGGAAAACCAGATGACTTAAGTATTTCCATTCCCATTTCAACATTTGTCCCTTCTAATCTTACAACTAAAGGTTTATTTAAACCAACATCCTTCGCTGCATTTACAAGACCTTGGGCAATGTCGTTGCATCTCATCATACCCCCAAAGATATTTATCAAAATACCTTGTACATCATTATCTCTATAAATTAACTTAAATGCTGCAGCAACTCTTTCGGGTGTTGCTGCACCCGCAACATCCATAAAATTAGCAGCATTACCACCATAAAATTTGATAATATCCATAGTTGCCATAGAAAGTCCGGCCCCATTAACCATTAGACCTATATCCCCATCAAGTTTCACATAATTCAAATCGTGTCTTGCTGCTTCTAATTCTAGAGGATCGTATTCATTATCGTCTTTCATTTCGGCAACTTGTCTTTGTCTGTATAGAGCATTATCATCAAACGAAGCTTTACAATCAACTGCAACAAATTCGTCTTCATTAGTTACAACAAATGGATTTACTTCTAATAAGGAAGCATCCAAGCTAATGAAAGCTTCGTAAAGAGATATAAAATTTTTTTGAGCTGCTCTAGCAATTTTCCCTTTTAAACCCAATTCATATGATATTGTACGAGCATGATGCGGGAGTAATTTATTTCCAGGTCCTAATCTTACTTTAAAAAGATCATGAGGATTCTTTTCAGCAACTTCTTCGATATTGACTCCACCTTTTTTTGAGGCAATAACAGTATTACCTCCAGTTTCTCTATCAATAGTAATGCAAAAATATAATTCAGATTTAATATTATATGCCTTTTCAATATAAACCCTACTTACAATTTTACCTTCAGGACCTGTTTGTGGAGTAACAAGTTTCATTCCAATCATACGGTCGACCTCAGCAATAATTTCTTCTTGACCTTTGCAAATTTTTATTCCTCCAGCTTTACCTCTTCCCCCAGCATGAATCTGACACTTTACTACTACATCATCTTCATTAAGCCAAGATGCTACTGTTACAGCCTCATGTGGCTGGTAAATGACTTCACCGACAGGAACTTTAACACCAAATTTAGAAACTAATTGTTTAGCTTGATATTCATGGATATCCATATTTAACCTTGGTTACAATTTCTAAGTGTGTGAGAATAACCAGTAAAAATCAGTTACTCAAGAAGTTTTTTACATTTTTTAGTCAATTCCTCAACAGATTTAACTGAGAAATTGAAATTATTCTTTTCTTCGATATCAAAATCAAGTTCTACTATTCTTTCAACTCCATTTTTACCTATAATAACAGGAACTCCAACAAATAAATCTTTAACATTGTATTCACCCTCAAGGTATGATGAACAAGGTATAAGTTTTTTTTCATTTTTTAAAAAAGATTCAGCTATCTCAACGGTACTTATTGCTGGTGCATAAAATGCTGAACTATTTTTTAAAAGTTTGACAATTTCTCCCCCACCATTTCTTGTTCTTTGAACAATCTCATCAACTTTTGCTTTTGAAATGAGATTTTTAGTAATTAGCTCAAGTAAAGGAATACCACTTACTGTTGTATATTTTAACAGTGGCACCATTGTATCACCGTGTCCTCCAAGCACCATTGTCTGTATGTATTTTTCTGAAATTTGAAGTGTTTCAGACAAAAAAAATCTAAATCGTGAGGAATCTAGAGTACCTGCCATTCCAACTATCATTTGTTTTTTTAAACCGCTCACTTTTTTTAATGTCCATACCATTGCATCCAGTGGGTTAGTAACACAAATAACAAAAGCTTTCGGGCTATAATTTTTAATTGCAAAACCGACATCCTTCATAACCTTAAGATTAATTTCAATCAAATCATCCCTCGTCATGCCTGGTCTTCTTGCTATACCAGCAGTCACTATAATTACCTCACTATTGTCTATATGACTTAAATCACTAGTACCAAAGTATTTGGTAGAAGATCCGTTTATTGCACTACCTTGAGACAGATCTAAGGCTTTTCCTTGGGCTAAACCTTCAGCTATATCAACCAGAAAAATTTCATCACACAAATTTTTTTCAGCAATAATTGAGGCTAATGTTCCACCAATGTTACCTGCTCCTATTAGACTGATTTTCTTCATTTTGTCTGATAAATCTAAATTTTAGTATATCATAATACCAGATTTTTTAAATTATATCTAATCCAATATCAATCGGTTCCGGGTTTTGAGTAATGAAACCTACAGATATAAAATGTATTTTTAAATCTAGAAATTTTTTTATATTCTTAATTTTAACACCGCCACTTACTTCAAATTTAACATTTTTACATTTTATTTTGATAATTTTTTTTTATTTCTCTAAGACTCATGTTATCTAATAAAATATGTTTTGCGCCTGCTTCTATGAAAAATTTTGCCTGGTTGTAATTATCACACTCAACAATATAATTCTTAATTTTTTTTTTTATTAAGATTTTTGTAATATTTTCAATACCACCAGCAATTTTTATATGATTATCTTTAATAAATACTCCATCATAAAGCCCCATTCTGTGGTTTTTTGCTCCACCTTTTTGCGTTGCATATTTTTGGATAACTCTCAATCCTGTTATAGTTTTCCTTGTATCTAAAAGTTGAATTTTAGTATTTTTTAATCTTTCTTTTAGAAAAAAAGTTGTGGTTGAAATACTGCTTAGATGTTGTATGAAATTAAGCAAAGTTCTCTCCAACCCAAGAATCGCTTTTGCATCACCTTCCAACGAAGCAATTTTTTTGTTGGATTGTACAAGATCACCATCGTGATAAAATAGTTTAACAACAACTCCATTTTTTAATCCTTTAATATAGGATTCAATAAAACCAATTCCGCACAAAACTATTTTTGTTCTTGCCACAAAATATGCTTTAATTGATTGATTTTTTATTAAAATTTTAGAGGTAATATCCTTACTAAAACTTTCAGATCCAAGATCAATTTTTAGTTCATTTTTTAGAAGTTTGTGTGCTGTTTTTAATACAAAAGAATTTTTCATTCTAGCTTAGTTTTAACATTTTAAGAAGAGGTTTCTTTGCCGAAAATATCAATTCTTCAGACATCGATATTGACGGAGAAAGTTCTAATAAACAATTTCGTAATTTTTCCATTGTATTTAATTCCATATAAGGACAATTAGAACAAGAACATGTTCCATCAGAAGTTGGTGCGGGAATGAAAGTTTTATTTGGTTCACTCTTCTTCATTTGATGAATTATGTGAGGTTCTGTTGCTATAATAAATTTTTGATGTTTGCTCACCTGGACTCTCTTTAACAAAGATGAGGTAGAGCCAATATAATCCGCATGATTAAGAATTTGTTCTGGACATTCCGGATGTGCTAATATTTCAGCATCGTCGTTTCTTACCCTTAGTTTGATCAGTTGTTTTTCGGAAAAAGTTTCATGAACTATACACGAGCCGTTCCATAAAACCATTTTTCTGTTAGTTATTTTATTTAAATAATTTCCAAGATGTTTATCAGGTGCAAAAATTATCTTTTCATTTTGGGGTAAATTTTGAACTATTTTTTGCGCATTTGATGATGTTACTATTATATCTGATAACGCTTTTATTTCGGCAGAACAATTTATATATGATATTACAGTATGTGCTGAATGTAGTTTTTTAAATTCTTGAAATTTTTTTGGTGGACACGATTCTTCAAGAGAACACCCCGCTTTTAGATCAGGTAAAATCACAGTTTTTGATGGACTGAGAATTTTAGCAACTTCAGCCATAAACTTAACACCACAAAATACAATTACATCTGCTTCAGTATTAGCAGCTTTTCTGGATAGATCTAAAGAATCACCAACAAAATCAGCAATATCTTGTATATCTTCATCCTGATAATAATGAGCTAAAATAACAGCATTTTTCTCTTTTTTTAATTCGAGAATCTGTTTTTCTAAAAAATTATCTTTTTGTAAAATATTATGCATTATTTTAAATTTATTGTTTTATTTATATTTTTAAATATATATTTTTCAGATCTCATTTCATTTAATCTAGAAAAAGTTCTAGCGAAATCTATATTGTTCTTATCTTTTGGGAATATTTCATTTAGTGGGTTCATCAAAGATATAGACAGGATTTTTTTTTTTTCATAGATCATATCAATTAAAATTATAAATCTTTTAATTTTATCATTTATTGATTGTTTTAGAGTAGGTAAATTTCTAATAAATATAAAGTTTATTTTGTCTACAATTATTTCATAATCCTTATGTCCGAAATTTTTCCCACAAATTTCGTTAAATTCTATTTCAAGTAAATCTTTATAAACTCCATCTAAAAAAAAATCATTACCTGTTCGTATAAATTTTTTTTTTTCTTTTTTGGCAGAACCAACTATTTTTTTTCTCAAAAAGTTTTGTTGTTTAAAATTAGTTTTTTTATCATTATCAAAATAAAAATTATCAAACACCTTTAAATCTTTTCTATAATCACGTTTATTTTTAAATTCAAACACATCAAATGTTTTTTCAATATAATTACGAAAATCTGAAACTCTCTTAGAATTATAATTTTTTTTATAAATATTTTTTGGATGATGATTGCTAGTAAAAAGCATAAATATTTTTTTTTCAACCATTGCAGTCATGAAATTAAGAATTAATTGTAGATCGGCAATATTATCGATATAAATTTCGTCAATATATATAAACTTTTGAAACTTACAAATAATATCTTCCTCTACTAATGTATCTTTGCTTCTTTTATTTTCAGAAAAATGAATCCTTTGTAATGCAAATATAAGTTCATTAAAATGATGTTTATGCTTTGTGTTATACGAGAGTTCCCTTTCAAATGCGCTTAAAATAATTGATTTTCCTCTTCCTACTTTTCCATGAAAATAAACACCATTTTTGTTTCTTTTTAAAATTTTATCAATGTAACTTTGTTTTTGCTTTTTTTCTAAGATTTTGCATGTTTGACTAATTATTTTTAACTGCTCAGTATTAGGAATAATTTTTTCAAAAATTTGAAGTGATTTAATAATCTTTTTATTTAAATGATTTGACCAACTCATTAAGATGAAATTTGCAATTTTTTTATTGAAGCGATCGCCTTTGCAGGGTTAAGTCCTTTAGGACACGTCTTTGTGCAATTCATAATTGTATGACATCTATAAAGTTTAAAAGCATCATTAAGCATTTCAATTCTTTCTTTTCTATCTTTATCTCTACTGTCAACTATAAATCTGTAGGCCTGCAATAATATAGCTGGTCCAAGAAATTTATCTCCATTCCACCAGTAACTTGGACAAGATGTTGAGCAACAAGCGCATAAAACACATTCGTAAAGTCCATCAAGTTTTTTTCGATCAGCTTGAGATTGAATCATTTCTTTTTTGCTATTATTCGGCTTTGGTCTCAACCAAGGTTTGATGGATTTATATTGTTCGTAAAATTGTTTAAGGTCTGGAACCAGATCTTTAATGACTTTCATATGCGGAAGGGGGTAGATCTTAACTTTTTTGGTGTTTTTTTGTAATGGTTTTAGGCAAGCAAGATTATTTGTACCATCAATGTTCATTGAGCAAGAACCACAAATACCTTCTCTACAAGATCTTCTGAATGTCAAAGATGGATCTAACTCATTTTTTATGTGCATTAGGGCATCCAAAGTCATTGGACCACAATCATTTGGATTTATGTAAAATTTATCGATTCTTGGTTGCTGTCCAGAATCTCTCTCCCATCTGTAGATTTCAATTACCTTCTGACTACTGGAATTTTTATTTTTACCAAAGGTTTTACCTTGTACAATTTTTGAATTTCTAGGAAGTGAAAATTCAACCATAATAATACCTAATAAACCCTTTCCTTTGGAGCCACAGTTTCTACTTCCTTACTGTCTGTTTTTAATTCAACATCTCTAAAACCAAATTTGGTAGATCCATCCTCATTAGTCCAAACAAGGTTATGTTTAAGCCATTTTTTGTCATCTCTATGCTCATAGTCAATCCTAGAATGAGCACCTCTGCTTTCAGTTCTTATTAAGGCTGTATCAATACTAGCTATTGACTGCAAAATGAGGTTGTGCAATTCAATTGCCTCAACGATTTCAGTATTCCAAACTAAGCTTTTATCCGAGATTTTAACATTATGAATTTTATCCAGAATATTCAAAAGTATTTTTTTTCCTTGTTTCATAATTTTTTCAGATCGGTAAACTGGACAAAAATTTTGCATAGTGTGTTGCATTTCAGACCTCAACTTTGAAATTGAATTTGAACCATTACAGGTTCTAATCCTTTCAAACCTTTGAATTATATTAATTAAAAGTTCTTTTTCAATATCATCATTTTTTTTATTTTTCTCAATTATCTTACCACATCTATTCGCAGCAGATTTTCCAAACACAACAAGATCTAACAAGGAGTTGGAGCCTAACCTATTAGCTCCATGAACAGACACACAAGCAGCTTCACCAATAGACATCAGGCCCTTTACTACGGTATCTTTGCCATTTTTTAGGGTTAAAACCTCACCATATATATTTGTTGGTATGCCTCCCATATTATAATGAACTGTTGGTTGAACAGGGATAGGATCTTTAGTTACATCAACGCCTACAAAGATTTCTGCTGATTCAGTTATTCCTGGCAATTTTTCTTCTAACACTTTTTTTTCAAGATGACTGAGATTTAAATGGATGTGATCTTTTTTGGTGCCACAGCCTCTACCCTCCATTATTTCAGTAGTCATGGATCTGGAAACAACGTCTCTGCTGGCTAAATCTTTGGCATTAGGCGCATATCTTTCCATAAATCTTTCACCTTCATTATTTGTTAAATAACCACCTTCGCCTCTTGCACCTTCAGTAATAAGTACGCCAGCACCATAAATACCAGTTGGATGAAATTGAGTAAATTCCATATCTTGCAATGGAAGCCCTGCTCTTAAAACCATTCCGCCACCGTCACCAGTGCAAGTGTGGGCAGAAGTACATGAAAAATAAGCTCTACCATAACCACCAGTAGCTAAAATTACCATTTTGGAATTAAAACAATACAGTTTTCCATCATGAAGGTTCCAAGCTAATACACCTTGGCACTCCTTTTTGGCATTCATTATTAAATCAATGACTAAGTACTCAACAAAGAATTCAGCATCATGAGAAAGGGACTGCTGATATAATGTATGAAGCATTGCATGACCGGTTCTGTCAGCTGCCGCACATGTTCTTTGTGCAATTCCTTCCCCAAAATGGGTTGTCATACCACCAAAAGGGCGTTGATAAATTTTTCCCTCTTCTGTTCTTGAGAATGGAACACCATAATGCTCGAGTTCAATAACGGCTTCTGGTGCTTCTTTACACATAAATGCTATAGCATTCTGATCACCCAACCAATCTGATCCTTTGATTGTATCATACATGTGCCATTTCCAGTTATCTTCACCCATATTACCAAGAGCAGCACTTATGCCACCTTGAGCAGCAACGGTATGGCTTCTAGTAGGAAAGACCTTTGTTATACAAGCTGTTTTAAGTTTTTTTTCAGCACAGCCCATTGTGGCTCTTAACCCTGATCCGCCTGCACCAACCACTACAACATCAAAATTTAATATCTCGAAATCCATAGTATTTATATATTGGAGATTTTAGATGAAATACAAACAAAAACCTGCAAATAAAATACAAAATAGCGCAAATAAATTTTTAAACAAATGAAGGACTCTATTTAATTTAAAATTATGGATATAATCGTCAATTATGACAGATAAACCTAAACTTGAGTGAAATGAGATTGAAGAGGTAAGTATAAATAAAAGAAATGAGTTAAATCCTGAATTTATCCATCTTTTAGTGTCCATAAAACTTTCAAATAAGAATGAATTAAATGAAATAACCAACCAAATTGATAGAGAAAAAATAAATATTGCACTTAATCTTTGTAATGACCAAAGTAATTTTTCTTGAATATTCATGCTAAAATATGATTATAAGGTTGATAACTGCAGTTATTAATATAGATAGTGCAACAATTAAAAATCCTGAAATTGAAGAAAAACGTAGTGAAAAACCATAACCACAATCCCATATTAAATGTCTTATTCCATTCAGCATATGATATGAAAATGCATAAGTAATTGGAACAAGTATTAACTTTACAGGTGTGTAGGAAAAAAAAGTTATAAATGAACTGTAAGCATCAAAACCTAAAAATATGCAAAATAACCACAACAATAAAAGTGGTAATGTTAAACTAAGAAAGAACCCTGTTATCCTATGAGTTATTGATAACACAGAAGTTATCTGCGGTTTATAAATTTGAAGATGTGGTGAAATTGGTAGCTTTGTATTTTTCAATTTATTTTATCGGTATTAATATCGAATATATTATATCTAAAACAATATTTTCTGGCAATTTTTCTTCGGGAAAAAATATATTCGAATTATTTTTAGATGCTAATGTCTGAATTTTTAAAGAACCTATATTTTCGTTTATAACTTCTTTATCCAACACTTTTGACCAAGCATAAATTGTGTCTCCAGAAAAAGTTGGAGCAGAATGTTTTCCTGAATGTATTGCAGCAATTTTCAATGTATTAGCAAAACCATTACAACTTATCGCTCTTGCAAGAGAAATGATATAACCACCATAAATAATTCTTTTGCCAAATCTACCCTCTTTTTCGACATGCTGGTTAAAATGAACCCTTGCGTTATTTTGATAGAGTCTTGTGGCAATTTGATGTTCTGCTTCTTCAATAGTTTGACCATCTAAATGATGAATCTCTTCATTTTTTTTATAGTCATCATAAAAAGCATTGCTACCAGTAATTTTAGGATCCCATTCTTTAAAATTTAAATTTTTTGGAAATGTGAAATCAGTTGAATCTACTTCACTTGGCAATTCAGGAATTACATTTTTTTCAAGTTTAAACCCAAAATCTTTCTTTCTCATCATTAACCATCTATAATATTTTAATACAATTTCATTGTTTTGGTTTTTTCCAATGGATTCTACATATACGGTACCAGTTTTTCCATTTGAATTTTCTTTTAACCCTATTATTTTTGAAGAAGCAGATAAAGTATCACCAATGAAAACGGGCATCAAAAATTTTACTCCCGCGTAACCTAAATTAGCAATTGCATTAAGTGATAAATCTGGGACAGTTCTCCCAAAAACAATATGAAATGTTAAAATATCGTCAATTGGAGTTGATGAAAAACCAATTTTTTTGGAAAATTCTTGTGAATAATTTATTGCATATCGACTGCCGGTCGTAGCAAGGTAAATGGAGACATCACCTTCAGTCAGTGTTCTTGGGATACTATGATTAATTGTTTCTCCTAAAATATAATCTTCAAAATATCTGCTCTTGAAATTTTTATTCATATAAACCTCTTTTTATTAATTCTTCTGCAATCTGGACACTATTTAGTGCTGCTCCTTTTCTTATGTTATCTGACACAACCCACATACCTAATCCATTTTTAACACTTTTATCAATTCTTAATCTACTAACAAAAACGTCATCTAATCCCGCTGATTCGTCAGGTGTTACATAACCACCGTTTTCTCTTTTGTCGATGAGACTTACACCACTAGCATTATTTAATATCTCGCGAACCTTTTCTAATTTGACTAATTTTCTTGTCTCAATATTTATCGATTCTCCATGCCCTACAAAAACAGGTACTCTGACACATGTAGCAAAAACTGAAATTTTTTTATCTAAAATTTTTTTAGTTTCATCAACCATTTTTTGTTCTTCTTTTGTTTGACCTTCATCTAAAAAATCATCAATATGAGGTATTAAATTAAAAGCTATTTTTTTAGTAAAAATATTTGGTATTAGGGACTTATTTCTATAAACATCCAATGTTTGATGGAATAATTCGTCCATTGCCGATTTTCCTGCTCCTGAAGTTGATTGATATGTAGAAACAACAATTCTTTTTATACCTAATTGATCATGAATTGGTTTCAATGCAGTAACCATTTGAATCGTTGAGCAGTTTGGGTTAGCAATAATACCGATCTTTTTAAAATTCTTTAAAACATCTGCATTAACTTCTGGGACAACTAATGGTACATTTTTTTCTAACCTAAAAGCAGAGGTGTTATCGATAACTATCGCACCCTTCTCTAAAGCTTTGGGAACAAAATTTTTTGATACACTCGCTCCTGCTGAAGAAAAAACAATATCAACTGCTTTAAAGTTAAAACCCTCTAAATTCTTCACCTCAATCGATTTTTTTTTTTGAAAATTAATTTTTTTTCCCACTGATCTCGCAGATGCCAAGAGTTCAATTTTTCCGAAAGGAAATTTTCTTTCGACTAATATTTTGAGAATTTCTCTTCCCACATTTCCTGTTGAACCTATAATTGCAATATTGATCTTTTTCATTTTGAACCTTCTAACTCATTTATAATCATGTCTCCCATTTCAGACGTATTTAATTTTTTTTCATTCGGATTATTAAATATATCTTGAGTCCTATAACCTTTTTTTAAAATATTATTAATGCAATTTTTTAGTTGAGCATTTAATTCAAAAGCATTGAATGAATATTCTAGCATCATCCCAATACTCTGAATCATAGCTAGTGGGTTAGCAATATTTTTTCCAGCAATATCTGGTGCTGAACCATGGACTGGTTCATACATTGCTTTTCTCAATTTTTTTTTAGGATTGATATTTCCAAGGGAAGCAGATGGTAACATTCCTAGTGACCCTGTTAACATTGATGCACAATCTGAAAGAATATCCCCAAACATGTTTGTTGTCACAATAACGTCAAATTGTTTTGGATTTCTTACAAGCTGCATGGCAGCGTTATCAACGTACATATGAGTTAAATGAACTTCGGGAAATTTTTTTGACACATCATTGACCACTTCTCTCCACAATTCTGTTGATTCTAATACATTAGCTTTGTCGATAGAACATAATTTTTTACCCCTCTTCATTGCAGTCTCAAAGCCTACTGTTGCTATTCTCTCGATTTCATCGCTATGATAAACCAGAGTGTTGAAACCTTTTTTGATGTTATCCGATATTTTTTTGATTCCTCTAGGTTCGCCAAAGTATATTCCACTTGTAAGTTCTCTAATGATCATGATATCAAGATTTGATATAATTTCTGCTTTTAAACTTGATGCAGGAACTAGAGCATCAAAAACTATGGCTGGTCTAAAGTTTGCAAATAAATCAAGCTCTTTTCTTATTTTTAATAAACCTCTTTCTGGTCTTGTGCTGAAGTCTAGTTGTTCCCATTTTGGACCACCAACTGCACCCAAAAGTATTGCATCAGAATCTTGTGCAAGTCTCAGAACCTTATCTGTTATAGGTTCTCCGTATACATCTATTGATGTTCCACCTATAAGTTCTCTAGAAACTTCAAATTTTAAATCGGTGTTTTGATCTAACCAATTAAAAAGTTTTTCTGCTTCTTTAGAAATTTCTTGACCAATTCCATCACCAGGTAGTAACAAAATTTGTTTTGTCATTTATTAACCCACGGTCTTAAATTTTTCATTTTTTCTTCAAAGTCTTCTATTTTTATTATATTATTTAGTGTTAATGAAATATCATCTAAACCTTTAATTAAGCATTTTTTTCTGAATTCATCGATCTCAAAAGATGAAATTTTATTATCTTCAACTATGACAAGTTGATTTGGAAGATCAATTTTGAATATTTTTTTTTGATTTGCTAATTCCATCAATGTGTTACAAATCTCTTGAGAAACAACTATTGGTAAAATACCATTCTTAAAACAGTTATTAAAAAAAATGTCTGCAAAGCTAGTTGAAATAATTGATCTGATGCCAAAATCAAGCAAAGACCATGGTGCATGCTCTCTGCTACTACCACAGCCAAAATTTTGACCAGTTACTAAAATATTAGCTTTTTTGAATGGATCCCAATTTAGAATAAAGTCGTTTCTGATATTTCCGTTTAAATCATATCTTAATTCATGAAATAAGTTCTTACCTAATCCGGATCTTTTGATTGTTTTAAGAAACTGTTTAGGAATAATCATGTCTGTGTCGATATTGATCATTGGTAAAGGGGCTGCAATTCCTTCCAGAATATTAAATTTTAACAATTACAAATCCTCAACTAAACTTATTTTTCCTCTTACAGCAGATGCAGCGGCAATTGCAGGACTTACTAAATGGGTTCGTCCTTCTCTTCCTTGTCTTCCCTCAAAGTTTCTGTTAGAAGTTGAAACACACCTTTCTTTGGGTCTTAATTGATCAGGATTCATTGCCAAACACATGGAACACCCAGGTTCTCTCCAATCAAACCCAGCGTCAATTAAAACTTTATCAATTCCTTCTTGTTCAGCCTGTTCCTTAACTAAACCTGAACCGGGTACTACCATGGCATCAACTTTAATTTTTTTTCCATTTACAACTTTTGCTACTTCTCTAAGATCTTCAATTCTTCCATTTGTACACGAACCAATAAAAACTTTATCAATTTCTATATCTCTTATTTTTTGTTTTGGTTTTAATCCCATGTAATCTAAAGAACGTTGTATAGATTTTCTTCTGTCTAAATCACTAACATCACTAGGATCAGGAACTGATCCATTAATTTCAACAACGTCTTGCGGACTTGTACCCCATGTAACCTGAGGATAAATTTTATCGCCTTTAATATTTACTTCCTTGTCGTAGATTGAGTGTGGATCTGAGACTAATGAGCTCCAATATTTTAATGCCTTTTTCCAATCTTTCCCTTTAGGTGCATAAGGTCTGTCTTTAATGTAATCATAAGTAGTCTGATCGGGTGAGATTAAACCTGCTCTTGCCCCAGCCTCTATACTCATGTTGCAGATTGTCATTCTTGACTCCATACTTAGATTTGAAATTATCTCTCCAGCGTATTCAATTACAAAACCAGTACCACCAGCTGTACCAATATTCCCAATTATATTCAATATTATATCTTTAGAAGAAACACCACTTGCTAAAGCGCCAGTTACGTTTATGAGCATATTTTTGGCTGGTTTTTGTATCAGGGTTTGGGTTGCTAAAACATGTTCTACTTCACTTGTGCCAATTCCAAAAGCCAAGGCACCAAAAGCTCCATGTGTAGCTGTATGACTGTCTCCGCATACAATTGTCATCCCAGGTTGAGTTATGCCCTGTTCTGGACCTACGATATGAACAATTCCTTGTCTTTTGTCTAATAGAGGAAATATCGTAATACCAAAATCCTCACAGTTTTTTTCAAGGGTTTTGATCTGTAGTCTACTTTCAGGATTTTTAATACCAATTCTCCTATTAGTAGTTGGTACGTTATGATCCGCAACTGCAAAAGTACTTTTTGGAGATCTTACTTTTCTATTATTATTTCGAAGTCCTTCAAAAGCCTGTGGACTTGTGACCTCATGTACTAAATGTCGATCTATATATATAAGACAAGTACCATCGTTTTGCTCATCTACTAAATGGTCAGACCAAATTTTGTCAAATAAGGTTTTTGGTCTCATAACACAATTTAAGATTTGTCTTTTTGGGCTGAATCATTTTTGATTTTATCTTGATCCTTATTAACTTTTGATTCAGAGTTCTTTTCAATTTTGTTAACAGAGGTATCTTTATTAATTTTTTTATTGATAATTTTTGTTTTGACGAATTTATTCTTTTCTGAGATTCTAGCTGACTTACCACTTCTTCCTCTCAAAAAGTACAGTTTTGATCTTCTTACACTTCCACTTTTTACTAATTCTATTTTTTGAATATTAGGTGAGTAGTAAGGAAAAACCCTTTCTACACCTTCACCATATGAAATTTTTCTAGTTGTGAAAGCGGAGTTTATTCCAGCATTTTTGATAGCTATACATATACCTTCAAAAATTTGAATTCTTTCCTTTTCACCTTCTTTAATTTTGAGATGAATTTTTAGAGTATCTCCAGCATAGAATGTAGGATGTAATTTATCTTTTGAAATCTCTTTTATTTGATTATTTTCAAAGTCTTTTAGTATGCTCATTTTTTCTCTCTTATCTTACTTTTATACAATTTCCATAAATCTGGTCTAGTTTTTTTTGTTGTTTCAATAGATTTCGTATTCCTCCATTTTTCCACAGCAATGTGATTTCCTGAGAATAATACATCTGGAACTCTTCTACCTTCCCAATTCATGGGTTTTGTATATTGAGGATATTCAAGTAAGTTATTCTCAAAACTCTCACTTTTTAAACTTTTCTTATTACCTAATACTTCAGGAATGAATCTAATACAAGCATCAATTAAAATAAATGCGGGTATTTCCCCACCTGTTAAAATATAATCTCCTACAGATATTTCATCAATGTTATTTTTCTCTACAAACCTTTGATCAATTCCCTCGTATCTTCCGCAAACAATTATAATATTTTTATAATTACTTATTTTTTTAATCATCTCTTGTTTTAATACTCTTCCCTTAGGTGTGAAATAAATAGTTTTTATGTCAGAACTATTCTGTTTTTTTATAACATGATTTAGCCCGTTTTGAAGAATGTCTGGTCTCATTATCATTCCAGCTCCACCACCAATTGGTTTTCCATCAATTGAACTATTTTTTAGATGTGAGTATTTTCTAATGTCGTAAGTTTCTATTTTGAATTTTTTATTTTTCAATGCTCTGCCAGGTATTGAATGTTTCAATAAACCTGGAAAAATTTCTGGAAAAAGAGTTAAGATACTAAATTTCATTTTCGTAATATTTTGAGTTCAAAAATAACACTTTGTTTTCTAAATCAATTTTTAACACATGATCTTGATTTAAAGGTACTAAAATTTCTTTTTTATTTTCAATAAAAATTTCTAAATAATCTCCTGCTCCATGATTATTTACTGATTTTACTTTACCAATAATTTTTTTTTTCATTTTTACAATCATTGATTCTAATTGAAAAAAATAATAACCATTTTTTAATTTAGGAAGATCACTTTCTTTTATAAGTACATTTGAATTAATAAATGATGCTACAGCCTCATTTCTAGAGATGTTATTAATTCTACATATAAAATTATTTTTAACTTTTCTGACAAATTCAATGTAAATTTTCTCTTTAGAACTAGTGTAGAAAGAATTAAATTTTTTTAAATCTTCTGGTTTTTCAAGAAAACTTTTAACTTTTACTAGCCCATTAACCCCATAATTTTTCAGAATTTTAGCGACTACTAACATTAATTATTTTAAAAAGTTTATTTTTATTTTATACGCCATAAAATTTATAAAAATTCTAAATTCCGTGATTCAATCCATTTTCTTTTTTAATTTTCAGAGGATTTTAAGTCATTACTTTTTTGATTAGAAGAACTATTGGGGTCAGTCTTTTTAACTTCACTATTAGTGTTATCTTCTGCATCTTCAGCTAGGGTTTGATCTTCTGGTTTTTTTTCTGTGCTTTCTGCTGGGGGAGAAGATTCTTTAGCCTGCACATTATTAGTTGTATCCTCTTTAGTT
>MDTG01409684.1_pt1 | contig 40520 bp, 39 predicted proteins | sample 811421 | NCBI WGS metagenome assembly MDTG01 (sample SAMN05326645, study PRJNA326480) | marine metagenome | isolation source: seawater | place: Pacific Ocean: South East | collected 2011 | reverse complement strand
CTGCGAAGCCTGCAGCAAAGAAAGCAACTGCTACAAAACCAGTAGCTAAGAAAACCGCTGCGAAGCCTGCAGCAAAGAAAGCATCCGCTGTGAAGCCTGCAGCAAAGAAAGCAACCGCTGTGAAGCCTGCAGCAAATAAAGCAACTGCTACGAAGCCTGTAGCAAAGAAAGCAACTGCTGCGAAGCCTACAGATGAAATAAAAATTAAAAATGAATTTTTAATTAATAAAAATATTGAAAAATCACAGGAGAAATTTGATTGGGATCAGTCAAACGATTTTAGCTCTGGATATAGTAAAAAAGAGAGAGATAGTCTCGAAAAGCTTTACACTGACAGTCTATCTTCGGTTGACGAAAAAGAGCTAATAGAAGCTACAGTAGTTGGTTTATCAAACAGAGATGTGGTTGTAAATATAGGATCTAAATCAGATGGTGTTATACCTCGTTCGGAGTTTAGAGATATGCCTGAATTAAAACTCAATGATGTTGTTAAGGTTTATGTTGAAGAGCAAGAGAATATTAAAGGTCAACTTATATTGTCAAGAAGGAAAGCAAAACTCATGGATGCTTGGGATAAAATTCAAAAGGCACTTGACAATGATTCAGTTGTCCCAGGTTTTGTAAAGAGAAGAACTAAAGGAGGTTTAATAGTTGATATATATAGTATCGAAACATTTCTTCCTGGTTCACAGATAGACGTAAAACCTATTAGGGATTACGACATTTATGTTGATAAACCATTAGATGTAAAAATTGTAAAAATTAATTATTCAAATGATAATGTTGTAGTATCACATAAGATGTTAATAGAAAAAGATCTTGAAGAACAAAAAAATAAAATTCTTAAAAGCCTTGAGATTGGTCAAGTTCTTGAAGGAACAGTAAAGAATATGACAAACTTTGGTGTTTTCGTTGATTTAGGAGGAGGTATTGATGGTTTACTTCATATAACAGATATTTCCTGGGGTAGGGTAAATCATCCTGAGGAGGTTTTAAAATTAGATGAAAAAATTAATGTTGTTGTTTTAGATTATAACGATGAAGATAAAAGAATTTCTTTAGGTATGAAACAACTTACAGAACATCCTTGGAATTCTCTAGATGAGAATTTAGATGTTGGATCAGTTGTAAAAGGTAATATCGTAAATGTTGCAGATTATGGTGCTTTTTTAGAGTTAACACCAGGAGTAGAAGGTTTAATACATGTATCAGAGATGTCATGGTCACAACATCTTAGAAATCCATCTGATTTTATGAAAAATGGAGACGAGTTAGAGGCTGTTGTATTGTCTATCGATAGAGACGAGAAAAAAATGTCACTTGGTGTCAAACAATTAAGTAAAGACCCATGGTCTGACGATAAATTACTTAAAAAGTATTCAGTTGGAAGCGTTCATAAGGGTTTGGTAAGAAATCTTACAAATTTTGGATTATTCTTAGAACTAGAAGAGGGTATTGATGGATTAGTTCACGTATCTGATTTATCTAATGATAGAAAAGTGAAACATCCTTCTGAATTTATTAATATTGGAGAAAATCTTGATGTCATTGTTATGGAGCAAGATCTCGACAATAGAAGGCTTGCATTAAGTCACAAGGACATCATTGCTGAATCGAAAGATGAAGTAAAAAAAGAAAAGAAAAAATAGTATTTTTATTTTTTAAAAATAGGTCCTGTGGCCGAGTGGCTAGGCAGAGCTCTGCAAAAGCTTCTACACCAGTTCGAATCTGGTCGGGACCTCTTATATAATATGACCTATAAAAATGTTAAATTATTGGTTCTGGATGTAGATGGCACACTTACAGATGGTAAAGTTCAATACAATTCTGATGGTACAAAATCTAGAATTTTTTCAATTCATGATGGTTATGGATTGGTTAAGATCATGAAAAAAGGAATTGATGTAATTGTAATAACGCAAAGTAAATGTAATTCGATTGAGTTGAGAATGAACGATTTGGGTATAAAATTATTTCAAGGAATTGAAGATAAACTTGATGTTTTAAAAAAATATATATCTATGAATCAAATTAAATTATCTGAAGTCTGTTATGTTGGGGATGATTTAAATGATTATAAAATATTACAAAGTGTTGGATTTCCAATTGCAGTAAATAACTCAGTAAGCATAATTAAGGAAATTGCATCATATGTTACAAAAAAAAAGGGGGGATACGGTGCTGTAAGAGAAGTTGTTGATATGTTATTAAACAAATAAATAAAATATCATCATTTTTTTTTATTTTACAATTGTATTTAACTTCTCAAATTAATAAAAATATATATGAGTAAAATAGTTAATGTAGGTTATGGAAAGGTTGATAAAGTTCAGATAGGTTCTAACTTACCACTAGTTTTTGTTGGTGGTCCATGTGCAATAGAAAATAAAGATCATGCTTTTTTTATGGCTGAAGAAATAAAAAAAATATGTGATAAATTAAATATAAATTGGATTTATAAATCATGTTATGATAAGGATTGCAGATCTAATCCTAATAGTTTTCATGGTATTGGTATTGATAAAGGCTTAAGAATATTATCAGATATAAGAGATAATTTTAATATACCTGTTGTTTCAGATTTTTCTAATCCTGAATGGGCAAAAAGAACAGGCGAGGTTTGTGATCTTGTTCAAGTCCCAGCATATTTATGTAGACAAACAACTATATTACGTGCAGCCTCTGATACAAAAAGACCAATACTTCTAAAAAAAGGTCAATTTATGAGTCCATGGAATATGAAAAACTCAGTAATGAAGTTAGAATCTTTTGGCTCAAATCAGATCATTTTAGCAGATAGAGGTTCATTCTTTGGATATAATATGTTAGTAAATGATATGACATGTTTTCCAATTATGTCTCAAACAGGATATCCTGTTTGTTATGATGCAACACATTCTATTCAATTACCAACCTCAATGGGTAATATTTCTGGCGGACAAAGAGAATTTATTCCATATTTAGTAAGAGCAGCAGTGTCAAATGGTATAAATCTCTTATTTATGGAAGTTCATGATAATCCACCTAAAGCTTTGTCAGACTCAAATACTGTACTTGATTTGGTATATCTTGAAAATATTCTTTATCAAGCAAAAATAATGCATGAGACAAGATTAGAATTACTTGATAAACTTGGTCCAGATAATATTCATCCTAGAAATTAAATTTATATTAAATGAAGGTTAAAGAATTGATGCTTAAAAATAAGGAGTTCGCAATTTTAACAGAAAATGTTGTTCTAAAAGATGCTATTGATGCAATGAATGATTCAAAATTAGGAATTGCTTGTATTGTTAATAGCTCTAATATTCTAACGGGTTTAATAACAGATGGTGATTTAAGAAGAACTTTATTGAAAAATCAAAAACCATTATCATCCATATTATTAGATTATGCTGTTGAACATGCGATTAAAAACCCAGTTATATGTAAAGATGATGATGATGTTCGTTTAGCTGTTTCTTTGATGGAAAAAAATAAAATATGGGATTTACCCGTATTAAATAATAGTAATGAATTAATAGGTTTATTACACTTACACAATGCAATTAAAGTTTTAATTAATAAATAATCTAAAAATTTTGATTAAAAATTCAACAATTTTCATAACGGGAGGTACTGGATCATTTGGTAAAACATTTATTCCAATGACTCTAAAAACTTTTAATCCTAAACTGATAATTATTTATTCAAGAGATGAAATGAAACAATGGACGCTCGCTCAAAAATTTCAAAATGATTCAAGAGTAAAATTTATCATTGGTGATGTTAGAGATAAAGATAGGCTTTCAAGATGTTTAGATGGTGTTGATTATGTTGTTCATGCAGCAGCTACAAAAATTGTACCAACAGCTGAGTATAATCCATTTGAATGTGTCAAAACAAATATAAGTGGAGCGATGAATGTTATTGATGCTTGTATTGATAAAAAAATAAAAAAAGTGGTTGCACTTTCAACAGATAAAGCTAGTAATCCTATTAACCTATATGGTGCAACTAAATTAGCATCTGATAAATTATTTGTTGCTGCAAATTCCTATAATAATTTAAACAATACTAAATTTTCTGTTGTTAGATATGGAAATGTAATGGGATCAAGAGGCTCAGTTATTCCTTTTTTTATATCACAAATCCCTAATGGTGAACTTACAATTACTGATGAGAGAATGACAAGGTTTATGATAAGTCTTGAGGAAGGGGTTAAATTGGTTTGGCACGCTTTTGATGATATGTTGGGTGGTGAAATTTATGTAAAAAAAATACCATCAATGAACATCATTGATATAGCCCAGGCTATTGCTCCAAAAGCAAGACATAAAATTATAGGAATTAGACCTGGTGAGAAGATTCATGAGCAGATGATAGGTTCAGAAGATGCACCTTATACCTATGAGTATGAAAATCATTACAAAATTCTTCCAGCAATACATAACTGGTCTAAAGATAAAAAAAGGATTAAAGATGGAAAATTAGTGTCAGATGATTTTACATATTCATCTGATAACAATAAAGATTGGATGTCTATCAATCAACTAGTAAACTGGATTGAAAGTAAAAAAGGTAAAATAGGAATTATATAATTTGTGAAAAAAAAAATTCTTTTTTTAGGAGGGGCAAGTTTATTAGCACATTCTTGGTGTAAAAGCTTAAGTTATAACAAAAATATATACCTTGGTATTCATAATAGAAAACCTGAATTAGACAATTTTAATTGTATTATTATTGATATTAATAATTTAGAAAATCAAATTTATAATCTTAAAATTGATATAATTATTAATTGTATTGGATATACAAATGTTGAGAATTGTGAAATAAATCCGAAAAAAGCTTGGAAAATTAATGTTGATTATGCTTCAATTATATCAAAGGTTTGTAATAAACTGTCAATAAAGTTGATTCACATATCTACCGATCATTTATTTGATGGTAAAAGTAATTTTTATGATGAGAATGATAAAGTTTTTCCTCTAAATGAATATGGAAAAACTAAATACAAAGCTGAAAAGATAGTATTAAAAAATAATTCATCTTCTTTAATAGTTAGAACTAATTTTTTTGGTTTGGGACCATCATATAAAAATTCATTTTCTGATTACATAATTAAAAACCTGAACTTAAAAAATACAATTTCACTTTTTTCTGATGTTTTTTATACACCCATATTAGCTTCAGAACTTTCAAGGATAATACATGAATTAATAAAAAAAAATTGTTCCGGAGTTTACAATATTGTATCAAATGAGAGAATTTCAAAATTCGATTTTGGCTTAAAAATAGCTGAAGAATTTTCATTTGATAAAAAATTAATTAAATCTATTTCAATCAAAAAAAGAAATGATTTGGTTGAAAGACCGCTTGATATGAGTCTGTCAAATAAAAAATTAAGAGGTGAAGGAATAAAAATTAAATCATTTGATAGTCAAATTAGAGATTTAAAAAATCAATTTAAGAGGTATAATAAAGAGACTGTAGTTAATAAAATTATTCCATACGGAAGGCAAAATATATCAGATGAAGATATAAAGTGTGTAATTAATACTTTAAAATCCGATTTTTTGACACAGGGACCAGTTGTTATTGATTTTGAAAAAGCTGTATCAAGATATACAAAATCTAAATTTGGAGTAGCAGTAAATAGTGCTACATCTGCACTACACATTTCGTGTTTAGCACTTGGATTATCGGAGAATGACATAGTTTGGACAAGTCCAGTAAGTTTTGTTGCATCTTCAAATTGTGCTCTTTATTGTGGAGCAAAAGTTGATTTTGTTGATATCGATACTAAAACTTATAACATGTCGGTTAAATCACTGTCTCAAAAATTAAGAAAGGCAAAAAAAGAAAAAAAATTACCAAAAATTGTTATTCCTGTTCATTTATCTGGTCAGTCTTGTGATATGAAAGAAATATATAAACTTTCAAAAATTTATAATTTTAATATAATTGAAGATGCTTCACATGCTATAGGAGCAAAATATAAAGATGCTCCTGTTGGAAATTGTCAATATAGTGATATTACTGTATTTAGTTTTCATCCTGTAAAAATAATAACAACAGGTGAGGGTGGTATGTGTACAACTAATTCTCCTGAACTAGCTAATTTACTATGTAGATTTAGAAGTCATGGGATCACTCGCCATCAAACTGAAATGACAAAAAAATCAGATGGACCGTGGTATTATCAACAACTTGATTTAGGACTAAATTATAGAATGACTGATATAAGTGCAGCTTTAGGGTTAAGTCAATTAAAAAAATTAGATGAATTTATTAAAAGAAGACATGATATTGTTAAAAAATATAATCTAGCATTTAAAAATAAACCCTTGATTACACCTTACCAAGAACCACATAATTACTCTTCTTTTCATTTATATATTATTAGATTAAAAAATAATACAAATGGATTATCTAGAATTGATTTATTTAATAAATTAAGAGAAATAGGTATCCTTGTAAATATTCATTATATACCTATATACCATCAACCTTATTATATGAAAATGGGTTTTAAAAAGAACAATTTTCCAGAATCTGAGAAATATTATGAAGAAGCTATAAGCCTTCCTATTCACACACTTTTAAAAGATGAAGAACAAAATTTCGTAATTGATAATGTTTTAAATTTTTTGAGTAGACAAAAAACTTATATTGAAAATTCTAAAATTATTAAGACTGAAGGATTTCAAAATATTTTCTAATAATTGAGAAATGGTATGGTCTTATTTAAAAATATACAAACGAAAATAAGATAAAATTATATCTAGATATTTTCGGAATATAGAGTTGAAGTCTTTTAAAAAAAATACGAATAAAATCTATTAAATTGCATCAAAAAGACTTAATTAATTTATCTATTTAATTTATGAGAAAAGGACAAGAATTATATAAAAAAGGTAAAAAGATAATACCTGGAGGAACGATGTTACTTTCTAAACGACCAGAGATGTTTTTACCAGATCATTGGCCATCTTATTTCTCTAAAGCTAAAGGTTGTAAAGTTTGGGATTTAGATGGTAATGAATTAATTGATATGTCTATAATGGGTATTGGCACAAATTCACTTGGCTATGGTAATGAAGAAGTTGATGCTGCAGTTTTAGAAACTATAAAAAAAGGCAATATGAGTTCTTTAAACTGTCCGGAAGAAGTTTATTTAGCCGAAAAGCTGGTTAAAATTAATCCGTGGGCAGATATGGTAAGATTTTGCAGAAGTGGTGGAGAAGCAAATTCTGTAGCAATTAGGATTGCTAGAGCTGCATCGGGTAAAGATAATGTAGCAATATGTGGATATCATGGATGGCATGATTGGTATTTATCTGCAAATCATAATGGTGGAGATGATTTATCTGAACACCTAATACCAGGACTTAGTCCTAATGGAGTGCCTAAAAATTTAAAAAATAGTGTATTCCCTTTTCATTATAATAATTATGAAGAGCTTTTAGACATTGTAGAAAATAACAATATTGGAATAATAAAAATGGAGGTTTTAAGAAATTTTGGCCCTGAAGATGATTTTTTGCAAAAAGTAAGAAGCTTAGCAACAAAAAAAAATATTATACTAATATTTGATGAGTGTTCGTCTGGTTTTAGAGAGACTTTTGGTGGAATTTTCCAGAAGTTTAATGTTGAACCAGATATGACAATGTTTGGTAAAACTCTTGGAAATGGATACGCATTAACAGCTGTTGTTGGTAAAAAATCTATTATGGAAGCAGCTCAAAATTCATTCATTAGCAGCACTTTTTGGACAGAACGTATTGGACCTACCGCGGCATTAGCTACTCTTGGAATAATGGAACGTATTGAATCATGGAAGAAAATCACTGATATCGGAAGTAAAATGCAAAAAGGATGGCTAAAACTTGCAGAAGCTAATGATTTAGATATTACTGTCTCAGGAATACCAGCTTTGTCAAGTTATGTATTTAATAGTAAAAATGCAGCTGCATATAAGACATTAATTACTCAAGAGATGCTTAAAAAAGGATTTTTAGCAAGCACCCAATTTTATGCTTGTACAGAGCATAATGATCAATATTTAGATTTATATTTTGATGCTCTAAGTAATATCTATAAAATGATCTATAAATGCGAATCTGAAACATTAGACATTAATTCATTGTTGGAAGGACCTATTTGTCATTCTGGATTTAAAAGATTAAACTAATTATTACGGTGAATACTTTTAAATTTTTAATTAACTAAAATAAATTATATACAGTAAATGAAACTTGCTCTTGGAACTGTCCAGTGGGGAATAAATTATGGTATTTCAAATGATTTAGGAGTACCATCAGATTTAGAGTTAAAAAAAATATTGAATTTTTCTAAAAAAAATGGAATAAAATTATTGGATACCGCATCTACTTATGGCGACTCTGAACTAAGAATTAAAAAATTAACTAAAAACGAGTTTAATATAATTACAAAAATTTCATCTATTTCTAATGAAAACTCAATAAAAAAACAGATAAATAATTCTTTAAATAGATTAGGCACTAAATCAATTTATGGATGTCTTTTTCATTCCCCTTATGAGTTAATTAAAAACAAACATTATTGGGATCAAATTAATGTAGAAAAAATCAATGATAAAGTAAAAAAAATTGGATATTCTTTATATCATCCTAATGAGTTAGATTATTTATTAAACTCTGATATTATTCCTGATATTGTCCAAGTTCCATTTAGTCTTTTAGACAGAAAATTTGATTCTTATTTTGAAATTTTAAATAAAATGAATGTGGAGATTCATGTAAGATCTGTTTTTTTACAAGGACTATATTTTTTAAATCCAGATGAATTGCCAAAAAAATTAATAGATTATGCTAAACCATTAAATAAATTAAAGCAAATAGCTAATGAATGTTCAATAGAAATGTTGGATTTAGCTTTAAATTATGTTTTAAATAAAAATTATATTAATTATGTTGTGATTGGAGTGGTTAACATGAAACAAATTGAAGATATTTTTTTTAGTTCAAATAAGAAACTAAATAAAGAAACTATTGGAATTGTTGAAAATATAAAAGTTAACAATAAAGATATTTTAAATCCGTCTAACTGGTAACTACATATTTAACATTATGAAAGAGAAAGATAAAGCTAATTGGAACGATTTTTATTCTGATCTTATTAAAGAAAACTATCCAAAATATCCAAATGAAACAATATTGAAGCTCTTTTTTGGTAATTATTTAAAAAATAAACCAAAGTGTAGTAAAAAAATGAAACTACTTGATGTTGGTTGTGGTTTTGGGCAAAATTTTTCACCATTTTTAGAAAAAAATATGGAATGTTATGGTGTAGAGGTATCTCAGGATATATGTAATAAAACAAATCAAATATATAAATCAAAAGGATATAATGTTAATGTAAAAAAAGGTCATAATAGAAAAATTCCTTTTGATAATAACTTTTTTGATTATGTAATTTCATTGAATGCAATTCATTATGAATCTTCTGAGTTAAATATGAAAAAAGCTATCAAAGAACATTCTAGGGTATTGAAAAAAGGAGGTAGACTTTTTATAATAACGGTAGGACCAAAACATACTATTTATAAAAGAGCAAAATGTTTAGGAAATCATATTTATGAAATCAATGATTTTGATTTTAGAAATGGTAGTAAATATTTTTATTTTGATAATTTAAAATACCTTAAATATTATTTAGATCCATTTTTTAAAGATATTGAATTAGGTAGAATAACTGAGGATTATATGGAAGTTCCATTGGATTTTTTAATTGCAGTTGCTACAAAATAATTAAAAATTAATTTAAATAGTATATTGAGGTATTAGATTGTGATTTGCAACCTGCATTTATATTTAATAATTATAAATTATAGATGAGTTTTAGATCTCTTCCTTAAGAAACGATAAGATATGTTTTATTACTTCAAGGATTTTTTCTTCCTTATCTTTCTAATAATAAAAATGATATAGATTATTTTGTAGATGTGTTTGACAAAACCTTTTTTTTTTAAGTTGCTTTGAAAAAGATCATTATTAGAGTTGATGCATCAAATGAAATTGGCTATGGACATCTTATAAGATGTATAACTATTTGTGAACATTTTTTAAAAAATTTTTTTGATTGTACTATAGTTCTTAAAAATTATGATTCTGATTGTATTAAAATTGTTTCTCATTATAATACAATTAAATTCAAACTAATTAAAGAAGAGGAAGATATACTTTTGCTATCTTCAATTTTAGAAAAAAAAACTATTATCCTTGATTTAAATAATGAATTTTCATTTAAATCAAAAAGAAGCTATAAATCTTATATTTCATTTTTAAAAAAAAATAATTTTTTTACCATTTCATTTGAAGATTTTTATGTTAAAAATTCAATTTCAAATATAACAATCATTCCATATGTAGGAGCAAAAGAAATTTTTAAGAATAAAATTTTAAAATCAAATTATTTATTTGGTGGGAGGTATTTTATTTTCAGGGATGAGTTTATTGATTCTGCTAAAGTTAGAATTAAAAAAAAAATAGAGAATTTATTTATTTGTATGGGAGGAAGTGATCCTGATTATTTAACTGAAAAATTTCTTAAATTTTTAAATTCTTCAAAATACAAACCTAATCTTAAGATAATTTTAAAAAATATTGATACAAATAGAAAAAATAAGATTAAAAACATATTAAAGGATTATAATAGATATGAATTAATTATTAATCCAAAAAATATTTCAGAAATTATGTTATCTTCAGACTTAGGAATTGTAAACAGTGGATTAATAAAATACGAGACTGCTTTTTTAGGTCTTCCTTGTTTGTCTGTTTCAAATGATTTAAAACATGAAAAAATTATGAATTTTTTTGTGAAAAAATCTAATTGTCTTCATTTGGGTATATCTAAACAAATTAGTAGAAAAAAATTTAATATTCAATTTGATAAGATTATTGAAGATTATTCACTCAGAAAGTTATTGAGTAAAAGAGGAAAAGATTTATTTGATGGCAAAGGAAAAGAAAGGTTATTTAATGTTGTTTCAAAATTAATTTAAATGAATTTATGAAAACCGAAATTGTAATTTTTGGTACTGGTGAAATTGCAGAACTTGCACATTATTATTTAACAAATGATAGTAATTACACAATTGTTGCTTTTACCTCAGACAAAGAATTTATTAAAAGTGATAAATTTCTTAATAAACCGCTTATTCCATTTGATATAATTCAAAATGAATATCCTCCTTCAAAATATAAAATGCATGTTGCTTTAAGCTATAATAAATTAAATCTAATTAGAGAGAAAAAGTATAAAGAGGCAAAAAAAAAGGGTTATAGTCTTATTTCTTATATCTCATCTAAATCAGTCTATTGGAATGATTTATCTATTGGTGAGAATTGTTTTATTTTAGAAAATCAAACTATTCAACCAAAAGTTAAAATTGGCAATAATGTTATGATTTGGAGTGGTAATCATTTGGGTCATGGGTGTGAAATTAAAAGTCATACTTACTTGAGCAGTCACATTTGTATAAGTGGACATACAATAATTGGTGAAAGGTGTTTTATAGGTGTTAATTCTACTTTTAAAGATTTTATTAAAATAGGTGATAGAGTTTTTGTTGCAATGGGAGCGTTAGTTACAAAGGATACTCCTAGTGACTCAGTTATTCTTGGTTCTAAATCATTATTTTTAGATAAGGATGATAAAATTGCAAAAAAAATAAAAAGAATATATTTTAATTTATGAATTCAAATTGGATTAAGAAAGGTATCATTCTGCTACCAAAAAAAAAACATTGGTGGCAAAAATCTCACATCATGTTGCCAACAGTTGAACATTTGGAAAGAGATAATTTTAGAATCTATTTTTCAGGACGTGATAAATTTAATAAATCCATAATCGGTTACGCTGATTCAATTGTAAGAGATGGTTTAATAAAAATAAAAAGATACGAGGAGAACCCAATTCTTACTTGTGGAAAGCTAGGAACTTTTGACGATAATGGAGTAACTCCGTCATGTATTATTAATAATAATGGAGTAAAATATCTGTATTACATTGGATGGAATAGTGGTTCAACTACTAGAATGGGATTAATAGCTGGTTTAGCAATAAGTAAAGATAATGGAAAAACATTCTTAAGAAATTCATTTGCGCCCTTATTAGGTAGATCAAATTTAGAGCCTTATTCAATTTTAACTGCACCTTTTGTTATTAAGGAAAAAAAAATGTGGAGAATGTATTATGTTTCATGTGAAGGTTGGTTAAATAAAGATTTACCAATTTATAATATAAAATATGCTGAATCAATAAATGGTATCGATTGGAAAAGAAATGGACATATTTGTATTGACTTTAAGTCAAAGGATGAAACTGCTTTAGCACGGCCATGTGTTATTAAAGAAGGAGAATTATACAAAATGTGGTATTCTTATAAGGATCCTAAAATTGGATATAGAATTGGCTATGCAGAGTCACCTGATGGATTAAAATGGAAAAGAATAGATGATAACGAAGGTCTTGGGGTATCGAAAGAAGGATGGGATTCTGATATGGTTGAGTATTCGTATGTTTTTAAACATAAAAATATAAAATATATGATTTATAATGGAAATAATTATGGTTCAAATGGTGCTGGATATGCGGTTCATAAATAATAAATTTTTTTAGTATGTTAATTTGTGGGATCATGCAACCTACTTTTTTACCTTGGTGTGGATATTTTGATATGATAGATCAAGTAGATTATTTTGTTTTATATGATGATGTTCAATTAGCAAAAAGAAGCTGGCAAGTTAGAAATAGAATTAAATCTCATGATGGTGAATTTTATCTGACATTACCTATTAAAAAAACAAAAGGTCGTGATGATTTATTGATTATAGATTCAGAAATTTCATATGAGCAGAAATGGTTAAAAAAACATTTAAGAACCATTGAAAATTTTTATAGAAAATCTGATTATTATGATGAGATATATAACTTTATTTATAAACATTACATGAAGAAATATGATTCTCTTAGTAAATTCAACTCTGATTTTATTATAAATGTTTCAGATAAAATAGGTATTAAAACTAGATTTGTTCATTCAAGCACTATGAATAATCTTAAAGGAGTAAAAGATGAAAGATTAACATCAATATGTAAACGTTTAAAATCAAAAATATATCTTTCATCTCAAGGATCTTCCAGTTATATTGAACTAAAAAATCCTGGGGGTGAATTTTCTAAAAAATCAATAGATTTATATTATCATTTTTATAACCATCCAGTATATAAACAATTAAATGGTAAATTTATTCCTTATTTGAGTATTTTAGATTTACTTTTTAGTGTGGGTTTTTCACAATCATTAAATGTTATTAGGTCTGGTAGAATGCAAAAAGTATTTTATAAAGAATATAGAAAAGAATATTTAAAAATAAATAATTGATTTTGAAATGAAGATTGCGAATAAAATTATTGACGAAAATTCTCCAGCATTTATAGTTGCTGAATTATCTGGAAATCATAATGGTAAAATTAAAAATGCTATTAATGCTATTATTGAAGCAAAAAAGACTGGAGCTGATGCAATAAAATTGCAAACTTATACGCCAGATACTATCACTTTAAATTCTAAAAAAAATTATTTTAAAATTAATCATGGTACGATTTGGGATGGTACAACTCTTTACGAATTATATAAAAAATCATATACACCTTGGGAATGGCACAAAGAACTTTTTAGAATTGCTAAAGAAGAGGGGATAATTTGTTTTTCATCTCCTTTTGATAGTAAAGCACTTGAGTTATTAGAATCATTAAATTGTCCAGCTTACAAAATAGCATCACCTGAAATATTAGATACAAATTTAATTGAACAATGTGCATTAACGAATAAGCCCATTATCATATCCTCTGGAATTGCATCAAAAAATGATATTGATTTAGCAGTCAAGACATGCAGAAATGCTAAAAATAATGATATTGCAGTTTTGAAATGTACTGTTGAGTATCCTGCTCCTTTATCAAAATCTAATCTTTCTACAATTATAGATATTAATAAGAGATATAATGTTGTATCAGGCTTATCAGACCATACACTTGGTTATATAGCTCCAGTAGTTGCTGTTTCATTGGGAGCTAAAATTATAGAAAAACATTTTATAGTATCAAAATCTATAGGAGGACCAGATTCTTCTTTTTCTTTAACTAAAAATCAATTTACTGAAATGGTAAAACAAATTAGAATTGCTGAAGAATGTATTGGTGAACCTGAGTATAAGAAGAATAATTCATATGATAATAAAAACAATTTTGTTGGAAGATCACTGTTTTTTGTTAAAGACATGAAAGAAAATGAAATAATCACGAATAAATCAATAAGATCAATAAGACCTGGGTATGGAATACATCCTAAACATTTAAAAAGTTTAATAGGGAAAAAAGTACTTAATAATGTTGAAAGGGGGACTCCAGTAAGATGGGAAATGATAAACAATTTAGAAAAGATAAAATAATAAAAATATGAATGTAGAAATTATAGCTGAAATTGCTCAAGGATATGAAGGAGATAAAAAATTGGCTTATTCACTAGTTGAAGGTGCTATCAAAGCAAATGCAGATTCAATAAAGTTACAGCTTGTATATGCTGATGAATTATGTATACCAAGTTATGAATATTATAATTTATTTAAATCTCTAGAAATGGATGATTTAATATGGGAAAATATTGTTCAAATGGTTCATAAATCTGGAAAAAATATATATTTTGATATTTATGGAGATAGAAGTTTTGAATTTGCTCTTCATTTAAAAGCAGATGGTGTTAAAATATCTTCTACTGATTTTTATAATTTGTCATTAATTGAAAAATCTTTTAAAAATTTCGAAAATGTATTTATTTCAACTTCTGGGGTTAGAGTAGAAGATCTAGACCTACTTCTTAATAAATTTAATTTACCTAAAAACTTAACACTTTTACATGGTTTTCAATCGGAGCCTACACAAATAAAAGATAACAATTTAAATAGAATAAAAACCTTAAAATCTCGATATCCAGAATTGAATATTGGTTTTATGGATCACTCAATTGGTAATAATGATAATGCTTTTTATTTACCACTAGTAGCTCTTGGTTTAGGTGTTTCTTGTATTGAAAAACATATAACGTTAGATTATGATTTAAAATTAGAAGATTATATTTCAGCATTAAGTATTGAAAGGTTTCAAGCTTTTACTAACATAATAAAATCTATGGAAGAATCTTTTGGTATTAGTAATCTAGATGTTACAAATAAAGAAAAAGAGTATTTTGAAAAGTCAGGAAAAGTGGTTGTAGCTAAAAAGGATATAGATAAGGGTAAATTAATACATGAAGAAGATTTATGTCTAAAAAGGGTTACTACAAAACCAAAAGGAACACATTTTAGAAAGTTTTCAGATCTAATCGGAAAAAAAACAAAAAAAATAATTTATGTAAATCAAAGTTTAAATTTAAATTCAATTGAATGAGAAAATTAATTGCATGTTTAGCCTGTAGAAATAATGGGACTAGGCTTTATGGTAAACCTTTACAAAATCTTGATATTGAAAAAAAAATTACGATTCTAGATTATATGATAGAATCGATAAAATCCTATTCTTCAATATCAGATATTGTCCTAGCTATAAGTGAAGGAGATGAAAATATCTCTTTTATCGAAGTTGCAAAAAAACATAACATCAAATATATAATAGGCAATGAAGATGATGTGTTGTTAAGACTAATAAAAGCTTGTGAATACGCAAATGGAACTGACATTTTTAGAGTTACTACAGAGTCACCTTTTACTTATTTTGAAAAAATAAAGGAAGCTTGGAATGAACATTTAGAAAATGATTATGACTTGACTACTCTTGATAATTTACCAGATGGATCTGGTTTTGAAATTTGTAAACTTTCTACATACTTAAAATCATGGAAAAATGGAAATTCAAGGCATAGATCAGAACTTTGTTCTTTGTATATTCGTGAAAACAAGTCTGATTTTAAAATTAATTATGTAGAAATTCCATCTGAAATTAAAAGATTAGATATTAGACTAACTGTTGATTATCCTGAAGATTTAGTTTTTTGTAGAAAGATTTATAATAAATTTAAAGGACATAGTCCAAGAATTCCTCTTATTGAAATAATAAATTATATTGATAAAAATCCTAAAATGAAAGAGCTAGTTGACCCTTTCGTTGATGAAGGATTAAAAACAATGTATCTTTAAATTCTTTTTATTAAATAAGTCTTCTTTAACGGTATATGATTGATTTAATTGAACATTTTAGAGTTGAAAAATTAGATGTAATACCTTTTTTAGAAAATAATAAATTATGGGATGATACATTAAAAAATTGCAATTATATTCCAGTAGCCTATTCAGCTATGAATATTAATTTCGTTTTTGAATGTCAAAATATTGAAAAAATTAAAATAGATAATTTTTCTGCTATTATTCTCTGGGACAATAAACCAATAGCCTTATGGCCATTTTATTTGAAATATGATAATAGAAAATATTGCTTAAACTTTCTCGAGAATAGAATTCTATCTCCAATATTTGTAAATAAAACACCTATTTCAGTACAAAAAAAAATTATTAAAAGATGTTTTAGTTTTATAAAAAGTCTATCCGATAGATTAGAGATTAACTCATGGGAATGTGTGGAGCTTTTTAAAAATAAATCTGATTTTTCTGAATGGCATTTACAATCTATGTATAATGGAGCAAAATCGTATTTACAACATGAATTATTTGTTAATTTATCTCTTGACATTTCTGTTATTAAATCTCATTTTAGAAAAAGTTATAAATCTTTGATATCATCTGGTAATAAATATTGGAAATTAGGTATTATGGATTCTAAAAATGAAACATTATGGAAAAACTTTAAAGATCTTCATTTAAAAGTTTCAGGGAAAAAAACAAGATCAGATAAAACATGGAACATACATTATGATAGTATATTAAAAAATGAATCTTTTCTAATCTATTTACATGATGATAAAAAAAGAATTGTTGGAGGTGGACTATTTAATTGTTCAAGAGATGAAAGTTTTTATGCAGTTGGCGCATATGATAGATCTTTATTTGATAAACCGTTAGGTCATCTTGTTCAATATAGAGCAATTGAAGAATTAAAAAAAAGAAATATATCTTGGTATAAAATTGGTCTGAGAAGTTATAAAACAGATGTACCTAATCCATCAGAAAAAGAAATCTCAATTAGTAAGTTCAAGGAAGGTTTTGCTACTAATGTATTTCCGAAATATATATTAAATTATGAAAATAAAATATAGAATTTAATAACTTTAATAAAAAAAAATGATTTTAAAAAAGATTAAACATAGACTATTTTATTTATTAATTAATATCAGATTTTTTATTAGAACTTTAGTGGGGAAAAAAAGTGGATCCGCTAAGTTATTATCAAAAAATGGGATAATTAAGCTTAAATGTGATGGTATTTCAGATCATATTTTGAATCTTATTGATGATTTTAAGAATAATAAAAATGATTCTAATTTTAAAATTTTAAATAAAAACAATGATGGGATCAAATCATTACGTGTCAATCTAGAATCTGAATTTTTATGGAAGTATATATTTACTGATGAAATTTATAAAACGATTAGAGGATATTATGGTGGAAATTTTTATTTGAGAAATAATCCAAGTATTATATTTAATTATGATAATGAAAAACATGGTGCTCAATTATATCATCTTGATTGGGGATTAAGGCAAGTTAGTATTATGGTAAGTTTATCAGATGTTCTTAATGAAAGTACTCACATGAAATATATTTTAAAATCTAATAATTCTTATTGGTTTAAACATCCAGATAGAAATTCAATAAGTTTTCAAAATAAAGTTGATAAATTAAAAAGAAAAGATGAATTAATTTTTTCAACTATTGGATCAAAAGACAATTTATATATTTTTGACGCAGGTAATGGATTTCATAGACAAGTTGGTGGAGGTAAAAGGATTATGATGCATTTTAATTTTGTAGAAAATTTTACTTTTACGGACTGGGATAAAGCATGGAGTCCTGGCTTAAAATCTAATGATGATATTTGGTTTAGCAAACCATCTAAGAAAATAGATAATTTTATATCTAAATCTCCTTTTCCTAAAGAAGTTTTTTCAATTGTACACAGAAAATATGAGCCTAGTTTGTTTACTCCAAGTATTTTATCTAAGAATTATAACCTTGGATATTAAATTATATTTTATTAATAAAATACTTTGAAAACTTACTTTATTTGGCCAGAGGGAAGTATAACAACTGCTTTAAAAAAAATACATTATGTAATCGATTCAAATAAAATAGAGTCTATTCTTTTCAAAATGTTTCCGTCTGGTTATCCAGTTTTGTGCTCGAGCGGAAGATCATCTCTATACTTAATATTGAATTTTTTAAAAAAAAATAGACATCATAAAATTGGACTTTTTCCATATGCCAATCAATGTGTAACTGATTCTGTGTCAAGAATAACTACTCCTTGTTTTGGCGAAGAATCTAAGAACTGCGATTTAAGAATTATATATCATCAATGGGGATATGTACAAGAAAAAGATGTTAAAAATGATACTATAGATGATTGCGTAGATTCATTGTGCGTACCAGGTTCGAATCTTTTTCCAAGTAATAGTAATTTTGAAATATGGTCACTACCAAAAATAATTGGATCAACTTCTGGATCTGTAATATGGTGTAAAAATAAAAAAGATTCCTTAAAGTTAAAATTATTAAGAGATTCTTCCTCTTATCATTCTTTCCAATGGTGTTTAAGATTATTATCAAAAAAAATATCATTTATTTATGATCATTGGAATGGAAGAGAATATAATTCTCCAAAAACCTCTAAAATTCAAAATGGAGAAATATATTTTTTATTAAAAAAATGGGATGAATTTATTAAAGATAGAAAAATTAAATTGAACTTTCTTTGGGAATTTTCTGTAAAAGGATTAATAAAACCAAAAAATAGACTTCCTTGTGTTGTTCCAATATATTATGATGATTCAATTTTAAATAAAATAAAAGATAAATTTCCATCTGGATCTAGAATGATGGAAAAAATAAACTATGATGGTTCAAGAAAATTATTAAAGATAATTCCTTTTCCAATTCATCAAGAAGTTGATTTAGATTGGATAAAAGGTTTTGTCAAGTCGTTAAGAAATAATTAAATTTGCTTAGTTCTAAACTAGACGTCTTAATTTTATTTTTGAAATTTTTTAAGTTAAAAAAATTATATCAATGATATTCGAGTATAATTTAGAAAAACCTAGTAGTACCCTTAAATTTGAGTATGACAGCCGATGTTTTATTCCAACTGCTACTTCAGATTTTATTATAAAATCATGTTCTAATCATATTTCAAAAAAGTCAGATTTATTAGATTTAGGTTGTGGTGTGGGAATAGTTGGAATATCTCTTTTTAAAATGAATTTAGTTAAAAGATTATATTCTTCAGATATATCTTCATTTGCATTAAAAATGTGTAAAAAAAATTCTAAAAACTATAATATTGAAAATGATATAAGACTCGGAAGTGTTTTAGAACCATGGAGAGGAATGAAATTTGATGTAATTGTTGATGATATTTCAGGCATTTCAAAACATATTGCTGAAATTTCTCCTTGGTTTTCTAATGTTGCATGTGAATCTGGTCCTGATGGTACTATTTTAACTATTGAGGTTTTGGAAAAGGCCTCAGAATTTTTAAATAAAAAAGGCAAATTATTTTTTCCAATAATTTCCCTTTCAAATCATAAAAAAATTTTAGAAATTACTAAATCATTATATAATAATGTAAAAATGATTTCTTCTAATAAATGGTTTATACCTGAGGAAGTTTCAGTAAACCACAATAAATTAATGAATGAATTAAAAAATTCAGGCTATATTGATTTCGAAGAAAAGTTTGGGAAAAAAATTGCATTTACTGATGTTTATATGGTCAACAACTAAAAATTATTAAAGATGAAATTAAATTTAGAAAGTCTTATTGAAATTATTGCAGAATCAACAGAATCTGAGATAAAAGAGGTCAATTCTGATTCTTCAATGAGTTCCCTTGAAGGTTGGGATTCCTTGGGTCATATTTCCATTCTATCTAAACTTGATATTGTTACTGAAGGTAAAGCCTCGGAAATTGACACTCTTGCCGATTGTGAATCTGTTAAAGATTTGATAAAATCTTTAAAATCAAAAAATTTATTTATTGAATAAATTATTCAACCTCGCTATTAAAGGAATTTCTTTTGAGCTTGGAGAAAAAGAAATTAACGTAAATTCTTTTAAAAAAGATAATCCAGATTGGGATATTAGTAAAATTATTTCTAAAACGGGGGTTAATAAGATTTTTTATACTTCTCAAAATCAAACGGCAGTAGATTTAGCAGTGATTGCCCTGGAAAAATTTTTTTCAGAATATGATGTTTCAAAATCCGAAATAGACGGATTAATTTTTGTAACTCAATCTCCTGATTATACTCTCCCCACCTCTGCATGTATAATTCAAGATAGATCGAAATTACCAAAGGAATTAATTGCTTTTGATATAAATTTAGGATGTTCAGGTTTTGTAAAATCTCTTAGCGTAGTTTCTTCTTTAATTAATTCAGGAACTTGCAAAAATTGTTTAATTGTCACCTCCGAAACATATTCAAAATATATTTCTAAAAACGACAGAGTTAATAAACCCTTGTTTAGCGATGGAGCATCAGTTACTCTGGTAAGTAAGGGTGGAGATTTTGAAATTGGACCCTCTGAATTTGGAGTTGATGGGAGTGGAGCGAAACACCTAATTGTTTATGGCAGTGGCTCAAAAAAAGATGAGTCAAAATTAAATAACGAGCTTTACATGAATGGAAGTGAAATTTTTCTGTTCACCTTGTCTACAATTCCTAAATTAATTAAGAAATTTCTAGTTGATAATAAGCTTTCAATTGACAAAATTGATAAATTTTATTTTCATCAGGCTAGTAAACTTGTTCTTAATGGTGTTAGTAAAAAACTTGATATTCCTGAAGATAAATTAATAATTAACAATCAGAATATTGGAAATACTGTTTCTTCAACTATACCTATAAGTTTAAAATTATCTTTAATGGAAAATTCATTAAAAAAAGATGATTTGATATTGATTATTGGTTTTGGAGTTGGATTGTCTTATGGAGTAACTTTAATTAAATGGGGTAGTTTATGATAATTTTAACAGGTGCTTCTGGTGGTTTAGGTTCAAAACTTATAAAAAGGTTGTTATTAATTGATGATCTTATATTGATATACAACAACAATAAAATTGAAAACAAAGATGCCATTTCATATAAATTAAATATAATTAATCAAGATGAAGTTGTTAAATTCATCACATTACAAAAACAAAATTTAAAAAATATTACACTTGTTAATATGGCTACTTTCAGCCAAGATGGTCTTTTAGCTAATTATTCAACTGAAAACTGGAAAAAGACATTTGATATTAATATAAATGGACCTTTTTTTCTAATTAAACATTTGTTACCATTAATGATTGCTCAAAATTGGGGAAGAATTATAAATGTTTCATCATATTTAGCAGATAACGGAGCAATCGGAGCTTCTGCTTATTCTGCTAGTAAGTCTGCATTAATAGGTCTTACTAAATCACTTTCAAAAGAATATGGTAGATTTAATATTAATTCCAATATAATGGAGTTAGGTTATTTTGACGGTGGACTCGCAGACACTCTTGATGAAGAAATAAAAAAAAATATTTTAAAAAGAATTCCTATAAAAAAATTAGGTCAAATAGAAGAAATATCATCATGTATTAGTTTGCTTATTGATTCTTCATACATTAATGGTACGACATTAAAAATTAATGGAGGAATAAATTAATTAGAACAAAGTGAAATATACTAAAACTCAATTAGAAAGTTTAGATATAAACTCTTTTAATGATTTATTAAATCTTTTTGCACAATCATTTTCATTGTCAAAAACCAAACTTAAAAAAATATTCAGTTTGGTTTTAAATAGTATTCCTTATAGGTCAGTCACTTTAATTAAATTTGAAAAATCAATTGTTGGTGCTTTAATTTTAGTAAGTCGAAAAATCTGGTTTAAAAATATAAACCTGAGTGTTTGTGGTATGTCTTTTATGGCAAAGAATAAAAATTATAATGATATTAAAATTTCTAACCTATTGATAAAAACGGTCTTAAATGAATCTGAGTTAAAAGATGTTAGTATAGGATTTGCTAGTAAAAAAATGGATTATTATTGGTACAGATACGGATTCGTAGGAGTTACTAATTTTTCTGAACTCCATTTTGATATTGATAAATATTTTTTAAAAAAAGATAATAAAGATTACTCTTTTGAAAATGTTGAAAAAGATGACTTAATTAAATTAAATTATATTTATGAAAAAACATATAGATCAATAAGTTGTTCTTTTTTAAGAGATAATTTATTGTGGAGATATCATTTTAAAAAGCACAGTGATACATTAAATTTTATTAAAATAACACAGAATTCTAAGATTATAGGTTATTTTGTTCATAAAGAAAATAAAATTTATGAGTTTGCATTCTTGCATAAAATTGATAGAGTTGCTGTACAAATACTTAAAAATTATTTTAATACTTTAGATAAAAATGAAATTATTTTTTATTTAAGTTTTAAACATCCTCTTTTACTTTTTTTAAAAAATTTTTCTCACAAAAAATATGAGAAATACGTTCATGAAGGTGGGCATGTAATAAGAATAAATAATATCAAAAATTTTTTAAATAAAATAAAACCCGAAATTGAAAAATCATTAAATGAACAAAATATATTCAAATATTATAAAAAAACTGATGGTGTTTTATTTGATTATTCAAATAAAAAATTAAATATTTCATATGATAATTCTTTTCAAGATACCAATACATCCAAGAGAAATATAACAAAGTTTATTTTTGGCTTAAAAAAAGATGAAGAAATAGATAATATTATTAGTCCAGATCTCTCAATTAATTTTTCAATAATAGATCAGTTTTAATTTTTTTATTAAAAACTAGTACTTATATATTTACTTATGTCAAAAAAAGTAAAAAACTCTTTTTTATACCTATTACCTTCAATGGTAGGAGTTGCAATTCCTTTGATTACCCTTCCTTTATTTACTCGAGTTTTAAGTCCTGATGAATATGGTTCATTAGCGCTTTGTCAAGTTTATGCAGTTTTAACAACTGGAATAGCAAATTTTGGACTTACTTTTGGATATGAACGAGATTTTTTTGAACAAAAAAACAATGTTAAACAAATTACTTTATTGTACTCTACATTATTTTTTGTAATAAGTTTATTAGTTTTTTTTGGATTAACTACTCAATTTTTTTCAAGTGAAATAGTGAAATTCTTGAATATAAAATCGATTAATCCAGAATTGTTATTATTAATCACTTTTTCATCTGTTGCTATCTCATCAATTAGACATTATTTTTTGATTTATTTTAAAAATAATGAAAATGCAAAAAGTATGTTTTATTCACTTTGGATGAAATAGTTATAAGTTTTATACTCTCCATGTTTTTTGTTTTATATATAAAAACTGGAGTTGTTGGAATCGTTTTATCTCAGTTAATTGGTGGATGTATTATTTTATTTTTTCTTGTCAGGAAATTTTTAAAAATAAAATCATTAGAAGTTGATTTTAACATGTTGAAAAATTCTTTAAAGTTGTCTGCTCCACTAACTCCAAGAATATTTTTTGGAATAATTGGATCTCAGTTTGATAAATATATTATAGGTGTAGCTTCATCAACCGGCAATGTTGGAATCTATCATATTGCTCAAAAAATTGCAAATCTGGGTTATGTGTTTATGAGCTCAATTCAAAATGTTTGGGGTCCAGTTGTTTATAAAATGATGTTTGAAAATAAAGAAAAAAACAAATCACTTATAGGGATTTATTTAACACCTTTTTTTTATGTTTCTACTTTTATTTGTTTAATAATATCCCTTTTTTCTGAGGAAATAATTTTTTTAATGGCTCCAAATGAATATAGTTTAGGTTCAATTATCATTACATTACTTTCAATTCTATACGGATCTTTATTTTTTGGTAAACAAAATCAATTAATTTTTGCTAAAAAAACATGGTTAATTTCAACTCTAACTTTATTTGGTATTTTATTGAATGTTTTAATTAATTATATTTTTGTTTTCAGTTTTGGATTTATTGGTGTTGCTTGGGGAACCATGCTTAGCGGATTAATTAGTGGCTTTGTTTCATACATATATTCTCAAAAAAGTTATAGAATAGAATGGGAGGTTTACACTTATATAATTTTTATTTATTTTATCACCTCATCGTTAGCTTTGATTTTTTTAATGTATTTGAATACTCCTTATGAAATTAAAATTATTTCTAAGTTTATATTATTATCAGGGTTTATATTAATTGGATTTTTAACAAAAATAATTTCAAAGGAAAATTATCTCTCAGTAAAAAATTTAATTTTAAGAAAAAAATGACTGTATTACGTAACGAACATCTCTTTCATAATTTTAATAGTGTAAATAAAAAAATTGAAATTTTACTTTCGACAAAAAAATATAATTTTTCTTCACATTCAAATAAAGTTATTAATCAACGATTAATTCAAAAAATATGTAAGGATAATATTATAATTTACGGAATTACTGCTAATAAAAGACTTAAAAAGGGCATAGATCCTTTTGAAAAACATAAAAGTAAATTCAGATTAGGGAAATTGTCTTTTGATTTTAAAAACAACAATCTTAAAGTAAGTTTTAATCAAATATTAAAATCATTTTTAAAATTTTTTTATGAGTATTTAAAAATTGTTTTTCATTTACTTAAAGTTTTTTTTAATTCAAAAATTGATGTAGAGCCATCAAACATTCTATTAGATGACAATCTTCTTAATATATCATCAAATAAATTATTTTTAGAATCTCTAGAAACTATAAAAAAATCTAAAATAGATATTTTAAAAACAAATCTTATAGTTAAATCAAATCATAGTATTAAAAACTTCTCTAAATCTCATGTATATTTTGATAAAAATCCATTCATTTTTTTATTAAGATCAAAAGAATTTAAACTTTGTCAACACATGCTATTATTATTTCAAGTTTTGGTAATTCCTTTAAAATTATTTTCTAAACTCATAGTAAATCCTCATTTAATTTTAATTGCTGATGATTTTCTTCTTTTTCCTGTAATTAAGTTCTTAAATAAGAACAAAAAAATTAATTCTATAGTATTCACAACTGGCCAACTGGATTATCAACCATTGTGGTCTAGAAATTTTTCTAATAAAGTATTTAATACACATTTTATAAATTATTCTAATAATTGCAATGACTTTTATTATGATAATCTTCCTCCTAATAGTTTTTATCCACCCCTTTCTTTAATTTCTGCTGACGTACATTGGGTTTGGTCTAAAAATCAGATCTTAAAATATCAAAGTTTAGGTTTGAATTCCTTATTTAAAGTTGTTGAGCCAATAATATTAGGTCTTCCAAAAAAATCTAATAAAGTTCAAATGCCAAATAGTCATTTTTCAATCATAGTCTTTGATGTGCCAACTTTTAAAGAAGATTTTATTAAAACTCAGGGTGTTATAAATTATTACTATAATTCTGAAAATATGATTGTTTTTATAAAAGACATTATTGAAGTATGTAGAGATTTAACAAACACATTAGGAATTGACATTAAAATTCAACTAAAACACAAGAGAAAAAATCATAAATTTTATGATCAAGTACACATGAACAAAATTTTAAAATTATCCTTTGAAAACAATAATTTTAATTTAATTTCCTATGATTCTAATATTTATTCATTATTATGCAATAGTTCATGTTCTATTTCAATTCCCTACACGTCAACTGCATCAATATCTGCTAACTTAGGAACTCATGCAATATATTACGACCCTACTCATTCTTTACGCAAACCTCAGTATTGTGAAAGTAATATTGAATATATCTATAAAAAAAGTATACTTAAAAATAGTTTGAAAAGTCAAATAACAAATAGATTTAATTAATTTAATAATTTGAAATGAAATTTATTTTAAAAAAATTTTTTACTGTTATAAAAAAATATCGCGAAAAATCTTACGAAAACAATCTTTTTAATACTTTAAATTTACTAAAAGCTATTAATAAAGATTTTGAAATTGCTTTGATTGATATTGGTGCTGCTGGTGAAATAGAGCCAAGGTGGAAAAGTGTATCTAAACACTTAAATTATATTGCATTTGAACCTGACGAACGATCAAGGAGACTAATGAAAAACAATAGTAACTGTAAAAAATATTTTATATATCCCAATGCTGTTTGGGACAGAAAAACAAAAATAAATATAAACTTTACAAAAGGTCCTCAAGTTTCATCTTATTACACCCCAAATGCTAATTTCACCAATTTATTCCCTAAACCTGAGAGATTTGATGTTAAGAATATTTTTAGTATTGATTCGGTTACTTTAGATTCACTGGAAATTTCAAATTTAGATTTTATTAAAATTGATATTCAAGGTGGTGAATTAAATGTTTTGAAAGGTGCAGATAAAAGTTTAAATAGTACAATTGGTTTAGAAATTGAAGTAGAATTTTTAGAGTTATATAAAGATCAGCCATTGTACGGAGACTTAGTAAACTTTTTAAAAACAAAAGATTTTGAATTTATTGATTTTGTTAACTTGTGTAGATGGGAAAGAAAAGAACATAATGGGTTCGGTCAATGTATTTTCGGAGATGCATTGTTTTTAAAATCTCCTGAATTTATGATTTTAAAACATAATAATGATTATTTAATGTTGTCTAAATATCTTGGAATATGTTTAGTATATAATAGATATGATTTAATTGATAGATTAATTGAATTATCAGACGAAAACTTTAAGATTTCCATCAAACCTTTTATAAAAAGCATCAAATATTTTAAAAACAAATACAAAAATTTAAAATTTTTCAATAAAGTATTTAATATTTTCCTTCAATTGTTTTTTAAAAACACAAAATCTTTTATTAAGTATTAATTAAAAATAATATTATGACTAATTTAAATATCAGATTATCATTAAAGAACAAATTAAGAAATAGAGAAAGACTATTTGCAGGTTGGGTTTCATATTCTCATCCTTCAATTACAGAAACTTTCGCAAGAGCTGGTTTTGATTTTATAGCCATTGATATGGAACACTCAACAATAACTCTTCCCGAAGCTCAAAGAATAATTGCGGCTAGTCAAAGTGAGGGCGTTCCTTGTCTTCCAAGACCTGTTTCGCATTCAAATGATTGGGTTAAGCCCCTAATTGAATCCGGAGCAGACGGGATGCTTATTCAGATGGTTAATAAACCTGAGGAAGTTCAAAGTTTAATAAACGACATTAAGTATCCTCCTTTGGGTAAAAGAAGTTATGGTGTTAACAGAGCTCAAGCATACGGTTTTGATTTTGATAGATATATAAATAATTGGAACAAGGAATCTATTTTTATGATTCAAGTAGAGTCCATAGAGGCAGTTGAAAATATAGAAAGTTTAGTAGAGTTTGAAGAAGTTGATGCTGTTATGATTGGTCCTTTAGACATTTCAGGCTCTTTAGGAGTTCCAGGACAAACATCACATCCTTTAGTAATAGAAGCTTCTAAAAAAGTTATAAATGCCTGTAAAAAATATGGAAAAAGCTGTGGAACTCAAGTTGCAGATTCAAATATGAAAAGTGTACAAGATCTTTTTGATCTTGGGTATACATTTGCAATTTTAGGATCAGACCTTTTTGTATTATGGAAATGGTCTGAAGAAATGAAAAAGTTGATTAAAAAAATCAAATAAAATGAATAATTACTTAAATACACTTTTTAATTTAGAAGATAAAGTTGCAGTAGTAATTGGAGCAGGAGGGCATATATGTAGTGAAATGGCTTTGGGTTACGCTAGAGCTGGTTGCAAAGTCGCTGTTTTGGATTTAAGAATAGAAAAAGCAAAAATTGTAAGGGATAATATTATTAAAGAAGGTTTTAAAGATGTAATTGCACTATCAATCGATGTTGCAATAAAAGAAAATCATAAAAAAGTCCTCAATAAAATTTTAAAATCTTTTCAAACAATTGACATCTTAGTCAACGGAGCAGGAACTAATGGAAGTACTCCCTTTTTAGAAATTGATTTAAATGAATGGGATTCTATCAATGATTCTCAAATTAAGGGAACTTTTTTGGGTTGTCAAGTTTTTGGAGAATATATGCTTAAAATTGGAAAAGGATCTATAATTAATATTTCGTCAGCATCGGCAGGTCCTCCTTTATCAAAAGCATTTACTTATTCTGTTGCCAAAGCTGGCATCAAAAATTTAACACAGAATTTAGGACGCGAATGGGGAACAAAAGGTGTTAGAGTAAATGCAATAAGACCTGGGTTTTTTCCAACAGAGTGGAATAGAAAAAATTTTATTACTCCTGAAAGAGAAAAAGCAATATTAGGTCATACTCCAATGGCAAGATTTGGTAAAACATCAGAATTAGTAGGTGCAACTCTTTGGCTTTCATCTGATGCTTCTAGTTTTGTTACTGGAGCTGAAATAGCAGTAGATGGGGGTTATTCATGTATGACTATTTAAATTTTTAAAAAAAATGAAAAAAACAGTTATAATTACTGGTGGAAATAGGGGGATAGGTCTAGATATAACTACATCATTTGTTGAAGAAGGTTATAAAGTTTACGTTACAGGAAGAAATGAGTATGATTTAAAAGGTAAATTTGGAAATGACATTTCTTTTTTTAAAATGGATGTTAGAAATCCAATTGACCATAAATTAATTGTTGAAAAAGTTATTGAAGAAAATGGACAATTGGACTGTTATATTAATAATGCTGGATTTTCAAAGTGGATGCCAATTGAAAAAATTGAAGATGAATTCCTTACTGAAATAATAGATACTAATTTAAAAGGTGTTTTTTGGGGATGCAAATACGCTTCAATTTTTATGAAAAGTGGTTCTTCAATAATTAATATTTCTAGTTTAGCCGGAAAACGAGGAAGTAGTAATAATTCTGCTTATTGTGCTACTAAGTTTGGAGTTAATGGAATTACTCAGTCCTTAGCTAAGGAAATAGGGTCAAGAAATATTAGAGTTAATGCATTGTGTCCAGTGCTTATTCCAACTGATGGGCTGGTTGATGCATTAAATGAATCTTATTCGCCTGCAGCTGGTGAAAATCCAATTGATTGGATAAATAATTTTGGACTTTCTAATGCAGCTTTTAAAAGATTACCTACCGGGAAAGAGGTAGGTTCAATGTGTGTTTTTCTTGCATCAAAATCCTCATCTGCAATTACAGGTCAATGTATTAATGTTGATTGTGGAGTTTTACCTCAATAAATGAAAAAAATAAAAATTATAGCTGTTATACCTGCCCATATGGCTTCAATTAGATTCCCTAATAAGATATTGTTTCCATTTTTTGATTTACCAATGATTGAGCATGTTAGAAGACGTTCTTTACTTTCCAGTTCAATTGACGACGTTTATGTTGCAACTTGTGATAAGGAGATAGAATCTTCTATTAAATCATACGGAGGAAAAGTAATAATTACATCCAATTCTCATCAAAATGGAACCAGTCGTGTCGCAGAGGCTGTCGAAAATATAGATTGTTCTCATGTTATTCTTTTGCAAGGTGACGAACCACTTTTACTCCCTCGTCACATTGATTCCTTAGTCAATGAAATTATTTTGAATCCAGATGGAGATAGTTGGAATGCAACCGGTCCTATTGAGTTAACTGAAGAATTAGATAAACATTCATTTGTTAAATGTTCAATTAACGAAAATAATAGAATATTATATTGTTTTAGACGCTCGCCCTCCTATAGCAATACTCAAGATCAATTTCTTTATATTAGAAAAATTTTAGGTTTAATAGCATTTAAAAAATCATTTTTATTAGAAATAACAAAAAAAAACCCCACTAGGATTGAATCATTAGAATTTATAGAACAAATGAGAATAATTGAACATGGTTATTTAATGACTTCTGTTCCTGTTTCGCCAAGTCTTCCTTCTGTCAACGAACCTGATGAAGCAAATGTTATTATAGATCATATTAAAAATGATAAAGAACAAAAAGAACTTTTAAATAAAATATTAGACACAAAATTTTAAATGTGAATTTTAATAAAAAAAATTATTTTGAAATTGTAAAGCAATTAAATCAAATTTTACTTTCAAATTCAATAAATAACTTTAAGTATAATATTCCTTTTTTATTTCTTAACAGAGAACATCCTGTTTTTTTCAGTAGGTATACCTCAAAAAAAAATTATAGATTCAAACTTTTTTTTAAAAATTTATTTTATGTGATATACAAATTATTTTGCTCTTTATTTCTAAAAAGAAATAAAAGTAATTTTGATTGTTTGCCCAAAAAAGTAGATTTTTTATTTGTATCACATATGACAAATATTAATCAAATAAAAAATTTTGATGATCAGTATTTTGGTAGCATAATCAATGATTTAGTAAAAAAAAAATACAAATGTTTAGTAATTTATATTAATCACACAAACTATAAAAAACAATATATAATTGATAAAAGTAAAAACTTAAACAAATTTATAATTCCAAATAATGCTAATTTTTTTGCAGAAATAAAATTTCTCATTAATTGTTACATTGGTTACAGAGATATCAATCTCGTTAAAGAAAATAACAACAAAATATTTAATCAAATTAAATATGAGATTTTTTCTGTTCATACAATTGGCCTTCTTAGATTTAAATTTTTTTATAATAAAATTTTAAATAAAATTGATCCTTCTTATGTTGTTTCAACCTTTGAGGGTCATGCTTATGAAAGACAAGTTTTTTATAACTCTAAATTATTCAATCCAAGAATTATTAATTTTGCTTATCAACATTCTATTATTTCTAAATATGTCAATACGTTAAATTTAAAGCTAAATGATAATTCATATAATCCTGATATTATTTTATGCTCTGGAAAGTCATCATTTAATTTTTTTAAAAAAAACTCAAATTTCAAGAATTATCCCATTAATATTTTAGGTTCAAAAAACTATAATGTGTCAGTTCCTAAAAAATTTGATAATTCAATCAAAAGAAATTCCTGTTTAATTGTTCCTGAGGGTATATATTCCGAATGTTTATTTTTGCTTGACTTTGCAGTTTTAAGTGCAAGGTTAAACAAAAGTATTTCTTTTATTTTTAGATTACATCCAATTGTAGATTTAAAAAAAATTAAAAATCAATATAACAAAGAATATAAATTCCCTTCTAATTTAATTTTTTCCAACTCATCATTTATTGAGGATATTAATGTATCCTCGTGGGTATTGTACAGAGGATCTTCTGCAGTTTATAATGCGATTGAACATGGGTTAATCCCAATATACCTATCTAAAGAAAATGAATTAAGTATCGATTCTTTACATGATCTGAAAAAGGGAAAACACTCTGTCCTAACCCCTTTGGAACTTAATTCTATCATTGATAATGATATTTCATGTAACTTTAGTAACAATATTAGTTTTCAATCGAGTTATAAAAGTTATGTGAAAAATATATTTTCTAAGCTTGATGACTCTGTTATAGTCAGTGAAATTAAAAATCATAAGTTTTGAAATCATTTTTCATTTGGTTTATTTTTTTACAAATCTTATTTCATCAAAACATATCTAATTCAGCAATAGGTAATAATAATTCTGTTTTAGGAATTTTTTTCTTTTTATTTATTTTTGTTACAATCTTTACTTTACTATATACCTTAAAAGTTAAAAAGACTATTTGGTTATATATTTTTTCTTCAATTTTAGTAGTTCTTCTTTTTTTATGGAGATTAAACCCTGATGTATTTAAGACACCTTCTTTTATTTTCATTAATTTTTATCTAGCATTTTTTATTAACATAACAAAATCCTCAAGTATTGTTTTACGACAATTAAAATGGATTTTAAAAATTTCTTTATTATTATTTTTCTTTCAGATTTCTGGAGTATTTGAATTTTTTCACCTTTGGAACAGCCAGTTTTTAGATTCTTACAATAATAATTTTTTTAAAAATATTACTATTAATAACATACTTTTAAATGATTGGTATTATGCAAATGAGTATGATTCTAGGCAGGTAAGAGGTTCAGGATTATTTCACTCAAGTGCAGTTGTTAGTTCCATCATTACCTTTTATCTGGCCAATCTTTTTTATGGAAATTTTAAAAATAATTTTAGTTATTTATTGGCACCTTTTTTAATTGTTTTTAGTGGATCTAAACTAACTCTATTAGTTTTTTCTTTAATGCTAATAATATCCATAGTTTATCGAAAAATTAATTTTAAAATATTAACATTATTTACTTTTTCTTTTTTGACATCTATTTTAATTCATACGACTTTGTTTAAATCATTATTTTATGAACAATTTAATTTAAATATATTTATTTATTCGTTGGATCTCAGGTTTCGTTCTTACCTATTGTTTGATATAATTGAGTCTATTAATTATAATTTAGTTTTTGGTTTAATTTTATTACTATCTATTTTGTATCTAATAATCAAGCGCTTTTCTTATTTTTTACAATTTAAGAACAATAGGTATAAATTGATATTATTTTTACTTGCGTTTTCATCCTCATTTTTTGCTATTCCTCAAATTGGAAATTTATTCTTTGGTTGGTTCCTTTTTTCAACATTTTTTATCGATAATAATTCATTCGTAAAAAACCGATATGTTAAATATAACTAACAGTAATATATCAGTTGTAATACCTTCTTTAGGTGGGAAAATTTTAATTGAAACTATCAAAAGTATAAATAGTGGTTCTGTATTTCCAGATGAAATAATAATAGTAATTCCAAAAGAATTTAAAAGTAATTCCATTGAAATTAAAGCAAAAAATGTAAAATTTTTATTTACAGAGCATAAAGGTCAGGTCTATCAAAGGTGTGAGGGATTTAAAATTGCAAAACATAAATATGTCTTACAATTAGATGATGACGTCTTTTTGGATAAAGATTGTTTGAGAAGTTTAGTTAAAAATATTAAAAAGAATACATCCATTGCACCTATTATGTGCTACAAGAAGTCAAAAAAATCTGTTTTTTATTATTCGAACAATTGGTTTTTAAATTTTCTGCATTGGTTTATTCATGGATATAAATTTGGTTCAAAAAAATGGGAACAGTTTCTAAAAGTGTTTTAGCATTTGGTCATGATAATATTGTTTATGAAAATCCAATTGTTAGTTCTGAATGGTTAGCTGGCGGTTGTATTCTTCACAACAAAGAAAACTTAATACTTAAAAACTATTTTCCTTTTCCAGGGAAAGCATATGGGGAAGATCTCATTCATTCTTTTTTTTTAAAACAAAATAATATTTCTCTTTTATTAAATAAGAATGCCATCTGTTTCATCGATGAATTTGATTCGTCTTTATACAATCTTGAAATGGACTATAATTCAAAAAAATATTACAATAAACTAAATAAAAGAAATAACTTTAGATTAAATCTCTGGTATTTTTACAAAAAACTTTTTTCATAAAAATGAAAATCCTTTTATTTGAAGATTCTTCAAAAACTGTTAATGGAGGAGGTCAATATATTTCATTATTAATCTCAAAGTTTTTATTAGAAAAAAAATTTAGCATTTTTTACGTGGATTTTTTTAACAATATAAAGATTTCTAAATTGTTAAATTCACTTGAAAATAAGATATTTATATTGTCTTCGTTGAAAAAACCTTTAGTTTTTTTTTATGATTTTTTCAATCTGTATTTTAAAATAAAAAAATATAATCCTGATTTAATTTATTGTACAACTAAAAAAGCTTTAGTTATCGGATTTATTTACTCAAAACTTTTAAATATTAAAATTACTTATCATGTGCATTTAGCTTTAAAAAACAGTTTTTCTGATTTTATAATTTTTCATATTATGAAGCACACAAACCTATGTATTTGTGTTTCTGAATTTATATACAATCAATTAAGAATTAAAAAACTATCAAATATAGTTTTATTAAATAATCCACTTATTGGCTCTAAAAAAAACAAAAGTAGAACCATTAATAATCGTGAAGTGAAACTAGGTTTTGCAGGTTCGTTAATCCAAACTAAAGGAGTTTTGTTTTTATTAAAATCATTTTTAAATCTTGATCAAAATAAATTCAAATTAAACATTTTTGGTGATGGTGCATTACTTAGTGATTTAAAAAAACAGTTTGACATAAATAAAAATATTAATTTTTTTGGTCATGTAAGTAATCTAAGTTCACATCTTGATGATTTTGTTGATATTTTTATTTTGCCTAGTCCAATTCCAGAAAGTTCTTCGTTGGTTCTTCAACAAGCTATATCAAGATCAATACCAGTAATAACAACTAATCTTGGTGGTCAAAAGTATTTTGTAAAAAATAATTTTAATGGAATTTTAATTGATGTAAATAATCAAGAATCTCTTTTTTATGCTATAAATTATGTAGTAGAAAACTATAGTTCAATGTCTATAAATTGTATGACTTTTTCTAATCAATTTATAAATGAGAAATCATATTTAAATAAGTTTAAAAGAATAATAAAAAATCTTTAATGAAAATATTTCAATTAAGTAAAGCAAAAACATATTACAAAATGGTTTTTGAGAGAATTATTCAATCAATACTCATTTACAAAAATCATACTAGCAATTTTATATTATGAAAATACTTATTTTAAATAAAATGTATCATCCTGATATTGGTGGAGTTGAAACTGTTACAAAACAATATGCAGAGTGGTTAAGTTCAGAAAATCATGAAGTTACTGTTTTAACAACAAGTAGTAAACCAAACTTTAAAATCGAAACTAAGATGATAAATAATGTAAAAGTTATTAAACACTCACCATTATTTGTATTAGGTTCATTACCTGTTTCTATATTATATCTTTTTCACTATTTACTAATATTTAATAAGTTTGATGTTATTCATATTCATGAACCCTTCCCAATAGGCTCATTACTTGGGAGTATAACCAAAACAAAAACTTTATTTATTACTTTTCATAGTGACATTGTAAAACAAACTGGTCTTTTAAAAAATATATCTATTTATTTTTTAAAAAAATCTTTGCTTAATGCTAAATTAATAACCACTACTTCAAAGAGATTACTTCAAAGCTCAATTGTATTATCAAAGTTTAAATTAAAATCTAAAATTATTCCTCTTTCATCGCCCAGTAATTCATCAATAACTTATTCACCTAATTCATATTTTTTATTTATAGGAAGATTATCATATTATAAGGGAATTGAAGTTTTGTTGAAGGCTATCGAAAAAGTAAAAAAGCTTAAAAGAGATATAATAATAATAGGTAAAGGAGATAAGGAAATTGAAAACATGATTCATTTATATGTAGAAAAATATAATAACCTTATTTTTTATAACGAATTTGTTAGTGAAGAGAAAAAACATGACTTTATTAAAAATTGTTATTGTTTTTTATTCCCATCAATTTATAATTCTGAAGCTTTCGGTATTACTCAAATTGAAGCTTTAAGTTACGGTAAGCCAATTATTAATACAAATTTAGACACTGGTGTTCCTTGGGTTAGTGTTCATGAGTTAACTGGTTATACTGCGGAACCTAATAATGTTAAATCATTGAAGGATTTAATAGTTAAAATGGACAAATTATCAATAAATGATTACAAGTTATTCTGTAATAACGCTAAGCTTAGACATCAAAAGCTTTTTGATAATAAAGTAGTTAAAAAACAATTTTTAAGCTTATTTGAGTAAAATATTACTATTTAGCTTTAATAATAGTTATTAGATTTGATTTTTATGATATATTTTAAATTAGAAATTAATAAGTAATAAGCTACGGCATTCTTTTAATAAATGATTATGAAAATAAAACAGAAACATTTGATTATTGGTGGCTCAGGATTTGTGGGTTCTAGATTAATGTCCATATTAGATCCTTTATCCTTTAGAAATTTGGATAAAAACATATCTCCTTTTTTTAATGACAACACTATTATTGGGAATATTAAGTTTCCAAATCAGATAATTTTTCCAAAAAACACAAATTCAGTTGTGCTTCTCGCAGCTGAGCACCGTGACGACGTTTCTCCTATTTCATTATATTATGATATAAATGTTGAAGGAACAAAAAATATTCTTCAGAAAATGGATGAAAATGGAGTTAAAAATTTGATTTTTACTAGTTCTGTTGCTATTTATGGATTAAATAAATCTAATCCAAATGAAATGCATTCTAAAGATCCTTTTAATCATTATGGTAAAAGTAAGTGGCAGGCAGAAAAAGTTATTAAGGAATGGTACGAGAATGACCCTGTCAATAAGTCTGTTACTATACTAAGACCTACTGTGATTTTTGGAGAGCGAAATAGAGGTAATGTATACAATTTATTAAAACAAATTAGTACTGGCAAATTCATCATGATAGGTAATGGACAAAATAAAAAATCTATGGCATACGTAGGTAATATTGTGGCTTTAATCAAAAACCGTCTAGATAAGTCAGAGTTGGGATATCACGTTTTTAATTACGCAGATAAGCCAGACTTTACTATGATAGAATTAGTTTCCTTGATTGAGAGAAAAATAAACATTTCAATTTCCAAATTAAGAATCCCATATTGGGTGGGTATGCTTGGTGGTTATGTATTTGATTTTTTAGGTTTTATTACTAGAAGGAAACTTTCTATTTCTTCTATAAGGATAAAGAAATTTTGCTCTACTACTCAATTTGATGCTTCAAAGATAAATAGTGAATTTATTGCACCTTATTCTTTAGAACAAGGTCTTAATGCTACGTTAGAGCACGAGTTTATCAATAAACAAAAGGATGATGTGCTTTTTTATTCAGAATAAATTATGTGTAAAAAGTTGTATAGGAAATAAGGAATTTTTGTAAAAAAAATTCTTGACTAACTTTTATTAAGTCAAAAAATTCAACTAAAACAGAGCCTATTAAACTGAATCTATCCCATTTTAAATATATTTTGATGACGACTAATTCAGTTGTATACAATATTACTCTTGATTAACTCGAGGAAATTGAAAGTAAAGAGTATCTAGAAAAAATCAGATTATACCAAATAACAATAACTCTTATTAAAACTAATCTTTAATTTGAATTAATTTAATTGTGAAAAATTTTACAATCATATAAGATGAATATTTTAACTTAATGAAATTAAATCCAATTATAAAAAACATCTATTTACTTCTTATATCAGATATAATATCATATAATGGATTTTTAATTAATACCCATATAGAAGTTATCACAATCCCAAAAAAAGAGTAAATTAAAACAATTGTTTTTCTTTTAGGTTTTAATCTATCGTTTGGTATCACTACAGGTTTTATAACTGTAAAAATTGGAGTATTCTTTCTTACATCAATTGCTATCTTTTCTTTATTTATTGCTAACTCATTGTAAATATTTCTTGATACATTATATTCAGATTCTATTCTGGAGTATTGATTTAAAAAAAGGTCTGACTTAATATTTTTATTTTTATCCTTGAACTTAGCTAAACTGTCTTGCAAAATATAAAAATTATTTTTTGCTATTTCTAATTGATCACTTATAAAATTGTATGTAGCATTTATATTTTTAATTTTAAATTCAATAATACTTTCTTGTAAAATATTTTTAGCAATTTTAGCTAGTTGAGATGCAATATAAGGATTTTGATCATCCACACTTAGCTCTATAAAGCCTTCTTTTTCATTCAAATCAAGACGTATTATATCATTTAGATATTGATGAATTTCATATTCTTCATTAGAAAAATTCAAAATATCTGAATAATTATTATTTTCAATTGAGTCTTCTTTTGTTATTAAATTACCTAGAAAAGTAATTGGGAAAAACAATAATCCTTTAATATTTAATGAAAAAGAAGAGTCAGATAGTAAATAATCTCTATAGCTTAATTCAACACCTTCAAAATTTATAATCTCATCGAGAATTTTTCTTTTAAATATTGGTGAACTAATAAGCTTGGGATATAGGCTTGAAGGAATATTACTAGACGACTCACTCTCAAGATTAATTCCAGCTAAACCAGCTAAACTTCTTAAATTATTTGAATTATCTATTTTTTCGTAATGAGGGTAAAATATTGATGATGATCTGTAGATATTTTTTAGAGATAAACTATAAGCTATTCCTACTAAAAAAAATAATGTAGTTACTATAACTATAAGTTTTTTATTTATCCATAAAGTTGAAAATAATTTAATAATATCTTTAAAATCTATCTCATTTATTTCGACATTTTTTTTACTCATATAAAAAGTTTTATAAATATAATTTTTTTATAACACTTTAAAAATAATTCAATAAGATGGAAAATGATTGGGTTTTGAAATCATATTTTTAGGTGGTGGTGAAAATTTAGTTGATTTAATTTCCCGAATAGCAAATTTATACAGTATAAGTGTTTGTTGGAAATGCTTAGATGTTACTTTTTAATAGATGTTGGATAAAGAATAGGAGTTTAAATAGATTTTAATAATGATACCCTATCATAAAAAAGACTAATTTTTCATTGTGGTTACTGATAAATTTAATGAGTATTATGGTTTTCATGATTAGCCTCTGTGGCAGTAAGTCCAGTTGAACACTATATAATCGATGATGATAATATTGAAAAATAAGAAGAATTTCTAGATAAAAAATCCTGGTTACACAAAGACTAATTGTTTAATTTTGTTATATGTCAACTATTTTAGTTACCGGTGGTCTTGGATTTATAGGATCAAATTTTATATCACAAATTTTAAAAAGCGATAATATTATAGTAAATATAGATTCAAAAACATATGCTTCTATTAATAGTTCATACCTCCAATTTGAATCACACTCAAATTATAAATATTATAACATAGACATTAATAATTTTGAAGAAGTCAATAAAATTATAAATAAGTACTCTTTTGATAAAATATTTCATTTTGCAGCTGAATCACATGTAGACAATTCAATTGATGATCCATTTATGTTTGCAAAGACAAACGTAATTGGCACTTTAAATCTTCTTGAGTCTTATAAAAATATAAATAAACAAAATAAGTTGTTTATTCACATATCAACAGACGAAGTTTTTGGTTCTATTGAAGAAGAAAAATTTAATGAATTATCCAGTTATTCACCAAATTCTCCATATTCAGCATCAAAAGCATCTTCAGATCACTTTGTGAGATCATATTTTATTACACACAAACTACCAGTTATAATAACAAACTGCTCTAATAATTTTGGGCATTTTCAAAATAAAGAAAAATTTATTCCTACTGTAATAAAATCACTCCTTAAGAGAAAAAAAATTCCTGTATACGGTAAGGGTAATAATATTAGAGATTGGATTTATGTATTAGATCATGTAAATGCCTTAATACACTTATCAAAAAATGGTCAAATCGGTGAAAGTTATTGTATTGGTTCTGATAATGAATTTTCTAATATTGATATAGTTAAAAAGATTTGCAAAATATTTGATCAATTAACTGAAAGCCAAGGTTCTCAAGATCTTATTTCTTTTGTTAAAGATAGAAAAGGACATGATTTTAGGTATGCAGTAAATTCAAATAAAATAAAAATGACAGGTTGGACTTGTGAATTTGATTTTGAAAAATCTTTAAATAAAACAGTTGAGTGGTATTTAAAAAATAAAAATTTTCTAACTTGAAAAAAATAGTTATTACTGGTGCTGCTGGATTTATAGGTTCTAATTTAGTAGATAGGCTTATTGATAAAGGTTATTTTATTTATGGTATAGATAACCTCATAACTGGTTCTTTAATAAACTTAAATCATCTTCATTCAAATAATAAATTTGAATTTTTAGAGCATGATGTAACAAAATTTATAGATATTAAAGATAACATTGATTATGTGTTTCATTTGGCATCCCCAGCAAGCCCAATAGACTATTTAAATTATCCAATTCAAACTCTCAAGGCTAATGCAATAGGTGGTCATAATGCCTTGGGTCTTGCGAAAAAAAATAATGCTAAATTTATATTAGCTTCAACATCAGAGGTTTATGGTGATCCTTTAGAACATCCTCAGAAAGAGTCATACTATGGAAATGTTAATCCAATAGGGCCAAGAAGTATTTATGATGAAGCTAAGAGGTTTATTGAGTCTATGACAATTTCTTATCATGAATATCATAAATTGGATGTTTCAATTATTAGAATATTTAATACTTATGGTCCAAGAATGAAAATTGATGACGGTAGAGTGCTTCCTACATTTATTGATCAGGCATCTAAGAATATAGATTTAACTGTAAATGGAGATGGAAATCAAACCAGGTCATTTTGTTATATTGATGATTTAGTAGACGGGTTTATAAAATCAATGGATTCAAATTATGCTTATCCAATTAATATTGGTAATGATGATGAGATAACAATAAATGAAATTGCTTCTATTATAAAAATTT
>MDTG01390386.1_pt1 | contig 40523 bp, 36 predicted proteins | sample 811421 | NCBI WGS metagenome assembly MDTG01 (sample SAMN05326645, study PRJNA326480) | marine metagenome | isolation source: seawater | place: Pacific Ocean: South East | collected 2011 | reverse complement strand
TTGCGGAGCAGGGTGACCCGTCACGGTTTGAATTTCCGCGGCCGATGGTGAAGAAGGGGGGGCTCGACTTCAGTTTTTCCGGGCTTAAAACCCATACCCTCACCACGGTGAGGTCCTGCGAAGTTGACGGTGAACTGAGCGAGCAGGATAAACCCGACATTGCCCGGGCATTTGAGGCGGCAGTGGTCGATACGCTGGTGATCAAGTGTCAACGCGCCCTTAAACAGGAGAGCCTAAAGCGCCTGGTGATGGCCGGGGGGGTTAGCGCCAATGTGCGCTTGCGTGCAGCACTTGAGCAAAAGCTGGGCAAAGAGGGTTGCGAGGTGTTTTACCCAGCACCCCGGCTGTGCACGGATAACGGCGCGATGATCGCTTATGCGGGAGCGCTGCGCTTGCTGGCCGGGGAAGTAGACAGTCCTGATGCAGAAGTTCGACCCCGTTGGCCTATGACAGAACTCACAGCACCAGCGGCGGCATAACGGTGGATTCCGTATTCATACAAGGTCTTAAGGCCGCCTCAGTGATAGGGTGTTACGACTGGGAGCGCGATGTTCGCCAAACGCTGGTCATTGATCTTGATTTGAAGGCCGACTTTACTCGCGCCGCCAAGACTGATGCCTTAGAAGATGCGTTGGACTATGCGGCGATCTCGAAGCGGGTGATTGCGGTATGTGATGAATCCCGATTCCAGCTGCTTGAGGCGCTTGCCGAGCATCTGGCGGAAATAGTGCTCGCAGAATTTGCGGTTAGCGGCCTGCGTATGACCATCACCAAGCCCGGCGCTGTGTCTGAGGCGGAGGGTGTAGGCGTTGTGATTACGCGCCAGAGGCCGCTAGGGGTTAACCGCTAGGCCTCTTTATTCCGCAGTTGAGTCTGTTGAGAGCGCAGATGAGAGCAACCGCGCGATGCGCTCGATCTGGCCCGCCTCGATCGCTGCACCCAAGGCGGGGCCCTCAAAACCCTGTTCGGCGAACTCGGCAGCGCTGATTGCTTGCGCGGCTTGCATGGTGCTTGCCAGTAGCGCAACGGCGGCCTGAGCGTCTGCTGAATTCTGCTCAAGCGCCAGGAGCGTCTCACAAAAACCGATAAAGGGCTCGTCGCGGCGCAGCGCATCCAGGGCACGCAGCAGCGCCATACACTCCTCTGCGCTTTGCAATGCGATTTTGAGTTTCGGTCTCCAGGCACTCACCCGAGATGCCAGAAGAGTATAGGTTTTGGGCGCCCTGATCCGCACACTCGCGTCATGCGCACGGGTGGCGGGGAGGTCTGCTAACAGTGCTGCCCATCGAGCGTCGGCACGCTGCGTGAAGGAAGCGGAGCGGGCGAGTGCGTCAATGCCTTGAGATACCTGCAGCTCGGGCATCACCACCGCCAACGCCCCGCAGGCTTTTAGCGTTTGCCAGTAGATTTGGGGGTCTTTTTCGTTGAGGGCTGTTTCGGTTTCAACCCAGATGCGCTCGGTGGACAGACGTGTCAGCTCACCCGCCGACACAATCTCGCGCATCAGGGCCATGGTTTCGGGGGAAATGGTAAATCCCAGATAGTGGTAGCGCGCGGCAAAGCGCGCAACGCGCAGCACACGCAGCGGATCCTCAACGAAGTGAGATGACACGTGCCGCAGTAATTTAGCCTCGAGGTCTTGTCGTCCGCCGTAGGGATCTGTGACGATGCCAGCTTCATTCATAGCCATGGCATTGATCGTGAGGTCGCGTCGCTCAAGGTCTTGCTCAAGCGTCACCGACGGATCGGCGTGCACGATAAAACCCCGATAGCCGGGGCCAGATTTTCGCTCGGTCCGCGCCAGCGCGTATTCCTCTCTGGTGTCCGGGTGCAAAAACACGGGGAAGTCGCGGCCCACCTGGGTGTACCCGCGAGAGATCATGGCTTCGGGGGTGCAGCCTACTACGACCCAATCTGTCTCACGAAAGGGGTGGCCCAACAGGGTGTCGCGGACAGCGCCGCCGACGCGATAGGTTTTCATGCGTTGATGCTACCCGCTTTTTTCGCGGAGCCAGAAGTAAATTTGATAGTCTCAGTGGAGTAATGCCGTGGGCCTGTCGGATTTAATCGAGCGCAATGTGTCAATGGCAGATTTGTTATGAGGGCATAGGCCAGCATTATCCGTGCGTTCGCCAACAATCTACGATTAGATACCAGAGCCTAATTTATGCCGCCGTGTTGGTGATACCCGAGCACTCGCATCCAATGCGCTCGCCCGTATCAACGTTGTATAGAGTAAGGGTATTGCCCCATACGCATCCGGTGTCGAGGGCGATCGTGTTGTGATCATCGGTGATGCCTCCCAGTGATGCCCAGTGACCAAAGATGATTTTCTCCCCGTGTGTGCGCCGATTCCTATGGCTGAACCACGGTGCCACTTTTTTGCCCTGTAAGGCATCGGGTATTGGCTTGGGACCTTTGCTGAGCAAATCGAGTTTGCCTTTACGGGTGCAGTAGCGCATGCGGGTGAGGTAGTTGGTAATCACTCTTAGTCGCGTCAAGCCGCTGAGTTGATCGTCCCACACATAGGGCTCATTGCCATACATCGCTGCCAAGAATTCAGCACAGCGAGCGCCCTGAAGCGCGGTCTCAACCTCCCAGGCCCGTTGTAATGTGTCTTCGATGCTCCACAGGGGTGGGATTCCGGCGTGAACCATGGTGACGCCCGATTCGTGATGGGCGAGCGGCTGAAAATGCAGCCATTCGATGAGAACTTCGCGATCAGGAGCTTTGAGAATATCGTCGAGGTTATCTTTACGACTGGGGTTTCGGGCGCCCGCTGATATTGCTAACAGGTGCAGGTCGTGATTGCCCAGCACCATCGTGACGTTATCGCGATGATCGTAAAACCATCGCAGGGTCTTCAGGTTGTCGGGGCCGCGATTAACCAAGTCCCCCACGCTCCAGAGCTGGTCGTTATCGGGGTTGAATTGCACTTTATCCAGTAGATGTTGGAAAGGCGCAAAACACCCCTGGATGTCCCCAACAACGTATGTGGCCATGCCGTGCTCATTTCTTGCTGACAAGCCGCCAGTGTAAACACGGCGATGAACAATGCGAAGGCGCGATGAGGGAGTGTTGCTAGGCTCTTATCAGGTCATTGCCTCTGACTGGGCAACCGCTGCAAGCGCGACAAATTGATCCAGCGTTAAGGTTTCGGCGCGCGCGCCGGGGTCAATACCCAGCGCCGCTAGGGCGGTGGCATCAAAGATGCCTTTGAAATTATTGAGCAAAGTTTTTCGTCGCTGGGCAAAGGCGCGAGTGACCACAAAAGTGAGTTGTTCTGCGCTGCTGTCAGGCCATGGATTGTCGAGCCGGGGTGTGAGCCGCACCACCGCTGAATGTACTTTCGGGGCAGGAAAGAATGCCTCTGGTGGCACCTCGAACAGTTTTTCAATCTCGCAATGGAATTGCGCCATCACACCAAGGCGACCCCAGTCCTTGGTGCCTGGGGCAGCGGCAAGTCGATTCACGACCTCGCGCTGCAACATAAAGTGCATATCGGAGATATACCTGGCAGCCTCGAGCAGTCGAAAAATTAGCGGCGTTGAAATGTTGTAGGGCAAGTTACCCACGACGCGCAGCGGCTCCTCGTCCGCGATTAGAGACGAGTAACCAAATGTTAGGGCGTCTGCGCTGTGCAACGCGAACTTTGGGTGAACGCTGAAGTTAGCGAGCAGCCGGGTTCTGAGGTCGCGATCCAGCTCAATAGCATCCATTCGGCAGCCACTGGTTATCAAGGCGGAAGTTAGCGCGCCCTCGCCGGGCCCGATCTCCACGACGTGATCATCCTCCCTGGGACTGATGGCACGCGTGATTTTCTCAATGACCAATTCATCGCGGAGAAAGTTTTGGCCGAAGCGCTTACGGGGTTCGTGTCGCAGAGTCTGAACATCCTGAGTTGTGAGGCAGTCATGATAGTATCGAAGATGGTCAGAAAAAGCGGCAGTTGAGCTCAAAGCCGAGGGCATTCTTTCGGCTTTACAGCGGTTGACCAAGATGGATCACTATCGGAAACAGCGTTGAAAGCAAATCAATACATTACCGTGATGGATACCTTGGCGCGTATTCGCCTGAGAGCTGAGGCGCGCCGGTATGGGTTGGGTTATCTGTGGTGGATTTTAGAGCCGCTTTTGTATGTAGGAGTATTCTACTTGGTTTTTGTATTGCTCCTCGGTAATCGGGAGTCAGGCTTTCTGTTTTTTTTGGCGGTGGGGAAGCTCACATTTATCTGGTTTTCAAAAACCGTTAACCAGGCAGCGCAGAGCTTGTTGAATAGCAGGGAGATCATTGCGCAGACGAATCTACCCAAACATCTTTTCCCAATGGCGGTGATACATGAGGGGTTATATCGTCAGGGGGCCGTTTTTGTTTTCTTGTTGATTTTTATTTGGGCAGCGGGGTTTGCGCCACATGGCGGATGGCTGTGGCTCATCCCCGTTATATTGACTCAATACCTATTGATTGTGGGGTGCAGCTTGTTGGCGGCGGCCTTGGTCTGTCTCCAGCGAGATTTTCAAATGTTGATTCAGTTGGGCATGGTGTTTTTATTATTCATGTCGGGCGTGTTTTGGGATACCAACGCCATATCCAACCCTAGCCTCATTTTCTGGCTGGAGGCGCTAAACCCTTTGGCGGGCCTCCTGGATGCCTATCGACAGATTTTGCTCTGGGATAGCGCGCCTGATGTAGCCCAATTATTAGTCATTAACTTACAGTCAGCTGTTTTCCTTGGGTTTATGGTTTGGCTTTACACCAAATTGCACTTTTGGCTGGCTGAGAGAGCGATTACTCAGTGACGGCACTCATTACGTTAAATAATGTTGCGGTTCGGTACCCATCGCCTTCTGGCCATGGGCATGAAGATTATTCCGTTTTCGAGGGGATTAATTTAGCACTGCTGCGCGGTGAGCGCTTGGGAGTGGTGGGCCGCAACGGCGCAGGAAAATCGACTTTGCTGCGCATTATGGCCAAGATATTCGCGCCCTACTCGGGTGAGATCGCGTGGGCGCCCGACATCGCGGTCTCGCTACTGTCGCTGGGATTGGGGTTCAAGCCGGACTTCACTGGGCGCGAAAATGCCCTAATCGCATGCTTGCTGCAGGGCCTTACCAAACACGACGCTAATTTGGCACTGACTGTGATTCAGGAGTTCTGCGAAATCGGTGATTTTTTTGATGCGCCCGTAAGAACCTATTCTGCTGGGATGAGAGCGCGGCTTGGTTTTGCCACCGCGCTGGCGAATCGCTCCGACGTCATTTTGATCGACGAAACCTTGGGAGTGGGTGACGCGATATTTAAAGAGAAAGCACAGGCGTCACTCAAGGGGCATATGACTGAGGAGCGTGGCATTGTTGTTGTTAGTCACGCGGCGGCACAGATAAAGATGCTCTGTGGGCGCGCCATCTTGCTAGGTGCGGGCGGCATTAGTGCTGATGGCGAGCCAGTGGACGTGCTCGCTAAGTACGCGGCCATAAGCGCGCGACGACCAGCTGGATAGTCCGATTTTTTTTAAAGAAGCGATATTGCAGAGCGAATTATGAAAAAAGCATTCATCACCGGCATCACAGGGCAAGATGGTGGATATCTAGCAGAATTGCTTCTTGATAGAGGGTATGAGGTTCATGCCATCAGACGGCGATCATCTCAAAATACTCTCTTTAGGATTCAACATATTTTGAATGATGTGCATCTTCATTATGGTGACCTCACAGATACTGGATGCTTGATGGCGCTGTTAGCGAAGCATGATTTTGATGAGATATATAACCTAGGTGCGCAGAGTCATGTTAAGGCGTCATTTGAAATCCCAGAATACACGGCTGATGTTGATGCTTTGGGCACACTTCGCTTGCTCGAATGTATACGCACATTAGGAAAGATAGACGGAACACGTTTTTATCAAGCTAGTACAAGCGAATTATTCGGGAAAGTCAGCGAAATTCCTCAGAATGAAAACACACCTTTTCATCCCAGGTCGCCTTATGGAGTGGCGAAGCAATTTAGTTATTGGACGGTGAAGAATTACCGCGAAGCATACGGTCTGCATGGCAGTAATGGAATATTGTTCAACCATGAATCGCCTTGGAGAGGAGATGAGTTCGTGACAAAAAAAATAGTTGCCGGCGCTGTGTCAGCTTCCCGAAATGCAGGTGGCATCTTAAGGTTGGGGAATCTATCCGCGCAAAGGGATTGGGGGCATGCAAAGGACTATTGCAGAGCGATGTATCTGATGACACAGCAAGACGTTGGAGACGATTATGTTATCGCTACGGGTGAGCTTCGTTCTGTCAGAGATTTTGCCGAAAAATGCTTCGCTTATGTGGGCATAAAGATCCATTGGGAAGGGGATGGGGTTAATGAGGTTGGGTTGGATGATAAGCGAAATACAATAATAAAAGTCGACGATCAATATTTTCGCCCAGCAGAAGTAGACGTACTCGTCGGCGACGCCACAAAAGCAAGGAACACGCTGGGCTGGACGCCTCTTTACTCTTTTGACGAGTTAATTGAAGAAATGGTTCGAGATTCACAATCACAAGAGGGCTTTATCACTGGCTGACGTTACCGAGGCCTAAAGTGAGGAAAGGTAGACTCTAAGCGTGTCCTTTACGCATCGCTCCCAGGTAAAAGTTCTGCATTGCTCGAGGCCTCGGTCGCGCAGCTTTTTCAATAAGAGCCCGTCAGCAGCTAAATCCGAAATTGCGGAAGCAATTGCCTGAACATCGGTCGGATCTACCGTCATCACGGCCTTTCCGCCAATATCAGCCATGCTGGTGTTCTTAGATGTCAAAACGGGGGTCCCTGACTGCATGGCCTCTAGCACTGGTAAACCAAAGCCCTCATAGAGTGACGGATAAAGCAGCGCTCGAGCTCCTGCCAGAAGCGCCGGGAGGTGAGTTTGCTCTACGTACCCCAGGTAAATTACTCCTGTATGCGGTGATGCGGCCCTCAGCTCTCGCAGTAAAGACTTACTCTCCCAGCCCGGCTTGCCCGCTATCACTAGTGGATAATTCTCAGTCCAATCCCTCCGGCATTGATGGTAGGCTTTCAATAGTCGCGGAATATTTTTGCGCGGCTCAATCGTAGAAACGAACAAAAAATACTTTTTGTATTCTAACAACCTGCCCCAATGCCCAGCATCGAATTGATTGACATCGATGGGATGATATCGTGCATCAGCCCCCAGCGTGGTTACCGAAATTCTATCGCTGGGGATTTCAAAGAAATCTAGCAGTTCCGATCTTATGCGCTCGCTGATGGTAATTATCTTCGCATCAGAAAAGATTGCTCTGTATATGTGCTTGTTGACGAACGCCACTCTCGAAGCAGGCTGTAGGTGAGGATGAAGTAAGGTTGACAGATCAAGGATGGTGATGAAGCTTTTGCCTGGAAAATCAGGAGCGAAGAAGTTGGGCGAGTGAAAGATATCTGTGGCTGAATAATCTCTGAATGATCGCCTTTCAAGATGCGGAATGATGGCGCTATAGCAGTTGAGAAATAAGCTGCTACCTGCGAGGCTGTCCAGCCAACCTGGAAAGTACAGGCTGGATAGGGAGCGTTGGTCAGACCGATTTTCGCCGTAGCGGGCTACTTCATCGAGGAGTCTCGTTGAATCACGGATTTGGCCTTTAACGAGAATCTTGAGGTCTGCAATTTCCGGTTGTTCTGACAGTTTGCGAAGCAGATTTAGGGTATATTGGCCACTGCCGGCGAAATTCCCGCGAAGCATATCGCCGCCCAAGAGAATACGCATTTTTTAAGCAGCAGCGAGGGGTGAAAAAGTAAGATCGGGTAGTTCGTCCTTACTAATTGCCCTGGTGTAGTGAAGAGGCATAGTCGTCATATTCTGGTGTGGCATATGGGTCAAGTTGGTAGAGGACCGTGTTGTAACTGCGCAACGTTCAGGCTTCTGAGAAATTCTCGGGTGCGCACTGTGTGTTCAAGTTCCTAGCAGGCTGCGTCTTGATTTGAAAATTCTGATCATCTCCTTCTATTTCCCGCCGGTCGTTTCGCCAGCCGCGCAAAGACTAGAAAGTTTTGCGAGATATTTAGCCGAGTTTGGCCACGAAGTGACAGTTTTAACACATGGTGGAGACAATGAAAAATTCAAAATCGCGAACTACAACGTCGTCAGACTTTCTTCGCCGATAATCAATTGGGTCTTGTCAACGTTCAGTGCGCAAAGAAAAGACATAAATATCGTCCAACTAAAAACGAAAGATAAACGTTTTTCTTTCGGCTCCGAATTAATAAAATATTTAAATAATTTTAGGATTGATAGGGGCTTGGGCTTTCTTGGCCGCATGCCCGACTTATCAGATTTTTGGGCTTTTGAGGCTCGGAAGTGGCTAGATGCTCAAGATCAGGTTGATTGGGTAATCAGTAGCTACGCTCCATACAGTAATCATCTGCTTGGGTGGTACTGCAAAAAAGCGAATATAACTAGTTACTGGCTAGCTGACTTTCGGGACCTATGGTCTGATCACCATTTTTTTAAAGGCGTACCGGTCTTCTCATGGGTCGAGAGAATATTAGAAAAAAAAGTATTGGCGAAGTCTGATGTCGTCACCGCAGTATCAGTACCGTTTGCTGCTCGTCTAACCCAAAAAATGAGCGCTGGTATCGCACATGTGATTCATAATGGGTTTAGTACGGATACTGTTGATCTGCAGATCTCCGAGGACGAGGGCATCTTCGAGATTGTATATACCGGGACTATTTACCCGAAAGCTCAGGATATAGAGCCCTTCCTCTCGGCGGCACAGGGTCTGATCGAGGAGAGCCCGGGCGCTGCACGTTTCTCTTATTACGGGCCATCTTCAGACATAGTTTCAGAAGTTCTAAGATACGATGGCGACAACTCTCACGTGCGTGTCTTTGGTGTCTCACCTCACTCAGCGTGTATTGAAGCTCAATCGAGGGCGAAAGTTCTACTTTATCTGGATGTAAAATCACCAAAGTATGATGGAATTTTGCCGGCCAAAATATTTGAATATATTGGTTCGGGAAAATTAATTTTGGCGATTACAGACGACGTAACTTCGGGTGCAATATCTGTCCTCGTTGAGCATGGAAATACAATAGTAGCTCCGTATGATCAGGGGAAGATACTGGCGATCCTTCGTGAGCTGGTAAAACAACCACCTAAAAGCGGCGAGCCCTTGAATGAATCTCATCCGCTGTCCCGCAGATCTCAAGCAATAGCATTGAATCGGTTGCTGGAAAACGAGACTCAAAACTTAGCAATGAAGAATGGTCTGAAGCAATGAAATTGTCAGAGATGCGGATTTTATCTGAAGGCCATAATTTTGAAGGCTCAGTTCGGTATAAAATTCCATTAATGAACTGGCAATATCCAAGGTTTTAGGACGCTATAACGCCAGCTATCGGGGCCTTTCAGATGACAAAAATCGTAACAGAAAGACGGAAAATATGCGTGGCCTCGGGGACTCGAGCGGAATATGGCCTATTGAAGGGACTTCTTCAGGGTATTGACCAATCGCAGGACTTTTCTCTGCAGCTGCTAGTAACGGGGATGCACTTATCGCCGGAGTTTGGTTTAACCAAGCATCAGATAACAGCGGATGGATTCAATATAGATAGGGAGGTAGAGACTTTGCTATCGGGCGATTCTGGAAGTGCAATCGCTAAATCTATCGGTGTAGGCGTTATAGGGGTCGCCGATGCTTTGAAGGATCTAGAGCCAGATCTGGTTGTTGTTCTTGGAGACAGATATGAAATTTTGGCAGTGGCGCAAACATGCTTGGTAATGTCGATTCCTCTTGCGCATGTAGCTGGGGGGGATATAACGGAGGGTGCGTTCGATGAATCTATTCGTCATGCGATTTCCAAAATGGCGCACATTCACTTCCCCACAACGGAATCTGCGAAGGCAGTGCTAATGCAGCTTGGTGAGAATGAAAGAAACATTCATGTAGTTGGCAGTCCGGGAATAGACCAGATTCGGCAGATTAAATATTTAAATAAGAGAGAAATACAAGATAAATTAAAATTCTCTCTACGTGATAAAAATATGCTCATCACGTTTCATCCCGTCACTACAGGCTCAGAGTCCACTATTAACGAATTGGCAGAACTATTGGCTGCGCTTGAGAAATTTCCAGAGTGTGGCCTTATATTTACTGCGCCAAACGCAGACCCTGCAGGGCGGTCATTAGCTTCGCTTACTGAAGAGTTCGTCGAGAGTAGAGATAATGCGGTGATGGCAACTTCTTTAGGCTCGCAGTTGTACCTCAGTGTGATGAAGGTTTCCGACGTTGTGGTCGGAAATTCATCTAGTGGGCTTTACGAGGCTCCATCGTTTAGTATTCCAACAATTAATATCGGCAATCGGCAAGACGGACGACTTAGGGCTGAATCAGTAGTTGATTGTGCCCCGATAAGGCAAGAGATAGTCAGCGCGTTGCGATTAGCTTTAAATACTAAATTTGACGGCGTGCAAAATCCATATGGTGACGGAACCAGTTCCAGCAAAATACTTAATCACCTGAGAGAGTATGTGTGCTATCGTGATCTTCTTAAAAAGAAATTTTCTCTCTCGGGGAACTAAAGTTGGCTGGTTGCTTTGTCATCGCTGAGGCTGGGGTAAACCACAATGGCGATCTAGATTTGGCGATTGACCTAGTTGATGCCGCCGTTGCTTCCGGTGCTGATGCAGTTAAATTCCAGGTTTTTCAAGCAGAGCAGCTTCTTACGTATAGCGCGCCAAAAGCAAATTACCAGCTTGAGACCACTAGCAAAGCCCAATCACAATATGAAATGATTAAGGATTTAGAGCTTGGAGAGCCCGAGTTTATCGAGTTGGCCAGGCACTGTAGCAAGGTGGGCATAGAATTCCTTGCAACGCCCTTCGACCATCAAAGCCTTAAATTCCTTGCAGAAACTCTTAAAGTCAAGCGACTGAAGGTGTCCTCTGGCGATCTTACAAATGCGCCGCTGCTTTTAGCCTGTGCGCAAACTAACCTGCCACTAATACTGTCAACCGGAATGGCAAGCCTTGCGGAGATTGAGCACGCACTTAGGGTGGTTGGTTTTGGACTGGCCGAACCTGCTCGAGATTTTTGTGAACAAAAGGCAGAGCAAAAATTTATTGGCTCTTCCGTACAGGATTTGTTACGGGAGAAGGTTAGCATTCTTCACTGCTCTACAGAATATCCGGCAGATGTTGCAGGAGTGCATCTTCGAGTAATGGAAACCTTGGAGACTGCTTTTAGGTTAACCGTGGGTTATTCGGACCATACTGCTGGAATAGCGGTTTCGGTTGCGGCCGCAGCGAGGGGCGCACGAATCATTGAAAAGCACTTTACTCTAGATAGAGGCATGGAGGGCCCTGACCACAGAGCGTCTTTGGAGCCACATGAATTAAGAGAGATGGTTGCTATGATTCGGCAGGTAGAAGCGGCTATTGGTTCAAGCGTCAAGCTTCCCTCGCCGTTGGAACTGGAGACTGTGGCGGCCGCGCGGAAAAGCCTTGTCGCTACAGATCACATCGAACCAGGTCAGACTTTTAACGTTGATAACATGGGGGTAAAAAGACCCGGGTCTGGTGTTAGTCCAGCAAAATACTGGAGCTATTTAGGTCGGGTGGCAAAAAGAGGTTATATGCCCGGAGACCTTTTGGCAGAGGAATAATGATTTCTGAGCGAATCATTTTTTTGGGCGCGGGTGGCCACGCCCGAGTGCTCCTATCCGCGCTTTCTGAACAAATTCCGGAAGGCTACGTTGCCCCCAGTGCCGACAGTGAATTAGCACTGCGCTACCTAGGAACAGATCAATTTTTGAGTGAACTGAATCCAGATCAGGTGGTCTTGGTGAATGGATTAGGTTCTTTAGGGCCTAATTCGAGAAGGGTCCATCTCCACAAAGAATTTTCCAAAAACGACTTCACCTTTAGGAGCGTGGTGCATCCTAACGCGTATCTGGCCTCTGACGTAGAGCTTGGTTACGGTGTGCAGATAATGACTGGCGTGACAGTGCAGCCAGGTTGCTCCATATCTGAAAATGTGATCATAAATACAGGTGCGCAGATTGATCACGACTGCAACATTGGATCACATTGCCATGTTGCGCCAGGTTGCATTTTATGTGGAGAGGTGACGCTGGGCGCAGACTCTCACATTGGAGCGGGGGCGACGATTCTGCAGGGAGTGACGGTTGGTGCTGGAGTTCTTGTCGGTGCAGGTGCAGTGGTCACAAAAGATATTCGCAACAACGCTTCAGTAAAAGGGATCCCAGCGAGGGAGGGAGATTGAAGGTCTTAGATTTCAGCGCAGTGCAGCGAGACGATACAATGAGAACAGCCATGGAGGCCATAGAGCAGTCCGGGCTTCAGATGGTTGCGGTCATAGACCGCGGCCATCAACTATGTGGTGTGATAACTGACAGCGACGTGAGGCGAGCGATACTCGCGGGCTTGTCTACCGAATCCCTCGCCGAAGATCTTATGAATGCGGATCCAATTGTGGGGACTGTAGACCAGTCATCTGAGGATTTAATCGGCGTGATGCGGGCGAAGCAACTACAGGGTGTTCCAATAATAGACTCCGACCATCGGTTCGTTGAAATTAAACTGCTTAGAAGTCTGGAGCAACTAAATAAACGGAGCAACAGGGTAGTGCTTATGGCGGGAGGCCTGGGAACTCGCCTCAGACCCCTGACTGCGGAAACACCGAAGCCATTATTAAAAGTTGGCGATAAACCGATTCTCCAAACCCAGATTGAGCGAATGAAGGAGGCAGGATTTCAGCATTTTTACATTTCCGTAAATTACCGAGGCGAAATGATAAAAGACTTTTTTGGAGATGGGGCGAGCTTGGGGGTTGAGATAACTTACTTAGAGGAAGATGAACGAGCTGGCACGGCGGGCGCCCTGAGTTTGATAGAGGAGGTTTTACTTGATCCGCTCCTTGTAATGAACGGCGATCTTCTTACGAAGGTCGATTTTAACGGCCTTTTAGATTATCACCGAGCGCACCGGTCACTGGCCACCATGTGCGTAAAAGATTATCGGCATGAGGTTCCATTTGGTGTGGTAGAGACGAACGGCGAAAAAATAACAAAAATATCAGAAAAGCCCATTCATGAATTTTTTATTAACGCTGGAATATACGCCCTGGATCCAAAAGTGTTGACAACAATTCCTGCAGCTACTTTTTACGATATGCCTCACTTGTTCGAAAATTTGATTGAGCAAGGCAAAAAAACCTGCGCTTTTCCCATAATGGAGTATTGGACTGACATTGGAACGCAAAGTGACTTCGAGATAGCGAATGAAAATTATCAGGTTAATTTTTTAAATTAGAGCAGCAAGTTTATATATTTAGTTTAACGGCGTCTGACGCGGGAGAAATATGCAATGAAAAGAGTACTCGTCACCGGTGGTGCCGGTTACATTGGAAGTGTATTAACTCGGTTGCTTTTGGCCGACGGTTACGCTGTCAGAGTTCTCGATGATCTTCGCTTTGGTGGCGACTCGTTGGTAGAGTTATTTAACAACTCAAATTTTGACTTTATCAGAGGAGATGTGAGGGACCCCTCAGTTTTAGCCGCGGCTCTAAAAAATGTTGACGCTGTGGTGCACCTGGCAGCAATCGTTGGTGATCCGGCGTGCTCAAAGCAACCAGAAGAAGCGAGGTCAGTTAACTTAGAGGCCACAAAGCAATGTTTTCAATTAGCGGCATCTGAGGAATCAATCAGCAATTTCATTTTTGCATCGACTTGCAGCAATTACGGAAAAATGGAGAATTCCACAGACCTCGTGGACGAGGATTCGCTACTCTCGCCCGTCTCTCTTTATGCAGAGACAAAGGTTGCGGTAGAGGAATATTTATTATCCCAAGATGTGGGCAGCAGTTGTGCAACGACGGTACTCCGCTTCTCAACTGTCTACGGTTTGTCACCTAGACTTCGTTTCGACTTGACTGTAAACGAGTTCACTAAGGAGTTGGCTTTAGGGAGAGAGTTAGAGATTTTTGGTGAGCAATTCTGGCGGCCTTACTGTCATGTTATCGACTTATCAAGAAGTGTCTTACATGTGCTGGCCGCCGATAGAGAAAAAATAGCATCGAATGTCTTCAACGTCGGAAGCACCAAAGAGAATTACACAAAGAGGATGTTAGCAGATCGTATTTGCGAGTTAATTCCCGACGCAAAGGTGAAATATGTGCAAAAAAATGAGGATCCCAGGGATTATCGAGTTTCCTTCGACAAGATAGCGTCAGATTTAGGATTTCAGACCACAAAAAACGTTCAAGACGGCATAGAGCAAATCCTACTGACTATTAGTCAAGGTTTGATAAGTGATCCTGACAGCGCTGCATATAGGAATATTTAAAAGCCGTGTTAGCTAGGGATTTCGTCGGAGAGGCGAGGCGTTTGTTCGAAACAGATGATTTTATTCCATTGCACGCGCCGGTGTTTGTTGGGAGAGAGAAAGAGTTCCTAATGGATTGTGTTGACTCTACATTTGTATCTTCCGTTGGAAAATTTGTAGATCGGCTAGAGGCGATGGTCTGTGAGTTCACGGGTGCCAAGTATTCTGTTGCGGTATCGAACGGCACGACTGCTTTGCACATCGCGCTTTTAGCAGCCGGCGTGAAATCATCTAACGAGGTCATCATGCCGGCGCTGACTTTCGTGGCTACCGCTAACGCGGCCAGTTACTGCGGTGCGGATCCAGTCTTTCTAGACGTTGAGCGCGAGACATTAGGCCTTTGCCCAATGGCGTTACGTAAGTTTCTTGAGGAACAATGCGAGGTTCGAGGAGACAAATGCATCAATCGACAGACAGGCAATGTGGTCAGTGCCTGCGTGCCAGTACATATCTTTGGACACCCATGCGGCATCGAAGAAGTGGTCTCTATCTGCGATGAATTCTCAGTACCGGTTGTAGAGGATGCAGCAGAATCCCTCGGCAGTAAAATTGGGCAGAAACACACAGGCACTTATGGCCAGTTAGGAACTTTCAGCTTCAATGGTAACAAGATAGTCACTTGTGGTGGAGGAGGAGTTATAGTCACCGACGACTCGGACCTCGCTGAGTGGGTAAAGCATGTCACGACCACCGCTAAGGCTCCTCACCCTTATAAATATTTTCATACAGAGTTGGGATACAACTACCGGCTTCCCAACCTGAATGCGGCTTTAGCTTGTGCACAGCTCGAGAGCATCGACAATTTCATCTATAACAAGAGGGAACTGGCCGATAGATACCGTCATTTCTTTGATGGCCGCAGTGTTGACTTCGTTGAAGAGCGGTCTGGGTCGGCATCCAATTATTGGCTTAATGCGATCATACTGCCTAGTGAAAAAGAGCGAGATAAATTCTTGGAGACCACAAACTCCGCCGGCGTGATGACCAGACCTGTTTGGGAGCTTATGCCACAATTGCCAATGTACCAACACGCGCAGTGCTACGGGCTGGAAAACGCTGAATGGATTCAGAAGAGGTTAGTGAATATCCCGAGCAGCGTGAGACCGAAGGAACTGTTGGGGTTGTAGGCATGTCCAACCGGTTGCTACGTTGCCCTGATAATCGCATTGGTAATACTTTCCAATATTCGATATAGATCTTGCTCTGTCCAATTAACCATGATGGGCAGAGATACGCAGCGATTTAGCATTGTGGCTGACTTTGACCATTTCGTCTGATAGCAGTCCGCGTACACAGTATGTTTCCAAATGTGGCCCCAATTAGCCGCGAAATGCCAGTTCATTGCATCAGGGACATTCTTCGTGCCGAGACCTTCCTCAGCCAAATTCTTTACGACCGACGCAGCAGTCTCCTGGTTTTCGAGAAAAAACATTAGCGTGTCCGCGAGTTCACCCTCTGAATCTGTAATTCGTCTGAAAGAGATAGCGAGGTCGCGGTCCGCGAGGCCAGATTTCAAAAACGCTTTATGGCTGCGATTGCGGCTAAGAATGTAATCAAGCTTCTTAAGTTGTTCAATTCCTACTGCCGCCTGCATTTCCGTCATTCTATAGTTGAAGCCAATGTCCGTAGCAGTATCAAGACCTCTGGGGATGCCCTCTAAATAGTCATGACCGTGATCATGAAACGATCGCATCTTAAAATAAATTTCTGGATCATTGGTCAGAATGAATCCTCCCTCGCCGGAGGTGATGGTCTTCCCAAAGTCCAAACTAAAAAAACCCGTGTCACCAATGGTCCCGGTCAAAGTTCCTTTGTAACTAGCGCCAAGTGATTCGCACGCGTCCTCGCCAACACTTAGATTATTTTCGCGTGCAATGGCGCAAATCTCATCCATCTCAGCTGGATTTCCAAGCATGTGTACTGGGACCACGCAGCTAGTTTTCTCGCTAATTGCATCAGCGAGCGCGTCCGGCGCCATGTTCAGCGTTTCGTCAACGTCTACCACTATCGGCACGGCGCCAACTGCCAGAATAGCCTCAACAGTGGCAACGAACGTGAACGCTTGCGTAACGACTTCGTCTCCAGGCTCGACTCCCATTGCCTTAAGCGCAACAACCTGCGCAGCAGTCCCGGACGTCACGGCCTGACAGTGCTTTGCTCCTAGGCGTGCTGACAGATTAGACTCGAAATCTCTGACTCGAAAGATGCCATTTCTTTGCTTGTCAAACCCGTGAGCAAAAAGTACACCAGAGCTACTAGAAAAAATGTCCTGAAGGGCTAGCTGCTCTTCTTCGCCGATAAGTTCAAAACCTGGCATACTTCCCCCGGTATCAAAAAGTAAATAAATTAGGTGCCACAGACAAACGACTTCAAAATTCTAGGAGCATCAGCGGAAGCCGAGAATGGTACTGGATTTTGATCGAAGGCACCTTGCATGGGCAACATCAACTCACAAATTTTTTCATAATGACCGCCGTTTATACCCCACCCACCGAGATTCTTGGGAACCTCGAGACGGTCGGCCAGTTGCTGGAGCAACTCTGCAAAGCGTGTAGCCTTGTCTTCCCGTCCCGCGGAAGGCGTCACTGGCGTTATCGTGTCGAGAAGATCCGCGAAACCTGTGTACCCCCTATCGACATTGTCTTTTACGATGGCGGAGATAAAAATCCCACCTCCGATGCCATGCGGAACTTTGTAATGAACTCCTAGTGGATAGGAGAATGCACCTGCAATGCCAGAGCCGGAATTAAATAATCCGACCGCTGCGAGATACGCACCCACTTGAATGGACTGACGGGCCGCAGAGTTCAGAGGCTCATCAATTACACTGGATAAATTATGAAAGAGCAGTCGAAAAGCTTCACGGCTATACATTCTAGAGAATGGGGTCGCCTGCCTACACATGTAACTCTCGAGCGCATGAACAACTGCATCCATGCCTGATGATACGGCAACTGATTGCGGACAACTGAGGCTCCATTCGGCATCAAGGACAGAATAGGTGGCATTGATATATCGACCGTTAATTCCTAGCTTCTTCATTTCTGATGTGTCTGTAAAAACTGCGTTGATAGTTGCCTCAGATCCTGTACCCGCAGTCGTAGGTATGCACAAAGTCGGAACACCCTCTTTTTTTGCCATATCAAAGCCGCGGTAGTCTATCGCCTTACCGGGGTTCGTTTTCAAGACTGCCACTGCTTTCGTAATATCGAGGCAACTGCCACCGCCAATACCGACGATCAGATCGAAGCCGGATATCCGACGGACCTCCTCCGCGATTTCGTCTAAGTAGTCATAAGCCGGTTCCTCAGTACACCTAATTGGAATTACGGTAAGAATGTGACCAGCAATCGATTTCGCTACTATTTCGTAGTAACTGGATTCCATAACAGCTTGGTCTACTAAAACTATGACCCGACTTTTCCCAAGGGCTGTAAAAACCTCATGAAGGTCACGACACAATCCAAATCCACTTAGAACTTCATTTTTAAGTTGGAAATTAAATGTATTATCAATCATAAAAAGCGCACCAGTCGGAAATCGATAAACCTTTTAAAAAATGGGATTCAGACACCATAAAAAATATAGTGCAAGAAAAGATAACTTCAATCACCTTTGACACTGCCGCTCAGCTATGTGGATATTTGTCCGTCGGCGGCAACTCCGTATAGTCTAGGCCCTCTTGCCCCTCATAAATAGCTGCGAGAGTATCCTCAATATACTGCCCAGCACCAAAAAGTTCTTTCAGGTGGTATCGCGCAAATTTAATAGATCGGTTTCTCCAGAGCTGGCTATCACGAGAAAACTCCACTGCTCGATCGGTAATTTCGGCGGGGGTCGACGCCACCGGGCCAAAAAATTCCTCTAGCTCGAGAAAGGTGTCATCAAATTTAGGGTCTGTATTCACCGCGATGACTGGTTTTCCGAGCCCGGCAGACGCAAGCGAAGCAGTCGACCAGTGCACTACTGAGAATGAAACCTTGCTAAGTGCAACATCTAAAGGAATGCCTTTGTCTAGGACCGTAACGTTGCTGAACTTTTCGAACAACGCCCGCACCCGCCTGCCATCATCGAGCGGGTGTGGCTTAATATAAAGTAAAGGCTGTCTTTCGAGAAACCAAGAGTACACAACCTGAAGGTTTGATTCTACCAATTCCTCGTATCCTCGCTTGGCCCAGTCAGAAAAATACAAGAATGCACCTGATGAATTTTCTCTATCATCTCTGAACGAAAAATTGATGGTTCCAGTCTGAACTAGTTTTGCTGATCCAATTCTGATTGGGTTTTTACGCAGGTGTTCGAGAGACGATTCGCCGAATAAAAAGTAGTAATCAAATGACTGTACAGAGCACCTATCAGAGTTGCTTGTTAGAGCATGCGCCACGTTTATAACCGTTGCACCGATCCTCTTTGCGTAGACATAGAAGAGAATGGCGGCAGGATTCCACTCGAGAAAAACAATGAGCATTGACGGCCTATACTTGGCCATAATGAAAGCGGGGTACGGCGCCAAATAAAAGGTATCGTTAGATAATTGGTTGCTGAGAGGCGGATTTATAATATGAAGATGGCGGAGCTGTTGCCTGAAGTCCATCAGCTTATGAAACACGACCTTCTGTTCTGCAAATCGCGAACGAACCCGCTGACAAAATTCAGCAAGCCCAGCGTTCTCGTCAGGGTCGAGAAAATGAATAATCAGGATATCGCACCTCTCTTGGCGAACTGCGACAGGGAGGCATAACAGGATTCTTAAGATCGCATTAGTTAGCCGCGCAGTTAACCGCCAGAGGGCTTTTTGTCCGCTTTGCCTGAGGAGGAAAGCATAAAAAACCTCCAACTGCCGGAGCAGAGAGAGTTGCTTTTCCTCTCCGAACTGCTCTAATTTCTGGTTATCCGATCTTGGCTGTGAAGTAGGTTCCAACTGCAGAATCCGCATCTGAGTAATTAAATGTTAGCTCGGCATACTCTGTGTAATTCAGATCAAAATGAGATAGGATCTCATCGAGGTTGGTGAACATTTCTTTGCCGTACTGTTGCTTTCCTGGGGCATAAACGCTCAGCAAATGTATTAGGAAGATCGGTTTCTCCTGGGCAGCTGCCTTCATTTTGAGTCTATCAATAAAGTTGTCTATGTGGTCAAGCACGTACCAAGTGATCTCCATCATCAGGTATATTTCTGGATCGAACATTTCGATCCGTTCGAAATCTTCGATATCTCCCTGAATAAAGACGGTCTCTGGATGTTCTTCTCGTGCTCGATTGATCGCTGAGTGCGCTATATCTACACCTATCGCAGCAAACCCGTCTCGCCTCAAAAAGTCTGAAAAAATCCCGAACCCGCATCCCAATTCAACAACTCGACTAAAATTGAACTCCTTGCGGATGCGACGACAGCTGTTGAAGATTAACGCCCGCTGTGCGTCAAGCTCTTCGGAAAACTTAGACTGGCTCCATGGATCGTCGAAATTTTTGTAAAGATTCTCAAAATCTCCAATAAGGGACCCATTCTTAATCACATAGTCATTGTGAGATTTCCTGCTCATATCAGTTTCTCTAAAAAATTAACGAGAACCGGCTTTACGCCGGCTGCTTGAAGAGGCTTTGGACGCATATTAAACGCTCTAAATTCCGTTCAAACGATGGAAAATCGTTAAGATCACCAAGCGTAAGCCTCGTAACCATGTTCTTGTAACCGGGCTTGGGTAGTTCAGCTTCTACCTGTATTAACTCCTGACCCCCCGTTATTTGAGAGAACCTCTCGAGTGGGCGTAGGCTAATACTCTCAAGTTTGTTCTCGGCTTCGAAATACCATCCGGGTCGATCCGCGCGGGCCTCAATCGTTAAACTGATGGCAGCATGCTGCGTTTGGATGCGGAATTTATTTTCTACCCCCCAAACAACACCCTCAGGCGGTAACGATTCTAGAAAGTCTATCCCCGCTGACTCCATTATGAAGGTCACTAAATCGATAATGTGTATGGTGTTCGCAGCCACCCAGTTTGAGGCGACACGGTCAGGAAACTTCTCTTTGTCAATCGATGAAAAATCTTCACTAATTCCGACTCGTACGTCCATCTCATCGGATGATTGATAAATTCTTTGAAAATCGGACTTGAATCTCTGAGCGCCATCATAAAAGCGTCTGTTATAAGCCACGTGAATCCCTGCCGTTGCGAGGCCAGGATCCAGAGTGAAGTCCGAGAGAGCGACGCTAAAGTCGAAACCTGGCTTTTCTAGAAGGATTATGGCGTGTTCTTTGCGCAAGGCGAGAACATGACGAGCAATATCTATGGTTGAGATGATGCTAGTACAAACAATAATGAAGTCGCCGTTGGCGACGGCCGTTTTAGCGATGTCAGATCCAATACGATACGTATTTATTGTCGAGAATTCGGCGGTTATTGCGCTCATGGCTTTGGGGTTCCGCGCGACCACGGAAATATTGCCATGATTGCCGCTTTTAATCGCTAATATCCACTCTCGCGCAATGTAACCGGAACCAATAACTACCCATTGATGCGTGCTCATGTGACTGCCCCAGAGAGCTTGGACTGCTGAAAGCATTCAAACACCAACTCATGGTGCTTGAGGGATGTAAGGAGTGTTGGAAGAGCGCTATCACCGTTCAGAACTTCTCTATAGAGATAGGAGGATTGGGAAAGAAACGGAACTATCTCTGTAGTCCTCTCGCCGCCCATGAAGAGCTCACCCGATGTCTCGTGATACGAGAAGAGAGTCTCGCCCTTGGACGAGATGTTGACACGACAGGCTGCGACATCGGCGTCTTGACACTCACTGGACCTAACGTTGAGAGAGTTGGCGCCGAATCTCAGGGAAATGCTCCCGTATCCCTCACTGACCGCATGCCTCCGTGTGGAGGGCCGCCAGATAATGGAGCTATCGACGACTCTACATTTACCGGTAGCTAACTGACCAGATACGATGAAGTCAAAGAGCGCGACAAAGTGAATAAGGTTTGAGCCAAGTTCGGTGCCCACTAAGTCGACCTGAATATCCAACGAATTCTGCGTGAAATTATTGCTGAGATTGCAATACGCTGGCCATGTAGACCTCGGACAGTGAACATAAATATTCCACGACAAAAATGTGGACTGGAAAGCTGAAAAATGAGCGAGCTGGGAAGGCCCAGAAACAACAAGTTTTTCTACGAGCACGGCGTCCGGTTGGTGGCTTAGTGACAGAAGCAGAGTCGACAAACGAGAAAGGCGATCGTGCGCAAGCGTCGCGTCAATAACGACATTAAACTTCTCAAGCTTATTAATTTCAGCCTTGTCCACAACGACAACCCGCCCGGTTTTCTCATCAGAGCCGACAGCCTTTAAAAAAGCGATCACCTCACCCTCAACTTTCTCCCTGGCAATAAACCCGTCATAGATGGACACTTCAGCGAGTGGGCTAAGTTCGAGGGCAGCCTGCATGTGACGCTTTCCGAGGTTTCCAAAGCCATAAATAAGAATTCGCATATTAAGAACTCAGGCAGGAAATTCGTGGGTCGTCGCCGTCCGACAAATTATACTCAGACTGGAGAAAGACCTGTTGGTCCTCAAAGTCGCTGCCCAGATGCCGTATTCGGTTCAGCGCATCCGAAAGAGACGTGGCAACTAGGTTATGATGTTTATGAGAAATATCTATCTTATCAAATTCATTAGGGTTTCCCGAAATGGCCAATAACTGAACGAGAAATCCGCCAGTAAGTGCGTGGACTAAGCTTGAGGACGGGCCCGTCAAAACTAAGGGGAAATCCTCGGAAAGTAAAAGGTCATTTAGTGCATTAGAGGTGCTAACGCGATAGCCGCGCGACTCAAAAACGTCGCGAGGATATTGCTTTTGCAATTCAACATTTGGGTGGAACCTGACAACTAAATCTAGGTGAGGGTGCGTATTAGGTTTATACTGGCGCAGGGCTCGAATTTCTTCTTTAATGAAATCACCGCCGAGACAAAAAACAACGGTGCGCTGCTTTGCATGGCGCGAAATCCTTCGAGGTCTCCTGTTACCAACTTTCTTGGCAACAGATTCCGCAAAAAAGGCGCCGATAGGCAGACAGTTCGGGTTCTTAACTCCAGTAGCTGCTGCAATCGTGTGAATCGCTCTATCGCCCTGCCTTCCGTATGAGAGGTAAGTAATCTTTGGGTTGACCGGGCCGAATGAAAAAACATCGCCAGAAATCAGGCAAGGGATGATCAAGTGGACGTTGAGCCCGGAGTCGGCAGCCAGTAAATGAGCCGCGAATGCTGAGACGTTGCAATCAAGAAAAATTAAAGCAGCGTTTTTGCGATCTAAAAACCGTTCCAAGCGATCAAACTCTGCCAGTCGGATATCTCCGAGTTGCGCGATAGACTGGCCATTCTCGAAGGCCTCTGATTTGAAATTGATTAAGTCAATGACGATTATTTTTGGGAAGCGACTCAATACTTTTCCCAATATATTCTCATAAAGGCTTCCAGACGTCGTTTTTATCCATACAGCAGGCAATTCATTGGCCTTCCGGTCTAAAAAGGATGCGCCTTCTTTCTCTTCGAAAGTGACTTCGGTATCGATGCCGGCCAGTCTGTACCCGTACTGGGGCAGCAACCTGTCCCGAATGAAAAAAATATTTTTATAAAAAAGGAGAAAAATACGGCGAAAAAATAAACCAACACTATTTAAAAAATCAAATAAAGTGGCGAAGGATGTGACAATTCCTTTATAAATTCTGTTAAAAAATGAGGCGAAAAGAACCACGGTTGACTTGAATGCGACAAAAAAAGATAAGACAACCGATTTAAATGCGGCATACAGGGGAATTATCAGAGAATAGAAAATATTCCTTGGTAATTGGATCATGAAAAATCTTAGCGAGTCATAAAAGAGCATCCTCAAAATTTTATGAAGTATAACTATGAGCCCACGATTGATATCTCTGAGTAGCAGAATTGACTGACGCGATAAAAATATACCGGCGCGCAATATGGATGTCGCTATCTTTTGGAGTAAGGACAAATCGCTAGTTTCAAGGAAAACAAAACTCGTCAACCTGCCGTCTTTAAATCTAGCATCAAAGATGTAAACCTTAAATCCGTAGATGATTTGAAGCTGAACGACTCCGTCGAGTCTCTCTTGCCTCCCCGCTGACCATGAAATAAGCACAAACGGCTCGAAAGCGGCGAATAGTGTTTTTCGCACTGACAGCGATTTGGCTGTAGATATCTGACTGATAAATTCGCTCGCAACGGCCGCAAGTTCAGTTTTCTCCTGGTAGGGACGTGTCCTGAAATCCTGCTGTGCAGCTAGCGCTAGTTTATGGGCGTCAAGTCTCAGCGTATTCAACAGAGTAAATCTCGCGGGCTAAATCAAACTGGAATTTGTGATCGATATCTAGTCCCGTTTCGGGCGGGGTGACTAAAAGTTTAATTCGGTTGGGCTCTCCTACGATACTCTTATGCTCATGTAGAGCGGATGTGGAGAGGCAGTAAATGCCGCCAGTAATGAATAAATGCTGGGTAAACTCGCCCTGCGGGTCAAGATTAGCTAGCTTACCATCCAAGCTAATAAAGTCTGTCATTGGTTGTAGCGGCTTGGAAACTGAGAGAACAGTCACGCCGGGGTTATGCTTAAGTAGAGTCACGGCCGCAACGATATCTTTATCTCTCCTGATAGGTGATGTAGGTTGAATGAGGCAAACGAAGTCGATTTCGCGAGTCGATGAAATTGTGTTTACAGCATGTGCTACGACATCCTGCATCTGAGCTGTATCGGTCGCAAGCTCTCTCGGGCGCGGCACGTAGTTAACCAGCTCAGGCAAGTCAATATCAAGGTCAGTAGATATTACTGTCTCAGCGTCAATTCCCAGAGGGGAAAGCTTCTGACATACCCTGACTCCCTGCTCACAGGCGATTGTCGTGAGGTTTGAATTCGCAAAGGGTAGGATATTTTTGTTTGGAAGCCGCTTTGAACCAGCCCTACAGCAAATCAGTATTATTCCTTGCATCTTGACCCTTTATAAATTGCATATCGCCAGTAACGCACCGCAGGATTGTAGTCGTAGAGTTAACGTCAATAGAATCTGGGACACTGTCGTAGGGAGTGAGTAAAAACCGAGAAAACAAAACCTTCCCATTTTCAGAGGTCTTAACATCGAGGAAATCAGCAACGAGCCCCTCATATAACGGCACGAAAAACTCGCTGTAGTTTGGCACCGCCACTACGATGATATCGTTAAGAATATTTTGCTCAGCTGATTTAACAATTTCAAATGAGATGCCTACGCAGCGGTCGTCAACATTTGTAGGCTTCAAGTGACTAGTCCAATACGAAGTCAGCGGGGTTAGGGCCTGTATGTCTGCCACTAATCCAACGACTCGTTTAAAGCTCATGCCACATGCAATCGCAATGATGGCAATCTGCTGAATTGCTGTTTCTGAGGGAGCTATTGAGCCAAAACTAAACAGGATTGCGGTCAATGGGAACAAAATCAAAACCAGTATTGAGCTGAACAATGTTTCGTTGGAGACTGATAGCATCCGCCTCCTAAAGTAATACCGCCGAAAATCTGAAGCGGCACTTTTGATAGAGCCTCCCCAGTTTGTGGTTGTATCTAGTCGGCGGTTGAATTCATCTTCAATGCTTGACGACAATAAGATTGAGTTCTGAAGTAGAGAGTCGGTTACCGAGGCGTTCTTTGCCGACGAGCGAAAAATTTGGGTGAGCAATATAAAGCTGGCAATCGTGGCCACAACTAATGCGGCAACGGCAGTCCCATTAATACCTAGTAAGAGAATTGAGCCTCCAACAATAGTTATTGGGTATAGCAGGAGCACGCAGTCGATGACACACAGTGATGAGTATCGAACTCCATCCAAGAGAACATCCCTTGGTGACAGCAGCAGTGTGTCGTGGGCCTCTTTCTGCAGGATAGAATGATGCAAGGACTGATAGCGCTCAAGCGCTATTTCTAAAGCATTGCGCATTAGGAGGGCCAGACACGAGTTTAGTGTATAGCTCTGACCCCAGCTCAAGGCAATTCTCGCGGCCAAAACTGCACAAGCAGCGTAAATGAGAAACTCACCCGGCTGAGAGGTATCCCCCGGCTGGACTAAACCGATATGCGCAAATAGCTCAGCACCGTCTAAGATGAAGGCAACTACAAAAAGATCTATGAGTGAGAGGGCCAACACCAAAAGACTCGCGCCGACCAATCCAGCCAGCGAAACTCTTATGAGCCTGAAAAATGGCCATAAAAGACTGCAGATCATCCCCACAAGACTTTTACCGCGCCTTCTGTTCAGGAGGTTTCATTGAATTACAGCAACTCAAAAATCCAAAGATACACCGTTTATCCTAAGTTATTCGAAAAACCGCCATTATCACACTTGCGGTCGGTTTGACGCATTTCTCTGAAGCGCAATGAGTCGTTAAGACCGTGCTGTATGCCCATTGCTTAGTACCAGCGCGCTTTGACAGGCTCGCCAAAGGAGGCACCCCTCAAGAGTTTGAACGTTTTTGGGATCGTATTAAGCACTCGTCTATTTTGCCGCCAGACTCTACGAACTCTCTAAAGACAATAGGCATGCGTCCACGACCAGTCCAGCGATGAACCTTCTTCCCTGTCTTTAAAGCGTACTTTGGTTTAACTTTGCGGCCAGCTTTTGGCCCTCTACGAGTTCCGCCCGCACTAGTGCTCGCCTTTTTCTTATTCTTGGCGCTTGGTTCTTTAGTCTCGCGTAAGTCACCGTGGCTTAAACCCATTTTGCTCATAATAGACTTTACTTTTTTTATGTTTGCCTTTTTCTCAATCTCAGATGCCTCTTTTGCTCGAAGGGCGGCATTCAGGTGAGCTACAGCTCGTTTCAAATCAGTAATCGATAGAGATTGCGCCTCAAGCAACGCAGCCTTTTTTGATCTCGCCAATTTTTTGATTGCACTCATATGAAATATCCTCTGCAAGGAGTTTTAAGTTCGGTGTCGTAGAGCGCAAAGCGCACATCGCTTTGAGTGCCCCAAAAGATTTTCCACTCGCCTACATAAAGGGGATGGCTGTAGCGGAAGAAATTGCCAGGAGGTGGAAGGCATTGTCGATAACTTAGTAAGTTAGTAGTGAGGAAATGCGTGAAAGAGAAATCCCCTCAACAATATAAAGATGGGAGATAACTTTCAAGCGATTAAAGCCCTAATGTGCTCCCCTATTGCAAGGGCTGATGTGAGTCCGGGGGACTCAATCCCGTACAGATTTATTAACGTAGCGCTGCTACCTGCTCCTAGAGTCTGTATTTGAAAGTCCGCGAATGCGCCACCAGGACCGACTATCTTTGGGCGAATTCCAACATAGCCCGGAGTGAGATACTTTGCTTGTGCCGACGGGTAATATGCCTGTACCGCTCTTAAGAACTCTAGAGACTTACTATCGTCAAACTCATAGTTGGGTTCGCTGACCCAACTAACATCTGGTCCGAATCTAACCTGACCAGCCATATCCAATGTGACGTGCACTCCAAGGCCTCCTCTTTCCGCCACTGGGTACACCAGATGACTGAAGACATTTTTCTCGCCGTAATAAAAATAGTGGCCCTTGGCAAAATAAAGCTTTGGAACATCATGAATGCCTAGAGCCTTTGCCACTGATTGTGCCTCTAAGCCTGCGGTATTGATAACGAGTTTTGCCAATACCGAAACCGGTTCATTACCGCCGACATCAAGACGAACACCAGCTTCCTCAATTCGTCCTCCGACCACCGGGCTGCTTCGAACGATAACGCCCTTGTATCGCTCTAGATCTGAGGCAAGGCTGTTCATAAGTGTGTGGCTATCAATAATGCCAGTTGATGGCGACCACAGGGCCTCTAAGCCAATCACATTTGGTTCTAGATCAAAAAGCTCATCCTTTGAGATAATGCTAAGGTCTGTAACGCCACACGCCGCCCCATTGGTCAGATACTGCCCAATTTGGCCCCGGTGCGTATCCGAAGTTGCAACGATAAGCTTTCCGAGCTTTTTGTGCGGGATACCTCGCTCTGTGCAATATTCATATAAAAGCTGCTTACCCGTAACGCATAGTTGCGCTTTTAGTGACTTTGGTGGGTAGTAAATGCCCGCGTGAATAACCTCGGAGTTTCTGCTGCTGGTCTCACTTCCTATTGAGGTGTTGCGCTCCAACAAGACAACCTCACGGCCTACCAATGACAGAGCTCGAGCAATCGAAAGACCAACAACGCCGCCGCCGATTACCACGCAATCTAACTTCTCCAAACCTATTTACCTCAAACCTATTTTGCGAGGAAAATTATGAGAAAGGCTGCTGATTTTTAAATCAAATCACTTAATTCATTAGAGAAGGATTTTGTTTTAGCATCGGCAACAAATCTACTGAGAGGCCGCTAAATCGGCCGCAATTCAGCCCTAAGCTCGAACCACATTTCCATGTTCTTTTGGTAATTTTCCACGAGAGTCAATTATCAATGATGCGTGCTCAACTAACAGACCATAATCGAAATCGTCATGATCAGTTACCAAAACAATCGCATCTTGCTTTCCTACATAGTCCGCACTGACGTCTTGTGACACTAAAGTGCACGCGCGAGGATGTTGCAGTTTTATAGTTTCGTTGAATGGGTCTGAAAAACTCACGCTTGCGCCAATATCCAGCAACGTCGATATGATCTCTAATGCTGGAGACTCTCGAGTATCGTCGATATTCTTTTTATATGAGACACCCAAAACCATAACGTTAGCATCGCGTAATAATTTTCCGTCTGTAAGAAGGGCATTGCTAAGTTTCTCGACAACCCATTTCGGCATCTCGGAATTTATCTCGTGAGCGGTGTCAATTAGCCGCATAGGGATACCGAGTTGACTTGATTTCCAACTTAAATATAGCGGATCTATGGGGATGCAGTGTCCGCCAATTCCAGGTCCAGGGAAGTAAGGCGTGAACCCAAACGGCTTCGTAGCAGCCGCTTCTACAGCCTCATAGATATCAACGCCCATCTTATCGGATAAAACTTTAATCTCGTTGATTAGGGCTACGTTCACAGCCCTTTGCACATTTTCAATGAGCTTCACCATCTCTGCCGTTTGCGTTGAAGAAACTGGAATTACTTTTTCTATCGCCGACTCATAAAGTTCAGTTGCTACTTCCAAACATGCAGGGGTAGTTCCACTACAGATCTTTGGAATAGAGTGTGTAGAGTAGCTTCGATTGCCAGGATCTTCCCTTTCTGGGGAGTAACACAAGAAAAAGTTTTCGCCAATATCCATCCCCAAATCCACTAAATAACTTTTTACTATTTCTTCTGTAGTGCCAGGAAAAGTAGTGCTCTCCAGAGAAATCAGCTGGCTAATCCTGAGGTGCGGTTTTAGGCTATCTAGTGCGCAGAGTATATAGCTTAAGTCTGGTTCGTTATTGGCTGTAAGAGGTGTTGGTAGACATAAGATTATTACATCTACGTCACTGGTTTTTTCGTAATCGCATGTCACGGTGAATCCACGCGAAGCAGCTGCTCTAATCTGGTCCTGTTGAACGAGTTTGATATGGCTTTCACCTCGGGTCAGCAGCGCCACCTTCTCGCTATCCACGTCGAAACCTATTACTCGGTATCCTGATTCTGAAAATCGCAACGCCAACGGAAGTCCAGTGTATCCGAGGCCATAGACACCGATTACTGCTGACCTTCCTGTAATGCGGGCTATGAGCTCCGAGCGAGTGCTTGTGGCTACTACATCGGGCATGACTTTTATAAACTCCCACAGCTCTCTCTGTACGAATAACGCGCTAGACGCGGTATAAGTAGAAATCAAGCTTAAAATTTCTTCAATTTATCTCTGAATAGTGCGCGCTATCCAAGTTAAAGCTGATGAGCATCTATTTAATCATGGACAACTTGCACACGAAAATCACCCAATATCTAAGTCGACCGCCTGTCAAAAATTGGAAGACGATACACTTAAGCGCAAGGCATCTTTTGTTTACAATCTCAACGCGGTGCCGTTGTTCACGTCTATCAATTTGAGGGGGTCCTATTTGTCGCTCTGTGTGGTTATCCCCGCCTTTAATGAAGAGATGTCTATAGGCCAGGTTGTTCGCGGCATAGGACAACTCGATTTGCAGTGTGAAGTGGTCGTTGTGGACGACAATAGCAGTGATCGAACAAGACAAGAGGCGCAGAGGCACGGAGCCGTTGTCTTGAGCTTATGTGATCGGCTGGGTCCTTGGGGCGCCACTCAGACAGGGTTCAGATATGCTGCTACTCAGGGCTTCGATAAAATAATTACTATGGATGCGGACGGTCAGCATCTCCCGACCATGCTCAATAGGCTCCTCGAGTCACATGCCAAATCCAATGCGAATGTCGTCGTTGGGTCGGCTCCGTCCAGAGGGTCACAGCTCAAATTATTTGCTTGGAGGCTACTAAAGTGGGCATCTGGCTTAGGAGTAGATGATCCGACTTCTGGCTTTAGGCTCTACGATAAGCAAGCGACTCAATTATTTGCTTGTTATAAGGCAAGCTGTCTAAAATACCAAGACGTTGGGGTGCTTGCATTAGCTCTCGAAAACGGATTATCCCTCGCGGAGGTTGAAGTGGATATGAAGGCGCGCGTGAACGGTAGCTCACGTATCTTTGGTTCATGGCTCGGCATCATCTACTACATGGCTCATGCACTACTTCTTGGCTTCTCGAAACGCCCCAGAAAGAGGCACTTGATTTCAAGTACGGGTGCACCCGTAAAATGAGTCACTGGATCAGCGCGATTATTGGTACGTTACTAGGCGTGCTGATTTTTTATGCCATCCGCAGAGACCGCTTGCTGGTTCGCCACGGTTTGGGATGGGTGGTTGCCGCCGCTGCGCTAGTTGCAACTGGCATTTACCCAAAGGTGATTGACACCATTGCTATTTATTTGGGTGTGGGTTACCCGCCTACGTTGGCTTTTGTGGTCGCATTTGCCGTGATAATCATAAAAGTTCTCGTTGTAGATATAGAGCTGTCTAACTCGGAAGTTCGAATCACCAGGATCACTCAGCATGTGGCTATGCTTGAGGCTACCATCATCGATCTTAGGGGCCAGATTGAGATGGAACGTTCGGGACAAGATCATCATAAACAGATAGAATTTCCGGAATCTGTGTCTCAAGATTGAAAAACGATGGGAGCCCCCGAGTTTCTTTGGTCGAGTCACAGGGCTCTTCTTGAAAACTTAGAGCTGTTAAAATCTTCTTTGCAAGATCCTCGGGATTGCTTGGGTCGGCCATCCAAGACCGTGAGAGTTGCCTGCCTACCCAGGCAGTGCCACTTCCCTTGATATCAGTTACCACTAGCCTCGTGCCGCAATGCGCGGCCTCGAGCAACACCAATCCAAACGCCTCAGTCTTCTCGGTCGACGGTAGAACGAACACACCAGCGTTGCGATACAAACTCCATTTTTCGTCTTCTGAGACATCACCGATGAGCTTGACTCTCTCGGCCAAGCCAAGCCGTTTTATCTCACTTTTCAGGACGCCGGCCATCTCTCCAGTTCCGGCGATCCAGCATGTGGCAGCATTGAGAATATGCACTGCCTCCAATAAATCTAAAAGTCCCTTGTAGGCAGCGAGCCTGCCTAGATAAAGGACATCTGGAGATTTTTCTCTACGCAATTCGATGGACGCTGGGGACGGCAGCTTCGCCGGGTCAAGGCCCAACGGGATAACAATACATTTTTCCTTAAACATCGATAGCGTAGCGCTATCAGCGAGGTAATTGGGCGACGTAACGATAATTTTCGCAGTCTTCTTTAAAAGTTTTTTCTCAAAATACTGATAAATCTTGTACGCCACCTTAATTTTCCAACCAGATGAATTAGTGAGTATGTCGCTTTGCCAGTGTATTACCCAAGGAACTTTGCGAGCCGCTGGGGATAGCAGCAACCAGAGCGCGGAAGCGTTTGGGTAGTGAAGATGAATGATATCGGGCCGAAATGAACGTATCTGTTTTACAATGGTGAAGAGAATTGTGGGACTTATAGGCACGTAACCGACATTAAACCAGCGTGCGGCGCGGGTCACCTCGTAGGCTTGGGATGGCAGTGGATAAAGAGCCTCCTGAACATCAGTAACACTGTGTTTAGTCGAGTGGACAATAGCCGATACGAATAGACCGCACCTCCGCTGCACATTCATCAAATCGTTAAGGTATGTCTCCATCCCTCCTGGGGCGGGTGGAAAATATTTTCCTACATGTAGAATACGAAGCCGTTTCACATCTTGCTGCTCATGGTTTATTCACGCCCTATCTCGAGAACCACGCAATCATCGGAAACCACCGAGGAAATGAAGCTGTAGTTCTCGGCCAAACGCGCTACCGCCGCGTCGATCTTATCGCTGTTAGAACCGAGTAGAACTACTAAGCCGTGCCAATTCAGAGGCATGTTGCGCAGCCAGTTCTCCCTCACAAAAAGTGCTCTGCGGGGCAGCAGCAGATAGGGGAATTTTTGGGCTGCAAATTCCGCCTCTTGACCCATCGAAACGACTAAAACCGGTGAGTCAGCAGCCCCCAATTTCTTGATTTCGGACTCAAGCTGTAGCAGGGCGTGACCCTTCGGATCACGCCCTGTAATTGTGTCGTCAACTTTATTGACAGATAAATGCAATGTGGAGGCGAAATTAGACAAAAATAAAACGTCAGAGACCATCCAGAGCACCAAAAGACTAGCAGTGAAGCTCCGTAAACTGAAGCTGTCGGTGCCTAGCAACTTCAGGAAGACATGTAAGCAGATGAGCGAGATGCATGTGATATGCAGCCACAAAGAGAAGGAGATCGGAGCGGGTTGGTGCCCAGGATTACTGTTTATTAGCTTCTGACTTAGCGGGTGGGGGGATGTCCAAGTATTAAGCAGAGCAGGTACCCACTGGATAGACGGGACACTATGCAGGCCAAGCTCATGAATAGTTATATTTGCAAAGTTTTCCGCATCAACTAAAAAACCGAACTCTAAAATCTTTTGGTCTCTCCAATCTGAAATCTCGTTTAGATCAGTTAGAAATGGTCCCGACACTTCAACAGGTATGCTTTGTACTTGTTTGTTTGACTCAGGGATCCAATAAAAAGAAACGCCACCTTCTCCTCCCGTTGTGATGTTGGTTTGAAGGTATTGTGGTGGTGGAACTGCTAATGTCTGCAGTGGAGCCTTCAAGACGCCGAGACCTACTGAAGATTTTGTAAACACAACACCACGACTAGTTGTACGACTTTCTCCGACTATTGTTATTAGATCGGTAGCTGAAAACTCAACAGGTTTCTGCGCGGTGGAAAAACCGACTATGCTCAGGAATATAAACTGCGATGAGCATACAATTGCCAAGAGCAGGATAGGGCGCCTATTATTTTTTGCAATACCTATAATACTTAACGTTGACGGTCTCTTATAATACGCTAACTCACGTTTTTTATTCTCTTGATCGAGCGCCTGCCAGGCAAGCACAACAAATAATAGCGCTAGTGGTGAGAGCTGTAATAAAAATCTGGAAATAGCAGTCCCTATTTCGGCATAAAAGCTATAAGTGCTGACGCCAAAAATTATCAAATTTAAAAAAACAGTTATAAAAGTCAAATAGAAAATTGCCAAGCCTCGATGCGCGCTGCGACTTAGAAGAATTAAAACCGATACCAAGAAGGCCAAGCCGGCGAAATGGAAATTAGAGCGGTCTACGAAGACCCGGAAATAAGCCGCCGAAGGGTTGTAAAGCCGGACTGGATATTGCCCCAGTCGACCAAAGTGCATCACATTATCATGAAGCCCCCATATCCCTAGTGCGCCAAGGTTAAAGCTGAGTGTATCGAAGAGCCATGCATAGGCGGATACACAGAAAAGCAACCCCACTCCGACGAGAAAAAATCTCAGTTTGATTTGAATGGAAAGAAGAAATGTCAAACCTGCAAAGAGCCAGATCCATCCCTCATATTTGATTTGAGTGCCAGCAACAAGCAGGATCATTCCCAGCGATAAATATTCTGATTTTTTTGTTAGGTGCCAAATCAGGAGTAAGCAAAGCCCATTTCCCGAGAGAGCTACGACCCATAAATCTGCGTAGCCTGCCAAGGCAGCATGAATATTAAGGAGAGGCAGGGAGGCCAGAAGGTATGTCCCTATGAGTGCTTGCCGATTGGTTACGCCGGATGATTTAAAAATACCGTGACCGGTGAGACATATCGCTATAAAAATGACACTCCATGGAACTGCGGCGATGACAGGATTCCAACGACCTGATAACGATGAAACGAAGGCCGGATAAAGTGAAGCGGTATCGGGATATGATGATGCGTGGAGTGCATATCCACTCTTGCCACTGGCATCAAACCAATCTGCAGCTGCGGTGAGGCTAATAATCTCGTTATTTAGCACCCACAGCTTTGAACGATATATCCATGTGGTGAACGCGTCCCACGGAAAAAATGATTGGGTAAAATTGGCCGTTAAAATAAAAATAAAGTGAATTGAAATCAGAGCCAGAAAAAAAATAGTTACGTAATCAATAGGCTTGTGTTCAAGAAATTTATGTGGCCACAGCAAACCTCGTGAAAGGAATGATCCGGCCGGTGTTATTTGAAAGTATTTATTGATTTTGGGCAGCAGTAATAAAACGCCAGTTGTTACCATTAGCAAACTGCCAACCCACAGCGTAGTGCCGAGCCAAGCCAATACTTTTATTGCTTGGCTAATAATTACTGATCCAGTTATTAGTGCAGAGCCTAATTTAAGCGTAGGGGTAAGGGTTTGATAACGAAGCAGGCTGAGCAACGTCAGTCCAAAACCCAAGGTTGCAAGTATGGAAAGTACAGCGGCAAGCAAGCTAGGTAGCATTGCCGGATCCTCCAGCCGCATCATTGAGCTGTGAGATGCGACGCCGCGGGTGTATTTCTCTCGTAAGTAATAATTTGAGCCTTAGCGACATAGTTGAAATCGGTGGTCCTCTCTGTCTTTGATTCCTCAGCCATAGCGTCGCTCGAGAAAATGTCTGCCAGTTGACTGGCTTTTAGATGTGCAATGGTGGATAACGTGCATGGTGGAGAATTTTTTACCGCGAAACCAAGTTCAAGCTTTTAGCCGTAAACCCGGATGGGTTTAGTAAAAATTTCAGGTCCACTCCCATGACCATGACCATAATATCAACAGATGGCACTCACAATAAGACCCGATTTGTCTTGTCGATTGACGGCGGGGGTATCCGCGGCATTATCCCTGCACTAGTGCTCGCTCATCTGGAGAAAACAGCGAGTCAGCCGGTAAGCGAACTCTTCGATTTGATCGTGGGTACCTCGACCGGTGGCATTTTGGCACTGGGTCTCTCTTTGCAAGATCCCGAAGGCCACCCTTTGCTCACCGCCAGGCGTATGACGGCGATTTACGAGCGCCATGGTGCCGAGATATTCGAACAATCCTTGTGGCGCAAGGTGCGCACCGTGGGAGGCATCTTTGAAGAGGCTTATTCTCACAAAGCGCTTGAGACGGTGCTTGAGCACTATTTTGGGGATCGAAAGCTGTCTGAATGTGGCGTTCCTGCAATGGTCACCAGTTATGACATTACGAACCGTCGCACTGTATTTATGAAGAGTTGGCACGCCGACCACGCAGGACTTCGGTGCAGTGAGGCGGCGCGGGCAACCTCTGCAGCCCCGACTTACTTTGAGCCTGCAAATTTACGATGGGGTGACGAGAAGCGCACTTTGATCGACGGGGGCATATATATAAATTCACCGGCGGTATCGGCCTACGCCGAGGCTCGCAGGCTATTCCCTCGTGAGCCCATTGCCATGCTCTCTCTAGGCACGGGCGAGCTGACCCGGCCAATCCCCTATGAGGACGCCGGGCCCTGGGGCAGCACCCTATGGGTGATGTCTCTTTTAGATTGCATGTTTGATGGTGTATCGAAATCGGCAGATCATCAGATGCGTTTGTTTTTGGGTGAGCAGTACCTGCGCCTGCAAACCCCTCTACACTATGCAAGTGATGACATGGACGACGCCTCGCGAGGGAACATCCGCAACTTAAAGCAGACGGCGCGCGAGCTCATTGCGCGAGACTCGGAAAAGCTGCAGCGATTTCTAGCTCTATAAACCCGACGCCACTTCACGTAACTGCGGCCAGATTCTAAGTGCTTCTGCGAATTGCTCACCGTGGTGCCTCAGTACGTCGATTTCTCGCAGCCCGCCCTGTTTGAGTGCGGCGGTCAACGGCGCCTCCGCTGACTGGGTGATTTCGGAAACAAGCATATCTCTAGTGGTCTCCAGGAACAGCTGCCACTCGCGCTTTCCGGTCTGCTCCGGGAGGTTCTCAAGGTGCGCGATCTTTTCCATGCATTGAGTCAACAACTGACTGCGTTTACTGATCATTCCTTGAAGAACCAGAGTCTCCAGTGATGAAAGGTTCATTTCGGCAAGTTGCCGCACCTGGTGGGCAATGTCGCTGAGGCGTGCGAGAGCCGTTAAGCCCTCTTGGCCCGCGGGCTCTTGACCTAGCCAATCTGCGAGTAGTGAGAAGGAGGGTGTTAAACCCATTGCGCTTAGCTCGGCACGAGCTGCCCGGTTTTCTAAGGGGTGATGACGAATCGCCCACCCCTCATTCCACACCGCAGACTCTGGGTGCAAGCGTTGCACTAGGATACCAAATAGAATGTCTTCTCCCCGCCCAGCTGGCAAGTAGGGTGGCAGCAGCACCGTATGGTCGAGCCCCGTTAATTGCGAAAGCGTGCCGTACTGGGAAAGCACGGGACCTCGGTAACCAAACCAGCTGGCCCGTGCGCTAAGGGTGCTGGCCAGTGATTCCTCTGCTTCTATGAGCTTATTTATCGAGTTTTTGGGTAGGTGAAAAATCCAGTTGGCGTTTGCTGTGCCGGGATCGCCCCAAGTACCGCATTGTGTAACGCGAGCGATGGATTGCCCGGTGAGGTGATTCATCAAGTGACCGTTGGCACCGGCCAGCCCACGATCGTCGGCAAAGTGCTTTGGTAGCAGCGTCGCCAACGAGTACCCTAAGGAAGATAGCATCAATGCTAGGGGCGAATCTTGAGAGGGAAGTGCGTGACGATCTAGTGCTTCTCTAGACCTATAGAAAACAGCTTCTCGCTCGTTAGCATGACCAATTCGCAGTGTTTGTGGTGAGAGCGGGGGTGCTATGGCATCAAGAATTGTGTCATCGTCAAGCACCAAGGCCCTCCTCCCCACACTAAGCAACAAAGCGAGATTTCTCGCGACCCCATAAGTGGGAATTTCTCCCCAGCTACTTGAGCTCAGTAGCCAGTCGATAGCGCTTTCCGATCCCGGCAGTGCTACTTTCAGGTTCTCTATTAAATCTACCCGCAGACTCGTACCGAAATGGGTGAGCGGCACGCAGCTGTTTGAGGCGGCGTCCGCGACGACCTTCGCGTTGGCGGTGTGATTCTTGGGTTGTCGAGAATCGTCAATGACCCAAATGCTCCCGATCTCGCTCGGAATGGCTCGCTCGGTTAGGCTTCCTAGCAGGCGCTCTAGGGCGTTTGGGCGGTCACAGGTGAGAATGAATAATCTACAGCTCGCACCAACCGCCGTATCGCTTGGCTTTTCGGTCAGGCGCTGCCATGTGGCTGCACTGGATTCGAATAAACCCGCTTCCACCAAGCTGAGCAATGTTTTTTCAGTGTGCTCCGTGTGCTGTGCAAGTTCGGGAAATTGTCCAATGATGTTACGCGTATGCGCGCCGATTGTTCGGTAGGGTCCGCACAGAGCGAGTGCGTCGGCAACATTTGCTTGAACTAAGCAACGATGATCTCCGCGGCGTTTATGCAGTACGGCAGTTCCCGCGGGGCCTGCATACCGATCCACACCATGGAAGCTCCACAAGGAGTCGTCAAGGAAGCTTCCTTGGGCTAAAGGTTTTCCGGAAAAATTAATTTCAGTCATGCTCTCAGTCAATGGATTGGCCCTGTGTGAAGTGTACTGGTTCTATCAAGCTAGATCTCAGGTCGGGGGAGCGCAGTTGGCAGTGATGCTAAAAATTGCTGGCATTTAGTTTAATCCCGACTTGCCCCCGAATAGCCAGACAGCTCGCTAATTGTGTTGGGTAAGAGCCTTTATAGACTTATGCTACTAACGGTCAACAATCCGCCATACCAAGTAGCTAAGGGCTCAATTGCAATCTTAGACAGACGAACCGCTAGCAACGCCTACTACTGTAGGATTGGCGCACTAAAATTCGGCGAGCCTTGTAAAAATTGATCTTGGCTTAGGGATACAAAATGCAATTACCACTTCCGCTACTTCTGACTCTCATTGCGCTGCTCACCGCCTGCGCCTCAGGAACCCCTAGCGATCCTGGTGGCGCTGATAATGCGGTAGACAGTAAAGGTTGTGAGGCCACCGAAAATCTCCTCGCTGACACAAGTTTCAAACAGCAAGGCGATTTTGGTACCACATGGCGCATGGTGCAGCATATTGGTGAGCCGTCGTTTGCTATCGAGGCAGTGAGCGGCGAGTTACAGATTCGTCGGATCGGCACCCAGCCATGGATGCTGTTCCACCAAACGGTAAAAGATTCCCGCCTCTCCGGGGCAACAATTCGCTACGCAGCGGAGCTAAAGGGTGATCTGCCCGTAGACCCACCGCTGCACGGGTTTGATCATATAGGAGGCCTGTTCCTAAGGCTTGGCAAAGAGCGAGGTACGCTGGCGGAACACGACCCCAACTCTGGGCAATGGGATTGGCGGTCTTTCTCGATAGAGAAGAGGATCCCCGAAGGGGTGACGAGTGTGCAAGCAGGCCTCGTTCATCAGGCGGGAGGCAGTCTGTGGGTGCGATCACCCTCTCTCGTGATTCTCGATTGTAACTAGCCTCAAAAAATTAAGGTTGCCCAAGTCGCTGTGATGGGGCGCGCGCCAAAAAATGAGTGCGCCTTGTTCCGTGTTATCACCAAATACAAAGACGAGTGCTCAGGAGCGCGGGCCCCAGGCTGACCCTTCTGCAATCATGGCGGAGCACGGTCATTAGTCGATTTTGATTCGGTAAACTAGGTGTTAGCGCTTTGCATTGCCAAACTGGTGGCCATCTGGATTGCGGCTTCAAGACTCCCCGAGTCCGCTTCACCAGTTGCGGCAAGCTCCAGAGCGGTGCCGTGGTCCACGGATGTTCGAATCAAGGGCAGACCAAGGGTGACGTTCACAGCGTCATCGAACCCCATCGCTTTTAACACGGGCAGGCCCTGATCATGGTACATCGCAAGATAGGCGTCTGTTCTCGCGCGAATGGCGGGGATGAACGCGCTGTCTGCGGGAAGAGGATCACTGATGTTCATATTACGACTGCGCAGTTCGCCGCACACAGGCGCAATAATGCCTATCTCCTCAGTGCCTATATGGCCAGCTTCTCCTGCATGTGGGTTCAGTCCGAGTACCGAGATAGCCGGCTCTAAGATGCCGAAGCGCGTTTCCAGGTCTTGGTGAAGAACAGTCAAAATCGCTTTCAAAAGCGGCTGAGTGATCGCCGCGGGAACGGAAGCAAGAGGCAGGTGCGTGGTCGCGAGCGCCACCTTCAGGTCACCATTCGTTAGCATCATCACGACCGTTGGCGTATTGGTGGCATTGGCCAAATATTCGGTATGGCCAAGAAAGGGTATCCCTGCCTCGTTGATGATTGCTTTGTGAATGGGCGCCGTTACCAGAGCGGATCCGTCTCCATCTGTGCATAGACCAATACCCAGATCTAACTGTGCTAGCACATAACTCGCATTCGCCTCTGACACGACACCTGGTTGGCAAGAGGTATGCAGCGGGATATGGATCAGTGGCAGTGAGCCAGCTTGATGAGGTTTTGCTGGCTCGGTAGAGCTGAAGGATTCCAATCGAATGGAGATTCCCAACGCGCGTGCCCGCGCCTCCAGCAGCGAGTGATCTCCCAGCGCAATCAACTGTGCGGGCCAATCTTTGTCGGCTGCCATTAACACCACGTCTGGTCCAATGCCGGCGGGCTCGCCGGTCGTCAGAATCACGCAAGGGGTGTGGGAAGGGGGAGCCATTTATTTCAGTCTGGTCCTGATGGGTTATGTCTGCCTTCAATAAATTCGTTGTTGGTGCTAGGTCAACTTGGCGCGCATTTCCGGCGGTGTCACTGGGATGGTGCCAACGCCACCGCGATTTGAACAGTCGCATTTAGCTCTTGCAAAGAATTTTTCTGGACTGGTCCAGCTGACTTGTTGAGGCCGATAAGATGTCGGAGGTACTTGCCGTAGATCTTTTCGCCGCCCTCAATTACTTGATGTCGACAAAGGCCTCTTCTCGGATTTTACGTAGCCAGGCGTCAAGCTCTTCCTGATACTTTTGCTCACGGATGTAATTTGCAACCTGATTGCGCTGAATGTCGCCTGAAAAATCTTTGTCTCTGCGGCCCTTCACCTCCAAAATGTGCCAGCCAAACTCGCTACGAAAGGGTTCGGTGACCTCTCCTTCATTAGCGCTCGCCATAGCCGTCTCAAATTCTGGCACCATTTGTCCCGGGTTCGTCCAGCCGAGTTCGCCACCCTCAGCCGCAGATCCGATATCGTCTGAGTATTGGCGAGCCAGCGCGCCAAAGTCCTCGCCGCCACGAACTCGCTCAACGAGGCTTCCGGCCAGCTCCTCTGCAGCCGCGTCGTTCAGCACTTCAGTGGGTTTGATCAGGATGTGACGTACGTCAGTTTGTCTGATCAACCGCTCCCCACCGAGTGCATCAGCGAGGTATACCAAATGGAACCCAGATGAGGACCTCACCTTAGCGACTTCACCAATGCTTAGATTAGGCACGACTGCGGCAAACATGCTCGGTATATCGCCCAGTTTGCGCCAGCCCAAATCACCTCCCGTGAAGGCATACGGCTCAATATCTCCCACGGCCTCCTCGAACGTGGTACCCGACTCTATTTTTTCCAGTACACCATCGATGTAGGTCTCTTTTGCTGCGATCTCATTGGCCGCCTCACCTCGACTGGTCGTCAAGAGAGCCTGAATCACCCGATACTCTGGCTGTGTCATTTCCTCCCCTTCCTCAGTAGTAAGGAAGTTATCAATTTCTTGTTGGGAGATGTTGATATTGCGCATGACATTGCCCTGCTGCACCCGTTGGATCGCCAAATCCTCCCTCAGGTCCTCCCGCAT
>MDTG01157199.1_pt1 | contig 40527 bp, 41 predicted proteins | sample 811421 | NCBI WGS metagenome assembly MDTG01 (sample SAMN05326645, study PRJNA326480) | marine metagenome | isolation source: seawater | place: Pacific Ocean: South East | collected 2011 | reverse complement strand
TGATAGGCTGGATGTGGAAGCGCAGTAATGCGTGCAGCTGACCAGTACTAATAGCTCAATTGGCTTGATTTATGCACTGAAAAAAATTTTTTATGAATAAAGATTTGATATTAAAAAATTAAATTCACGCCTCATGAAATTTGGAATTACCCAAGGAAGGTTGACAAACGAGAGAAAAGGAATTCTACAAAAATTTCCTAAAAATTGGGAAAATGAATTTGCTTTTTTAACTCAGACCAAACTTGATTACATTGAATTATTTTTAGAAAATAAAATTAATAAAAATAATCCCATATGGTCTAGGATTGGCCAAAAAAAACTATTAAAAACTCTTACAAAAACTAATTTAAAACATCATATAGTTTGTGATAACTATATTTTAAATAAATCTTTGTATAATCCAAAATTGACTAAATACTACAAAAAGTTATTTAGGAATGTTAAGGCAATTAATTGTAAACTTTTGATAATCCCTATTGACAGTAAAAATTTTATATCCAAAAATTTGTCTAAATTTATAAATTTTATTTTTTTTCTAAAAAAAGAATCCAGAAAAAACAAAGTGAAGATTTCACTAGAAGTAAATGAAAATTATGAAAAATTTATCAAAATTTTATCAAATAATAAAATTAAAGATATAAAGATAACATTTGATACAGGTAACTTTTACTTAACAAATAAAAATGTTTTTAAAAATTTAAAAAAATACTATTCATTAATAAATCATATTCACCTTAAAGATAGAAATATATTTGGTAAAAATGTTGTGTTTGGGAGTGGAGAAATTGATTTTAAAAATTTATTTATATTCTTAAAAAAAAAGAAATATAATAAATTTTTTACATTTGAAACAAACAGAGGTAGTGATGCGGTTGAAACAGCGATTAATAATCTCAAAATAACTAAAAATTTATTTTGACTACCATGACGTTCTTCCACCATCACAAATTATTGTAGATCCTGTCATGTAAGATGAATAATCTGAGCATAAATAGAGTATGATTCCGTCATAATCATGAATTTTAGCCATCCTTTTTAAAGGTATTAGTTTTTTGATTTTATTTACAAATTCCTTAGGTTGATTATTTGAAATTCCACCAGGGCATAAAGTATTTGATCTAATATTATATTCTGCAAGATATGTTGCTAAGTACTTAGAAAAGCCAATTATACCGTGCTTTACAACTGAATAACTTACAGGTTTTTTACTATTTTTTTTATATAAAAATTGATTTGGAGCAATTATACCTAGATCAGAGGAGATATTAATTATATTACCATCTCTCTGGCCGATCATTTTTTTTACTACTTCTTGGGTAACAATCAGAGAACCAGTTAAACTAATTTGAATTTCTTTATTCCATTGTTCTATTGAAAAATTTTCAAATTTATTACTTTTGAAACTCATCTTTGGATTGAAACCTGCATTATTTATTAAACAGTCAATCTTTCTAAAATTTTTATAAATTTTATTAATTGTGCTTTTAACTTGATTCCTTTTTGTGATATCAACTTTATAAAAAGCTAAAGAATGGTTATTTTTTTTTAAATTTTTTCTTAATCTTTCAATTTTTTTTTTATCATTATCTAAAACAATTGGAGTGCCACCATGTTTTTGAATAGTTCGTACCATTCTAGATCCCAATAATCCTGCACCACCAGTAATGAGTATTATTTTAGATTTTAAATCAAACATTAATTTTTTTGACTTGTTGCTACTGCTTGAAAATCAGCGACTCTAGTAAAGACTGTTTCGCAAGGTTTTCCAAGCAAATTATTTTCTATTTTTTTGTTACTTTTAACAATTTTTCTCAGTTTTTTAAAAGCATCTTCGAAAGCATTTAAAGAATAATCTATATGTTTTTCTTTATGAGAATAACTTATAGATTGATATTGTGACCACAAAACTCCCCTAAACATTAGTTCTTGCTGTAATAAACTTTTTGTAATTAGTGGTTTTTTATATTTCCCAATTTTTTTTATAGTCATCACTGATCTACAAGGATATCCAGCACAAGCTATCATATCTTCCAAATTATAAATTTTAGCAAGGTCATTCATCCCTTTTTTTAGACGGCCCCCAACTTTATACAAATGATCAATAACATTTTTCTTTTCCATTTTTTTTATCGTAGCTTTTGCTGCAGCTAAGCCAATACAATCACCTCCATACGTAAAAGAAAAAAATGTTTTTTCTAAATATTTAATATATTCCCAATTTCCAGTAATTGCTGAAACAGGTATACCATTAGACATGGCTTTAGCCCAACAAGATAGATCTGGAATAACATCAAACATTTTTTGGGCTCCACCCATGTCATATCTAAATCCAGTTACTACCTCATCAAAAACTAAAAGAGCTCCATTTTTTTTACATAAACTTTTTACATCAGTTAAAAAGTTATCTTTTTTATTATAGTCTTTCCATTTTGTTGATCCTGATGGTTTTGACAAAGGTCCATTGACTGTTATTGGTTCCATAATAACACAAGCAATTTTATTTTTATATTTTGAAAATATTTTCTCTAAACTTGAGATATCATTGTAAGCAAAAGAGTGAGCTAATTGATCATTAAATTTGGGTATTCCAGAGTTTAAATCTGTAGTACCAATAAACCAATCATGCCAACCGTGATAGCCACAAAAAGCAACATGGTCTCTTTTTGTAATTGCCCTTGATAATCTAACTGCGATGGCAGTAGCATCAGCTCCATTTTTACCAAATCTAGCTCCTTCAGCATCTGGAATGTGTTTAACTAATAATTCTGCAACATCAATTTCAAGTTTGTTGCTCACACTGAAAGTTGAACCAAGAGCTAATTGTTTTTTTACTGCATTGTTCACATCTTTGTCAGCATATCCCAATATTAAAGGCTGGTTTGCCATAACATAGTCAATAAATTTGTTTCCATCCACATCCCAAACCTCACAACCTTTTCCTTTTGCTAAAAATTTTGGTGAAACACCGTCACTGAATGCCTTGACTCCTTTACTATAAGTTTGAGATCCATATGGAATTATTTTTAAAGCTTTCTTATGGAGTTTATTAGAATTTTTTATATTAATTTTTTTTACTGTATTCATTAAAATATTTTATTTTATGATGTATCCAGTAGGACTTTCAGTATTATCTAGGAGATTCACTTTATATCTTTTTTCTTTTAAAAACTCATCTACAGCCTCTGTTTCTCCCCATCCTCTGCTACCATATTCGTCCAAAATAACTATTCCACCTTTACTTAGTTTAGGAAAAAAATTAACCAGAGCTGATTTAGTACCATTATAGGTGTCCAAATCAAGATGAAGCAAGGATATTTTAAAGCCATAGTTTTTTTTAATATAATTTTTAGAAGTTTTACTAACATCACCTTTGACAAATTCAAATTTTTTATCTTTAGCAATTCTTCTAGCTTTCTTTGACAACTCCATTGGATCTAATCCTTTGAATTCACTACTTTTCACGTATTTTTTTGCACTTATTTTTTCTATTTTTTTAAGATTTTTTGGAAAACCAGAAAACATATCAAATCCAATAACTTTTTTCTGTGAGTTTGGTGAATAAATTTTTAAACATTTGAGCCAAAACATAAAACTTACTCCCTTAAAAACTCCACATTCGACAATATCTCCTGGAATATTCAATGTTTTTTTAAACAATTCATATCTTGATAAAATTTTTCTTATTCTAGAAATATCTTCACTTAATAAAAGATTATTATAACTATCCCAAATATTATTTTCTTTTTTCATCTAAATTAAATGCGCTCTCAATTTTTTGGCCATTTCTTTTTCTTCGGGTAAAAATACTTTTTTTCCATTTCCAAGAGCCTTTTCAACTTTTCTTACAGAGTCAACTAATGACTTTAATCCATTAGGTTCTATAGATGCGGACTGATCAGACCCATACATACTTCTATCAAGAGTGATGTGCCTTTCTAATGATGTCAATCCAAATGCACTAGCAGCAATAGAAATTGCAAGACCACTTTCGTGACCACTATAACCAACTTTACATTTAAACTTTTTTTTTAAAGTATTTATAAATTTTAAATTAGCTGTTTCATCTTTCAACGGATAAGTAGAAACACAATGCATTAGTTCAAATGGACATTTCCTTTTTTTAAAAATTTTTACTGCATCATGAATAATTTTCATATTACTCATTCCAGTTGAAATAAAGGTATGTTTTTTTTGTTTAGCAACAAAGTCTAAAAATTTTTTATCAACTATCATTGCAGAGGCTATTTTATTAAATTTAGTCTTAAATTTATTTAAAAATTTTTGACTCTCTATATCCCATGCTGACGCAAACCAATAAATTTTCTTTTTTTTACAGTAAGCATCTATTGATTTATATTCCTTAAGGCCAAATTCTAAACCTTTTTTTTGGTCATAAAAAGTTTTTCCCCAAGGACTTTCACGATAAGATAATAACTGTTCTTTTGAATAAACTTTGTTTAAAGTTCTTTTTTGAAATTTTACAGCATCACATCCAGCAACTTTAGCTATATTTATCAATTTTTTACAAATATCAAGGCTACCATTATGATTAATTCCTATCTCAGCAATTACAAATACACTCATTTAATATGCTTTCTATTTTTAAATTTAATTAAGTCTTTTTTTGTATCAATTTCGACAACATCTTTTTTTAAAATTATCGGGGTAGTGTTACTATTAATCAGCTCGGAATTCAATTTTTTTAATTCTTTAATTTTAAAAGCACATAAATAATGATGATGTTCAAATAATTTAATCTTATCTTGCCTTCTATAGATATCGTTTTTAATAAATTTCTTTAATTTTTTTTTGATAATCCAACAGTCAAAAGGATGTGTTTTTGTAGAAATGAAACTAATTGCACTTAAAAAATTTTTCTTGTTAGTAATATCTTTAAGTTTTTTAAAGTCCACAATATTTCTCTCTGGTATTGTCAGATATAAGAGCCACAAAATAGTTTCTTTATTTAGGTCTAAATTATTACTTATTTCTAACATCAATGACTTAATTGATGAATTATCCAAAGCGTTTTTTTTTTGTCTTTTGTAAAAAGAAAAATTAGATTTTTTACATTTTGAAATAAAATATTTATCATCGGATGCAAAAATAATTTTATTAAACCAATTTGTTTTTTTTAAAAATTTTTCGGTATAATCAAATAAAAGTCTATTTTTATACTTTAAGCCCTTACTGTTTTTCCTAGCAGGTATAATTGCTATATGATTTGTTTTTTTCATTTACTTCACAATTTTCTCACATAAAGACATGACATATTTTGCAAAAGGTAGTGAATTTTGAATGGTAATTTTATGATTGTTACAAAATTTTTTGAAAAGTTTATATTGATAATTAAATCCAGGTTTAGAATTTTTATCATAATCATGAATATATTTACTTAAAACTGGATTGTAGATATTAAGATTTTTCTTTTTAATCTTTTTTAACTTTTTGTACTCTCTTAATTCCTCTATTGGAGATAATTTTAAAAATGATCCATTAGCATAAAGATCTATTTTAAAATTTGTTGGAGCATTAAAAATTACTGATAAATTTATTAAAGTTTTCTTATTTTCAAGTAAACAAGAAATCATTTTTTTGTTCGAAATTTTAATCTTTAATTTTAATTTTCCAAAGAGAAATATTAATACTGATATAATATGACAAGAATTTGAAATAAAATTTCTCTTGCTAATTTCAGGACAAACAACATTAACAAAAATTTTTCCGGTATTATTTTTTACATATTTGGTTTTTATATAATTAACTGTTTTATAAAAAATTCTATTATAACCAACAAAAATTTTATCATTCTTAATTTGATTTAATTTTTTCAAATTATGAGCTATAGGTTTTTCAACTATTATAGGTTTTTTGTATTTTGAAAGAAATTTGAGAACTTTGACAGTATCTTCAATTCTAGGAGCAACTAAAAAACATGTATTTTTAATTTTAGATGTCTCTTGCACACATTCTTTCCAATTCGAGTAAAATCTTTTAATCTTAAATTTTTTTTTAATTTTTTTAGCATTAGGAGAATTAAAATTAAGGCTTGTTATACTATGTAGCTTAAATTTATTTTTCTGTGCAGCAATAATATGTTTTGGTATTATATCAGAGGAACCTATTATACATAATTTATACATGGATTTTGAACTTAACAAATATACTATTTTAGCATGAAATCTAAAATAAAAAATATTTTAATTATTGGTGCTGGATCAATGGGAATGTCTCACTTTGAATCTTTTTATAATTCTAAAAATCTTTATAATATTGATTTATGCGATCTAAAGATAAAAAAAATTCAAAATAAATTAAAAAATATTCAAAAATTCAAAAGATTGAAATTTTTTGCCAATATTCCAAAAAATAATAAATATGATCTTGTTATAATAGCCACTAATTCGAAAGAAAGATATTCAATTTTAAAAAAATTATTAAAATTCAATAGTGTTAGTAACTTGATTTTAGAAAAATTTTTATTTAATGGGATTAAAGAGTATTCTGACTTTAAAATTTTAATCAAAAAATATCCTAAAGTTAAAAAAGTGAATGTTAATATTTGGGGACAATACTTAATAAAGAAAATTGGATTAAAATTAAATAAAAACTTTGTAGCTTCTTATCATTTAAGAAAAAAAGGTTTGGCAACAAATTTAATTCATATATTGGACATGTTCTGCTCTTTAACAAATAAAGATAATTTTGAAATTTTATCTCCAAATTTAAAAAAGCTTAAAGCCAAAAGAAAAGGTTATGATGAATTAAGTGGAAATTTAATTATTAAAAATAGTAACGGATCTTTAAGAATACATGATAATAGTAAATTAAAGCATCATACTTTAAATATTAAAAATAGAGGAAAAACTTTTATCCTTAAGATAAATAAAAAAAAACAATGTTTTTTTTATATTAACAAAAAATTAACAAAGATATTTAAATTTCCTCTGGCCAAAAATTATACTGAAAAGTTCTTTAAGAAATCTCTCAATTCAAATGATTTAATGTTTAATAATTATGATCGTACTAGTTTATTATCTCAAAAAATATTATTATTTATAAAATCTAAATTTGATAATTTTAATCTTACTTAGCTAATTTATTCGTACTTTTTTTTTATTTTCCTGAACTCGTCTTTTGTTAATTCTAAATAATATACATCCTTGAATTTTTTGTTTTTTTTTAAAGTGATTTTTAAAATGTCCTGAAATTCTCATTCCAAATTCTAAATTACTAGCTAATGATCTAAGATTATCAGAATAAATGGGGGTAAATATCTTATTCATTCTTAGTTTATTAAAAGCATAATCACAAATTTTATAAAGCATTAATTGCCCATAATTTTTACCTATATATTTTTTATTTCCTAATAATCGACCATAACCACAATTTCTATTATGATAATCTATGTGGTTAATTCTGATATTTCCGATGTACTCGCTGTTAGACTTTAATCTAACTGCAAACATTAGGTCGCCACTTTTTTTTAAATCTTTTAAATATTTTAATAATTGTTTTTTGTTATATCTATAAGGGGGTCTATTTAAAACTTTTATGTTCCCAGAATTATTTACCCATTCTAACCATCCTAAATCAATATGTTTTAAAGAAATTTTTTCTAAAAAAATTATATTATGTTTCAACTTAGACATTTTTTGATAGTTATATATAGATATATAATGAGTTATCAATGACTAAACGAAATATAAATTATAAAGAAAACAAAATATTCAATTCATTAAAGGTTAAATTATAGTTAATTAAAAAAAGGATTCAAATCCCAGCCATATTGGACTTTTTGATTATGTGAAACAAATTAATTGACCGCTGGAAGTTTGAAAACATTTATTAAAATTAATTTCTGACTCTAATACCGCAGGTTTAACACCATCTTGATTAATCATATTATAATCATCAAATAATAAAACTGCATTTTTTTCTAAATTTGAAAAAACAAATTTGATAGCATCTTTTGTGGGTTTATATAAATCAAAATCGAAGTGAACAAAAGAATATTTTTTTTGTTTTAAAATTTTAATTTCCTCAGGATTTAAACTATCTGGAAAATGGCAACAAATTATTTCTAATTTACAATTTTTTTTTTTAATTTCTTCGTTTAGATTATTTTGTAGATTTCTATAATTAAAATCTTTAAATCTAGTTTTTTTTGTAAATGGCTCATAAGATCCCTGATAATGAGTATCAAAATTTGTAACATTTTTTTTTATTTCATTGGCAAAATTTCCAAAACTATCTAAGGCGTAAATATTAGTATTTGGTTTTACGAATTTAGAAATTGTAGTAATTGTTCCTCCTCTGTCTGTTCCAAATTCAATTATATTTGTATGATCATCCTTAAATATCTCGTTATGAATTTTTATTAATTGATAGATAGTAAAGTTTCTTTCGATATCTTGCGAGGAATTTTTTTTTATATTTTGCCAATTTTCCAAAAATTTTTTTGGATATTCTATTTCAGAACCAAGAAAGTATTTTCTTAAAAACCAAAAAAAATTTGAAAGAAAAATTATTACTTTCATCTGTAAATTTTCAGGTAAAAGTTTTCCCAGGAAAGATCGTATAATCTTAAACATCTTTATTCATTTTATAAATTACCCATTTATTTTTCTTTTCATAAAAACTATAATTTTTTTTAATATACTTATTAACATCGTCTAATCTAATATTAGTCTTTCCATACCAATAGATATATTCTTCATCAAAAAAGGAAGAGTATATGATAAATTCTGGTTTTGTATCTATTAAATCGAGTATATATTTATTTTGCAAATATTTAGGCGAGGATATGTATGCAGAAAAATATTTAGAACAGGTTGGTTTTTTTAAAAAGTAAGGTAAAGCAGTCTCATTTGTAAAAACTACTACACAATTATCCTTTTCAATTAAATTTCTATAATATTTGATAAAATCCCTGTACTCATCATCTATAAATGCTTCATCATCTGCATTTATTAAATTAATTGTTGATGTGAAATGTTTTTTTATATTGTTAAAATTTTTATTTTCATCTTTAAAAAATGTAGTGCCAATAAAAATAAAAAGAATTATAAAGGTAAAATAATTGTAATTAATTTTAAACCTTTTAAAAAAATCAGAAATTTTTAACTTTTGATATAAATATAAAATTAAAAGAAAATAAAAAGACAAATAAGAAATTAAAATTCCTGCATTAATGTGAGTATTATCAGATCTACTCAAGGCAATTTTAAAACTTACACAAGAAATTAGAAATAAAAATAATAATGAAATTCTGATTTTATATGAAATATAATCTTTTTTCTTAAAATTTAATCTTAGGATTAAAATCCCTATAATTAGTATAATTAACAGTGGCATTGTGGAATTCTTACTATTTTCAGAAAAGGGAGTTGGATAAATTAATCCCTGAATATATTCAATAGAATTAATTATATTTCGAACATTATTTATAAAATAATTAAACTCTCCATTTGGAAGAATTAATAAAAAAAATAACCACCCTAAAAAAATAGAAAATAGAAGGCACACTAAACTAGTGTATCGTTTATTGATTAAGAGAAATAACATAAAAAGGATTATTATTAAATTTGTAAAAAAACCAATATCGATGAACCAAAATAAAGAAAAACTTGAGAGAAAACCGATAAGAATTACTGAATACGAAAAATCTTTGAATGAATTAAAATAGTTTAAAATTAATAATGAAACGACTAATAGTACAAATAACCTAAAATAATTAGATGCTGTAATATCGTAATTAAAAAGATGAAATGATAAACTAACAATAACAACAAATAATAAAACTTTTTCATATTCAAATAAGTCAATTTTTTGTATCATTGACCTTGCAATCAATATTAAAATTATTTTGTTAAGAAATGTAAAAACTAAAAATACATATCTTGATAAACCTATTGACGTGAAATTAAAGATTTCCCATAAAAAATAATTATAAAAATTTCCAAATAAACCTCTTCCTATGTAAGATGATCTCCAAAACTCACCAGTATAAATAGCATTAGAAGAAGCAGTTAGCCATAAACCTTCATGAAACATATCTATTTCAGATATATATGATGTAAAATTTAAACTTAAAAATTCTAAGAATATTAAGAAAAAAAAAATAAATGTTACTTTATCTAATTTATCACTTTTAATGGTATTTTTAGTTATTGGTTTATTTAATAGATCAGCTGGTATGATTAATAGTCTTTTAAAATATTGTGAAAAATTTATTTGATAAAAATTTAAATTATAAAATAAATATCCTAGTAAAGGAGTCAATATAAATATCAAAAATCGCAAGGTATCATTTTGAGGATGGTGTTGATTTGGTAAATAATCTTGTCCAATAATTTGAATGAATTGATTGTAGGGTAATTTAATGCTATCCCAAATAATTGATGTTACAAAAATTAAAATTGTTATTATTAAAATCGAGTAATTTTTTTTTTTCAAAAAATTTAATTTTATTATAGGTTGATTTTTAATATTATGACTTTATCATTAGTAATTCCATTTCACAATGAAATAAGTCAGCTAGACCATACTTTAAGACAGCTTAAAAAACTTAAAAAAGAAATTAAAGAAATTGATTTAATTTTCATTGATGATTTTAGTAATGATACTTCATACGAATATTTAAAAAAAATTACTAAAAATGAAAAAAAAATTCAAATTATTCAAAATAAAAAAAAAGGAATAAGTTATGCTATTCAAGAAGGAATAAAGAAATCTAGATCAAAGTTTATTTGTATTTTTATGTGTGATATGTCTGATGACATTAAAGACGTTGTAAAATATTATAAAACAATTAAATCGAAAAAAGTTGATGTTGTCTTTGGATCTAGATTTGTTTCTAAGTCAAAAGTAAAAAATTATCCTCTATTTAAATTAATCATAAACAGAATTGCAAATAATATAATAAAACTCATATTTTTTTCAGACTACAATGATTTTACTAATGCTTTTAAAATCTATAATAGAAAATGTTTATTAAATTTATTCCCTTTAGTATCAGAAAGTTTTAATTTATTTTTAGAATTGTCATTAAAAATAATAACAAGAGATTATAAATATCATATCATACCAGTAAATTGGACAGAAAGAAAAAAAGGTAAATCTAAATTTAAAATTAATGAGCTTGGATCTAAATATCTCTTTATTTTACTTTATTGTTTGTTAGAAAAAATTCTATTAAAGAAAAAAAAATGAAAAGAAATTACTTAATTCATTAGCGGATAAATTATATTCAAATTGAGAAAAAGATTTAATTCACCAATATATTCAACATTTTTATTAAAATTATAATCATGATTATAATACATTATTAAATTCAATAACTTCATCACATAAATTTAGAACCTTTTGATTATGTGAAATAATAATGATTGTTTTTGATGACTTTAAATTTACTATATTTTTTAATATTTTATCTTCGGTATCTTTATCTAATGCATTTGTTGCTTCATCCAAAATTAGAATATCTCTATCTTGATATAGAGCTCTTGCGATAGCTAATCTTTGTGCCTGGCCTCCTGATAAAAGTTTTCCACTAGGTCCTACAATCGTATTGAGTCCATTAGGAAGATTTTTAATTAAATTTTCTAATTCACAAAATTTTATAATTTCATTTATTTTTTTGTTATTAACTTCCTTTTTGTCTTCGCTAAACACAATATTTTCTAAAAAAGTATCATCTAATATATAAAAATTTTGAGGAATATAACCTATTTTCGCTGACCAGGAATTTTTTATTGATTTTAAAGGTGATCTATCTATTTCGATAATACCCGAGGACGGTTCTAAGAGATTCATTAAAAGTTTTATAAAAGTACTTTTACCTGACCCAGTCTCTCCTTTTATACCAACAATTGTATTTTTTAAAATCTTTAAACTTAGATTAGATATTGTATTTTTTCTCTCAGGATAGTTAAAAGAAACATTATTAAATTTTATTGAGTCTTTAAAATCAAATTTTTTATCTTCATAAGAATTTGCAAAATTCAAATTAGCTTTAACAAATTCATTTGATAATTTTTCAATTGAGACTTTACCATTTACTAATGCCATATTTTGAAGAAGAAAATTATTTATAGATGGATAAGCTCTCAATGCTGCAAAAAAATAAAGAGCAACAAATGCAACGATAGCCTCGATGTCATAACCAAATTTCACGCTAAAGAATATAGTTAGACAAACTAAAGAAATTATAAAGAGCTCAATAAATAACCTTGGTATTTTATTGATAATGTCTAAAAACATTTTTGATTGAAACTCTTTTTTGATAGATCGTATAAATTTTTTTATAATAAAGTTCTCTTTATTATAAATTTTAACTTCAATTATGGCATTTAAAATTTGATTAATTATTTTACTTTTAAAACCTCTCTCGTGAAAGGCAATTTCAGATTTTTGTTTAAGCTTTTTACCAAAAACTCTTGAGTAAAATATTCCAAATATAAGAAACACAAAAAAAATTGATAGAGTGATATTTAAATTTGCGAACAATAATAGGAAAAAAATTAATAACAGCTGAATTATTTCTTTAATAATTGTTAAAAAAGATTTTATGTGAGCAACTGAAATATTAACTTCAGAAGAAATATTTCGTCCAAGAATAATTGGATTATTAATTGAGTGAAAAAGATAGTCTTTATTTATGTATATTTTAAATAATTTTGAGCTCGTGCTTACTTTTAAATCTCGAGTTAACTTTGCATCAAAATAATGGAAAAAGAATACAATTGAAGATTTAATTACAAAAAAAAATATTGTACCAAAACAAAGGTATAAAAATAGATTATCCGAGTTGAAAAAATTAATTATTAAATTTTGAAAATCTTCATTAAAATCAAATTTGTTTATTATTATATTTTTATCTATTAAAACTGAAAAAAAACCAGGAATAATCCCAATTCCAATTGTTTCAAGAACACCAACTATAATCGAGAATAAAAAATAAAAAATAAGATGAAATCGATTTTTTTGATCTAGAATTTTATTAATATAAATTATATTTTCTTTGATCATATTCAAAAATGAAAATATAATTGGTGTAAAGTTATGTCAAATGTACGCTTAAAAATTTTAATAATAGGAGATTCAAATTGCCTTCCACATTACAATTTATCAAATAAAAGTATTAATTTAGAGGATATTTATATTTTCAAGTTACAAGAAAAGCTTAATAAGCATACCATTGAAAAAGTTATTTGGGGAGGCATCACTACTAAACAGCTAACAAATTTTGCCATATCATATTATGAAAAATGGCAACCAGATATTGTGATAATTCATTCAGGAATAAATGATGTAAAAAAACAATTTATATCAAATAGTCTTTCAAATTATTTTTTTAAAATTTTTTCTTTATTTAATATATCTAAAAAAGAATATAAAAAGGATATACTTTATAACAAAAACTTAATCAAATTTAAAAATGTTCCAAAAGTAAAAATTAAAAATTTTAAGGAACAAATCTTAAGAATTAAAGAATCTTTTTCAAAATCAAAAATAATCTATATTGGTATTCACAGCAATGCAAAAGTAAACGATGAAAGACCAAACACTTTTCAAGATATAATTAATTATAATAAAATTTTAAAGGAAGAGTTTAAAGAATACTTTGTTGATGATGGTATATTTTCCCAAGAACAAGATTATACTAAGGATGGATATCATTTAAATAAGAATGGACATTTAAAATTAGCTAATAGATTAATTGATTTTTTTTTATAGATAAAAAATAAAAAAGGTATGTTAACTCATAAAACCTAAAAAGAATGAAAAAGAAATTACTTATCTGTATTCAAAATAGTTATGTTTTAAATCAGTACGAGGATGATTTTAGAGAACTTAGTAACAAATTTGATATTACATTAATTATAAGTAATTATTTAGTTGTTAGAGATCAAAAAGAAAAACTAAAAAAATTTGCTAATAATGTTTCAATAGATAACTTTTTTATAATTCCATTTTACTCTGATGGGTTAAATAGAGGTATATTTGATATAATCAAGACCCATTTATTCCTTAAAAATTTAAAAAAAAAAATAAATTTTGATGATTTTTCATCTTGTATTTCTGATAGCAAATTTTTTCTTTGGCACAGAATTATATTAGAAACTTTTTTAAATAAATCTTGTATCCAGATTGGAATTGCTCACTCAATAACTACAATGCCGGTTGATAAATTTGAGGATTTAATAAATGGTAAAGATATTTATACTTTAGTTAAGTCGATGCATAAACTAAGAGAGGTCATAAAAAAAGAAAAAAAAACAAAAAGTTTTTTAACAAGATTAAATAATTTTAAAAAAAGATTTTTAGACATAATAGTAGATAGACAAATCTTGTCATATTTTTTTCATAAGAGAAATTTCAATTATAAACATTTAGATTTTAATTTAGTAAGTGAAACCGAAAAATTTGATTTTAGAATAACCTTTTTTTATAGTGCATTTTATTTTTGGAACAAATGGTACAATAATGGAAAAGTTTATATTTGCAGTAAAACTACTAAATGTGTTTGTAAAGAAAAAGATAAAAATAAAATGTTATTTGTAAGCTCAGGTAAAATTTTTGTAAAACCTTTTAACACTTCAGATAACACGCATCAAAAAATGTATGATATGTTGAATAATATAATTTCATTTGTAAAAAAAATTAAAAATGAAAATCCTTCAGTTAATGTTTTAGATATTAAGCATCATCCTAGATCATTAGACGAAAATAAAAATTTTTTCAAAATTAAACTTAAAGAAAAAATAGGCGACAAATTCACTTTAAATTATTTGGAAAATACAGTAAATATTACTAAAATAGCTTGTAATTATAAATTTGCGTTTGGACCAGTCACTGCTTCTTTTCAATTTTTAGAAAATTGCAAAAATATTAAATTATATTGTCTTAAGTCGCTTAACAAGGATAAGCATGGAGATAAATATTTTTTGAAATTAATTAACGAAAAAATCATATTTTTTGACGATGAAAAAAAAATTGAGGATGAGAATTTAAAGAAATATCAAAATTTGATTGAAAAAAAGGATAAAATTGATTTTTGTACACTCATTTCAAGATTATCTAAATAATAGTTTTTAAAATGAAAAAAATAGCAAAAATAATATGGCTTACTGGTTTATCTGGTTCAGGTAAATCAACAATCTCAAATTATTTAACGAAAATATTGAAAAAGAAAAAATTTAAAGTTTTAAAAGTTGATGGAGATATTTTCAGAAAAAATTCAAAGAATAAAAATAAATTTACCGTTGAGAATATAACAATAAACAATTTAAAGATTATTGATTATTTAAAAAAAAAACTTAATAAGTATGATTTTCTTTTAGTGTCAGTTATTTCACCTTTAAAAAAAACAAGATATTTGGCAAAAAATATATTTAAAAAAAATTATTTTGAAGTAAATGTTTATTGCAATTTGAATACGTTAATTAAAAGAGATACAAAAGGATTATATAAAAAGGCTCTAGAAAAAAAAATAAATGATTTAATTGGTTTTAGATCAAAAATTAAATATCAAAAATCCAGCTATAGTGTAATAAAAGTTAACACAGACAAATTATCAATTTTCAAAAGTGCTCAAAAAATTTTAAAAATTGTAAAAAATGAAAACAAAAAAATTTAATCCCCAAAAAAAAACTTCCTTATTAATTGGAAGATTTCAACCTTTCCATAGGGGACATTATAAACTTTTTTTAAATGGTCTTAGAAAATGTGGACAAGTTGCTATATTGATTATGGATAGTTACAACATAAATAAAAAAAATCCATTTAAATATAAAGATGTTAAAACTAAAATAAACAACCAACTTAAAGCTTACAAAAATCAATACATATTGATTAAAATTCCTGTCACTGGGGAGGTAATTTATGGAAGAAAAGTGGGTTATAAAATTAGAAAAATAACACTTAGTAAAAAAATACAATCCATTTCTGCTACAAAAATTAGAAGAAGCTTAAAATTAAATAAATAAAATAATATCTAATTGTATACAATTAATTAATTTTAAATATAAGGAGTTCAGATAAAATAAGTTTTTAACTATGAAAAAGACAAAAATAATTTGTACTATTGGTCCTTCATCTAATACTAAAAAGGTCTTAAGTAGTTTAAATAAATTAGGTGTTAATATTTTTAGAATAAATATGTCGCACACAAAAATTTCAGATGTTCCATTTATCTTAAAAAAATTAAAAAAAAGTGTTGGTATTAATAAAATTTGTATTGATACAGAGGGTGCTCAGCTTAGAACAACTGTAGTTTCCAAGAAAATAGTTATAAAAAAAAACAACATTATAAATATTTTTAACAATAACGATAATTCAACCTCAAAAAAAATTTCTTTGTATCCAAAATTTGATATTTTGAAAATTCCACTACAGTCAAAAATTTTTGTTGGCTTCGATGGAATAATACTAAAAGTTTTGAAAAAAAACAAAGATAAGAATTTTCTGGTTACGAAAGTTATAAACTCTGGAATTTTAAGCTCCAACAAAGGTGTACATATAGATAAAAAGATAAATTTGTTTTGTCTTACTGAAAAAGATAAGTCTGCAATTCTATATGCTAGAGAATTTGGGATTAAAAATTTTGCAATGTCTTTTGTGAATAGTGAGAAAGATGTAATTTTAATGAGAAAAATAATAGGAAAAAAAAATTATTTAATTTCAAAGATAGAAACTTTAAATGCTATTAAAAATTTAAAAAAAATATCAAAATACTCAAATGCTGTTTTAATTGATCGTGGAGATTTATCTAGAGAAGTTCCTATAGAAAGGATACCTCTGGCTCAAGAATATATAATTAATTTATCAAAAAAGACAAAAACACCTGTTTTTGTAGCTACAAACTTATTAGAAACAATGATCAGAGACTCACAGCCTACTAGAGCAGAAAGTCACGATATTTATTCTACACTTAAACAAGGAGCGTCTGGATTAGTTTTGGCTGCTGAAAGTGCAATTGGATTAGATCCTATAGCGTGTGCAACTTTTTTAAAGAAATGTATCTCACAACAATACAAAAAATTTAATTCAAAATAATTTTATAAATTTTTAATCTATGATCTTAGATAAAGAGAATATTATTGAGAGTTATGATAGAAAGAGTATTATTTTAATGTATTTGTTGCTATTAATATAATTTTATGAAGATAACTGTTGCAGACTATATATCTAAATTTTTGCTATCCAAAAAAATTGACGAAGTTTTTATGTTAACAGGATATGGAGCAATGTATTTAAACGATGCTATAAAAAAAAATGGTATTAAATATTATGCGACTAGAAATGAAGCAACCGCACCAATCATGGCTGCAGCATATTCAAGAGTCTCAGGCAAGTTGGGTGTTGCATGCGTAACTGCGGGACCGGGTGCAACTAATGCTGTTCCAGGACTATCAGAAGCCTTTGTGGACTCCAGTCCAGTTTTAATAATATCTGGTCAGGTTGACTTAAAACATACAACAATAAATACAAAACTTAAAAATATAAGAACTTTTGGCACTGCAGAGATAAATATTGAGCCAATAGTAAAACCTTTAACAAAATACTCAAAAACGATATTTAAACCAGATGAAATTAAATATCATTTAGAAAAAGCTTATTACGAATGTACATCAGGAAGACCAGGACCAGTTTGGCTAGATATCCCATTGAATGTTCAAAGTACGAAAATTAATCCAAAAAAATTGAGGGGATTTTTCGTAAAAAAAGAAAAAAAAAGTCAATTTAATAACTCTATAAAAAAAATTCATAAATACCTGTCTCAATCAAAAAAACCAATTATAGTTTGTGGTCAAGGAGTTAAAATTTCAAAAACTTTTAAACAAATATATATAAATTTGTCTAAAAAACTTAAGATTCCAATTTTTTTTACAAGAGCAGCAAACGATCTATGTTCTCATAATAAAGAATTCATTCTGGGACAAGCAGGCATAAAAGGAAGTAAATATTGTAAAAATTTGATGGCACAATCAGACCTTCTCTTAAATTTTGGATCGAGACTAGCACCACAATTTATGGGTCATTCTTTTGAAGCATTTAAAAATGCCAAAATAATTTCAATTGATATTGAAAAAGATGAATTATTAAAAAAAGGATGTCATCTAGATTTAAAAATTTGTTCAGATTTAAAATTTTTTATACCAAAATTAACAAATTATTTTAAAAAGGAAAAAAAATTGAACTTTTCTCAATGGGCAAAATACTGTGAGAGTAAAAAAATTGAAAATATTCATTACATTAACAAAAAAAGTAACCCCATAGATTTATATTATTTTATGAACAAATTGGGAAAGTTTTCAAAAAAAAATAGTATTCTAGTAACAGACGCAGGGTCAAACTATTATGTGGGTGGTCAAGTTTGGAAGTTTGAAAAAAATCAAACAGAAATTACATCAATAACTAATGCTGCTATGGGTTTGAGTGTACCTTTATCAATTGGAAGTTCAATAGCATCTAAAAATAAGCAAGTTTTAGCAGTAACTGGTGATGGTTCATTAGAGCTCAATATACAAGAGCTAAAAACAATTTCTCATTATAAATTAAATATAAAATTATTTGTGATAAATAATGGTGGGTATGTTTCAATGCATAATTGGACTGATAGTTTTTTTGATGGTAGAAGAATTGATAGCAAAGAAGACACCGGTGAGGGCACTTTAAACTTAAAAAATATTGCTAAAGCATTTGACTTAAATTACTACAATATATCTGATTATAAAAATATAGAGAAAGATTTAAAAAATATCTGTAAAAAGGATTATCCAGTTTTTGTTGAAGTAGTTACAGATAATAAACAACGAATTTTTGACTCGTTTAAAGATAAGTGAAAATGATAGATATACTATTTGTTCACCCAAATGCCTCAGATTTGATTTATCAAGATTTAAGTAAAAAAGCTGCTGCTATTGAGCCACCTATCTGGGCTGGAATGCTCGCAAGTCATGTAAGGATTAAAAAAAAAACTACAGAGATACTAGACTGTGAGGCTGAAGGTTTAAATTACGAGCTAAGTACAAAAAAAATATTAGACTTTAAAGCTAAAATAATATGTTTTGTTGTCTACGGTCAACAACCCTCAGCATCAGCACAAAATATGGAAGGAGCAACTGCAGTTGCAAAATTATTAAAAAAAAGCGATAACTCATTAAAGATACTCTTTGTGGGAGGTTATGTTGCTGCCTTACCTAGAAAAACTCTAGAGGATGAAAAATCTGTAGATTTTGTTTGTACCAATGAGGGAGCACTTACAATAGATAATTTATTAGAAATTAAAAAATTTGATGAGCAAAATTTAAAAAAAGTTAAGGGTTTGGGCTTTAGGGACAACGATGGGAATATAATTATCAATGAAGCAAGTCACATTATACCCAAAAAAGAATTAGAACATGAATTACCGGGTATGGCTTGGGACTTGTTACCAAGTTTTGATAAATATAGAACTGCTGGATGGCACTCTTGGAGCAACAATTCCGAAACAGCTCCATTTGCAGCATTATACACAAGCTTAGGTTGTCCTTATAAGTGCTCTTTTTGTATGATAAATATTATAAATAGAACAAATAATAACGAAGGAATTTCTTCACAAGATTCAAATATTTTTAGGTGGTGGAGTCCTGATTTTATTATAAAGCAGTTTGATTATTTTGCTGAAAAAGGCGTGAAGAATATAAAAATAGCAGATGAACTATTTGTTTTAAATCCAAATCATTTTTTAAAAATTTGCAATTTAATTATTGAGAGAGGTTATGATTTTAACATATGGGCATATTCAAGGATAGATACATGTAAACCTGAATACTTAGAAACACTTAGAAAAGCAGGAGTTGTTTGGCTAGGATTAGGAATTGAAAATCCAAGCAATGTAATTCGTAAAGATGTTCACAAAGATGCTTTTAAAGAAGTAAGAATACTTGATGTAATTAGAGAAATGCAATCACTTCAAATTAATGTTGCTGCGAATTACATATTTGGTTTACCAAATGAAACAGAGGAAAGTATGAAATTTACTTTGGACTTTGCTATGGAGGCCAAAACCGAAATGGCAAATTTTTATAGTGCCATGGCATATCCTGGAAGTCCATTATATTTAGAAGCTCTTTCGAAAGGAGTAACATTACCAAATGCTTATTCTGGATATTCTCAACATTCGTATCATACACAGAATCTGCCATCAAAAGAACTTTCGGCTGCTGAAATATTAAAATTTAGAGATTTTGCATGGGATAAATATCATACAAATAAAAGTTATTTAAGTTTGTTAGAAAAAAAATTTGGGTCACATGCAAGAAAAAATTTAGAAGAGACAACCAAAATTAAATTAAAAAGAAAATTATTTGAAAATCTTTAATGTTGAATAAAGTTACAAGGTTAAAAATTTTAAAGAATGCATCATTGTGTAGGCATTTTGAGAACAAAATTTTTAATTTAATTAAAGATAAAAAAATTCAATTCCCAGTTTATTTTTCTGCTGGACAAGAATACATTGCGTCTTCATTAGGAATATTATTTCAAAAAAAAAAATAAAACCCATGTTGTTTGGTCAGCATAGAGGTCACTCAATATACATAGGTTTTGGAGGCGATTTAAAAAAATTAGGTTATGAGTTTTTAGGTAGCAAAAAAGGTTGTACATACGGTATGGGAGGATCTTTATCCATAAGCTCAAAAAGTATTAAGATGTTTGGACACGATGGCTTCATGGGAAGTAATGTTTGTTTAGCTGTTGGAGCAAGCTTTTCATCTAAAAAACCATCAATAATATTTATGGGTGATGCAGCATTCGAGGAAGATTACGTACTTGCTAGTATATCCTGGATAGCCAAGAAAAACATTCCAACCCTCATTATTGTTGAAGATAATAATTTTGCAATTACCACATCTAAAGATGAAAGAAGAGATTGGACTGTAAAAAGTATTGCAAAAGCTTTCAATATAGAAAGTTATGATATTAAAGATAATCCAAAAAATATATTTAAAATTCTAAAAAATTATAAATTCAAAAAACCTTTAATTGTTAATATCCACACTAATCGTCTTTATTGGCATTCTGGTGCGGGTATAGATGATAAAAATATATTTGACAGACTTAATGATGAAAAAAAAAAATTAGGTAATGAGGGTTTTAAAATATACGAAGAAGCTAAAAGAAGAATAGAAAAAATATTTAGAGAAATACAAAATGAAAAAAATTAGTCTTAAAGAAGTAATAAAAAATATTACGAATAAACATTTAAAAAAATATAAAACACTCATATATGGACAAAATTTACTTGGTGTTGGTCAAGTTGCTGGAACTTTACCAAAAGATTTAACTGAAAAAGACGGTGTAATAGATTTGCCAATGGCGGATGTCGCGGGAGGAGGAATTGTAGCTGGGACTGCTTTAATGGGTTCAAGACCATTTTATATAATTAGATACCAAGGTTATAATTGGTTTAATATGATATTTATCGTTAATTATGCTTGTAAATCAAAAGCAATCTGGAAAAATCCTGCCCCAATATTTATAAGAGGTATAGCTAATGAAGGCTCTGTAGGACCAGTAGCAGGTTCAACTCATATTTCTCAATTTTATAAAATGCCAGGAATTAAAATATTTTCTCCAATTACACCTAAAGAATATAAAAATGTTTATGATAAATTTTGTAAAGATGACGAAGTATATTATGTTTCGGAACATAGAAAAACATATGATAATGATTATGAATTTAAAAATATGTTTTTTAAGAAAGCAAAAGTCACTGTTTTGTTGAATTCAATTACAAGACATGCTGCAATGGATATCAAAAATTATTTTAAAAAGAAAAAAAAAGCTGTAAGTATTATTCATATGTATAAACTCAAACCATTTATTTTGTCTAGAAAAGAAATAGATCAATTAAAAAAAACTCAAAAATCAATATTGATTTGTGATGATGATTATGTAGATGGCATACCGTCTCTAATTGCGTCAAAGATTTTAAATCTAAATTTAAAGGCAAAAATCCATTTACTTGGTTTGCCTCCAAAGACCGCAGGACATCATCCTAGGGTCGATGTTCTACCCCCGTCCTCAAAAAAGATAATCAAAGAAATTGAGAAAATTATCTAATTATGAGGTCATCAAAGCTTATCAATAAACGAAAAAAGTTCTTTGAACCTATAATAAAAAATTTTAAGCATGATAAAATTAATGATTTGATAGTTTGTTCTAAAATCGAGCCGAAAATATTTCAAGATTTAAGAGAAAGTGCATTAGATTTTTATAATATTAGTAAAAAATACAATCTTTCTAACATGACACCAAATGGAAAGTTAGTTCCCAAGAAACAAACTGAAAAGGAGTATAATAAATTTGTATTTAATTATTATAAAACTATAAATTCTCTAAATTTTAGTAAAAAAATAAGAAAAATTATATTACCTGTTTTAAGATTTAAGGAAAAAAAAATTAACATCTTAAATCAAAAAAGAAATAGCAGAAGTGAGCTACCTCATACCGATGCATGGGCTGGGTGGGGCAGTAATTCGATATTGATCATGATACCAATTAATGGTGATTTAAAAAAAAATAGAGTAAATTTTTATGAATTTCCAAAAAATATAAACAAATCTTGGATGCGAAAACAAAATTTTGTAACTGCCCAGAGTTTTGTCAAAAAATTTAAAAAAATAAAACATCATTATAAAAAGGGTTATATTTATATTGCAGATATATCTGTTCTACATTGCACAAAAAGACTTAGTGGCAGCAAAGATAGACTAAGCATTGATATTCCAATAATGATTAATGGTAATTATAGAATTTCAAATTTTCAAAAAAAAGACTCAATTGATTTGAAAAAAATTGCATTAATTAAAAAAAAATATTTACTTAAATCTGCTTTAAATATGGGTGAGATAGATGGTGAAAGTAAAAAAATTTTACCCACGACTGCTAGATTAACTAAATTGAGTTGAACTAATTAATAAATGAAAAAATTAAATCTGAATGTCAAAAAATTTAATGTTTTCATTAAAAAATTTAGTTTATCAAAATTTTTACCCTCGAGAAATATTAGGCCCTTTATCATCTGCACTATGGCAAGGTCTGGAACATGGTATAATAGACAATTCTTTTATTTCTATAATCAATTACTTATGGATAAATCAAAAGATGAAATTATTTCTCAAATAATTCAGACAGATAAAAAACTTAAATATTTCCAAAAATTAGATAAAAATAAATTCAATTTTGATAGTGTTTTTATTCAGCATTGGCTATGTCCAGGTTTCGTCGAGTCATATAATGGTAAATATAGAAGACAATGGGACAAGCTTGAATTTTACTCAGATCATTTACCAGAGAAATTTAATGACTTAATGAATTATTATAATGTCTATGATAAAATAAATCCTCTTAAAAATATTAATGCAAAAATAATTTATTATTACAGAAATCCTTTGGATCAAAATATTTCCCATTTTAATGCAATTCAGACAAATGTTGTGCAAGAATTAAATTATTATTTTGATAAATCATCACAAAAAAATCAAAGGTTTAAAGACATTCATCAATATTTAAGAGTAGCTGGAATGGATATGTATATAAAACATTATTTATCTTTTAAATTAATGAAAGAAAAGTTTCCAAATAACATTCTTATCTTAGAATATGAAAATTTGACAAGGAACCCTGAAGAAAATTTCAGAAAAGTCTTAAAGTTTATTAATTTTGATCTAACTAATAAAAATGAGAGTCAATTCAAAGATGCTTTATTTCTATCTAGTAAAGAAAATATAGTAAAACTAGAAAATAAGCTGGGTCATGCTTTTAGCAAAAGTTTTAAAGATAAAAATAAAAGACAATTAAGTGATGGAAGGACGGGCAGATGGAAAGAAATTTTAAAAAATGAGGATATAAAATTTATTGATTCAAGGTTAAATGAATTTGACCTCAAACTCAGTGATTTCATTTTAAATTAATTTTATATGCATAAATTAATAACGTATGTAACTGCTATTGCAAATGATGGATACTATAAAGATTTAGTTTATCGTATTCAGAAAACAATAGATTTAAATTTATTTTTTCTGAATAAAATAAAAGATAAATATAAAATAGAAATTATTATTGTTGACTGGGGAAGTAAGAAAAAGTTTTCTGATTTAATTTATGTAAATTCCAAATTTAAAAAACAGGTAAAATTTGTATATGTAAGCGAAAAATTAACAAAAAAACATTCTCGAAACTATAAAAATAACTTTAATTTAGACACATCTTTTAATGTTGGAATAAGAAGAGCAAAGGGCAAATTTATTATTGTTGGAGGTTGTGATCAATTTTTTGACCTTAGTAGTTGGAGAAACCTTATAAATTTTGCAAAAGAAAATAAAGGTAACAAAAATATTTTTTTGGTGCCAAGGAAGATTCTTGATTATGATTTATATAAAAGTAACTTTAATAATGAATATTACCTAAAATCGTTAAATCATTTTAACTCAACAAATTTTAAATTTAAAGCACATACTTTTTATACAGGTGGTGGTTTTGCGACAATGTTAACAAAATCGAATTATACGTTTTTTCGAGGTTTGAATGAAAAGATGAAACCAGGAACTTCGAATGATAGTGAGTCAGTTTTAAGATCTAATCTATATGGATTGAATAAGGTCAACACAGATAAATTTGGAATTCATTTAATTAAATTTCCACCAATAGAGAATTCATTAAGGAATAAAATTGTTTACTCAAAAGGATTCAGGGCCCAACCTACACCCACAAAAAAAATAAATGTAAACAATTTAAACTGGGGTTTGAAAAATGAGAATTTAAAAATATCTTATTCCAAAAACACAAGTAAGGGTTTTGAAAATTCAAATAAATTTTTAAGTAAAAATTTCTTCGAATATAAAAAAAATAAATTAAGCATTTACAATACTTTATTAAATTCAAGTCAATTTCATTTAAAAAACTTTTTCTACTTACGTAAAATTTTTTTGACTATTAATTTAATAGATTTTCTCAAAGTAAGTAAATTTTCAGAATATGGTTTTAACAACTCATCAACTTTGGATATTATTGGAAATAGGTTTAAATACCTAGATATAATAATTTTTGATAACAACAAAAAAAATTATAGCAACACATACTATAAAAGAGTTGGTAGTATAATTGATACTTTTAATGAGAGCAGATATGGACTTTTTCACAGTATAATTTCAGACAAGGATCAAATTTTTTTCGATTACTTAAAGAATAATTATTTAAAAGGAGAAAGGAGTCTGCTACTAATAAAACCTGGTAACCTAAATTCTTTGAAAAAAATTTTTAAGACACTAAATAAAAATAATTACAATAAACTCTTTAATTACGTTTTAATTTTTCAATCACAAAAATTTTACAATAAAGATTTTCTCAATAATTTAAAAAGGAAATATTATATATATCAGATTAATCAAAACAATTTTTTTCTAAAAAAAAAGGATTTTAAAAATAACAATATTGATGAAAAGAGAATTAATAAAATATTAACTATATCTTCAGTAGAATTTATTTTGCCGTATTTTATCTTTTTGTGTCATAGAACTTTCTCAAAAATTTTTAAATTTATGCGAGCTTTGGCATATTCTTTATTAAGATAAAATTCGATAATTAATAATAAAAGACTTGTCATGTGGAATTTTATGTAGTTTATCAGTAATTACTTAAATAAAAGAATTATGATTATTACCAGGACACCATTTAGAATATCTTTTTTTGGAGGCGGAACTGACTTTCCAATGTGGTATAGGCAGAATAAATCCAAAATAATTAATGTAGCAATAAATAAATACTGTTACGTAAATGTAAGAAAACTTCCACCATTTTTTGAATACAAATTTAGACTAAGGTATCATCAAACAGAAGAGGTAAAAACTATTAATAAAATTAAACATCCGACAGTTAGGGAAAGTTTAAAATTTTTAAACTATAATGATCATTTTGAAATGATTCATAATGCAGATCTACCCGCTCAATCAGGTTTAGGTGCAAGTTCTAGTTTTACTGTTGGTTTATTAAATTGTTTGCATGCAATTAATAACAAATATATTTCAAAAAAAAAATTAGCCCTCCAAGCAATTAACGTTGAGCAAAACAAAGTCAAAGATTATGTTGGTTCTCAAGATCAAATAGTTGCTTCTTTTGGAGGATTTAACATAATAGATTTTTATGGAAATAACTTTAAGGTGAATCAACTTCCTTTTAGTTATAAAAATATAAAGAAATTAGAGGAAAGCATTCTTTTAGTGTTTTCAGGGTTTTCTAGATCAGCTTCTAATGTAGAAAAAAATAAAATAAAAAGATTTTCTAAAAATATTAGTTATTTGAACGAAATAGGTAAATTGTCTAACGAGGCAGAGGACAAGATTCATAATTCAAAAAATATACTAAGTGATTTTGCAGAACTTCTTAATAAACATTGGTATTATAAAAAAAAATTATCTGATACCGTTTCAAATAGTTCTATCAATAATCTTATTGATTTAGGTTTAAAAAATGGTGCTATAGGTGCAAAAATCTTAGGTGCAGGGGATGGAGGTTTTATATTGTTTTTATCAGAAAAAAAAAATATTTCTAAACTAAAGAAAAAATTTTCTAATAAATTATCTTTGGAGATAGAATTTGATTCAACCGGTTCTCAATTAATATATTTTTCTGAAAATGAATAATTTTATGAGCAATTAATAATGTTGATTAATCGAAAGTTTAAAAAATGTCTTATCACTGGCATCACTGGATCAGCAGGATCCTTTTTAGCAGACTATATTTTAGATAAAGATAAAAATATAAAAGTATTTGGTACATATAGAAGTAAAAAAAAAATAAAATATTTAGAAAAAAAAAATTTAAATAGAAAAAATCTGGTACATTTAGATTTGTTAGATTTCAGCAAACTTAAAAGATACTTAAAAAAAAATAAACCCGATTTAATCTATCATTTTGCCTCAAATGCTGATGTAAGAAAATCTTTTGATTATCCAAAAGAAATTATTTTAAATAACAATAATATTACGTTGAATTTATTAGAGGCAATACGAGAACTTAAACTTAAATCTTTGATTATTATTTGTAGCACTCCAGAAGTTTACGGAAATGTTAAAAATAAGAATAAGAAGATATCTGAAAATGAAATTATGAGACCTCAAAGTCCTTATGCAGTTTCTAAATGTTTTCAGGATTTATTGGCGCAGGTTTATTTGAAAAGCTTTAATCTTAATATAATTATAACTAGAATGTTTTCTTATACTAATTCAAGAAGATTTACCCTTTTTCAATCTTCTTTTGCAAAACAAATTATTGAGATAGAAATGAATAAAAAAAAGTATTTAGAGCATGGTAATTTAAATAGTATAAGAACTTTTATTGACATTGACGATGCTTTAGAAGCATATTGGCTAACTGCTAAAAAAGGAAAAGTTGGCGAAATTTATAATATTGGTGGTAAAGACACCAAAAGTGTCAAAACAGTATTGAAAAAACTTATAAAACTATCTACTAAAAAAATTTACTGTAGGGTTAATAAAAAATTATTAAGACCTACAGATGTACAAAAACAAATACCAAATTGTAAAAAGTTTAAAGATCATACAAATTGGAAACCCAATGTTGGTATTGATCTTTCATTAAAAAAGTTGATAGAGGATTTAAGACTTGAAATAAAAAAATGAGAAAAAGAGTTTTAATTACTGGGGGAGCTGGTTATATCGGTTCTTTGTTAAGCACTAGATTAGTTGATAAAGGCTATAAAGTAACTGTTATTGACACGCTAGAATTCGACAAAAATTCTTTATCACATCTTTTTGCAAAAAAAAATTTTATTTTTATAAAGGGAGATGTTCGAAATAAGAATTTGATTTCGAAATTATTAAAATCAGAAGATATAATAATACCATTAGCAGCTTTGGTTGGAGCACCTCTTTGTGATAGATTTCCTAAAAAAACCAAAGAGATAAATTTTGAGGCAATTAACTACATCTTATCAAAACTGAAAAAAAATCAAAAACTTATTTATCCAAACACAAATTCAGGTTATGGAATTGGTAAAAAAAATTCTTATTGCGATGAGAATTCACCCTTAAAACCTATATCACTTTATGGCAAAACAAAAGTTGAAGCAGAAAATAATATACTAAAACATAAAAATTCTGTTGTTTTTAGATTGGCAACGGTTTTTGGTCATTCATACAGAATGAGGACAGATTTGTTAGTAAATTTTTTAGTTAGAGAGGCTGTTCTAAATAAAAAAATAGAAATATTTGAGCCAAATTTTAGAAGAAACTATATTCATGTTGAGGATGTTGTTAATGCATTTATATTTACTATTCAAAATTTCAAAAAAATGAGAGGCAATATTTATAATTTGGGTCTATCAAATGCAAATCTAACTAAAATTCAATTAGCAAATTTAGTAAAAAGTATTGTTAAAAAAGTTAAAATAAAAATATTAAGACATAGATCGGATCCGGATAAAAGAGATTATTTTGTTAGTAATAGAAAAATTGAGAAATGTGGCTTTAAACCCAAATTTTCTCTGGAGTCTGGCATTAAAGAACTTTCTATGATCTATGAGATTAATGATTTCAAAGATAATAAGAATAATTATTAGATATACTTAATTTAAAATGTCTAAAAAAACAATCGATCAAGCAGTAATATATGTTGGTGGTTTAGGTACAAGATTAAAATCAATAACCAGAAAAACTCCAAAACCATTAATCCAAATAAATAAAAAACCATTTTTAAATTATATAATAAAAAATTTATCTAGATTCGGTTTTAAAGAGATAATTTTACTTTGTTTTTATAAATCAGAATTTTTTTTTAAAAAATATCATAATAAAAATTTATATGGAATTAAAATAAAATGTATCAAAGAAAAAAAACAATTAGGCACAGCTGGGTCATTATTAAATGCTAAAAAATTATTAAAAAAAAATTTTTTACTTTGTAATGGAGATACTTTTTTTGACATTAATATAAATGATTTGTGTTTTAATTTTTTTAAATTTAAAAAAGAAGTTTTTGTTGCCTTAAAAAAAAGTAAAAAGAATCAAAGATACGATGAGTTTAGAATTGATAAAAATAGGATTATTTCAATTGGCAAAACAAAAAAGAATTATTCTTTATTAAATTCAGGATATTACGTAATTTCAAAAAGTGTATTGAATTTTTTTAAAAATAAAAAATCTCTAGAAAAGGAAGTGTTTAAAATTTTAATTAATAAGAATAAAATGTACGGAAAAATTTATGATAATACTTTCAATAAATTTGTTGATATTGGTATCCCAAAAGATTTAAATAAATCGTCTAATTTTATAAAAAAAGTAAAGCGAAAAAGTGCTCTTTTTTTAGATCGAGATGGTGTAATTAATAAAGACACCGGTTACGTTCATAAAAAACAAGATTTTATTTGGAGAAAAAATATAATTAATTTTATAAAAAAATATAATGATAATAATTTTTATGTATTTGTTGTTTCAAATCAGTCTGGTGTAGGTAGAGGTTATTATTCGGAGGCAGCTGTACTGAAATTACATAAGTGGGTAAAAGATGAACTAAGACAAAAAGGAGCAAATATCGACGAATTTTTATTTTCCCCGTATTATATAAAATCAAAAATAAAAAAATATAGATTAGCAAAGAAAATGAGAAAACCTGATATAGGAATGATTAACGAAATTAAAAAAAATTGGGATATAAATTTAAAAAATTCACTACTTATTGGTGATCAAGAAACAGATAAACAAACAGCAATGAATGCTTGTATTAGATTTAAGATATTAAAATATGAAAAGTTTTTAAAATAATATAGATATATAGAATATGAAAACTAAAACTACCAAACATATAATTGAACATTTAAAACTAATTCGTAATAACCAAAATAATATTTCTTCATGTATAATAAATATAGCTAAACTAATTAAAAAAACTTTGAAAAATAACAAAACAATTTTTTTTGCTGGTAACGGTGGAAGTGCAGCCGATTGTGAACATTTAGCTGGGGAATTGGTTGGAAGATATAAAAAAAATAGAAAACCTTATAAAGCATTATCATTAACGACAGATACTTCAGTCATAACTTGTATTGCAAATGATTTTGGTTTCGATAAGATATTTGAGAGACAATTACAAGGATTAGGTCAAAAAGGAGATCTTCTTATAGCTTTTTCTACTTCAGGCAATAGCAAAAATATTATTAATGTTATTAAAATAGCAAAAAAACTGAATATTAAATCAATATGTTTATTGGGTAAATCAGGAGGTATTTGTAAAAAAATAAGTGACTATAATTATATTGTTCCCTCAAATTCAACAGCAAATATTCAAGAGGTACATCATTTAATAGGACATATTTTTTGCAGTCTGGTTGATTAGTGACTTCGAATACCAATAAATTATTTAAATAATTTTTCTATTAAGTGAATATTTTTCTTATATTTTTGCCATATTTTGTTATTAAAAAGATTCATGATTAATTTAAATAATCAAAAAATATTTTATGATCCATATCCCCATGCGCTTTTTATGGATGTCTTTAATGAGAAGTTTTATAAAGATTTATGTAATGAATTTCCTGAAAATGAAAATTTTGATAAATTTGATTTAGATAAACAGAATTTATTAAAACAAAAAAAATTTGTTTTAAATGATAAAAACAGATCATTTAAAAGTATTTTGAGAAAGAGTAAGAGTCTAAACTTGTTATATAATCACTTGGTTAGTCAAAAATTCAAAATTGAGATAATGCGATTACTAGAAGAAAAAAATATTTTATTTCCAAACCATGAAAAAAATGAAAGCTTTTTTTTAAAAATCAGAAAAAAAATAAAGAACATTAAAAATTTTGGTTTTGAATTATCAATGATTTCATCAGATGGGGGTTTCATCAAACCACATACAGATGGACCAGATAAATTGATAAGTTTTGTGATACCAATTGTTGAAGATGATAATTTTTCAAAAATTGAAAATAGTGGAACAAAAATACTTATACCAATTGATGAACAATACAAATACAATTATGTTAATAAGACGGTTCCTTTTGAAGCTACTCAAACAGTAAGAGAAATACCGTTCAGCAAAAATCAAATTTTTTTATTTTTAAAAACTCACAATTCACTTCATTCTGTGGGTCCAATGAAACAAATAAATAGTAAAAATTTAATGAGAAAAAGCATAAATTTTTTTATTTATAAAAATTGAATGAAATTAGATTTAATTAATAAAGTGGTATTATTAACAGGTGCAGGAAAGGGTATTGGCAAAGAAATATTAAGCTTACTCATAAAAGAGAAAATAATAGTTTATGCAATTACTAGAGACCTTAACGATTTTAAAAAAATTAAGAAGAGCAAATATGTTTTTCTTTTTAGTGGTGATGTGACTGACGATAAATTAATAGAGAAAATTTTTTCTGTTTCAAAAAAAAATAAACATATTATAAATTGCCTAATTAATAACGCTGGCATAAGACAAAGAAAAAAATTTTCAGATATATCAAATGAAAATTTACAAAATATTTTTGATAGTAATTTTTTTTCAATATTTAGAATTACTCAAAAGTTTTTTAAAGAATTTAGATTTAAAAAAAATATGGGATCAATAATTAATATTAGCTCTATAGTTGGTAATTTAGGTTTTAATGAGCTTTCTGGTTATGCCTCAACCAAGGCTGCAATAGATGGATTAACAAAATCTTTATCGATTGAATTTTCAAAAAAAGGAATTAGGGTAAATTCAATTGCCCCAGGGTTTGTAAAGTCCTCATATTTTAAAAGTTTTCAAAAAAAAAAATCAAGTTTATATAAATGGACTTTGAGCAGGATTCCATTAAATAAATGGGGTGAAAATTTGGATGTAGCAAACTTAGTTTTATTTCTTTTATCTGAAAATTCAAAGTATATAAATGGACAAGTAATTAAAATAGATGGGGGTTGGACAGCATCTTAATGAAAGTTTTAGGATTAATACCTACCAGATTAGGATCGACCAGACTACCATCTAAACCTCTCTTAGAAATTAATGGTATCCCCTTAATTATACATACATACAAAAGAGCAAAATTGTCAAAAAAATTTGACGATGTAATAATTTGTTGCGACGATAAAAAAATATTAAGTGTAGCCAAAAAATTTAAGGCAAAATGTGTTTTAACATCAAAGCATCATAATAATGGAACTGAGAGAATTACAGAAGTATTAGTAAAACAGAAAATTCTCTATGATTTAATTGTTGATATTCAAGGCGATGAACCTCTAATTAGCCCAGAACATATTGATAAAGTTATAGATTATCATAAAAAGAATATATCAATAGATATAATTCTCCCAACCTTAAAAATAAAATTAGCCGACAATCAAAACTTGATAAAAGTTGTTACTGACAATAAAAAAAATGTTTTATACTTATCAAGAGCTAAAATCCCATTAGAATTTAAAAAAAAGAATTCTTTTTATAAAAAACATTTATCAATAATTTCATTTAAGAGAGATGCTTTAATAAAATATTCATCAGCAAAAAAAAGTAATCTAGAAAAAATTGAGGATATAGAGTTATTACGTGCACTTGAGATGGGTCTTAAAATTAAAACAATTGATTTAATAGGCGATAGTTTCTCAGTTGATGTAATGGAAGATTTCATAAAAGCCAAGGAAAAATTTAAAACTGATAAAATACTAAAAAAATATTCTTAGAGATGAGCAATCAAAATAGGATAGTCTATAAAGTGAACAAAAATATCCACGATGTAGTTTATACTAAAAATATTGTGAAATCATTAGATAAAAAAATAATTGAATTAAAAAGTGATAAAAAAATTATTTTTTTATATGATGAAAATATTTCAAGTCATATTATTAAAGATATATCTTTAGGACTAAAATTAACTGGGTGTAAAATCTCATCCAAAAAAATAAAAAGTTTAAAAAAAAATAAGAATATCAAAAATGTTTTAAATTTAATAAATACTTTTACTCAGTTATCTCTTACAAAAAAATCAGTTGTAATTACGTGTGGGGGAGGGGTTATTGGTGATTTAGTTGGATTAGCATCTTGTTTATATAAACGCGGATTAATTTATATAAATATACCTTCAACAATGACAGCTTTAGTTGATTCTTGTATCGGAGGAAAAACAGGTATCAATCATAATAAGCAGATTAATTTAATTGGAACTTATTTTCATCCTACTAATGTAATAATCTATGAAAAAATTTTAGAGTCAATACCTGATCGTGAATATATTAGTGGTCAAGCAGAGATTATAAAATCTTTTATTATTTCTAATAGAGGAAATTTAAATTTCTTTAATAAAAATACTACCAAGATACTTAATAGAAAAAAAAATGTTATAAAAAGATTAATTCTAGATTCTTTAAGGATTAAAATAGAACATTTCATTAATGATGTATTTGAAAAAAATAAAAGATTATTGTTAAATTTTGGACACACATTTGGACATGCATATGAAATGGCAACCGATGATTTAATAAAAAAAGATTACCTAAGACATGGAGAAGCAGTCTCATTAGGAATAATTTCAGAAATAGCTTTATCTTATTTAGAAAATAATAACAGCTCTCAGAAAAAAAAAATTTATAAAAATTTGTTGAATATTGAAAATATTTTAAAAAATTTAAAATTACCCATTAAATTAAATTCTTACAAAAGGGTTGAAAAAACAAACTTATATAAAAAAATTTTTTTTTATGTTTTTCAAGATAAGAAAAAAGTTTCTAATAAACCAATTTATATAAATTTTGCTGATAAAGGTAAATTAGTTCCGAAGGAGATTGAAAATTTTGATAATATAAATAAAGTCATTTATTACATTCTCAATAATATAGATTTAAGAACAATTTGATTTATAAAAATGTTCAGTAGTTCTCTCTCAAAATACAATTATATTCGCAAAAAGCATTTTTTTGGGCAAAATTATAACATAAGTTCATTTGAGTTATTTGAACTTATTCTCACAAAAAAAATTAACAAACCGAAATTTAATTTTTTTGAATTTTTTACAAATTTCATTAGTTTAATTCTAAGCATATTCACAATCTTGAAATGTAAATTATTAGGGTTAGATCAAATTAATTATTACATTGTTTTTAACAATAATCTGTCAGACCCTAGATCAAATAATATAAATTCGATATTTAAATCAGATAAAAATATAAACATAATTAAAACATCTGGCTTAAGCTTATCTCTTTTAGTTTATTTTAAAATTAATAATGTAATACTTCACGAAAGTATTGTCTATTTTTCAAGATTTTTTTTTGTTGAAAAAAAATTTACATTAAAGGAAAAATTTAAAAATATACATAAATGTAAAATAAGACAAAATTTAATTTATTTTCAAATTTTTAAATTTTTAAAAATTAGAAAATTATTAATGATTGATGATTATCGAGAAATACAAAGTTTTATTAATATTTGTAAAAAATTGAATATATCAACACTAGGATATATGCACTCTAGATTTTCAAAATTCAGAGTTTCATTAAAATATGATTGTTTTGATAAATATATTGTCTGGACAGAATTTTTTAAAAAGAAATTAATAGAAATAAATCCTAAATATAAAAATAAAGTCTTAATTAATAACTTTAGAAAGTTTAAAAAAATTTCTTTTATAAATAAATCCAACCAACCAACAGTACTTTTTTTCTCAGATACTATGATGGATTATAAATCAGTGATAAAATATCTTGATCAGTTAAAGAAAGAAAATATTAAAGTTTTAATTAGATTAAAAAGTAATCAAAAAGAAAATAAATATTTCTTAAGATATATAAAAAAAAATAATTTTATTCAAACAGACGACACAAATATAGAGACAGTTGTTAAAAAGTACAAACCAAAATTTTTTATGGCTACAAATTCAAATGTTTTATTAGAAGCAACTTTGTATAATTGCTTTCCAATTTTATTAAAAACTCAAAATGATTACTCTTTTGATTTCATAAAAGATAAAATAGTAATTTGTTGTTCAGGAAGAAATAATTTTCATCACTTTTTAAAAAAGTTAGAAAAAAAAAAAAATTTAATTAACAGTATATATAATAAAATATGGAATTCTAAGAATGAGATTAAAAGAATTAAAAGGTTATTTTAATTAATTAAAATGAATATTTTAAAATATATAAAAAAATATAAATAATCTAAGGTATATAAACATGGAAAGAATTAAAAATAAAATAAGTCCAGCTGTAATAGGATTGGGATATGTGGGTTTACCTATTTTTATAAGATTGAATAAGAAATTTAAAACCATTGGTTTTGATATTGATAAATCAAGAGTAAGTGAGCTTTCAGACAAAAAAGATCTTAATAAAGAATTTACAACAAAAGATTTAATACTTAGAAATGGATCTTTTTTTTCAAACAGATATGACGATTTGAAAAAATTTAACTTTTTTATAGTGACTGTCCCAACTCCAGTTTTTAAAAATAATAGTCCTGATTTAAGAAACTTGATTAGTGTATCTAATATTTTAAAAAAGATTATAAAAAAAAATGATATAATATTTTTTGAGTCAACAGTTTATCCAGGTGTAACAGAGAAAGTGTGCGCGCCTATTATCGAAAAAGGTTCAGGTTTAAAAAATAATGTAGATTTTTATATTGGTTATTCTCCTGAAAGAATAAATCCAGGTGATAAAACTCATAGTATAGAAAAGATTAATAAGATAGTTGCTATTGATAAAAAAAAGTTTTTTATAGCAAGTAAAGTTTATAAAAATTTAGCAAAAAAAATTATCTTTTCAGATAGTATCAAGGAGGCTGAAGCATCAAAAGTTATAGAAAATATTCAAAGAGATTTAAATATAGGGTTAATGAATGAAATATATCAAGTTTGTAATAAATCAGGAATAAATTTTAAAAATGTTTTAAAGCTTGCTGGTTCAAAATGGAATTTTATAAACTATAGCCCCGGACTTGTAGGAGGACATTGTTTACCGGTTGATCCATACTATTTTGCATGGTTTGCGAAAAAATTAGGCCTTGGTACGAAAATCATTTTAGCGGGAAGAAAAACTAATAATGAAATGGTGAAATTTACAAAAAAATTGATTTTAAAGAGAATAGGCATGCATAAATTAAATCTAAATGAAATAAGAGTTTTGATAATGGGCCTGACTTATAAAAAAGATGTTGCTGATTTAAGAAATTCTCTTTCAATAAAAGTTTTTCAATCTCTAAAAAGAAATTTTCTTAAATTCAATTGTTATGATCCATTAATCAATGAAATTTATAAAAAGAAATACTCATTAATAAAAAAAAAAGATATAAAAAATTTTGATGTCTATATTGTGCTAACAAAACATAAATCAATTAAAAAATCACTAAAGTTACTCAAAAATAAAAAAATTATTGATATCTTTTCTTAAAATGAAAGTATTATATATAGCTGAATTCTCTTTGCCTACAAACAGGGCTTATGCAATACATGTTTTTAGAATGTTGGATGCTTTTAGCGATCATCAAATTAAATCAAAATTATTTATACCTTATTTCGAAAAAGATAAATTTAGAAAATCATTAAATTTTTTTGATATAAAAAATTCAAAATTCATCTCAATTAAAAGAATTTTTAGTAATAGGATAAATTTGAATTTTTTAAACAGATTTTGGTTTGGTTTTAAAGCTGCAAAAATTATTAAAACACAAAATTTAAATAATTTGATTATAACCAGAAGTTTAATAGCTAGTGTATTTTTAAGTTTATTTAAAGTGAGGCATTTCTTAGAAATTCATCAAGAAATTATAGGTTTATCAAGATTTTTTCTAATACATCTAAATTTCATAAATTCAAAATTTATTATAAAAAATATTTTTATTTCAAAATCTCTAGCTAATTTTTACAAAAATAAAACCAAAAAATATGTGATTCTTCATGATGGTGTTGATTTAAAAAGATTTAAAAAAAAAAAAGATTAAAAGTGTAAAAAGGATTTCATATGTTGGGAGTTTTTATAGAGGACGTGGTATTGAGCTAATTTTTGAAATTGCAAGAGAATTAAAAGAATTCAAATTTTATTTATATGGAAAAAGGAATGAAAAATATTATAATCTATCAAATAATATTTATTTAAAACCCTTCGTTCAACAATCTAAAATACCAGAATTATTACAAAAATCTGACCTTTTATTATTGCCTTACTCCAAAAAAGTTCATATTTCCTCAGATATAAAAAGTTCAGATATTTCCAAGTTTATGTCTCCGATTAAGTTATTTGAATACTTAGCTAGCGGAACACCAATTTTATGTTCAAATATTAAAGTTTTGAGAGAAGTTTTGAAAAATCAATATAATTCTATTTTAATTAATGATTTTGAAAACAAAAAAGAATGGATTGAAAAAATTAAAAAAATTTCAAAGAGTTATAAAAGACTAAAATTTATTTCTCAAAATGCCTTAATTACCTCAAAAAAGTATACTTGGTTGAAGAGATCAACATCTTTTATAAATTTATATAAAAATTATTAATCTTTTATTAAAAGCCTCGTTCCATAATCCACACGATGTAAAAAGTGAAAATTATTCTTTAGATTAAGATATTCATCTACAGCTTTTTGAGACCCTTTCCAATGACCATAATCATCTATTATTAGTATTCCTCCTTTTGCAAGTCTTGGAAACAAGATTTCCATCTCAATTTTTGTAGACTCGTAAAAATCAGTGTCAAGTCTTAGCAAAGAAATTACCTGAGGAAGATTACCATTTATTTTTAATGTATTCTCAACTTTTCCCTTAACAAAAATAAAATTTTCATTATAGTTTTTATCGAATAAACTTAAGTTTTTTTTTACTTCTTCTAAACTTCCATAACACCATTTTTCATCGCGTTGTTTATAACTCTCAAAAGTTTTATCTGCTGGTACATCTTTTAAATCTTTATCGTGAATAGTTGGCTCTGACATCCCATCAAAAGTATCAAAAGCAAAAATTTTCCTATCCAAATTTAATCTTTTTCTAATATGATTCATTAAAATAAGGTTGCCACCTCTAAAAACACCACACTCCACAAAATCACCAGGTATATTTTTTTTTGTAATATAATTGATTGATTGAATTATTGACCAATGAGCGGCAGGTGGACACATAGAATATTTTTCTAAATTTTTAATAAAATTTAAGTCTTCTCTACTTATTTCTGGTATCAAATTAACTTGCCGTTCGTACCAATCATTTTTATGCACTATTCTAAAATTTGTAAAATTTATTAATTTTTTTATTATATTCTTCAACATGACTGGATCTTTATTTTATCAAACGTATAATTTCAATTAATAAATATCTGAAAAACCCATATTAATATCAAAATTTATTTGATCTGATTTTAATTTTCCAAAATAAACAATTTTTTTATTTTCTGGAAAATTTTTAATAAAACCAGTTTTTTTCATCAAGTCGTGGTTTAAGGACCATTGACTCATTTTTGAGATCTTCTTATTTAAAAAAAAATTATTTGCAAATGATGTAATTTCCTCTTTAAAACCAGGAATTGATATTATTTGGCATATATGCCCAACTTTTTCTTTATTTGATATATATAGTTTTAAAATAGTATACCCAACTAATTTTTTTTCATTAAAGAATTCATAGATATAATAACTTGACCTTGGATTCTTAACATATCTCCAATTGAGATATTTCGATGACCAAAACACATTAATTTTTTTGTTTAAACTATCTAAAAAAATCTTTTCATGTTTAAAATTGAATTTTTTAATTTTCTTAAATTCTAAATTGAATATTTCTTTTTTAATTATTTGTTTCTCAAAAATTGGGAAATCCGATAAATCTTCCCAAAGATTTCTTTTCCAGTATGGAAAAGCAAGATGATTAGCAAAACCTAAGTTAATTTTTGATTTTTCTTTAAGAAAATCATTTAACTTTATAATTAAATTTTCAAATATACCTTTTTTATTTTTTGAAAAAAAATTTTTATTATTTCTTATCAAATTCCTAATCATTTTTGTATCTGTGATTACATCTTGTATCCTGTACCCAACAAATTTTTTATCTTTATTTATGTAAATTTGTTTAAAACAAACAATCATTCCAATAATTAAATTATCATATTTTGCTATGAAGAATTTTGATTTACCAAATGGATTTGAAAAATAATCCCACTTAATATTTTTGATTTTATAATCTTTATTTTTTTTGAATTTAATGACTATATTTTTTAGTTCGTTAATTTCTAAATTAAGTTTAATATGAAATTTTAAACTATCCATTTATAATTTAAAATTTAAATTTCAATTTTTTTTGCAACAACAAAAGCTTCTGCGTAATCTACACCAATCACTTCACCTCTAAATTTTGCTCTTCCCAATATTGACTCAAAATATCTGCTATAATTATTTTTTTTATTTTCAAAAACTGACTTATAGCATTTTATTGCCTCTATTTTTTTTTCAATGTATTTTGATATATTTACGAAATACTGTGGATTAAATGCATATGTATTAATACCTCCAGGCAACATTACCTCATACATGTTAAATGAAATATTATTTTTTCTTGTAACAGAGAATAATATTTGAGCTAATTTTTTGTGGTCCTGATGCGTATCGTGTTCCCAGCACGAAAAAATTATATCAGGTTTATAAAAATTTATTTTTTCATCAAAAATTTTTATAAATTTTCTATTATAATCAAATTCGTATGGATCTAAATTCATAACATCTAAATTTGCCCCAAGTATTGCTGCTGCATTTTTTTGCTCATTCAATCTGTTGTTAGACATAAAAGTATCTATATCGCCTTTTACATTCTCTATTGGAATTATAGCTGTTACAATTGTAACATTATGACCTTCGTCAACATATCTAGCAATAGTACCGCCCATAGCAATTTCAACATCATCAGCATGTGGTGCAAAAGCAATAATATTTAATTTTTTCATTATTAAACAATATTAAAAATTTTAATAAATTTTTTATAATTATTTTCTACTGTATATTTACTAATATGTTTTCTGGCAAATTTTAATTTTTTATTTAGATTATCTTGATTTTTCATGAAGTTGTTAATTTTGTAAGCTAATATTTTGTGATTATTGACTGGGAATAAGTCACCTCCTTTTCCATTAGTAAGAATTTCTCTAGTACCTCCTTTACAATTTGAAGCAATAACAGGTAAATTAAAATTTATTGCTTCAACAATAGAATTGGGAAAACCCTCTTGGTGAGAGGCATGAATAAATAAATCAGAATTTATATACAACTCTTCTACTTTATTTCTCCAGCCGAGTAACTTTACTTTATCAGTCAGCCTTAATTTTTTAATTAATTTTTGTAGAGATTTTTTTTCCTCTCCATCGCCAGCTACCCTAAAAATAAAATTTTTTGATTTTAGAAAGCTTAGAGATTTAATCATCGTATCAACTCCTTTACCTTTAACTAAACTTCCAACTGTAAGAATTTGGATTTGTTTTTTTAATTTAGGTTTAATCTTATTCTTATTTAATTTTACTATAGAGGGTG
>MDTG01328790.1_pt1 | contig 40531 bp, 33 predicted proteins | sample 811421 | NCBI WGS metagenome assembly MDTG01 (sample SAMN05326645, study PRJNA326480) | marine metagenome | isolation source: seawater | place: Pacific Ocean: South East | collected 2011 | reverse complement strand
TGAGAGTTCAAGTCTCTCCTTCCGCACCATTTGGGGTATAGCCAAGTTGGTAAGGCAGCGGGTTTTGATCCCGCCATCCGTTGGTTCGAGTCCAGCTACCCCAGCCATTTTTCGTTATGTTGATGATACATCAGCTAACACACCCAGTTGATTGGGGTATAGCCAAGTTGGTAAGGCAGCGGGTTTTGATCCCGCCATCCGTTGGTTCGAGTCCAGCTACCCCAGCCATTATTCAAAACGCCAGTCTCTGACTGGCGTTTTTGCTTTACACTCCCCGTTAACCTCGGCACACTTGTCACATAACTATAATTTTGTAATCTAACGGGAATTTCAGTGCTCAACGACATTGTTGCATTTATCAACAACATTCTCTGGGGCGACGGTCAGGTACTCATCTACATGCTGGTTGCAGCAGGTATCTGGTTCACTGTTCGCTTGGGCGGTGTTCAGCTTCGCCATTTTGGCCACATGTTTACGCTGCTCAAAGGCAGCACCTCCAGCACCAAAGAAGGTATCAGCTCATTTCAGGCTCTCTGCACCAGCTTATCGGCGCGCGTCGGCACAGGTAATCTGGCCGGTGTCGCGGTGGCTATCTCGCTGGGTGGTGCTGGCAGTATTTTCTGGATGTGGGTTATTGCTTTTCTGGGCATGGCAACCGGCTTTGCCGAGAGTGTGCTTGGTCAGCTTTATAAAGTAAAAGATGACAACGGTGAGTATCGGGGCGGCCCCGCTTACTATATCAAGCAAGGTCTGAATAAAACCTGGCTCGCCGTAGCATTTTCTTTATGTTTATTTCTGGGCTATGGGTTTATCTTTTCTGCCGTACAGGCGAACACCATTACCGATGCGCTGAATGCCGCTTACGATATTCCCACCAGCTATTCCGGACTGGCCATTATCGCTCTGGCAGCATTGATCGTTGTAGGTGGTCTACGCGGTATCGCACGATTTGCAGAATGGGTTGTTCCGTTTATGGGCATTACCTATGTGCTGGCAGCCCTGTTAATTTGCGCAGTTAACTTTACTGAACTGCCGGGTATGTTCTGGCATATCATCCAATCTGCGTTTGGTTTACAAGAAGCCGGTGCGGGAGCCATGGGCGCAGCCGTGAAAAACGGTATTCAGCGCGGTTTATATTCCAACGAAGCAGGCTCAGGCAGTGTGCCTCACGCCGCAGCCAGTGCAGCGCCCTACCCGAATCATCCGGTTTCTCAGGGCTATGTACAAATGCTTGGCGTATTTTTGGATACCATGGTGCTGTGTACCGCAACCGCGTTTATTATCTTACTGGCCGGTGGCAGTAGCAGTGATCAAATGGAAGGGATTCGCCTGACACAGTCAGCCATGACCAGCCATATTGGTGAAGGCGGCGCAGACTTTGTGGCTGCGGCGATATGTTTCTTCTCCTTTACCTCGGTAGTCGCTAACTACGCCTACGGTGAAAGTAATCTTCACATGTTTAAGCTCGACAACAAAATGGGTCGAATCGCCTACACCAGTGGCTATCTCGCCATGATTTTCTGGGGTTCAATGGCGGCGCTGCCAGAAGTATGGGCTGCTGCCGATATGGCTCTGGGGCTTATGACTGTCATTAACATTATTGCTATCGTGTGGATGACGCCAACGATAGTAAGCATCAGTAAAGACTACTTCTCTAAGAAAGACCGCGGAGAATTGCCCGAATACAAGGCAGGTGACTGCCCGATTCAGGGTAAATCCGAAGACGGTATCTGGTAAACACAGTAACAAATACAATAAAGCCCGCAGACGCGGGCTTTGTTATTTTTAAAGTACCGATTTTTTAGCTCACCATCATTTTTATAAGCTGAGCTAACAGCAGTAGCATTAACAATGGCCAGATCCAGCGGGATAACTTACTTTGTTCTTCGCTGCTCATTCGCCAGTTGGATTTTTCCAACAATGGCACCACCACGGCTAATGCTAAGAATAAAATGCCAATTACAATTAATACTGTCATTATGAAAGTCCCATTGCGTATTTCAGTACCTGCTGCTTTATCGGGCCGCTGTGGTGGGCCAGCTTCAACAACCCATTACGCAGTAATTTCAGCGGGCCGATATCATTGCTAAAGGTACTGTAAAATCCATCCATCGCGCTCATCATCAGCGCGTTGTCCCGCTGCCTTGGCTGTTCGTAATCTTCCTGCAGCATTTTCAAACAGGTTGTGCTGGCTAAATCGGGCTTATCTGACAATACCGCCAACAACGCTTTAATGTCTTTAAATCCCAGGTTGACACCCTGCCCCGCCAGCGGGTTAATCGTATGTGCTGCATCACCAACCAAAATCACACCGGGTAACACATACTGGCTGGCATGACGACGAATCAGCGTAAATGCCGCACAGTTGAGCACATCGAAATCGCCTGGCAATGGCGGAAAGTGCGCCACTATACTCTCTTTAATTTGTGCATTTGACTGTCTTTTCAAGTCTTTGAGTACGTCAGGCGTGTCATACCAAATAAGCGACGCAAAATTCTCATGCATAGGAAGCAGCGCTCGCGGTCCTTGGGGCGTAAACTGCTGCCAGGTGATCCCGTCAACAGGTTCGTCGAACTGCACGGTAATTCCCATTGCCTGTTGCTGATATTGCCAGCCCGATATGCCAATACCTGCAGCTTGCCTTACCTGAGATTCCGCCCCATCAGCACCAATTAACCATTGGCAAGTGAGCGTTGAATTATCATCCAGTGTTATCTGTACAGGCTGCGTGTCATTGCGCTCTATGTGCTCAATACGGGCGGGTGAAAACCAGGTCACATTATCATACGACTTCAGCGCTGCGTGACAGCCCAGCTGTATAATACGGTTTTCCACAAAGAAACCGAGTAAATCATAGCCGACTTCCTGCGCCACAAAATCGGTGCGGCAATCAGGGTGCTCCCACACCGACAAACCGTGATAGGGCCGGACACGCATCGCCTCTATGTGCGACCAGGCTCCAAGCTCGTCTAACAGATTGACCGACGCCATGCTAATGGCGGACATTCGGAGATCAGGGGACTGTTCGGCACAATACGGTTGAGGTGGTCGCTGCTCTATTAACGCCACAGAATAGCCCGCACGCGCCAGCCCTAATGCGGTAGCGGCACCCACCATACCTGCGCCGTTAATACAAAAATCAAACATAAACACTCCGTTTGTGATTTCACCATTATGCCTGAAGACATCAAGCGCCCTCAATGATGGCGTGAAGAGTAATACAAAATTGTCGTTGGATCAGTGACTTTCATGATTACGTGCAACCCGGTTGGGATGGATCGACAAAGCCCGAAAAAGCCGGGCTGCATGGCTGGCTATCGACGAGCAGAAAGGTTAAAATACGCGGCTATTTTGAACAACCACGCTGGTCTTTATCCGCCAACCATTGCCATCTGGGGCAAATCCTTGTTTGGTGGTCTGTAGAGCCAGCCTAAACGTGATTATCGAATTGTTATGAGTAAAAAGCTGTACATCAAAACCTGGGGCTGCCAAATGAACGAGTACGACTCGGAGAAAATGGCCGATCTGCTTGATGCAACCCACGGTTTCACCCTCGCTGAAGAAGCAGAAGAAGCCGATGTTATTTTGCTCAACACCTGCTCTATTCGAGAAAAAGCTCAGGAAAAGGTATTCCACCAGCTGGGTCGTTGGAAGAATCTGAAGAAAAGCAACCCGGAACTGATTATTGGTGTGGGTGGCTGTGTAGCGTCTCAGGAAGGCGACCATATTCGTCAGCGCGCCCCGTTTGTTGACCTGGTATTCGGCCCACAAACCTTACACCGTTTGCCTGAAATGATTAACCAAATCCGTGCGGGTGAAACCTCAGTAGTGGACGTAAGCTTCCCGGAAATCGAGAAGTTTGACCGTCTGCCAGAGCCTCGTGCCGAAGGCCCTACCGCTTTTGTGTCTATCATGGAAGGTTGCTCTAAGTACTGTACTTTCTGCGTGGTGCCTTACACCCGTGGTGAAGAAGTCAGCCGCCCGGTAGACGATGTATTATTGGAAATCGCCCAGTTAGCCGAACAAGGCGTTCGCGAAGTGAACTTACTGGGTCAAAACGTAAATGCGTTCCGCGGTGAGCACCACGACGGTAGCATCTGTCGTTTTTCCGAGTTACTGGAACTGGTTGCAGCCATCGATGGTATCGACCGTATTCGCTACACCACGTCTCACCCGGTGGAATTCACCGACGACATCATTGCCGTTTATGAAACAGTGCCTGAATTGGTCGATCACCTGCATTTGCCGGTTCAAAGCGGTTCAGATCGTATTCTGAACATGATGAAACGCGGCCACACGGCATTAGAGTACAAGTCTAAAATTCGTAAGCTGCGTAAAGTACGCCCGAATATTTGCATGTCTTCCGACTTCATCATTGGCTACCCGGGTGAAACCGATGCCGACTTTGAAGCCACCATGGATCTGATTCAGGCAGTAGACTACGACCTGAGTTTCAGCTTTATCTATTCTGCTCGCCCAGGTACACCGGCGGCCGACGCCGTTGACGATGTGAGCGAAGAGACAAAAAAACAACGTCTGTATTTGCTGCAGCAACGTATAAACCAGCAAGCACTGCGCATTGCGCGAAACATGCTGGATACAGAACAACGTATTTTAGTGGAAGGCCCGTCGAAAAAAGACATCATGGAACTGCAGGGCAGAACAGAAAACAACCGGGTTGTAAACTTCCCGGGAACCCCAGACATGATTGGCGAATTCGTGGACGTGAAGATCACGGATGTATTCAGTAACTCACTGCGTGGTGAAGTGATTCGTCGCGAGGCCGATATGGGTCTGCGAGTGGCCGTATCACCACAAAGTATTCTGGCAAAGCGCCAGCCACAACAACCTGACGCGTTGGGCGTAAGCCAATTTCAACCGACACACTAACAAGGTAGCGAACAAACTTGAGTAAACTGGTAAGCAACGAAGTAGTCCTGGAGCCGGAAGATAACAAACGGTTGTCCAGCTTGTGCGGTCCATTCGACGACAATATTAAACAAATTGAACGTCGTCTGGGCGTGGAAATTACCTATCGCAGCAATTTTTTCAAAATTGTGGGTGAGCCACAACAAACCCGCGGTGCGGGTGAATTACTGAAACTGCTGTATATCGAAACTCAACCTATTAAAGGACTGGTGCCTGATCTGGAAGCGGAACAGGTTCACCTGGCCATTCAGGAAGCCAGTTGCCTCGAGCGTGAAGAAGCCGGTACTTACGGTAAAGAAGTTAACATCAAAACCAAGCGCGGCGTTATAAAACCGCGTAACCCAAATCAGGCGCAATATGTCGCCAATGTTGTTAACCATGACATTACCTTTGGTATTGGCCCCGCGGGAACTGGTAAAACCTATCTGGCCGTTGCCTGTGCCGTTGATGCCCTTGAGCGTCAGGAAATCCGTCGCATTCTTTTAACGCGCCCAGCGGTAGAAGCCGGTGAAAAACTGGGTTTCCTGCCCGGCGACCTGTCACAAAAGGTCGACCCGTATTTGCGTCCGCTCTACGATGCCCTGTTTGAAATGCTGGGGTTCGAAAAAGTCGAGAAGCTGATGGAACGCAACGTGATTGAGGTTGCGCCGCTGGCCTATATGCGTGGTCGAACGCTAAATGACGCTTTTATTATTCTGGATGAAAGTCAGAATACCACGGTCGAGCAAATGAAAATGTTCCTGACCCGTATTGGCTTTAATTCCAAAGCCGTCATCACGGGTGACATCACTCAGGTTGATTTACCTCGTGGGGCACGCTCTGGATTGCGTCATGCGATCAACGTACTTCAGCCGGTACCTGACATCTCATTCAATTTCTTCACCGCGGGCGACGTTGTTCGTCATCCGGTAGTAGCGCGTATCGTTCGAGCTTATGAAGATTATGAAGCCGAACAAGAGCGTATCCGCATTGCCAAAAAGCAAGAAGGTAACGACAACGACAAGCGCGAAGATTAACTGAGCTATGGTTGCCATTATCGACTACCAGCAAGCCTTTGATGCTGATCAGGGCTTGCTTGCTACCTTGCCGGGAGAGGCACAGGTAACAGCATGGGCCTCTGCCGTGCTGTCTCATTTACATATCGGCGATAAAGAAATCACCGTTCGATTCGTTAACAATGATGAATCCCAGCAACTAAACAATGACTACCGCGGGAAAGATAAACCCACGAATGTGCTGTCATTTCCGTTTGAATGTCCCCCCGAAGTGCCATTGGATTTACTGGGTGATTTGGTCATTTGCGTCCCCGTTATTGCCCGGGAAGCAGAAGAGCAACAAAAACCCATTGCTCACCATTATGCCCACATGATTGTGCACGGCACCTTGCATTTACTGGGCTACGACCATATTGAAGACGCCGAAGCGGAAGAAATGGAAGGGCTGGAAATTGCGATTTTAGCCAAATTAGCCATTGACGACCCGTATCAAGACGATTAACTTTGCCTAGTAATGTAAAAATAACGGATATTATGAGCGACGATAACCCCCACTCTACCAACGGCTCCTCGGGCAAAAGTTGGTTTGAAAAACTCAAACTGTCTTTCTCCGGAGAGCCGCAAAGTAAACAAGATCTGGTTGAAGTGATCACGGAAGCCGAGCAGCGCGAGCTGATCGATCCACAGACCAGAGAAATGATCGAAGGCGTCATTGGCGTAAACGAAATGCGTGTACGGGACATCATGATCCCCAGAGCGCAAATGGTGACCATCGACATCGATCAACCCGTAGAAGAGTTTTTGCCTGTTATGTTAGACAGCGCACACTCCCGCTTCCCGGTTATCAACGAAGATAAAGACCATATCGAAGGCATCCTACTCGCCAAAGATCTCTTGCGCTTTGCCTTCAACAATAAAGATGAGCAGCCTTTCCAACTCCGCGACGTGTTGCGCCCGGCGGTCATTGTACCGGAAAGCAAACGCGTAGACGTGCTGCTGAAAGAATTTCGCCAGCAACGCTACCACATGGCCATTGTTGTAGACGAATACGGCGGTGTGTCGGGTCTGGTTACTATCGAGGATATTCTTGAGCTGATCGTCGGTGAAATCGAAGACGAATACGATACGGAAGAAGACGGTACCGATGATATTCGCCCGTTAAACAAATATACTTATTCGGTAAAAGCACTGACCCCGGTAGAAGAGTTTAATCGTTTCTTTGAAACCAAATTCAGTGAAGAAGAAGCGGATACCATCGGCGGTATTGTGTTGAAGGCATTTGGCCATATGCCAGCCACCAACGATGAAATTACCATCGACAATATTCAGTTCAAAATCACCAACTCTGACAAGCGTCGTTTGGTGCAACTCAAAGTGACACTGCCTGATTTGGAGTAATTCCCTTGCGCAAGTGGTTACCTTATCTGCTGGCCGTGCTGGCCGGCAGTTCCCTTACCTTAGCTTACGCCCCCTTTGATATCTGGTTGTTAACACCTGTTGCGTTGTGTTTAGCGCTATATCAACTCAATAAGCAGCACGTTTCTGGTTTTAAACTGGGATGGCTGTTTGGATTAGGTTGGTTTGGTGCGGGCATTAGCTGGGTCCATGTCAGCATTGCTGACTTTGGCGGTATGCCATTATTTGCTTCGGTACTGATGATGTTAGCCCTCTGTGGCTATCTGGCGCTATATCCTGCCCTGGCCTTTCATTTTCTGAAGCGCTACTTCAGCGTTACCTGGTGGCCTTTTGCCTTGCCATTATTCTGGACGAGTGCCGAATGGTTACGCAGCTGGATGTTGTCGGGCTTCCCCTGGCTATCTGTTGGTTACAGTCAGCTAAACGGCTGGTTAAACGGCTGGTTTGCCGCCATTGGTGAGACCGGCGTAACCGCGTTATTGCTGGGGTTGTCGGCGAGTATCGTGGCGAGCATTTACACCAGACGCTATATCGGCAGCGGTATCGTTGCCGCCATTGCAATAGCCGGTAGCGTTGGATTGAATCAGGTCAACTGGACGACGCCAGTCGAGGATGTCTCTGTAGGCATGGTGCAAGGCAACATTGCTCAATCGCTACGCTGGGTACCTGAGCAGGACCTGCCAACGATGACCCGCTATGAAACCCTGACCGATCTGCTATGGGACAATGACATCATAGTGTGGCCCGAAGCCGCGGTGCCAAAACTTGAATTACTCGCACTGGAATACCTGCAAAAAATGGACGCTCGCGCTACTGAGCACGACACGGCCATTATTACCGGTGTGGTGAACTACAATTTTGAGAGCGAAGAGGCCTGGAACAATTTAATTGTGATGGGCAAGAAGTATGAGCAGGATGAAAGCGGCCATTACTATTATTTCCATGGAAACCGCTACGCAAAACACCACTTGCTGCCGGTAGGCGAATTTGTCCCCTTCGAAGACTTACTGCGCCCTCTCGCCCCTCTGTTTGACTTACCCATGTCGTCATTTAGTCGCGGTGATTTTCAACAAACCAACCTGGTTGCAAACGGCAATCATCTGGCACCCGCCATTTGCTTTGAAATTGCCTTTCCGCGTCAGGTTGCTGCAAATTTATATGAGGACACGGATTTTATTATCACCGTAAGCAATGACGCCTGGTTTGGCGCGTCACATGGCCCCGATCAACACATGCAAATTGCACAGGTACGCGCAAAGGAATTCGGCATTCCCGTCATCCGCGCCACCAACAACGGCATCAGCGCGCTGGTTGATCACCATGGCGATATAGTTGCCCGCCTGCCACAGTTCGAAGCTGCAACGCTATCGGGCAAGTTATCCAAAGTAACCGGGTACACCTTATACCGGCAATGGGGTGACAGCCTGGTATGGCTAATCTCACTGGCTTTGTATCTGTTTGCAGTCAGTAAACGCGCGACTCCTCGGGAAAAATAACCCGCTTGCCGATAGCAAACTTCACTTCAGGGCCTGAATTACGTTTAATAAGGGATTACTCGTAAACAGGTCTTGAAGATAACAATGAAAAAACTGGCTGCTGCGGTATTACTTGCCGCTACCTCCACACTCTCTTTTGCGCAAACACTGGTACTCAAAGCCGATCGATTAATCGATGTTGAAAACGGCAAATTAATCTCAAACGCCGTCGTTGTCATTGAAGATGACACTATCGTGGCTGCTGGAGAAGCGCGCAAAGTAACGTTCTCTAAAGACAGTAAAATCATCGAACTTGGTGACTACACACTGCTACCCGGCTTAATGGACATGCACGTGCATTTAACCAGTGATGCCACCAAACACGGTTACAAACGCTTAGCAGACTCACTGCCCAGAGTGACGCTGACAGGCGTGAAACACGCCGAAGCGACGTTGATGGCCGGGTTTACCACCGTTCGTAACGTAGGCGCACCCGGCTTTGCAGATGTTGCGCTGCGCGATGCCATTAATGATGGCGATATCACCGGCCCCCGTATGTTTGTAGCGGGCCCTTCTCTGGGCGTTACTGGCGGCCACTGTGACAACAATTTATTGCCCTACGAATACCATACTGTAAGCGAAGGGGTAGCTGACGGACCTTGGGCAGTCCGTGAAAAAGTACGCCGAAACATCAAATACGGCGCCACGGTTATTAAGTTCTGTGGTACCGGCGGCGTGTTGTCGAAAGGTACTAAAGTGGGTGTTCAGCAATATACCTTCGAAGAAATGCAAGCGCTGGTAGACGAAGCCCACATGCGAGGCTTAACGGTTGCAACCCACGCCCATGGAACAGATGGTATCAAAACCGCCATTAAAGCAGGAGTAGACTCAGTCGAGCACGTGAGCCTGTTAGATGACGAAGCGATCAAGCTGGCCCTGAAACACGGCACGTACTTTTCCATGGACATCTACGTTACTGAGTACATCCTGTCTGAAGGTGCCAAAGCAGGTATTCTGGAAGAAAGCCTGGCGAAAGAGCGTATTGTTGGTCAGCGCCAGCGTGACAATTTTGCCAAAGCCGTAAAAGCAGGCGTTAAAATGGTGTTTGGATCCGACGCTGGTGTCTATCCTCATGGTGACAATGGCAAACAATTCGCTCGCATGGTGAAGTTTGGTATGACCCCCATGCAAGCCATTCAGGCTTCTACCATCAATGCTGCCTCCTTGTTAAAACAACAGGAAGTGCTGGGCAGTGTATCCGAAGGTAAAAAAGCGGATATCGTAGGCGTAAAAGGCAACCCCCTTGATGATATTTCACTACTTGAAAACGTTGGCCTTGTGGTAAAAGACGGCCAAATTGTGAAGTCTCTGGCCATGTAATTTCCTTTTTATTCCAGCGGGGAAACGCACGATTTCCCCGCTGCCTGAATAAATAGTTAAAAAAATTTCTATCCGCACTCTTGATTTCGACCTGCGCATTCCCACATTAATTAGTACCGGGGCTTGAGTAAAAGACCGGTAAACCTGCCGCCGCAAAGCGGGGCAACTTATTAAAAACCATATTGCTTAATTTTGAGGATATGACTATGCGTACTATCGATCTATCTCCACTTTACCGTTCATTTATTGGCTTCGACCGTCTGGCATCTATGATTGATGCAGCATCACAAAACGGCAGCCAAACTACCTATCCCCCCTACAACATCGAACTGTTGGGAGAGGATAAATACCGAATTACCATGGCTATTGCCGGTTTCAGCAAAGACGATGTGACCATTGAAGTACTGGACAACTCGTTGACTATTTCCGGTAAAAAGCCCGAAGATACCCAGGACGACACCAAGCGTGAGTTTTTACACAAGGGGATTTCTGAGCGCAGCTTTGAGCGTAAGTTCCACTTAGGCGATCATGTAAAAGTGGCCGCAGCTGACCTTGAACACGGGTTGCTGAATATTGAGCTGGTGCGGGAAATACCTGAAGAGAAGAAGCCGCGACAAATCGAAATCGGCACATCGCTACTGGAAAACAAACAGTAATTAACCGCTAAATGACTAACGGCGCACTTTGTGCGCCGTTTTTCGTTACATAGCTGAAGCTAATCAGGTATCACTGCAATATTGGCTACAGGCGTTTTAACACGACGGGACTGCCCTAGTGCGACACCAGACAAAATTAGCCCACATGCAGCAAGTTGATTGCTCGTCAGACTCTCGTCCAATAACCAGTAGGCGAAAATTATCGTGTACACCGGAATTAAGTTACTAAAAATAGTTGCTTTGCTAAGCGCCATCCTGGCGATAGCTATATTGTAAAGTAAGTAAGCCCCCAGGGTTACAAAAATCCCGAGGAACAAGATTGCGGCAAGCGATGGCCCAAGGGTAAATTCAGGCGCATCCTGAATAAGCGCTAAGGGTAGAAAGAATACGGCGCCAGAGAATGCCTGAAGTGCAGTCAAAGGGACGGGTGAATATCGTTCTGACAGCTTTTTTAAACAGACGCAGTAGACAGCAGAACATACCATGGCTGCCAATTCCAACGCATTGCCCAATATTGGGTTGCTAGCATGTGCATTTTTCTCCGCTGCCAAACTCAACCAGACCAACCCAACAAAAGCGATTAGGAATCCCAGCATGGCCACGCCGGAAACCCTTTCCTTCAGAAAAATAAACGCCAGAGCAGCCGCTAACGGTGGCAAAATCGCAGTTACCATGCCCGCCTGTGCTGCCGAAGTATGCTGCAATGCCATGGCTTCAAAAATAAAATACAAACAAGGCTCAGCCAAAGACATCAACAGAAGTAATTTCCAGTCACCCGGCCGGTATTGAAATTTGTTTAAGGCTTTAAACATTGCAAGAAAACAAAAGCTAGCTACTGCCATCCTAAGAAAAATTACCCACATTGGAGAATAGTCAACAAAGGCGATTTTGAGAGCAATAAACGAACTGCCCCATAGCATTGTGGCAATAAGAAGTAATAGAGGCGGCAACATGTTGAAATACTGGCAGGTTAAAATACCCCGCTATGCTATACCATTTTCGTTTAATTGCATCAGTCTTTGGGTAATATTAGCTGTGATTTGCATGCGTCAAACTGTTACCGCATTTTGGTCGTCTTAAATACTAACTGCATGGAATTCCTCTCTTATTCCTCAGATAGTTAGGTTACACTGGTCCCACATATTGCATTTACGTCTTTTCAGGACTGCTCGTGGAACAGCACTCGGTATCGGATAACCGTTTTTCTCGTCTTCAATTACTTATACAACGCCTTGGCCCGGGCATTCTCATGGCCACAGCGGCTATAGGCGGCAGCCATCTCGTGGCTTCCACTCAGGCTGGAGCAAAATTTGGCTGGCAACTCGCGCTGCTTATTCTGGCCGTTAACCTGTTTAAATACCCATTTTTTCGGGCGGGTGTGAGTTACACCATTTCCACACAACAAACACTACAGACCGGCTATGCGGAAATGGGTAAGCCTTATCTGCTCACCAGTTTTGTATTAAATGGCTTAGTTTCCTTTGTGAACGCTGCCGCACTATTGTTGTTTTCTGCCAGCTTATTTAGTTTATTCATTCCTTTTACCCTGCCCCTGCCCGTAATTGCAGGTGGGTTACTTGCGGTTATGTTGCTGGTGTTGATTGCAGGTCACTATCACCTGCTCAATCAGGTGGCCAAGTTCATCATGATTGCGTTGGTTATTGCCACAGTGAGCGCGACGCTCATAGCCTGGCAACAGGGCCCGGTTGCGCCGGCAGACTTTGAGTCACCTTCGCCGTGGAATTTAGCTGCCATCGGCTTTTTAGTGGTCACCATGGGCTGGATGCCCGCGCCAATCGAAATATCGGGTATTACGTCACTGTGGTTAAAACAACAGTGCCGCGAGCAAACCGTTACGCCCTCGTCCGCTTTGTTTGATTTTAATCTGGGCTATGTTGTTACCCTGCTCCTGGCTTTGGTTTTTCTTGCCTTAGGCGCACTGGTGTTGCATGGCAGCGGTGAACCTTTGGCGAGTGGCGGTATTGGTTTTTCTCAACAATTGGTAAGTTTATATGCCTCTACCATTGGTGAATGGGCGCGCTACCTGATCGCTATTGTCGCCTTCCTGTGTATTTTTGGTTCCGCCATTACCGTTTACGATGGCTATTCCCGTGCACTTGCGGAATGTCACAGCTTACTTAAAGGCAAGTCAGATATCCCGGAAAACATCTATGTCGGCTGGTTGATCTGGGTATCGGTGATGAGTTTCGCTATTGTGGTGTTCTTCAAGTCTGCCCTGCTCACCATGCTGGGATTCGCCATGACACTGGCATTTGTTACCACGCCTATGTTTGCGTGGCTGAATTATCGGTTGGTACAGAGAGCAAACCTGTCACCGGAACTAAGCGGTGGTAAGGCATTATTGTGGTTAAGTCGGGCTGGTCTTGTTTATCTGTTTGGCTTTTTAGCCGTCTTTATTGTTTGGAAATGGATGCTGTAATCTTATGAGTGTATTTCGCCGTATTATTGTCTTCGCTTCGCTTTTAATCTCTGCGTTTGTGCAGGCCGACAACTTTAAGCAAGTCGCCATTCCTGCCGCACCTGCTACCCAAGCCCCCGTAATGATTCAGGGCCCCATGCCAATTGAAGCCGAACACTTTGCCGGCCTGCTGGATAATGTACGAAAAGAACAATCAGGCCATGCCACCTTTTACTTAGGTACGTTAAACGGCTACCCCATTGTGGTAGCGCAAACTGGCAAAGGGTTGGAGAATACCGCCGCTGCTACGGCAATTGGGATAGAGCGTTACCGCCCCCGCGCGATCATCAATCAGGGCACCTCGGGTGGCCATGATCCGAGCCTGAAAGTGGGCGATATTGTAATAGGCAAACGCTCTGTGAACGCGAGTAACTTCAAAACGCCGTTTCGTGCTAAAGGCGAAGGTTCAGCCCCACTGGAATGGTTGCCCATGGACTTACTTGCATCGTCGGGCAGCGCCGGTGAAGGCGATTCAGCGAAAGATGCGGAGCGCATTCGCTATTATCTGGGGTCACCAGAACTCATTGCCGCTGCGCATGCGGTTAAACACGAATATGAACGTGGCAAAGTGGTTGAAGGCACAATTGCCAGCGGGAACTTCTGGAACAATGAAGTTGATCGTATTGCCTGGCTACACAACCAATTTGGTACCAGCACTGAGGAAATGGAAACCGCGGCTGCTGCTCAGGTCGCTGAAGCTTACGGTGTGCCTTTTGTCGGCATTCGGGTGCTTTCCAATAACCTGACCAATGGCGGACATTACGACCCCACTACCGCTACAGATTGTCAGGCCTTTGTGCAGGCAATGCTGCTGCATTATCTGGCTGGGGAAAAATAGTTTAAAATAGTTCACCCCTTCTGGCCGACTCCGTCGTTGTATGTGTGAAGAGGCGCAGAAACAGGTGATTTAACATGGCCGTTTCATGCGCTGCTTCGCATTAATAATAAGGAGCTTCGCATGCAAACAAACATCGCTACGCCAACACCTCACGCATTACCCGCCAATTCTCTTGTTGTCCCTGGAAGCGTCAAAACGCTTACTCATATAGCACTAGCTGGTGCGGTGACATTTGGTTTATTCGTTATAATGGCCAAACTCATTGAGCAGAACGCGGAAGTGCCCGTGCCAACAGAAACGCCGGTATTAGCGAACATTGTGCTGGATGTGGAAGAAACCAAAACCCAGGTACGTCCTAAGATAAAGCCCATGCCTGAACCGGTAAAAGCACCGGAAACCAAGCCTACCATTCCGCCTCAGGATCCCGGCCCGACTAATACGAACTTTAATGTCGATCCGGTAACGGTAAATACGGAAGTCACGATAAATACCACAATGGGTAATGGTACGCAGGATATGATGGCCCGTCCTATTGTGCGTGTTGACCCCAGCTACCCACCCGATGCCGCGCGTGATGGTGTAGAAGGTTGGGTAAAGCTGGCTTTCGACCTGACACCGCAAGGTTCGGTAGCCAATATCAGTATTCTGGATGCTGAACCCAAACGCGTCTTTGATCGCGAAGCCCGTCGCGCACTGGCAAAATGGAAATATCAGCCTCGGGTAGAAAAAGGTGTACCCATGGCGCAAACTGGGTTACAAGTGATACTGACGTTCGCGTTAGAGCAGTAAGGACAGTGCCAATGGGAATAGCCAGACTGGGATTTCTGACTTCAATAAAAAACAGGCTAACCGCTGCCGGCCAGGAAACCGCGCCCACATTGGCGCAATCCTCTCCTGCCGCCAGCAGCTGGGATTCGCTTTTACAGCGCTATCAAACCACCGGCGATAACCGCGCGCTGGAAGCGCTGTACGACGAACATGCCAACCGCCTTTACTATTATCTATTGGTGATGAGCGACCCCAACACTGCCGCCGATGTCACGCAAAAAGTGTGGCTCAAACTGGTAGAGTCGCCGCAACTGTACAAAGCACAGGGGCAGTTTCAGGCGTGGCTGTTTACAGTTGGCCATCGCATGCTCATCGATGAAATACGCAGAGACAAACGCTGGACCTACGACGATGATGTCGACGCGCTGCCTGATGAACACGAAGAATTCCGTCAATGCGACGATTTTCATCAGGCGTTGAAGCAACTCCCTTTCGCCCAGCGCGAAGCCTTTTCACTGCAGCAGGAGGACTTTAGCCTGCAGGACATCGCAACTATCTGTAATGTACCGGTTGAGACCGTCAAAACACGACTGCGCTACGCCCGGGATAACCTGCGGAAACTGTGGAAGCCATCAGCATGAACGACAACGAATTTAAACAAGCTTACGAACAATGTAAGCAGCAATATCCGGCGCCGGGACGCATTAAACGGCAGGTGATTAATCAGGCAAAACAGCCATTCTCCTGGCAGAACTACCTGCCGGGTAAAGAGTGGATGGCATTGTGCGGCGCACTATGTTGTTTGGTCGTGATCTACGCAATGAACACATTTACTCAACAGTCACCGGTGACGCATTCAGACGCACTTGAGGTTGCTGTTGCTTATCACGGCTACGAAGATGAATTACCTGACACCAGCCAGTATCAACAACAACTCACTGTGTATAACAAAGCCTATAAAGACAAACTAGCTACATTAACCGCGTTCCACTCGAAGCACGCTATGTTGGCCAAACATGAAGGCAACTGGTTATTCACCGACTGTAACAATCAAAAAATTACGGTGTCGCCACAGCTCATGCAGGATTTAATGCTGCACAAACGGGCTGACGCCGAATTGATGGCGGGTAACTTTGTAGAACTGGTCTTTGACGATCAAGGGCGCTTGATTCAAATTACACAAAGTCGGAAGAACTTATGTTAATCAGAACGCTATGTATTTCACTCAGCTTTGTCATTTTGGCCAGCCAGTCTGTTTTTGCAACTACCTGGGGAGAAGCCGAGGTCGCAGACCCCATACTGACAGGCGAGACCTGTCAGGTTTCCGAACCGGCGAGTTACGGAAGCTATATCTATCACTGGCCAAGTAAATACGATCAGGTATTTTGGCCTTACACCGACCAGCACGGTATCTGGGTATGTGAAGCGTCTGGTTTTGTCGGTTTAATAGGTGACTTTACACTTTCCGAACAGGAAAAAGCCGCCATCACTCATTACCTTTCAGCCAATACTCCCGACAATACGACCATAGTAGGAAAGCTGGAAACCCTTGAAGCCCTGACTGCAATACGCGATCTAGATGGGGATGAGCGCAACCATATGAAACGATTACTGGCCCGTTGGTACGAAGACCTGGGTGACCCTGTGAAAGCCAATAAATACCGACAAGCAGCGCTCTCTGAAATCGCTCTTTTCCTGGCAAATAATGCAGCCGGTGAAGTTGATGAATACCATCGTTTACAATACCTCTATGTGGCCACGGCTTACAGTTATCACTTAGGTAAGACGGATGACGGCAACACTTACAAGCAGGCTTTTGAACAGTTATCGCTGAACTTAAAAGATCCTGATAATCTTGGTTTTGCCGACTATCTTAAAGCACTCCTTGAAGATATTCGCACTATTCCTCCCGGCGATGCGCTTTCTCTTCCCGTGGATCAATAATCCCCGTCATGACGTTGTCTCCCTCACATATTGGTATTGTTTGCGGCGCGCTCTATGGCCTGTTATTCAGGGTTGTATGGGAACTGGATAAGCTCAGTCATCTGAACGGTTTGGTGACAGCGTCGTTTTTATTCCTGGTGCCTTTTGCGATTGGCTACATCCGCATCTATTATGAACTAAAGCAATGCCAGACCATCTCGGCGTCCAGAGCGAGTACATTGGCGTGGCAGCCTGTTTTTGTTTGTATGCTGGTATCCGTTATTACGCTGTTAGAGGGCAGTATTTGCGTCGTTCTTGCTTCACCCGCCTTTCTGTTTTTTGCCAGTATGGGCGGCCTGGCCGCGCGCTGGATCCAACTTCGTCAGGCTACGAAATCAGACAAACCTTTACTGTGTACCATATTACTCCCCGTACTGTGTACTCCTATTGAATTAACGACCCTTTCATCAACCTATCAATACACGGTTAGCGACAGTGTGATTATACAAGCCACACCAGATCAGGTTTGGCAGGAATTAGGAAACGTCAGCGACATTAGCAAAGATGAGCTTCCATTGTCATTCGGGCAACTTATCGGTATTCCCCGACCATTACGTGCGTCTATGAGCGCGCTTGAGAACAATGCAGTCAGAACCAGTGAATGGGAAAAAGGCGTGGTGTTCCAGGAAATCATTACTGCCTGGGAGCCAGCCGAGCGAATGGCCTATCGCTTTGACATTAATCCCGAGCAAATCCCGGATACGGCATTGGATAAACATGTAAAAATGGGCGGCGAATTATTTTCGCCTTTGTACGGTAGTTATCACCTGCAACTGACACCGGAAGGCCATACCCTGCTTACCCTCATTACAACGTTAACCGATAACACCAACCTGGGTGGGTACTCGCGGTTTTGGGGACGTGTCATTTTCCATGACTTTCACTACATGTTGTTACGGCTCATGAAGCTCCGGGCAGAACAACATACTGTAAAATCAAAATCTCACGGAAGCGCTTCGTGACCTGCTGCCAGTACACTGACATGCTGCGTTATACAACTTCACAAAACCAACATAACACATCAAAAACAATTTTAACAAAATATAAACAAACCATTGTTTTTACAACTATTTCCAATTGAAAAACGTGACAGTGATTTGTCGCAAAATTTCGTTTATCTGCAGTAAAAAATGCCGGGTTCCCGCAGTTTAACCCGCTAATTCTCCGCTCTGGCTCATTCCCACCCCATGATAGTCAATGACTATCACTAAGTGAGATTTTAAACTATATCGTTATCACCGAATATGACTATCAGACATTTTATTTTCTTCTATAACCGGAGCTTTCCCCATGGATCATGTTATATCTGGTGTCGCTAAATTTCAGCGTGATGTTTTCCCCGAGCAGCAAGATACGTTTAAAAAACTGGCCAATGGCCAGAGCCCTGAAGTTCTCTTTATCACCTGCGCAGATTCGCGCATCGATCCAAACCTGGTAACACAAACTGCCCCAGGCGAATTATTCATCTGCCGAAATGCAGGTAACATTGTTCCGCCACACAGCAACCAAACTGGCGGCATGACTGCATCTATCGAATTTGCTGTAGCTGCACTTGGCGTGAAACACATCGTTATTTGCGGTCATACCGACTGTGGTGCAATGAAAGGGGCGATTACCCCTGACAAACTGGACAGCTTGCCTCACGTAAAAGAGTGGCTGGGGCATTGCCGTTGTGCCACCGAAGTCGTTAAAGAAGTCCACGGCGAAGTAACAATGGATCATCTGGACGACGTCACCAAAGAAAATGTGTTACAGCAATTACAGCACATTAAAACGCATCCTGCTGTGGCGGCAAAACTGGCAACCGGCGCAGTTCAGCTGCACGGCTGGGTTTACAACATTGAGCACGGCACGATCGCTTGCTGGAACCCGCAAACTAAAGCGTTTGAAGAAATGGAACAGGCTTATGCCGAATCCAGGCTGACAGCCTCACTCTAAGGAATCAATGATGAAAATGGATCTCTCATTTAAACATATTAAGCAGGATCTCCCTGCCAGTATTGTTGTGTTCTTCGTGGCCCTGCCTCTCTGTTTAGGTATTGCGCTGGCATCTGGTGCACCACTTTTCTCGGGCATCATCGCCGGTATCGTGGGCGGTATTGTCGTAGGTATGGCCAGTGGCTCTCGATTGGGTGTGAGCGGCCCGGCAGCCGGTTTGGCAGTGATTGTTTTCGACGCTATCGCTACGCTTGGTAGTTGGGAGCTATTTCTCTGTGCGGTTGTACTGGCGGGCGTATTTCAAATTGCGCTTGGCTATTTACGCGCCGGGTTCGTTGCCTACTTTTTCCCAACGTCGGTCATTACTGGCATGTTGACGGGGATCGGTTTGCTGATCATTCTGAAACAGCTGCCGTACTTACTGGGCTGGCACGCCGACTTTCTGGGCGAGCAAGCGTTCCAACAATTTAATGGGGAAAACACGTTTTCAGCCATTACTCATGCCATCTCTCAGATTTCGTTACCTGCCCTGTTGATTTCAGCGTTCTCGCTGGCGTTGCTAGTGGTGTGGGACAAATACCTGACGCCCAAGCACAAGATTTTCCAGCTTATTCAAGGCCCCATTGTGGTTGTATTGCTGGGTATCGTCTTTACCGTCATTCTCAATCAGGCCAGTGCGCCATTGAGCGTGGACCAGTTGGTATCTCTGCCGGTAATCAGCAGTTTTACTGACTTAACGAACGAGATGGCATTTCCTGCCTTCGAGCAAATGTTTAGCCTTGATGTACTGACGGTTGCTGCGGTGATGGCCATTGTCGCCAGTATCGAAACCCTGTTAAGCGTAGAAGCTACCGACAAACTTGACCCTCAGCGCAATACCACACCAACCAATCGTGAATTGAAAGCTCAGGGGCTGGGTAACATTTTCTCTGGTTTACTTGGTGGTTTACCGGTAACACAGGTAATTGTTCGCAGTTCAGCCAACATCGCGTTTGGTGCCAGATCGAAACTCAGTGCCATCATGCACGGCTTTTTCCTGCTGATTGCCGTGGTCGCCATTGGCGGACTTCTCAACCTGATCCCACTCGCATCGTTAGCGGCGGTATTAATTATTGTGGGCTACAAACTGGCTAAACCGGCTACTTTTTCCGTGATGTACCGCGCGGGCTGGGAGCAGTTTTTACCCTTTATGGCTACGATCATTGTGATGCTGGTTACCGATTTGTTGTCAGGCGTGATTGCCGGATTAGCCGTGAGCGTATTTTTTACCCTCAAGCACAGCTACAAGAACTCGTTCCACTTCCGCGATACCGTAGAGAATCAGAACGATTTGGAAACCCATCACATTGTGCTGGCAGAGGAAGTCTCATTCTTTAACAAGCCCAGTATTCTGAAGAAACTGAATTCTCTGCCTGAAAACTCAAAAGTCATCCTGGATTTTACTAACTCAAAATCCGTTGCCTTCGACGTAATAGAGCTGGTGAAGGACTTCAGTGCCAAAGCCCATCATCGCAATATTTCTGTAGAAACGGTGGCGTTGAAACACTAACCACAGTTGACCGGGGCAGTTCGCTGCTCCGGTATAACTCTTCCTTCCCTATGATTACCCACCCATCGCTGTTTAAAAAAACACCCACTGTCCCCATAGTATTCATTCAACTGACATCACTATTTGGACAAGGACATCCTCATGCAACTCGCTCAACTCAATATCGCCAAAGCGCGCTATTCATTAGACGCCCCTGAAATTAGCGATTTTGTAGATAATCTGGACAACGTTAACGCTATTGCAGAGTCTTGCGATGGATTTGTATGGCGTTTGAAAGACGAGGCCGGCAATGCAACCAATATCAAAGTGTTTGACGACCCCGACTTATTGATAAACATGTCAGTGTGGACCTCGCCTCAAGCGTTAAAAGACTTTATGTTCAAAACCCTACACCGGGACTTTATGCGCAGAAAAAATGAATGGTTCTACCCGCCTGAACAGAATACCTACGTATTGTGGTGGATAGAAGATGGGCATATTCCAACCATTGATGAAGCCATCGAACGACTCACCCTGTTGCGGGAACAAGGTGAATCCCCCGAGGCTTTTTCATTTAAATCGTCTTTCCCGGCGCCGCGCTGAATAGCGAAAAGTGCCTCTGTTCAGCAATTGGGGCCTGTTAATTGACTATCAGAACATTACCACGGCTTCCGGATCGGTATTGTAGGTAGTGCCATCCTGCATAGTGAGTTTAAACATGTACCAGTATTGTGTACCTTCAACCAGCCCCTGATTATCCAGAAACACGCCGCTGGTAGGTGCCCCGGGGCTGATTCGAGTGCGTCCGCCAAGCTGCTCGCTGGTGTTACGATAAATTTGCACACTGCGGATCGGTTGGGCGAAACCCTCAAGAGACCAACTGATTTGAATGCCTCCTTCAACCTTTTGACTCACCAGATTGGTTTGTGGAACCGCATTTGTTTGTGAATAGGTGATCGCCGCTTCTGGCTCTGTATTGAAGGTACTGCCATCCTGCATGGTTAATTTGAACATGTACCAATAGGTAGTGCCTGCAACCAGTCCCTGTGAATCTGTCAGGCTACCGGCAACCGGTGCGCTGGGACTGATTCGGGTTCGTCCGCCTAATTGGTTTCGGGTGTTGCGGTACACCTGCACACCGCGAATAGGTTGTGGGAAGTCTTCCAAAGACCAGCTTATCTGAATGCCACCCTGTACTTCCTCACTGGTGAGGTGTGTCTTGGGTACTAAAAAGCGTTCGGCGAAAATCGGGCCTTCTTCTATTACCGTACCATCGCGTGTAATGAATGACAGCCAGTAATAGTATTGTTCTCCCCCCAGACTCGATGCATCCTGCCAGGCAGTATCAGTTGCAGCCAGCGTTGCCACTGTTTGACGTGATAATGTGCCAGGATCGGCGTCAGGGTCCGTGATCGTGGCTCTGTCAATGTCGATACTGACAATATCAATTGACCGGGTAAACCAGGCTAATTGTACCGGACCATCCGTGCTGTTTTGGTAAGTGTCAACAACGGGAATCAGGCTGGTTGTAAGTGAGGCATAGGTGGGCTCGAGCTTAACGACCTCAAACTGACGAAGCAGTTGCATTTCAGCCCAGTATAAATAGGTGACATCGGGTGCAACATCGGTGTCTACAAACACAGAATCGTTTCGGTTTAACGTTGCGACCCACTGTTTATTTTCAGGATCGTCAGCAGTACTGCGGTAAATATCCGTCGATTTTACTTTATCACCCGACTGATACAGGTTAACCACAATGTGTTGCTCAAAACCGTTAGCCGATGCCTTAGCAAACGGTGCGACGGCTGTTTCTGACACAGTAAACGCAGGGGTGTCGGTCATATCGGTCCCCAGGTAAAAACTGGGGTGCGGCGGTTGATTGTAACCGACGTTTTGCCATGCAATCGCAACGCGATACTGGGGATCATGCATTAGCGTTGGGAAGCGATATTGCGTCGGGTGTGTCGTTGAAAAAATACGAAGTTCACTGCTGTCTGCTGTGGCCCAAATAACTTCTTCGCGCCAGTCTCCCAGAATATCAGCAGACAGCCCAGGCGTTGCCTTGGTACCATTGTTCGACACCACACCATAATCTGCCCCTTCCAGTAATGGCGTTGTACCAGCACTCTCCGGCAACCATTTTGAAATCGTCGTTTTATCCAGCAACTCCCGGCTTAGATCGCCATCCCACCAGGTGACAAAGTTTACTGGTGCAGGGCGTGAAGTACTAATTAATGTACCATCTGCTGCAACCAGTCCGCCGCGCGTCGCCCAGTTTTCGTTACCGACATAGTTGGGGTCGATATCTGCACTTACTCCTCGGCCAACATCAGCCTGATTACTGAGGCGATGCCACAGTATTTCGCCGGTTGCGGCATCGTGTAATTCCACACCATACTCAACGCCATTTTTTGTATAAGCCGAGGGGGACTCGTGCACCATGTAGATTTCCATGCCCGGGCGGTTAGGGTCGATGTCGGTCATGTGTTGTGCATCACCGTGCCCCAACTCGGTGGAATACAATAAGTGCCCGTCATCGTCAATGGTGGCAGCGCCGTAGGCGATCTCGTCTTTGCCGTCGTTATCCACGTCGCCAACGGTAACGCTGTGAGCGCCTTGTCCGTATGCCAGTGCATCGGCACCTCCATTGTCTGTATCGAATACCCAGCGACGTTGAAATTGACCGGCCTCCCAGTCATACGCTGCAATGACTGCACGGGTATAATAACCTCGCGCCATAAATAGACTCGGTTTGCTACCATCCAGATAAGCCACCCCGGCCAAAAAACGATCAACGCGGTTGCCGTACCCGTCTCCCCAGCTATTCACATCGCCGCGTGCGGGCTCATAATCAATAGTATCCAGCGCTTTACCTGTGAGGCCATCGAACATGGTAAGGTATTCCGGACCCGATAAAATATATCCGGCATCATTACGGTAGTCCGCAGTAGCATCACCAATAATCTGACCCTCACCGTCGACGCTACCATCTGCCGTTTTCATTGCAAGCTCTGCACGGCCGTCACCATCAAAGTCATAAGCAATAAATTGTGTGTAATGTGCGCCTGATCGAATATTTGGCCCAAGGTCGATTCGCCACAGCTGTTCGCCCTCAAGGGTATATGCATCAATCAATGTTGGCCCCGTATCCCCGGCCTGTGAGTTGTCTTTGGCATTGCTGGGATACCACTTCACCAGAATTTCATACTGACCGTCGCCGTCCAAATCGGCCACAGAGGTGTCATTTGCAGAGTAACTGTAAGTTTGGCCCTTTATCCAGCCATCTTCAGGCTTTACCAGCGGTACCGATAAGTAAGGCATGGTCCAGGGCGTCACTTTATCAGACACGCCGGTACCGCCAACTGGCGGCTGTAAGCGATTGTGCTGGCGGCTATAGAACGCTTTAACCTGATACCGATCTGAAGCTGTGCCTTGTTCATCAACACACGAAGTCACATCGGTCAACTTACTATGATTGATTTTCTGGCCATTGCGATACACATCAAATGACACTGTTTCGGGATCCCTGGCAAGTAAACGCCAACTCAGGTAATTGCCGTATTTGGTCGGCACCGCTATCAGTCCCCGGTCCAGCTGTTCAACCTGAGGACCACTGGTTACAGTTGGATGTTGTGCCTTAGTTGGTCTGGTTAATTGTTTAGCCTCACAACTTGCGCTAAACACAATCGGTAGCAAAGCCGCAGCCAGGCATAGCCGCGATTTTCCGTTTCGTTTTATCAGTGTCATATGCCCTACCTTGTCGATGTTCGTCACTGGTTTTAATAAAAACTTCAAAAGTTAAGAAAATGTAAACTAGACAAACAAATAATCAACAACAAGCAATAGCCGTCTTTATTAATCATTTTGGTTAAAATACGAACTTTTGAAAGGTAATCTTTTACTGTGAGACACATGGTTAAGGGTCGCGTGACGCTACCCCATGCCCCTGATAAAACCATAAACACTGTTCAATGGCGGCACTTTGGTGTTATGTTAAGTTTCATGGCATTACGTACTCGAAAAGAACAAAAACGATGAGTACCGAACAAGACATTATTGAACGCTACGGCTCCGTTATAAAAGCACTCATTCCTTATCAGCAGCAAGGTAAGTTGTTGGAGGGATTGAATCGCTTTTCTTCCAGACTGAATGCGCAGGCCCGCAACGTTATAAAAAACGAAGTTATTCGACTGACATCGCAAACAGATGCGCCAGCCGACAACTCTGCATTCGCTCAATTTCCGGTTAAGAAATTTGCTCACTTCGGCATCACCATGACCCTTGACCGGGTAGGCGCAGAAATACTGAAGCGGGAAACGGCGCGCTACCTGGACCAATACACGGTCGGCGTATTCGAGTCTATTACCAACTCGGACTTCTATAAAAATCAGGTCACGCGCAAATTACGCCAGAAAATAATGCAGGCGTTCACGGTGCAGTCGCAAAGCTATAAAGACATTGTATTTGACGATGACTTGTCAATTACTCCCCATTTTTCAGTATCAACAACGGCATACCAGAATGGTAGAAGCCTCGCAGTGGTCGCGCTCAGTGCCTCGGAAATCACGGTAGCCTGTACCCGCTCCCCCAAGTTTGCTGACGAGCCGGTTCCCATTCTATTTCCCGACATTATGGGACTTTGTAAGGCGCATCAGGAAATCCACTATCGGTTTAAAGATGTCGAGTTCAGTAGCCGCACACAACGGCATCACGCCACATTCACGCTAGCGGAAGAGGATGAGGAGTGGCGTCCCAAAATAGCCAAATACCTGGCCGGTGTTTCGTTGCGCATGCCTTTGGAGCGCGACCTGGAAATCGAGCGTACCATGCAAGCGCTGGATCGCGACCGTATTGTGGAGAACTCGCCATGGATCCCAGTGTTTCTGCGCAACGAAAATGACACCTTTATTCCCACTATGGTATTGCTGACCGGCACCAACGCCGAACGTAATCCCGGCTGTCGCAACACCCGCTTCTTACCTGGCAAGGCAAGGTTTAAGCGGATTATGGACGAACTCCAACGATATCACGAAACCTTTGTGTTCAGAGCAACTATTGTCTCAGGCACCGGTAAACCCATTGAGTTATGCGCTACCCTCAGAGAGCTTGAACACGCGAATATACTGGGCTTTTTTATCAAACTGGCAGAAGAATCCGGTAGCTTAGCTATCTGGCAATACCGCTTGAGTGAAGTCCCGGACACAGATCGCAGCAATGCGATGACAATTCAGGATATAAAAACGGAAGACTCCGAACTGATCCCACAGTTGAAGCACATTTTATATGCTCGCATGATGAACGAAGAGCTGGGGAAACTGAAAGCACACTGTAATATAAAGAAGGCGAAACTTCCCAAACAGCTAAGCGACAGTCAGGCCTGTTGGCCACTGCATTTTGTTATGGAAGAAGGCAATGATCGCCGTGCAGAGCCGCGTTATCGAATAGAAAAAAGCGCCTCCGTAAAATTTGGCCTGATGAGCACTTACCATGCCATCGTCAGGGATTTTTCGTTAAGCGGCATGCAAATAGAGCTACTGTCTCCCCCACAGGAAGCGACACCGGAATTTATTAAAGTGAGTGTCCCTGATTTAAAAATGAAAGGCTTGCGCTATCAGGTCCTCAATTATTCACCGCAAACACTGGTAATGCGCTTAAAGCTCGAGGCGAACGATGCCAACAACAAAATGGCCAGCAAAATTAAAGGCCAGAACGCTTCCATGCTGAAGATTCGCAATATCGAGCAGCAACAAAAAGTGTATTTCCGATATCTGTGGGAACTGGCTTCGAGAAACCAACCGCATATTGCGATTCAAATCATTAATGGCCGACAAATGCACGGCAGGTTGAAAACCGTGTATATGCCAGAGCAAAGTAATGACTTGTATCCCTTCAAGCAACTTACGAATGAAGTGCCTCTGCATGGTTTTGTTGCCGATATGGACAAGTCACCACCTGACTCCAGTGTATTACGACGCTTGCTGCAACAGGCAAATCGATACCACATGGCAATTCACTGTGAAAGAAAAGCCGATCAACGCCTGATTGCCCTGACAGCCCACGAGTGTTTTGCCAGTAAATTACGCAAACAAATCGTGCAATATCTGGAAGAAAACAAGGTAATTTTGTGTGCAACGACGTTGGAATGCCATGCAAACGTTCGCCAGACTACGCCGATGACCAAGCAACGTTTGGCTTTGCTCTCCAAGGTAGACATGGACGTGTATGAGAAACTGCTAAACCTGCAGCACACCTATTCACACGTGATTCACCTTATCGATGTTTCACCGCTGATACAGGCTTTGACACTGGCCCAATATGTGCCTACCGAGAGTCAGGAGACAGCCAGTGATAAGCCAGAGAGTGCCTGAGCAGTCGCCATAGTTTTAAATACTGACCTACAGCAAACGCATCATAAAACAGCTGTTTGGATCGTCTGTATAGTCGGCGAAGGGCCCGCAAAACTCAAAACCGTGGCGAGCGTAAAGCTGCCTGGCTGGTTCAAAAAAGGCCATAGAGCCTGTTTCTAGATACAGCGCTTCAATGCCCTTTTCACGGGCGAAATCCATCAGGTGAAGCAACAATAATCTGGCAGTACCGCGGCCACGTTTTGCTCTGGGAGTACGCATCGACTTAATCTCACCTTGCGCTTTATTGTGCTGTTTTATCGCAATACAGCCCAGCAGCTCATCGTTTTCCCAGGCACTGAAAAAGGTGATAGTCGGATGCTTTAACCCGCTTAAATCCAATGCGTGAACACTTTCAGGTGGCGACGTAGCACGCATATCTTCAAGGTGCTCTTCCAGTAGCGCATGCACCTGAGGGTGAGACAAATCATCGACAATAATACGCACGGTTAGATAAAGCCCTTTAAACGTGCCAGCCCAAAGGCATTACAGGTCGTGGCATCCATGATCTCCCCCGCCAGGATTTTTTGTTCCAGCTCAGCAATTGGCATTTTGTGTACTTCAAGGCCTTGCTCTGTTTCTTCTAAATCCTGGGTAGACTGAGACAGCCCTTTCGCCACAAAAACATGATAGCGCTGAGAACACATCCCAAACGCCAGAAATTGTTCGGCGACCGGTAACCACTCATTAGCTAGCAGACCACACTCTTCTTTTAACTCCGCTTTCGCAACAGCAAGGGGCTCAAAAGGTGCGTCGCCTTCTTTGGCGCCTTGGGGGAATTCCAAATGACGCCCTTTTACGGGGTAGCGGAACTGTTCCACCATGTAGACCTGCTCGTCATCAAGCGCAATTACCACCACAAAATTCGGCTTATCCACCACACCGTAGATACCGCGGTAGCCATCTTCCCGTCCGATACTGTCTTCGCGTACCGTCATCCAGCGATTTTGATACACCACTTTGGTGTCGAGTGTGAAGATTTCGTCTTGCTTTTGTTCGTCCATGCGTTGTTTCCTGCTGTCTGAAAACAAAAAAGTGGAGCCAGAGCTCCACTTTTTCAAATTAGGTGTAGTTAGATATATTCAACTTCTACGATTTCGTATTCAACTGTACCCGCTGGCGTCTGAATATTAACAACGTCGTCTAACTCTTTGCCAATTAACCCACGCGCAATGGGTGAATTAACAGAAATGAGGTTTTCTTTAATATTCGCCTCGTCATCGCCCACGATGCGGTACGTGGTTTCCTTGTCGGTTTCCAGATTCATAATGGTTACCGTTACACCGAAGATCACTTTGCCATTGTTTGGCATTTTGGTGACGTCGATGATTTGCGCGTTTGACAGTTTGCCCTCGATATCCTGAATACGTCCTTCACAGAAACTCTGTTGTTCGCGTGCGGCGTGGTATTCAGCGTTTTCCTTAAGGTCTCCGTGTTCACGGGCTTCGGCAATGGCAGCAATGATTTTTGGACGTTGAACCGATTTCAGTTCATTGAGTTCCTCACGCAAAAGTGCTGCCCCACGAGCTGTCATAGGATATTGCGTCATTGTGTTATTCTCACTTTAAAAGTTGTTGCTCTTGAATAAAAAATGCGCCCGGCAGGCGCAATTTTCAAGTTAATTTTTATCGGCATAGGTGAACAGGATACTAGGTATCCTGTTCGCTGTCATTAGCCGTTTATTTTGGCGTGTAATTCCTGAACTGACGTCACTTTTCCACGGTCATCAGCTGACTTAGCCTGAACCGTAGCAAATGCCGCGTTCATGGTTGTGGTATAAGTTACCTTATTCAACAACGCTTCACGACGAATATATACCGAGTCGGTAATAGCCTGACGGCCTTCCGTGGTGTTCACGATGTACGCGTACTCACCGTTCTTGATGGCGTCCACAATATTTGGGCGACCTTCAGACAGTTTGTTTACGATTGACGCCTCGATGCCCTGCGCACGCAGAGATTCTGCCGTACCGCGGGTACATTCAATAGTAAAACCGTTAGCAATCAGTGCTTTCGACAACTCAACCAGCTTCGGCTTGTCGGTTTGACGAACAGATAATAACGCTTTACCCGGCTTAGGCAGTGGTGCACCAGCACCCAGGTTGGCTTTGGCGTACGCTTCTTCAAACGTGTCACCCACACCCATGACTTCACCGGTAGAGCGCATTTCAGGGCCTAACAGCGGGTCAACACCCTGGAATTTAGCAAATGGCAGAACCACTTCTTTCACCGAGTAAAACGGCGGGATAACTTCTTCTGTAAAGCCCTGCTCTTTCAGCGACTTGCCAGCCATAACGCGCGCCGCGATTTTCGCCAGCGGTACACCGGTAGCCTTAGATACAAATGGCACAGTACGCGCTGCACGCGGGTTTACTTCAATCAGGTACACTTCGCCGTCTTTGATTGCAAACTGCGTATTCATCAAACCGATAACACCCAGTTCCAGGGCCATCGCTTTAACCTGTTCACGCATCACATTCTGGATGTCCTGACCCAGTGAGTGTGGAGGCAGTGAACACGCAGAGTCACCTGAGTGAACACCCGCTTGTTCGATGTGTTCCATAATGCCGCCAATCACAACATCAGTGCCGTCACATACCGCATCCAGGTCAACCTCAATGGCGTCATCCAGGAAACGGTCCAGCAGAACTGGTGAGTCATTCGACACTTTAACTGCTTCGTTCAGGTAGCGTTTGAGGTCCTTCAGGTCGTACACGATTTCCATCGCACGGCCACCCAGTACGTAAGATGGACGAACTACCAGCGGGAAGCCAATTTCTTCTGCTTTGGCCAGCGCTTGCTCCATGTTACTTACGGTCGCGTTTGCAGGCTGCTTCAGACCCAGCTTGTTAACCATTTGCTGGAATCGTTCACGGTCTTCCGCACGGTCAATCGCCTCTGGTGACGTACCAATGATTGGCACACCGTTGGCTTCCAATGCACGCGCCAGTTTCAGTGGTGTTTGACCACCGTACTGAACAATAACGCCTTTAGGCTGTTCTACCGCAACGATTTCCAGTACATCTTCCAGTGTGACTGGTTCGAAGTACAGACGGTCTGAGGTGTCGTAGTCTGTTGATACGGTTTCCGGGTTACAGTTAACCATAATGGTCTCGTAACCGTCTTCACGCATCGACAGCGCTGCGTGAACACAGCAGTAGTCAAACTCGATACCCTGACCGATACGGTTTGGACCGCCGCCCAGCACCATAATTTTATCGCGATCAGAAGGTGCTGCTTCACACTCTTCGTCGTAGGTTGAGTACATGTAAGCGGTGCTGGTTGAGAACTCGGCTGCACAGGTATCAACACGCTTGTATACCGGCTTAATGCTCATGCCGCGACGCGTGTCACGTACATCGCTCTCACCCACGTTAGTCAGGGTTGCAATGCGTGAATCAGAGAAGCCTTTGCGCTTCAGCGTGCGCATTAAGGTCTCATCAATCTGGCTCAGGCCAATCTCAGCGATGTGGTTTTCCAGATTGATGATTTCTTCAATTTGAACCAGGAACCAGCGGTCAACGTTGGTCAGATTGAAGACTTCTTCTACTGTCATGCCCATACGGAACGCATCTGCGATGTACCAGATACGCTCTGCGCCTGGCTCGCGCAGTTCATAAATCAGCTTATTGCGTGCTTCAGGATCATCCAGGTCTACAATCGGGTCAAAACCGTTGGCACCCACTTCCAGACCGCGCAACGCTTTCTGTAGTGATTCCTGCTGGTTACGACCAATCGCCATGACCTCGCCCACTGACTTCATCTGTGTTGTTAGTCGGTCGTTAGAACCGGCAAACTTCTCAAAGTTGAAACGTGGGATCTTAGTTACAACGTAGTCGATAGCCGGCTCAAACGACGCTGGTGTTAATCCACCGGTGATATCGTTAGCCAGTTCATCCAGGGTGTAACCGACTGCCAGTTTGGCAGCGACTTTCGCGATAGGGAAACCTGTGGCTTTAGAAGCCAGCGCTGAAGAGCGCGATACACGCGGGTTCATTTCGATGATAACCAGACGGCCCGTTTTAGGGTCGACACCAAACTGTACGTTTGAACCGCCGGTTTCAACACCGATTTCACGCAGTACTGCCATGGCGGCATTACGCATGATTTGGAATTCTTTATCGGTCAGGGTTTGCGCTGGTGCAACGGTGATGGAGTCACCGGTGTGTACACCCATTGGATCAAAGTTTTCAATGGTACATACGATAATACAGTTGTCTGCTTTATCGCGAACCACTTCCATTTCGTACTCTTTCCAACCGATCAGCGATTCATCGATCAACAGTTCGTTGGTCGGTGACAGGTCCAGACCACGGGTACAGATTTCATTGAATTCATCGATGTTGTAAGCGATACCGCCACCGGTTCCACCCATGGTGAAAGACGGACGAATAATACAAGGGAAACCAATGCGTGAGAGCACGTCGTGAGCTTGTTCCAGCGAGTGCGCAATTTCAGCACGCGGACACTCAAGACCAATTGACTTCATGGCTTTATCGAAGCGCTCACGGTCTTCCGCTTTGTCGATGGCATCCGCCGTGGCACCAATCAACTCAACGTTAAATTCTTCCAGTACGCCTTCGCGGTTCAGGTCAAGCGCACAGTTCAGTGCAGTCTGACCACCCATGGTAGGCAGAATGGCGTCAGGACGCTCTTTCTCAATGATCTTGCGGACCACTTCCCAGTGAATTGGCTCGATGTAGGTCGCATCCGCCATTTCCGGGTCGGTCATAATGGTAGCCGGGTTAGAGTTAACCAGAATTACCCGGTAGCCCTCTTCGCGCAGGGCTTTACAAGCCTGAGCGCCTGAGTAGTCAAACTCACATGCCTGGCCGATAACAATCGGTCCGGCGCCCAGAATCAATATACTTTTTAGGTCGGTACGTTTTGGCATTGGGCTAGTTCCTACTGCTTTGACTGTTCAATAAGGTCGATAAAATGATCAAACAATGCAGCTGCATCGTGCGGGCCCGGGCTCGCTTCAGGGTGCCCCTGGAAGCTGAACGCTGGCTTGTCGGTACGATGAATGCCCTGCAGGGATTTATCAAACAATGAAATATGGGTGACTTTCAGCGTGTCAGGCAATGATGCTTCGTCTACCGCAAAACCGTGGTTCTGGCTGGTGATCATCACAACGTCACGCTCGAGGTCTTTAACCGGGTGGTTAGCACCGTGGTGTCCAAACTTCATTTTTACTGTTTTTGCGCCACTGGCTAATGCCAGTAACTGGTGGCCTAAACAGATACCAAATACCGGCAGACCGGTATCAACGATGGTCTTAATCGCTTCAATTGCGTAATCACATGGCTCAGGGTCACCCGGGCCGTTCGACAGGAATACACCGTCCGGATTCATCGCCAGTACATCTTCAGCAGGCGTTTGTGCTGGTACCAGGGTCAATTTACAACCGCGGTCTACCAACATTCGCAGGATGTTGTGCTTCGCACCATAATCGTATGCAACGACGTGATACTTGTAATCACTGCCCGTTTTGTAGCCAGTGCCTAATTCCCATACGCCGCCATCCCATTGCTGCGTTTCAGTGGTTGAAACCACTTTGGCTAAGTCCATGCCTTTTAAGCCAGGAAAGGCTTTGGCTTGCGATAGCGCTTCGGCTTCGTCAAGCGAGTCGACACACATAATGCAGCCATTCTGCGCGCCCTTGTCACGCAAAATTCGCGTAAGGCGACGTGTATCGATGTCTGCGATACCAACAATGTTGTTAGCTTTTAAATAGTCAGACAGGGTTTGTTCGTTACGAAAGTTACTGGCAACGAGGGGTAAATCGCGAATCACCAGGCCCTTGGACCAGATTTTGTCGGATTCAACATCTTCCGGGTTAGTACCCGTGTTACCAATGTGGGGATAAGTCAGAGTTACAATTTGTTCAGCATAAGAGGGGTCAGTCAGGATCTCCTGATAGCCGGTCATTGATGTGTTGAAAACAACCTCACCAACAGACACGCCTTGCGCACCAATCGCAGTTCCTTTAAAGACAGAACCATCCTCTAACACCAAAAGGGCGGAATTAGCCAAGTCAACCTCCAAATTAAGGATAACCGAGAGTTTAAGCCAGTTACGATAAACACTCACAAAAAACGGGAGGTAAAGACACACTTACTTCCCGTTTACAATTATTTGCAGCTAATTAAACTGCGCTACGTACCAGCCAAATTAAGGCAAAGCACTTTTCAAGCGCAAAATTTTGGCAAATTCCGCGGATTATATCTGAACTATTCCAAAAGGTCTAATCCAATCCACTAAATTTATAAAAATATCGCTTTTGCGCTAAAAAGCACTCAAACCCTTCAAAAGTATTAATAATAGTATTTACTTTTGTAGTGAAAGCACGTCATTCATGCCGTATTGGGCCGCCGGCTTATCAGCCAACCAACACGCAGCATGTACTGCACCACGGGCAAAAGTAAGACGACTGGACGCCTTATGGGTGATTTCAAGACGTTCACCAATGTCAGCAAATAAAGCAGTATGTTCACCCACTACATCACCTGCCCTAACGGTCGCAAAGCCGATTGTATTGTGGTCACGTGGCGGCTCTTTACCTTCCCGTCCGTACACCGCACAGGTTTTGAGATCGCGTCCCAGTTCGTCGGCAATCGCTTCGCCAATGGCCATAGCGGTTCCTGACGGCGAGTCCTGCTTGAAACGGTGGTGGGCTTCAATAATTTCAATATCGGCGCTGCTACCTAGCGCTCTGGCCGCTTGTTTTACCAGCGATAACATTAAGTTAACGCCAACACTGTAGTTTGCAGCAAATACCACAGGAATAGACTTCGCAGCATCTGCCAGGCTGGTTAACTGTGCGTCAGACAGCCCCGTCGTACCAATAACAACCGGCTTCTTGTGCTGAACGCACCAGGCCAGATTGCTGTCAAAGGCGGCAGGCAGGGTAAAGTCAATCATCACATCCACGTCATCAGGGTTGAGACCGGATACACCTTCGCAAGCTGTATTCAGTTTGCCGATGCCGGCCAGTTCACCCACATCCATACCTACCCATGGGGAGTCGTCCCGCACACTGGCAACCGACAAACTGGCTTGTTCGTGCTCGTTCAATGCTTCAATGAGCACGCGCCCCATTCTGCCATTTGCGCCAAAAAGACCTACTTTCATGAAAAACCTTACTTAACATTTAAAAACACCACTTATACCAACATTGTATCGTCATGCTGCTATTTAGTGGGTGTTGTTGTATTTGCGCAAATTGTGCCCGAAGCTGACCCAGATGAAAACCGCGAATCCATGCTCTTCAATATAAAAAAGTACTGTGATAGATCAAAATTTGCGGTAGTCGGCGTTGCCTGACAGCGTCAACTCGTGCAAGCTTTTGTTTTTATTCATCCTGTTTTGGAGTGGTACGTATGGAAAAACGCCTTATCTGGGATATCCCCACCCGTCTTTTCCACTGGCTATTGGTAGCCTGTATTCTGGCCCAGTATCTGACAGCCGAAGTTTTTGACGCCATCGATTGGCATTTTAAGATTGGTTATTTCACCCTGGGGCTGATTTTATTCAGGTTGTGTTGGGGTTTTGTAGGCACAACTTACGCGAAATTCAGTCAGTTCCTTACCGGGCCCGGTAAAGTGGTCGCCTATGCCAAAACCCTGACTAATAAACATTCTGAAGAACATGCGGGACACAACCCGCTTGGCGGCTGGATGGTCATAGCGCTGTTACTGTTAGTAGCAGCCCAGGGCATCAGTGGTTTGTTCATTGGCGATGATATTTTCAGCAACGGTCCCTACTACGACGCGGTATCCGACGCGACACGTGATGTTATGAACGCCATTCACCACACTGCTTTTAACGTGTTATTGGCTGCCATTGTGTTACATGTGGGCGCGGTGGTGTTTTATGCCAGATACAAAAAGCAGCTCCTTGTGCCAGCCATGCTGCACGGAAAGAAAACGACTAAGGCGCAGGGTATCAGTTCATCCCGCTTACTGGTTGCCGCCATCCTTGCGTTGATTGTCATTGCAGCCATGTACGTGTTTATTGAAAGGCTGCCGCCAGAACCGGTTGTCGAAGAGTTTTTCTACTAGCTGTATTCAGTACAATACGAAGGGGCATCTGGCCCCTTTTTGTTGTGGAGCACACCACACTTTGTGAAAATCTAAATATAGCGACGTCGTTCTGCAGCTAACCCCAGCGCAAAAAACGCTACAACAAATGCCAGCCCGCGGTATTCATACGCAATGTAGTTAAACAGATGATGCAAAAAAGGCGCGCCGTAGACAGTCAATGCGCCGTAGCCAAAAGCGCACAGCACAACGAATAGGGCGCACCGAATCACAAAGTGATATGGCGAAAGGGTGCGTTTGATGTGTTTATTGATGATATCGCCATACACTACCAGTAACGTCGCTAACAGCATCAGGCTCATTTCGTCGAAATACTCTGCCAGAATATGGCTTATGTGGATGGTATACGCAGACAACTTAACAACTCCAACCCCAGAAAAGTACGCGTATTCTGAAAGGCAAGCTAACAACTGTCAAAACAAAAAAGGCCGGCATAAACCGGCCAATGCAGAGAACGCACTCTGTCGGATGTTGAAACGGTTAGTCTGACGCCACCAGCCCTTGCGCTTTCATGATAGATTCGATTTCCGGCACGCTTGCCGGATCATCAATGGTTGATGGCACCGCGACTTCCTGATTCGCCGCAATCTGGCGAAGTAATTTACGCAGGATCTTACCTGACCGGGTTTTCGGTAAGCGCGGCACCACAACAGCCCGTTTAAAACAGGCAATAGGTCCAATTTCTTTTCTTACCATGGCTACCAGCTCTTTTTGCAGATCATCCGGGTCGATATCGTAACCGTCTTTCAGTAACACCAAACCCACCGGCTCCTGCCCTTTTAATGCATCGTGTACGCCAATAACACTGCATTCCGCCACGGCATCGTGGGCGGCGAGGATTTCTTCCATCTCACCGGTAGACAGTCGGTGGCCAGCCACATTTATTACGTCATCGGTACGCCCCATAATGAACACATAACCGTCATCATCTTTGTAGCCGCCATCGCCTGAGCAGTAATAACCTGGGAAATCACTCAGATAACCCGACTTAAAGCGCTCGAGGTCGCCCCAAATCGTCGCCAGGCAACTTGGCGGTAACGGCAATTTTATAGCGATTGCACCCTGCTCTCCGGGCGGCAGTTCCTGCCCGCGAGCATCCAGTACCTGCACATTAAATCCAGGTGTTGGCACAGTCGACGACCCCGGCTTGGCCGGCTTAGGCTCTACGCCCATCAGATTGGCACATATTGCCCACCCGGTCTCGGTTTGCCACCAGTGATCCACAACAGGCTTACCTGTTTTATCAACGGTCCATAAGTAAGTAGGAGGATCCAATCGCTCTCCTGCCATGAAAATCGTGTCGAGTGACGAGATATCATACTTTGCCAACTCGCTGGCAGTCGGGTCTTCTTTGCGGATAGCTCTGAATGCGGTGGGAGCGGCAAACAGAGCTTTAATTTTATACTCGTCTACCATTCGCCAGAACGCACCCGCGTCCGGTGTTCGCACGGGCTTGCCCTCATAAACCACCGTGGTACAACCGTGTAATAAAGGGCCGTAAACAATGTAGGAGTGACCCACAACCCAACCCACATCAGATGCGGCCCAGAACACGTCGCCTGGCTGCATATTATAAACAGCCGTCATGGAATATTTCAGCGCAACAGCATGCCCGCCATTTTCTCGAACCACGCCCTTAGGCTTGCCTGTTGTGCCCGATGTATAAAGGATATAAAGCGGGTCGGTGCCTTTTACCGCTACGCATTCTGCGGGAGCGGCACCAGCCACGGCGGTATACCAGTCAATATCCCGCCCTTCCTGCATAACCGCTTTTGCTTGAGGGCGCTGCAGTACTATACAGGCTTGTGGTTTATACGAAGAAAGTTCAATAGCATTGTCGACAAGTGGCTTGTACTCAATAACTTTAGCGACCTCAATGCCACAGGACGCTGTGACGATCAGTTTGGGCTGTGCATCTTCAATACGCACGGCCAGCTCGTGAGGGGCAAACCCGCCAAATACAACCGAGTGAATTGCGCCTAATCGCGCAATAGCCAGCATTGCAACTACCGCTTCGGTAATCATGGGCATATAAACAACGACTCTGTCACCCTTTTCCACGCCCTGACTTTTCAATACGCCGGCAAAGGCGGCAACCTGGCTTTGCAGTTCGCTATAGGTCACAGTGTTTTTTGTGCCGGTTACTGGCGAATCATAGATAATTGCAGGCTGCTCACCGCGTCCTTGCTCGACATGATAGTCAACAGCCATATAGCAGGTATTCAGTTCACCGTCTTCAAACCAATGATAAATTCCGTCGTTATCCTGACTCAAGATCGTCTTTGGCGAGGTGTACCAGGGTATGGTACGGGCTTGTTCAGCCCAAAATAATTCTGGTTGTTCAATAGAACGCTGGTATTCGGCTTGGTATGACATACGCATGCATTTCCTAATTATTATTTGGCGACCCTGAAACTTGCCTTGAAAGTTTCAACATGACATTACATTAATAGAAAATGGTAAAAATGCGCATACGACCATTGGCTTATATGTCGACAATTTAACGGAAAACGGCTATTTTTCGGTCTGAGCAACCTGCACTTTTTCAGCGGAAAGAACAGCATTAAGCCAGTCCTTTTCAGCTAATGGTTTTGAGAAATAAAAGCCTTGAAAGTAGCTGCAGCCCCGCTGTTTAAGGTAATCACACTGAAATTCGTTCTCGATGCCTTCTGCTACCGTACTTACATTCAGCGCATGTGCTAAGTCGACAATAGAGTCGACAATAGGTACGCGTTCGTCCTGAAAAGTTATTTCGTCGACAAAATAGCGGTCTATCTTTAATTCCGAAATGGGCAGCTCTTTGAGGTAACTCAAACTTGAGTAGCCGGTACCAAAATCATCAATGGAAAACGAAAAACCTTCATGACCTAACGACTCCATGCGCTCCCGAACTAATTCAACACTGCTAATTAACGTGGTTTCAGTGATTTCCAGCATTAGCATATCCGGGTTAACCTGCCATTTGATGACGGTTTCCAGCAACTGTTTGGCAAAATCAGCCCGAACAATATGTCTGCCGCTGATATTGACTGCTATCCGGGTACGAACCCCCTGCTTCTGGCTCGTTTGCAGCAACCGGCATGCCTCTTCAATGACCCAATTTCCAATGTCTATGATGGCATCACTTTCTTCTGCAACCGGAATGAACTCCGCCGGACTGATAAAGCCCAGAGTCGGGTGTTCCCATCGAATCAACGCTTCCGAACTGACAATGTGCTGATTACCGTCATACTGAGGCTGCAACATGAGATAAAATTCCCCATCATCAAGCGCGCGCGCAAAAGAATGCGAAATTTCCTGATACCGCGCATAGTCGTTAAAAGCGGCCTTATCCAGCGCAAGCATGCCGCCAGGCCCCTGTTTTTTAGCTCGTTTCTTACCAAAGGTCAGTACACCGTTAATCTTTTCATATGACGCTTTTCTGGCGTCCAGACGACAAGATGCAATAGCGGCTGTTACGTTATGGACTAGTTTTGAAATAGTAAGTGGCGCTGATATTTGTTTGTGGCACTCCCATTCCAGGCTATCGAGTATCATGCTTGACTGCTTGGCGTTATTATCGATAGGCGTGGTAGATAAAATAAGAAAATTATCACCGATCCCTCGGTATAGCATGAGTCCATCGGGCAACAGCTTTTTCAACCGCTGACCAACAATCCGCAATATGGCATCGCCCACATGCTTACCAAACGATAAGTTGTATTGTGCGAAGTTATCCATATCAATCAAACAGCAATAGATGTCTAAGGACCGGTATTGTGACGCCGTTTGGTCCAGTACCCGTTCGAGATCTTTTTCAAACGACCGCATATTAGGCAGCAATGTCAGTGAGTCAAAGTAAGCCGTTTGATAGATATCCTGAATGGCTTTTTTCCGCTCGGTAATGTCTTTGACGATGCCGACAAACTGACGTTGTCCGTCCTGAATCACCTCAGAAATAGACAGTTCGATAGGAAATTCCTTGCCACTCTTGTGTTTACCTATCACTTCCCGCCCAACGCCGATAATTTTCGCTTTGCCTGTTTCCACGTAGTGGCGGATATAGTCGGAATGGAACTGGCTGTATGACTGTGGCATCAGCATTTTCACATCCTGCCCAATCACCTCCTCAGGCAAATAACCAAAGACGGTATACAGCGATTTGTTGGCAGTGATGACCGTGCCTGATACATCGATAGTCACCACTGCATCATTGAGGTTATCCAGAATAGCCGCCAGGTACGCCGTGTAGTTGTGTTCCGTTTCCAACAGACGATAGGCGTCGGTTATGTCTTCCAGCGCACCGTAAATATGGGTCACACGCCCGCCTCTGTAGCGCGCTTTGCCGGTGGCCTTGACGCGAATAACTTGTCCGTCAATACGATTTAAGAACCCTTCGTGACAGTAGGCTTTGCCCTCTTTAATGACGCGATTAAACGCATCTTCAATTGCGACTCTGGAATCGGCTGGGAATGACGCCAAGGCCGATTCCATAGTAACAGGCGAACCAACCGGCATACCGTAAAGGGCGTACATTTCATCGGTCCAGACGACCTTGCCTGACCTGAGTTCAACCTCCCATCCGCCCGTTCTAGATATCGATCCTATCTCGTTTAACAAGTCTAATTTGCGATGCAATGTGGTATTGGTTTGCAGCACCGGGCAGCTAGATTGCAACTGCTGAATCAGGGCAAAGGATAATCGCCCTGCAGCCAGACTCAGTGCCGCCTCAACGAGGCCGGCATCATGCAAATGACGATGCACAAACACAATGACACATCCCACACATTCCCCATCAGCGTCACTAAGCTGGTGCGCCAACAGAGCATACTTTTTTTCATAATCCGTACCATCGATATGCAAAACGGGTACGTCCAGAAAATCACTCTGGGGGGGCGCTCTGCGCACGACCTGAAGATCGATGGATTGAGTGGCTGTTGCCTGATGTTCTTCAAGACAATATACGCCGTGCAGAGGAGTAAAATCATCCGCAATAGAAATAACTGCCGCACCCGCGCCTCGGGACAGGGAGACCAATTGTTCAGTTATGTCCCTGAGATCGACGCCGGGAAGCGACTCAAGCGCATTTTGAGATTTCTCTTCCTGAATATCCGACACCATGTGCTCATCTGAAAAAGTTGATAAACATCAGTATCACCGGTTTACCGGTGTTTTATCCTTGCTGTGGGCTGCTGGTTACCGCTCAAATAAGCATAGGTAAGAATCAGAGAAGTTACCAATATTGCGCCGAATGATAGGAAAAATGTGGCTTAATGATGTAAACATCTCGATAAAGAGAATAACGATGAAACGTAGGACAAGCGCGGGGCTAATGGGAATATCAAACTTGCCGGCTGGTGGGTATCAGTTAATTATTGTGCCTGTGTTAGGGACTGCTGGCCTTTGCTGTATGTTTTTGCAGCGAGTTGTGCGTCATTTAGGCAAGGCAGAGTCCAAGTAGTGTAGTTGCTCTACATAAGTGGGCGATAACGCAGCATAAATGACGCACACTGGCCGGTCACCGGACGCTGCCCTTCGGGTTCGTCATAGAAACGTTTTACTCTTTGTCACAGGCCTTTGACGTAGAATGACTATGCCTGTAGGCCTGTTTCGCGATTAAAACGCTTCTATATAGAACAAAAATGATACAGTTAAGGTCAAC
>MDTG01207165.1_pt1 | contig 40536 bp, 29 predicted proteins | sample 811421 | NCBI WGS metagenome assembly MDTG01 (sample SAMN05326645, study PRJNA326480) | marine metagenome | isolation source: seawater | place: Pacific Ocean: South East | collected 2011 | reverse complement strand
CTCGCCGACGGTGGAGACCGTCCGGCTCTCGGGATTCCTCAGCCCGACCGAATCCACCACCTTCTTGAACGCCTCGCGGTCCTCGGCCCGGCGGATCACCTCGCGGTCGGCGCCGATCATCTCGACCCCATGCCGCTGGAGGATCCCGCGGTCCCACAACTCGCATGCGCAGTTCAGTCCCGTCTGGCCGCCGAGCGTCGGAAGGATCGCGTCGATCGGGGTGCCGAGTTCCGCCTCCCGCTCGATCACGCGGCTGACCGCATCCGGCGTGATCGGTTCGATGTAGGTCCGGTCGCTGAACGCCGGGTCCGTCATGATCGTCGCGGGATTCGAATTCACCAGGACGATCCGGTACCCCTCCTCCCGGAGCGCCTTGCAGGCCTGGGTGCCCGAGTAGTCGAACTCGCAGCCCTGGCCGATGACGATCGGGCCCGAGCCGAGAAGGAGGATCGTGGAGATGTCGTCTCGCTTTGGCATGGGGGGCACGCGTCTCCCGCGGTTCGCGTCGAACACCGGACCCGCCGTCCGGAGCCGTCTCGACCGGCTTCGTGATCCACCCGCCCGGGTCCGCTCCGGACCCGATCCGCGCAAATCTCCGAAAGCATACCTCGGCGGGTCCGATTCGAGAACCGGAACGAACGGTCATCCACCGATCCCCTTGACGTGGGCCGATCGCGGGAGGAGGCTTGGCGCGTGAGCGACCCGATCCTCGCCATTTCGATCGTCGCGGGCATCGGTGCCTGGTTCGTCCTCTGGATGTGGCTGATGCCCGCCCTCGTCGCCCGGATCCGCTCGATGCTCGATGCCCGGATCGGCGACGGCCCGCTGGTCGGCGCGATCGATCTCGCCTCGTGCTGCTACTGCCGGTGGGTCCACCGGGTCCGCTTCGAGGGCTTCGACCGGCTTCCCGACACGTTTCGCCACGGCGGGCGGGGTGGCGGGATCGTGGTCGCCAACCACACCGCGGGCATGGATCCCATGCTGGTCCAGACCGGCATCCGGAGGCTGATCCGCTGGATGATGTGGGCGGACATGATGGCCCCGGCCCTCGATTTCGCCTGGAAGGCCGGGCAGGTGCTCCCCGTCCGACACGGGCACGAGGACTCCACCACGCTCCGACAGGCGGTGCGACACGTCAAGGAGGGCGGGATCATCGGTCTCTTCCCCGAGGGCGCGATCGTCCGCCCGCCGGGGGAGCTTCGTCCGTTTCAACCGGGAATCGGTCTGCTGGCACGGCTGACCCGGGCGCCCGTCCTGGTCCTCTGGATCCACGACACCCCCTACGCCGAGACCGCGTGGGGTTCGCTCGCTCGAACCAGTCGAGCCGTGGTCGAATTCGTGGACGTGATCGATCTCTCCGCCGAAAAGGATCCGGCCGTCGCCACCGCCCGCCTGCGTGACGCCATCGCCGCCCGGAGCGGCTGGCCTCTCAACGAGGATTCGATGCTCGATCCACCGACCCCGTCCGGGGAACCGGCCCGCTGATCGACGTCGGGGGCCTGCTACAGTCCGACCATGATCTCCAGCCTCCATGGCGAACTTCGCGAGGTGAACGAGCAGACCGCGACGATCCAGGTCGGCCCGATCGCCTACGACGTGATGATCCCCGCCGGCGACGTGGGCCGGCTCCGGCTCGGGATCGGCGATCCGGTGGACCTGACCGTGCTCCACTACCTCGAGAGCCAGTCCAACGGCGCGGTCTTCCGACCCCGCCTCATCGGCTTCGCGAACGAGACCGAGCGATCGTTCTTCGAACTCTTCACCTCGGTCAAGGGCATCGGCTACCGCAAGGCCCTCCGCGCCCTCGCGATGCCGATGTCCACGGTCGCGCGGGCCATCGCCGAGCGTGACGCCGACACCCTTCGCGCCCTGCCCGAGATCGGCAAGCGGACCGCCGAGACCATCGTCCTCGACCTCGCGGAACGCGTGGGGGACGACTTCGCGGGCCTCTGCGGCGGCGACGGCGCGGACGCGGAGATCGAGGGTGCCGCGGTCCCCGACGGCGCCCGGGACGCGATCACCGTGCTGGTCCAGCTCGGCGAGGCGCGGACCATCGCGGTCGAACTCGTCGATCGCGTGCGCCGCGCCGACCCCGCCATCGCCGACGCGGATGCGATCGTCGCCGCCGCCCTGCGGTTGAAGGACACCGTCAACTGAAGTCGGGGCCCGGTCCCGACCCGATCCGAATCCACCAGTCCTCGAATCGAATCGAAGCATGCGACACGCGATGATCATGGCCGGAGGCGCCGGCACCCGACTCTGGCCGGTCAGCCGGACCGACCGCCCCAAGCAACTCGTCCCGCTGATCGGCGGCCGAAGCCTGCTGGAGGTCGCGAGCGATCGCCTCGACGGCGTCGTGGAGACCGATCGCCGCTGGATCTGCACCGGCGAGCGATTCCGGGAGCAGGTCCGTGCGACGATCCCGGGGATCGACGACGACCGGATCCTCGGCGAACCCTGCGGCCGGGACACGCTGAACGCCGTCGGTCTCACCGCGGCGGTGATCGCTCGCGAGGATCCCGACGCGATCTTCGCGGTGCTCACCGCCGACCACGTGATCGAGCCGCAGCAGACCTTCGCCGAACGACTCGATGCGGGCTTCGAACTGGTGGAGGCGGACCCGAATCGATTCGTGACGTTCTCCATCCGGCCGACGCGGCCGGCGATCGAATACGGATACGTCGAGCGGGGCGCGGAGATCGCGAACGCCCCCGGCTGCTTCGAGGCGGTCCGGTTCGTCGAGAAACCGGACCGTGAGACCGCGGAGGCGTATCTCGAGACCGGTCGCTTCGCCTGGAACAGCGGCATGTTCGTCTTCCACGCCCGCACCGTGCTCGATGCGGTCGCACGCTTCGAACCGGCCACCCGGGCGGGACTCGATCGAATCGCGGAGCACTGGGGCGACGATCAACGCGACGCGACCCTCGCCGCGATCTATCCGGAACTCAGGAAGGTCAGCGTCGACTACGGACTGATGGAGCCCGCCGGCGGCGACCCGTCGATCTCGATCTGCACCGTTCCCATGGACGTGTCGTGGATCGACGTGGGAAGCTGGCCCAGCCTGGGCGAGACCATGGCACCGGACGATGCCGGAAACCGCGTCGCGACCCCGACCAACCATGTCGACATCGACTCCAGGGACCTGCTGGTCCTCAGCGAAGACCCCGATCACCTGATCTGCACCATCGGCTGCGAGGGCCTGGTCGTGGTCCACACCGAGAAGGCGACGCTGGTGTGCCGGGCCGAGGATGCGCAGAAGGTCAAGGAGATGGCCGGGCTGGTCGGGAAGGACCTTCGCTGAAGCCATGCGGATCCTCGCCGTCGATCTCGGAGACGTTCGCACCGGCCTCGCCGCGGGCGAGGATCTCACCGGGACGGTCCAGCCGCTCGAGGTGATCGTCGAGCGCGATCCGGAAAGACGGTTCGAGAGAATCGTCGCGGCGGCGGAGGCGTTCGGTCCGGATCTGCTCCTGATCGGGCTTCCGATCAACATGGACGACACCGAGGGACCGCGGGCCGCGGCCGCCCGGGCCTTCGGGGCGCGGGTCGCGGAACGCACCGGTCTCCGGGTCGAGTACCACGACGAGCGACTGTCGAGCTTCGAGGCGGACGAGGCCCTGAAGGGATCGGGCCTCACCCACAAGGGGAAGAAGCGGATCCAGGACGCGATCGCCGCCGCGAACATCCTCGAGGACTGGATGCGACGCTGATCCTCCTCATCCGCCGCAGGCGGCCCGATCCACGTACCAGACCAGTTCACCCCGACGCGGGCGGATCCCCTTGCAGGGAAGCGTCTCGAAACCCTCGTTGCCGCGCGAGATGCGGGCGATCATCTCGGCCTTGTTCGCACCGAGCACGTAGAACGCGATCGATCGCGCGTCGTTCAGCAACGGATAGGTCATCGTCACCCGCGGCGGCGGCACCACGCTCGGGGCGTCGTTGTCCACGACCCAGCGATCCTCCACCAGCAGCGCCGGACTGTGCGGGAACAGGCTCGCGGTATGACCGTCCGGACCCATCCCCAGAAGCACGAAGTCCAGTCGCCCCCGCTCCCGTTCGTCGTTCCCGCCACCGAACATCAGGCACTCCCGAAGCTCCGACTCGTAGCGATCGGCGGCGTCCTCCACGTCGACCGGCATCGGATGGACGTTGGAGGCGGGCAGGTCGCAGTGCTCGACGATCAGTTCCCGGATGTGCTTGAAGTTGCTGGCGTCGCTGTCGAAGGGCGCCCGTCGCTCGTCGACGATCCAGAGGTGCGTCTTGCTCCAGGGCATCTCGCGAAAGAGCGGATCGATCATCAGCCGGCGATAGAGCGGCATCGGCGTCCCGCCGCCCGAGAGGGCGAGGTGGAAGATCCCCCGGTCGCGCACCGCATCCTTCGCGAACGCGAGCAGGTCGCGGCCCAGTCGTTCCTGCGCGTCCTCCTCGTCGGCGGCGACGTTGACGCCACCCGGCAGGGATGGAACCTCGAAGCCGTCATCCTCGATCTCGTAGGTGTCGCTCATGGTCTCCTCGATTCGATCGGATCCGTGTCGATGGCCCGCTCGCGCCGGCGTCATCCTCCGCCCGGGTCGTCCTCGCGCCAGCGGCGGCCCTTGCGGGCGAGCAGGTCCCGGGCGGCGGCGGGCCCCCAGGATCCCGGAGCATAGTTGTCCCGGATGTCCCGCCTCGCCTCGTCGCTCGAGGCGTCGAGGAAGGGCATCATCGCGTCCCAGGCGCTCTCCACCTCGGTCCGGCTCTTGAACAGCGTCTGGTCGCCCCGCATCGCGTCGATCATGAGCGGGCCGTAGGCCTCGAGGACCGGCGCATCGAAGGTCGCGCCGACGTCGGCCATCATCTCCAGCGGATCGATCCTGATGCCCAGCCCGGGACGCTTGGTCTCGAAGCGAAGGCTGAGACGCTCGGTCGGCGCGACGGTGAACACCAGTCGGTCGGGGACCAGCCGATCCCCCTCGACGAACTCGGGGAGCTTGCGGAAGAGATTCGCCGCCGGAGGCTTGAACTGCACGACCACCTCGGTTCGCTTCTCGGCCATCCGCTTCCCGCTGCGGAGATAGAACGGCGTGCCCGCCCATCGCCAGTTCTGGAACCGGAGTTCGACCGCCGCGAAGGTCTCGGTGGTGCTGCCCGGCGCGACCCCGTCGCTCGCGGCGAAGCCGGGATCGCCCGCGCCGTCCGCCGCGTACTGCCCGAGTGCGCAGTGGTCGGCGACCTCGTCGGGCGACGTGGGGACCAGCGCATCGATGATCTTCACCTTCTCGCTCCGGATGTGCTCCGGGGTGTAGTCGGTCGGCGGCTCCATCGCGACGAACGCGAGCAGCTGGAAGAGATGCGACTGGATCATGTCGCGGATCGCACCGGTCTGGTCGTAGAACGCCGTGCGCTGTCCGACGCCCACGGTCTCGGCGGCGGTGATCTGGACGTGGTCGATGTACTGCTGGTTCCAGACCGGCTCCCAGAGGATGTTGGCGAAGCGGAACACCAGCAGGCTCTGCACGATCTCCTTGGCGAGATAGTGGTCGATCCGGTAGATCGACTCCTCCTCGAACGCGCGGCCGAGCGTCCGGTTCAGGCTCTTGGCCGAGGTGTCGTCGTGCCCGAACGGCTTTTCGATGATGATCCGCTGCCAGTTGGCGGCGTCGGGATCGAGGCTGCACCAGCGCTTGCCTTCGACCACCAGGCCGGCTTCGTCGATCCGCTCCACGATCGGCTCGTAGAGCGAGCTCGCGACGCTCAGGAAGAAGAGCACGTTGCCGCCGTTGCCCGCCGCCGCGTCGAGCTCCGACATCCGCCGACCGACCGAGGCCATCCCCTCCGAGGTCGTCGCGTCCGCCGGCAGGTAGTGGATCCGGGCGGCCAGATCGCGCCAGGCCCCCGCGTCGAAGTCTGGATCGTGCTTGCGCACCCACGGTTCCAGCTCCTCCCGCCATGCCTCGTCCGTCTTCGATCGCCGCGCCACGCCGAGAATCCGGGTCCGTTCGGGCAGCATGCCCATCCGCGTCATCTCGTACATCGCGGGGATCAGCTTGCGAGCCGCGAGATCCCCGGATGCACCGAAGATGACGAGGGTGCAGGGATCGACGGCATGATTCGAGGCGTTGACGTCGGGCATGGGCTGGACCTCGAGACCGGAGGTGGAGAGGGGGAGGAGGCTTGAGTCGCGGAATCAGTCCCCCGCAGGGGAATCGATGTCTTCGAGCAGGCGCGCGAGCGCGACGCCCGGATCGGGCTCGCGCATGAGATGCTCGCCCACCAGGGCGATGTTGATGCCGTGCGCCCGGAGACGTCGCAGATCATCACCGTTCCGGATCCCGGATTCGCTCACCAGCACGCGGGGATCCTCCACGAGGTCGAGCACCCGGAAGGTGTGCGCGAGATCCGTGGTCATGGTCGACAGATCGCGATTGTTGACCCCGAGCAGCGAGTAGCCGGAATGCGGGAAGCCGACGTGATTGAGCACGCGGTAGAGGTTGTCGATGGAGTGCACCTCGACGAGCGAGGTCATCCCCAGCTCCGTCGCGAGGATCTGGTAGTCGATGATCTGCCCCTCGCTCAGAACCTCCGCGATGAGCAGGATCGCGTCCGCGCCCGCGGCCCTCGATTCCCACACCTGGTACTCGTCGACGATGAAGTCCTTTCGCAGGACCGGCAGCGGGACCCGGTCCTTGATCCGAAGGACGTACCCGAGGTCGCCCCCGAAGTAGTGCGCATCGGTGAGGCAGGAGATCGCGGCCGCGCCGCCCGAGTGGTAGCGTGAGGCGATGTCCGCCGGATCGAAATCCTCGCGAATCACGCCCGCCGAAGGACTCTGTCGCTTGACCTCGGCGATCACCCGGAAGTTCCGGGGGGGCCGATCCGCGACCACCGCCCGGAAGAAGTTCCTCGGCCGACCGACCGCCGCGATCCGATCCCGGATGGCTTCGATCGGCGTCAGCGACCGGGCCTTCTCGACCTCGATCCGCTTCCGAGCCACGATTTCTTCGAGCACGCTGTCCATCGGAGAATCGTCGACCCGCGAGTCCGTGAGCGGCCGCGGCGTCCGTCACCGCATCCCGGTGGCGATGCTCGCGGTGGCGAGCCTGACCGTCCCCGGTTCGGCGGACATCCTACTCGCAGCGTCCCCCGGGACGTCGCCCGGGATCGATTCGCCGGAACGGTTCGCCGGCGCGGAGTGGCTGTCCCTGATCTCCCTGGTCCTCGCGCCGGTCTCGATCGCCCTGCTCCTCGGGTGGCGACGACGGTGGCGGCGGGAAGGCGGCCTGATCCGCGGCACGCCGTGGCGGCTTCCCGCCGGGCCCAGCCTGCTGTTCTTCGCGATCGGCGTGATCGGAGGCGGCATCGCGGTGGGACTCGTCCCGGCCGCCTGGCTCGCGGCGGACGCGTCGCCGCTGCGGGAAATCGCGATCGCGGGCTGGGTCGCGACCATCGGCAGCCTCCTCCTCTGCACGCCGGCGATCCCGATCTGGCGAAGAACGCCGGAACAGTCGGACGCCACGCCGCCGCTCGGGATCGGACGAGCGATCCGCTTCGGCGCGCTCGGACTGCTGGTCGCCCTGCCGCTCATCGAGGTCGGCGCGATCGCCGGCCAGTACCTGCAGCAGCTGTTCTCCGAGACGACGCCTGAACTCGTGGCCCACGAGATCCTCGACGCGCTGGTCCGCGAGGACCGTGACGCCTGGTGGTGGCTGATCGCCGCCAATGCCGTCGTCGGCGCCCCGGTGATCGAGGAACTCCTCTACCGCGGCTTCCTCCAGCAGGGCTTCCGGATGGTGGGAACCGGCACGAAGGCGGCCGTCTTCCTGACCAGCGCGATCTTCGCCCTGATGCACTATCCCATCCTCCCGGAGGAGAGCGTCGTCTCGGCGATGACGGCGTTGTTCCTGCTCTCGATCGCGCTGGGTGCGATCCGGGAGCGGACGGGGCGGATCGTCCCCTGCATGATCGCCCACGGCATGTTCAACGCGTTCAATCTCGGACTGGCCGTCGCCTTCGCGTGACCGTCGCGTCCGAGGTCGGTCGCGCGCCCCCCTATACTCCGGTCTCCATGAGCGAAGCCCCCCCGACCGATCGTGCCCGGATCCTCACCGGCGACACCCCCACCGGCAAACTCCACCTCGGCCACTGGGTGGGCTCGGTGAAGCGGCGGGTCGAGCTGCAGCGCACCCACGACTGCTTCTTCATCCTCGCGAACATCCACGCGTTCACGACCCGTGCGGACCAGCCGGACGCGATCCGGGAGGACACCCTGGAGATCGTCCGCGACCTGCTGGCGATGGGAATCGATCCCGAAGGCGCCTCGATCTTCCTCCAGAGCGAGGTCCCCGCGATCGCGGAACTGACCTTCCTCTTCGCGATGCTCCTCCCCTACAACCGGGTGATGCGCAATCCGACCCTGAAGGACGAGATCAAGGTCAAGAACCTCGGCGAGACCTACAGCTTCGGGTTCCCGCTCTACGCGGTCGGCCAGACCGCGGACATCCTCGCCTTCCGCCCGGTCGGCGTGCCGGTCGGAGAGGACCAGGTCGCCCACCTCGAACTCACCCGCGAGGTCGCCCGCCGCTTCAACCAGATGTACTGCGGCGTGCACGACAAGGCGGAGGACGACGAGCACGTCGCGGAGGGTGGCGTCTTCCCGATCCCCCGGGCGGACGTCGGAAAGGTGGGCCGGCTCGTCGGGATCGACGGCGAGAACAAGATGAGCAAGTCGCTCAACAACGCGGTCTACATCTCCGACACCGCCAAGCAGGTCCAGAAGAAGATCAACAAGATCTTCACCGGCCGCCAGAGCCCCACCGATCCCGGCGATCCGGACAACGTCCTGATGCAGTACTGCGAGATCTTCATTCCCGACGCGGAACGCGTCGCCGAGCTCAAGGACCTCTACGCACGCGGCGCCGACATCGGCGACGGCCACATCAAGCAGGAGCTCGGGGCCGCGATCAACGAACTGCTCGAACCGATGCGGGAACGCCGCGCGAAGTACGAGGGTGACGACGCCTACGTGATCGACGTCCTCGAGTCGGGCACGGCCCGCGCAAACGCCCTCACCGAGCAGACGCTCGCGATGGCCAAGGAGGCGGCGGGACTCGGGTTCTTCCCCCGTTCGCTGGAACTGCGTTGAGCAGGACCTTCCGCGTCCTGGCCGCGTCCGTCGCCACCCTGATGCTGCTCCCCTGCCTCGGATTCGGTCTCTTCGGGCTCGCGGCCTCCCAGGAGCCGGGCGTCGGGATCGGCGCGACGATCGTCTACATCGTCCTCGACATCCTCCTGCTCGGGGTGTTCGTGGTGATCTGGCGGTCCGCCCTTCGGGCCGACCGGAATCTGCCCTGGGAGTGCCCGGCGTGCGGGTACGACCGACGCGAATCGACCGGCGGCCCGTGCGCCGAGTGCGGGCACGTCGCGGCCTGAGACCCGTCGGGACGAAGCACGCGATTCAGAACGCGAAGAGGAAGTCGAGCGCCTCGGCGATGAAGCCCCGCTGGGTGGAACGCTCGACCGCGCCGGTGTGGACCTTGTCGACCGCGAGGTCGTAGAGCTGGTTCGAGGTCACGGTCCCGTCGGGGGTGATCCAGTCCGACCGGGTGCTCCCGGTCAGGCGGATCTCGGTGCGATCGCCGCTCCAGTTCCGCACCACCCTCGCCTCGAGGACGAGGTTTCCGTTGGGCTTCACCTCGACGATCCGGGCGGTGATCCGATCGGTCATCTCGTCCTGTCGCTGGTATCGACCCTCGCCCTCGAACTCCTTCTCCGCCCCGATCTCGACCCCGGGCAGCGAATCGCCGGTGGTCGGACTGAAGGTGAACGCACCGAGACTGAAGTTGGAGAACTCCCCGACCTCGGCCTTGGCCACGCCTTCGGTCTCGAGCTCCCGCTTCTGGTCGATCTTGGATCGACTCTTCTCGATCACCACGATCTGGATCAGGTCCTCCTCGCGCCACTCGCGGGCCGCGGGCATCAGCGAGACGGTTCCGAACCGCGTGTCACCGGCGCGGATCGTTCCGTACATGTGGAATCGAGCCGGCACGGGACGCACCGACTCGTTCGCCCGACCGGGCAGGATGACCGGGGACGCGTCCCGCGCATCGGCGGGCGCAGGGCTCGCGAGTCCGGCGGTGATGACCAGCGCGATGCCGAGGAGTCCTCGTCGAACGATTCGGTGTCGGTGATTCATGAAGGGCCTTTCAGGGAACGGCGATCGGCGTGTCGCGATCGCGGGGATGATTCAGTCGCGGGGGAGTCGGACGCGTCCGGGGCCGACCACTTCGACGGCGAACCAGGTGGTGCGGTCCCGCGGATCGCTGGTCCGGAGCCGGCAGTGGATCCTGTCGCCGACGCGTCCCTTCTCGATCGCGATGCCGCGGACGTGGATGCTGACGTGGCCGTCGTCGGCCATCACGAGGACGTCGTCCTTCCGCTCGATCACGATCTCGGGCCGGAGATGCGTGGCCGAGAGCGACCGCCCCGCGGGAAGATCGGACTGCAGGTGCCGATCCTCGAGCGACTCCAGGTCGAGCGCCACCACCGAGGGCGGGATCGGACGCGGTTCGAGCGTGAAGTCCGATGCGTCGAGACGCCGACCCGATCGAAGGGGGCGACGGGCGACCGGAACCATCTCGATCACGCGGACGTCGACCGGGATCAACCTGGCCCGCGGAGCTCGCCCGTCCGAACGACGACCGCCGACGCGAAGCTGGAACCGATCCCCTCGGAGATTGCCCTGCACCGCGACTTCCGCGGTCTCGAGGCCCTCGACGGCCTTCGCGAGCCGACTCCGGTCGACTCCCAGTCGCACCGAATCGCTCTGCTGGCCCCAGGCCTCGATGACCTCCGCCGCCATGACCGCGATCACGCCGCCCCGGTCCAGCAGCTCGAAGGGGGACCGAAGTCCCGCCGCGTTGGATTCCGCCTCCGCGACGCCGGAGGTCGGACGACCAGCGGCCTCGACCGGCCCGATCGGGGCGGCGGCGCCTCGAGCGGGCGGGCGGACGCGGGTGATGCCGCCTTCGAGCGAGAGCTCCCCCCAGTACGCACCGGCCTCGTCGAGCAGTTCGCGCACCTCGTCGACGCGGATCCGCATCACGTCGCCGACGACCGCGGATCGGATCTCGAGATCGCCGAACCGATCCGCCGCGGGGCCTTCGAGGATCGCGATGTCGCGAAGCAGGACCGGCCGCTCGGTGGTCGTCCGACGGACGGAGTCGCGGAGCCGGATCACGTCCGCCTCGGCGGAGGCGAGGAGGAGCATGCAGGTCGCGATGGCGGTGATGAGGCGTTTCATGAAGACGTCTCCGACGTGGTGGAGGGCACGGGCGATGCCGGATCAGTTGGCGATGTTCACGACGGTTCGCAGGGTCTCGTCCGCGGCCTGCAGCGCCTGACTGTTCATCTCGAACGTGCGCTGGGTCCGGATCAGGTCGACCAGCTCGGTCACCGGATCGACGTTCGAACCCTCGAGGTAGCCGGACTTGATGCCGCCGAGACCGTCGGTGGAGGGATCCCCGGTCTGCACCGCGCCGGAGGCGTAGGTCTCGAGGAAGAGGTTCTGCCCGATCGCCTGGAGTCCGGCGTCGTTCTGGAAGTACGCGAGTTCGATCTGCCCCGCGAGCACCGGATCGACCTGGTTCGGGTCCTGGTAGTAGACGCTGCCGTCGGTGCCGATCGTGACGGCGCCGGCTTCGGGGGGGATCACGATCCCGCCTTCGACCCGGTAGCCGGTGTTGTTGGCGAGGACCAGGCTGCCCTCCTCGTCGACCAGCAGCGCTCCGTCGCGGGTGTAGGCGAGCCCCTCGCCGATGTCCCCCACGTCGATCTGCAGGAAGCCCTTGCCCTCGATCATGATGTCGAGCGGACGCCCGGTGGCGATCGCGGGACCCTGCTCGAAGTCGAGCTGGGTTCCGGCGACCTCGACGCCGAGTCCGACGAAGAGACCGATGGGACTGGTCGAGTCGGCGACCTGGTTCTCGACGCCGGGCTGCTTCTTCTCGATGTAGTAGAGATCCTGGAAGTTGGCCCGGCTCGACTTGAAGGCCGTGGTGTTGGCGTTCGCGAGATTGTTGGCGGTGATGTCCAGCTGGGTGTTGAGGGCGGACATGCCGCTGGCCGAGGTGTTGAGTGCGAGGCTGCTCATGGTCGTGGTTCCAGAGTGCGTGATCGTTCGGGGTTCGGGATCAGGCGACCGCACCGAGGCGGTTCACGGCGAGTTCCATCATTCGATCGTGGAGGTCGATGAAGCGGGCGGAAGCCTGGACGGCGCGGCTGGACGCCACGAGATCGGTCATGCTGCGAATCGGGTCGACGCCCGAATCCTCGATCCATCCCTGCTTGACGAAGACGTCGGGCCCCGCGTCGGGGACCTTTCCGACGCCGGTGTATCGATAGAGGTTGTCACCGTCCTTGCGAAGACGGTCGGCATCGGGTCCGGCGATCCGGACGCGATCGACCGACTCGCCGTCGACGACGATCGAACCGTCCTCGCCGATCGAGATCTCTCCGGTCTCCGGAAGACGGATCGGGCGGTCTCGGACGGACATCACCGGGCGGCCGTCGCCGTCGACGAGCTCGCCGCGAACGCCCCGGTTGAACGCCCCGTCACGGGTGAAGGCCTCGCCGTCGCCGTCACGGACGACGAAGAACCCCGATCCGCTGATCGCGAGATCGAGATCGCCCCCCGCGGTGAAACCCGCCTGGCCGAAGTTCGTCCAGGTCGGCTCCGCCAGGACGCCGCCGCCGAGTCGCTCCAGCAGCAGCTGGGCGGGGACGTCGGCGCCCAGTTCCTCCCGGGCGACCGGACGCTCCCGGGTGTAGGTGTGGTCCGCCTTGAAACCGGCGGTCTGCGCGTTGGCGAGGTTGTTGGAGATCACGTCCTGCCGATGCATCTCGGTCGAGAGCCCGGCCGCCGACATCCAGAGTCCGTAGTTCATCGAGGCGTCTCCAGGACGTGGCCGCCGATGGTGGCGGTCGCGTCGACTTCGGATGAAGCAACCGTCGCGCCATCGGATCCGGCATTGACGAGACCGCGGTGAACCGCCGCCGCGAGTCCGGCAAGGCGGAGGACCTCCGCCCCCGGCCCGTCGCCGCCCGTTCGCCCATCCGTCGCCCGGCGCAGCATCTGCAGGAGTCGCGCATCGATTGCCGAGTCGGAATGGATTCCGATCGGTGCGGACGAGGCTTCGGATTGTCGCGAGCGGGGCCGGAGATCCTCTCCGGTCGCTCGAGGTCGTTCGATCCGCATGGGGCACTCCTTGCCGAAAGCGGTTGTCCCCAACCCATGCAACCACCGTGCCCGCCCGGGAAACCTCGCTGGAGTGCCCTCAACGGCGATCGGGATCCCTCGCCGGACGCCCTCGCGGCGAATCCTGCGCCGCATCCCGAGCCTGCAGGCCGAAGGTGCCGACCGCCCCGGGCAGGGATCGAACCGAATGGTGGCACGAGACCCGACGCCCCCCCGCGTGGCGGGCGGCTCGTTTTCGATCGCCGGATCACCTCGATCGCCGACGTCGACGCGTCGTTCCCGTCCCCGACGGGGGATGCGGGGCGCTCCGGACTGAATCTGGCCGGAACTCGACGGTTGTTCCGATGACTCGGACGATGGTCGGAAGGACTCGCACGGATCGCGAGCAGCCGCCGAATTCGTCTTTCCGGGTCCGGCACCCCCGGGCCCGCCCCCCGGCGAAGGATCGCCTCGCATGCAATCCTCAATCCGCAGCGACACGCTCCGGTTCGATCCCGAACTGCACCGACCGAGATCCCATCGGTCCGGCCGCGCCTCCGGCGAGGCGACGGACGACGGAACGCTCGTCGCGGAACCGACGCCGGGGCGTTGCTGCCCTTACTTCGAACGCAACGATGAACGATGCCAGTCCCGCTTCTCCATCGCCCGTCTCTCGGAGACCATGGACGTCTGTCTCGGCAACGGCGCGTCCGGATGCCTGATGTACCACCGCCTTCGAACGGAGGAGGAACAGGGCGTCCTGTTCACCCACTCCGCCGATCCAGCTCCAGTGATCCTCACCCATGACGGCGACTCGCTCCGGCTTCGACCGACCGGTTCGTGACTTCCTCACCTACGTCCGGATCGAAGCGGGCCTCGCGCCCGCGACGCTCGAGGCGTACGGCCGGGATCTCGGGGACCTCGTCGGCACCCTTCGATCCAACGGCGTCGAGTCCGTCGACGACGTCGGACCGAACGATCTCGCCGAGCATCTCCGCGGCCTGAGCCGCGACCGCGGATTCGAACCCACCACCATCACCCGGCATCTCGCGACGGCGCGGGTCTTCTTCCGCTGGCTCTGCGCGAACGGGCGGATCCGCAGGGATCCGGCCCGCCTGCTCGAACGACCCACCCGCTGGAAGCGGGTTCCGGGCGTGATCAGTCCGATCCAGATGCGGAAGCTCGTGGAGGCTCCGGCGCCCGAGCACGGGCGACTGTGGGTCCGGGACCGGGCCCTGCTCGAACTCATGTACGCGGCGGGCCTGCGGGCGAGCGAAGTCACGGCGCTCCGCCTCGACGAATTCCACGAGACGCTCGCGAGCCTCACCGTCACCGGCAAGGGCTCGAAGCAGCGGGTCGTGCCGATCGGCGATCCCGCGGTGAAATGGACCTTGAAGTACCTCGCCGAGGTCCGACCCGACCTGCTTCGCTTCGACGACGGCCGGGACCTCGCCCATCTCCTGCTCTCCTTCAGCGGACGACCCCTCGAACGGGTCGCGGTCTGGCAGATCGTCCGGAAGTACGCCGACGTGGCGGGCATGCGGGACGTCCATCCGCACAAGCTGCGACACAGTTTCGCGACCCACCTGCTGATCGGGGGGGCGGATCTCCGCGTGGTGCAGGACCTCCTCGGCCACGCGGACATCGGGACCACCCAGGTCTACACCCACGTCGATCGAACCCAGCTGCGCGAGGTGGTCCGGAGCCACCACCCGCGCAACTGATCGCGTCGTCCGCCGCTACCGGCCCCGTGATTCGATCGCGTCCGCGATCTGCACCGCGTTCAGCGCCGCACCCTTCCGCAGCTGGTCGCCCACCGCGAAGAGCGCCAGCCCGCGACCGTCCGGAACTCCGGGATCCCGTCGGATCCGGCCGACCAGCACGTCGTCCCGACCCGTGGCGTGGATCGGTTCGGGGAAACGGCGGTCCTCGGGGGCGTCCACCAGCTCGAGCCCCGGCGCCTCGGAGAGGATCGTCCTCGCCTCCGTCGGATCGACGGGGCCGTCGAACTCGACGTGGATGGCCTCGCTGTGCGCCCGCATCACCGGAACCCGGACACAGGTCGAGGAGACCCGGAGCTCGGGCTGGGCGAGGATCCGACGGGACTCGATCTCGAGCTTGCGCTCCTCGAGGTTCACGCCGGCCGAATCGACCTCCGAATCGTGGTTGAAGACGTTGAAGATCCCCTGCCGACCGAGCCGCGTCGTCGGAAGCGCGTGCCCCGAGGCCCACGCCCGGGCCTGCGCCTCCAGTTCCACCATCGCCTCCGCCCCGGCCCCCGAGATCGCCTGGTAGGTGCAGACGGTCAATCGCACGAGCCGACCGAGTCGCCGGAGCGGCGCGATCGCGGCGAGGGCGATGATGGTGGAACAGTTCGGATTGGCGATCACCCCGGGGCCCTCGAATCCATCGAGCACCTCGTCGTTCACCCCGCAGACCACGAGCGGGCATCCGGGATCGCCGCGAAACGCGCTGGAGTGGTCGATGACCGTGCACGAGGCCGCGACGGCGATCGGGGCGAGTCGACGACTCACCCGGCCGTTCGCGGCGAGATACACGACGTCCGACCACGCGAAGGCGTCTCGAAGCGCCGTCTCGTCCGCGGACTCCACCACGATCGATCCGCCCGGGTGATCCACCCGCCGACCGGCGCTCCGCGAGGACGCGAACAATCGCAATCGCGATGCGTCGACGCCGCGATCGGCGAGGATCGCCAGGAGCTCGGCGCCGACCGCCCCGGTCGCGCCCACGATGGTCACGTGCTTCATGAGGCCAGCGTATCAGGCCGTCGCGGACGATCCGACCCGCCGGCGGGCGTTGATCGAACCGGAGGCGGGGCCCTAGCGATCCCCGGACGCGCCGTCCGGAACCGAAGCATCGAGCGGATCTCCCTCGAGGATCTCGATCCCCGCCGACCGCCACGCCGCTTCCGCGGCGGACCCGCGCTTCTCGTCGACCAGGATCCAGTCGGTGTCGAACGTCGAGACGGCCAGCACGGGAACACCGGCGTCCCGGAGCGGCTCGACGATCCGGGCCAGAATTCCGACGAGCTCGAAATCCAGCGTTCCCGGTACCGACCATGCGAGGAAGGGCCCGGCGCACGTCGCGTCGCGGACGGTCGACATCGCCCGATCCCCCCATGCTCGCACGACGCTGGTCTCCTCCGGCGTCCGGACCACGGCCTCGAGCGGGCCGGGCGCGTCCGGATCCGCGGCCGGCACTTCCGCCCGGGGCGGAAGGCGGAACAACGCGATCCGACCCGTTCGTCGACGAAGCGACGGGACGCGATCGGTCTTCGAATCCTGATTCGACATGTCGTGGACTCGCGTTCGACGTCGTGAGGGCCGGGACCGGGCTCCGCGGATGCCCGGAGCGAGGTCGCCGCCGTGGAGGTTGACCGACACGGACCCGGGTGTAGAATCTCACGTCCGGCGCCGGCCGACCAGTGGGGATTAGTGTAACGGTAGCACGACTGATTCTGGTTCAGTTAGTCCAAGTTCAAATCTTGGATCCCCAGTTCGAGAAGCGGGAGACGCGACCACGGTCGCGTCTCCCGCTTCTCGTTCCCCACGCCGACGGGCCGGACTCCTCAGAAGAGTCGGAACGGAACCCGCTGCACCGAGGAGGTCACCGGCTCGCTTCCGTCGGCCGGGACGAATCGAACCACCAGGTCCGCGCTGTCCACCGACAGTTCGCTCAGTCCGATGGTCCCGAGATCGAGGGAGATCTGGTAGCCGGGCCCGATCAGGTTGTCGACCTGCGCCGCGGCCATCTCCTGCGGACCGAGCGTCCAGGTCGCGATCGCGGGGGGGGCCGCGTTCCGCACCACGTCGAAGACCCCCGGCTCGTGGAGGTCGAAGACCAGCGTCCCGGTCGCGAACCTCGGGATGGGATAGGGCCTCGCGAAGAGATAGACGCCGACGCCGAGCAGGTTCGGGAAACCGTTCCCGGTGGTGTCGATCGGCTGCTGCGACTTCAACACCGAGATCGCGTTGATGGGATCTCCCGCCGACGCCGGCGGAACCTCGCGGGGATCGGGCGGGAGCGGTCGGCCGGTGGTGGATTCGATCGAATCCGTCACGCAACCGGCGAGCACCGCCGTCGACGCGACGAGGGCCGCGACGATCCCCCGGCCCTTCCGCCTCGATCCGATGATTCGCGGTCGATGCTTCACGATGGATTCAGGCCTCTTCTTCCGTCACTTCGGGTTCGTCCTCGTCCGACCTGGCCTCGCCCGGTTCCTTCCGCTCCTCGGGCTCCTCGATGGGCTCGAACGCCGCTCCGAGTTCGCTGTCCCCGCCCTGCAGGCGACCGCCACCGATCTGCCTGCGGATCCTCTCGGGGAGGGGGAGGTCGTCCACCATCGACTCCGTGATTTCGCGGAGCGATCCCTCGCCCACCTCGGAGTTGCTGACCACCCGCGGCGTGAGCACGATCAGGAGTTCGGTCCGCCTGCGGACCTCGGATTCCGAACGGAACAGGCCACCGATCAGCGGAATGTCGCCGAGCACCGGGATCTTCATGTCGCGTCGCTCGCTGTTCTCCTCGATGAGTCCGCCGATGACCACCGTCTCGCCGTCCTTGACGGTCACCGTGGTGTCCGCGGTCCGCTTGATGATGATGGGACTCCGGAAGTTCTCGCTGATGTCCGTGGTCTTCTCGCTCAGCCGGGAGATCGTCGGACGGATGTCCATCCGCACGAAGCCGTCCGGATTGATCGAGGGCTTGACCTCGAGAATGATCCCGACGTCCTGGGCCTGCACCGTGGTGCTCTGGGTTCCGGTGTCGAAGGTGGCGATGGAGTCGGGCAGTCGGATCTCCTGCCCGACCTGGATCCGGCCCTCCTCGTTGTTCGCGACCGTGATCGAGGGGTTCGAGAGCAGCTGCAGGCGCCCCTGGGCGTACATCGCGCTGAGCACGAGGTTGAGGTCCCTGAAGCCGACCGAGAAGGACCCCGAGACCGGCTGGCTGAACGCCCCGAACACGTCGGTGCTGCTGTAGTTGACCGATCCGGTGGTCCGCAACGGAAGGACCCCGACCTTCTCGTTGAGCGTGACCCCGAAGTCGGAATCGTCGTCCAGCGTGATCTCCGCCAGCATGACCTGGATCAGGACCTGCGGGGGATCGACGTCCAGTTCCTTGATGATCGACTCGACCTGCTCCATGTAGCGGGGCGAAGCGTTCACCAGCACCGCGTTGCTCTTGACGTCGCCGACGATCGTCACCTCCCGCTCGAGAAGCCGTGCGGCCGACGGGAGCTGGTCGGAGTTGAGCGTCTCGACGAGCTTGCGCTGGTCCTCGCTCACGAATTCGCTGACCACCCGGGCGACCTCGCCCGCCTCCGCGTTTCGAAGCGGATAGACGAGCGTCTCCCGCTCGTTGGCCTCCTCCGCGTCGAGCTCCGTGACCACCTCGCCGACGAGTTCGAGATACTTCGGCGTGCCGGAGACGATGAGCGCGTTGGTCCGGCTGTCGACGGTGATCGACAACGCCTGTCGCTCGTCCGGCACCATCGTGAGATCGGTGCCGAACATCTCGGACTCGACCTCGCCCCCGGGCAGGCCCGCGCTCTCCACCACGGCGGTGACGTCCTCCCGCGGCTTGAGCACGTAGAGGCTCCCCTGCTGCCGGAGCTGGAAGAGTTCGGTCAGGATCTCCGCCATCGCGTCGGCGTCGGCGTTCTGCAGCTTGAACACCTCGATTCGCTTCGAGCCCGTGGAGCTGGTGTCGAGATCGCGGATCATCCGTTCGATCAGTTCCAGCGACTCCCGCGGCGCGGAGACGATCACGGTGTTGGTCCGCACGTCGGGGGTGAGGGCGATCGAATCGCGGATCGCGCTGGAGACCTCGACCTCCATGCGATCGGGGTCGTCCCCGGGATCGACGCCGTTCATCTCCTTCAGGTACCGCATCACGGTGCCGCGCTGGCCCGAGCGGCCCCGGCGGCCACCGCCACCGTCGAGCACGCTCTCGATCAGCGCCACCGTCTCGAGGACGTTGGCCGAGGCGAGCGGGACGTACTTGACCTCGACGATCGCGTTCGGCTGCTCCGAGTCCAGTCGCGAGACGAGATCCCGGATCGCCTCGATGTCCGCGGGCGTGCCGGTCGCGAGGATGGCGTTGATGCGGTCGTCGGCGTTCACCCGCACGACGTCCTCGCCACGACGACGATTCTCGGTCTCGACGTAGAGATCCTCGACGAGATCGACGAGGTCGGACGCCCGGTTCCGGGCGACGGAGATGATCTCGAGGGACTGCCCGCCGATCCGGTCGGACTGCGCCCGCACCAGGACGTCGACCAGGTCCCGGACCACCACCTGGTTCTCCCGACTGGCGGCGATCACCAGGGCGTTGCTTCCGTCCAGCGGCTCGATCGAGACGCGGTCGCTCGGTCCCTCGGCGTCGCCGAGGCTCCGCATCCGGTCACGCATCAGCGATTCGAGTCTCGGGGCCATCTCGCTCGCGGATCCCGACTCGAGGGTGAGCACCTCGATCTCCACCGCGGCGTTCATCGGGGTCTCCGAGAGGCGCTCGACGAGATCCTCGATCGAGCGTCGGTCCTCGGGACTGGCGGCGACCAGGAGCGAACTGGTCCGGGGATCCGTGATGACCAGCGGCCGCTGGCGGCGGGCGACGTCGGCGGGGAGATCCGCGTAGCGACGTTCCATCACCTGCTGCACCGCCTGCGCGACCCGTTCGAGGCCGCCCCGGGTGACCGGGACCACGCGGATGTCCGCGGCGTCGCCGATCGAATCCAGATCGAGATCCGACGCGAGGCGGTCGACCACCGCGAAGGTGTCGTTCCCGGCGGCGACCACCAGGGAGTTGGAGCGGGAGTCGGACATGATGACGGCCCGCTCGAGCTCGGCCGTCTCGGGCTGGACCTTGCGAAGACGCTCGAGGCGGGCGTCCATCAGGGACTGGATCATCGGAGCCAGCCGGGTTGCGCTGGCGTTCGCGAGCTCGATGATCCGGATCTCGCGGAAGTCGACCGCCACCTCGACGTCGAGCCTCGCGAGGAGATCCTCGAACAGTTCGAAGCTCCGACCGCTGGTCGAGACCACGATCGAGTTGGTCCGGACGTCGGGCACCGCCTTGATCCGGTCCTCGTCGCGAATCAGGCCGGACTGGTACTGCTGCTCGAACAACTGCCGGATGACCGCGGCGATCCGTTCGGACGACCCGTGCTCCACCGCGTAGATGCGGACCGCGGCGCCGGGCGCCGCGGCCTCGATGTCGAGCATCGCGACCAGTTCCTCCACCAGCGACAGGTTCGGCGGACTCGCCACCACCACGAGGGCGTTCAGCTGGGGATCGGCCTTGACCATGAGTCTGGATAGCGGGACGAAGATGTCGCTCTCGACCGCACGGTCCCCGCCCTGCCGCATGGCCCGCATCCGGGCGACCTGGAGCTGCATGGGCGTTGCCCCGGGGATCTCGGTCTGGCCCTCGACCACCGCCGCCTGGACGAATTCCGCGAGATCGCCGGCGTCCGCGTACCGGAGCGGGATGACCCGGGCCTCGACCCAGCCCGCGCCCACTTCCGAATCGAGCTTCCCGACCATCACCTGGACGAAGGCGACCGCGGATTCCTTGCCGACCGCGACCACGGTGTTGGTCCGCTCGTCGACGGTCAGCGCCGCCCGGTCGGCGAGCGATTCCCCGATCGCGCCCTCGGGCAGGGCCGGGATGTCGGATCCGGGAAGGACCGCGAGGTCGCGCCCCTGCTCGAACAGTTCGTCCACGAGGGCGACGAATCGATCCGCGGCCATGTTCTCGAGCGGGAAGATCTGGACGGTCAGGGCCTCGGTGGTCGGCAGCCGGTCGAACAGTCGGGCGACCTCCACGAGGGCCCGGGTGTTCGCCGGGGTGGAACTGATCAGGATCGAGTTGCCCGCGACGTCCGCGGTGACCCGGATCGGCTTCGCGAGGTCGAGGGCGATCGGTGCGTTCCGCCCGCCGACCACGTTCAACCGGCGGATCTGTTCCTTGACCGCGGCCGCGATCGCGGTGCTGTCCGGACCGCCGCCCGCCGGGTCGATCACCTGGTCGATGAGGGCGACCACCGCCGCGGCCTCGGCCTGCTGCAACTGGACGATTCGTACCTCGTTGGTGTCGAGGTCCGACTCCGGCTCGGCGTCGATCGCCTTCAGGATCCCCACCACGGTCTCCCGATCGGCCGGATTCGCGACGACCAGCAGCGCGTTCCGCCCCTCGACCGCCGAGATCTTGATGGGCTCGACGACGAGGCGGGAGGTGGAGTCGGCGGGCTGGGGCTTGTCGAGTCCGATTCGCTTGACGGCGCGTTCCGCGACGCTCGCCGGGACGTTCTCCAGATCGATGAGGAAGATCCCCTGCCCGGCCGCCGGCGCCATCCGGTCCATCTCCCGGATGGTGCCCGAGACCTCGTCGAAGAAGGGTCCGGTCGACGCGATGACGAGTGCGTTGCCGACCGCGTCCACGTCGATGCTGAAGGGGACCCGCGCCTGCGATGCCTTCGTCGCGTACGCGGCCCGGACCGAGGCCGCGACCCGGGCCGCCGGCGCGGATTCGAGCCGGACCACCCGCACCGAGACGCCCTTGACGTCCGCCTCCTGCTGGAGCGCCGCCGCGAGGGTGCGGATCTGCGTGAACTCCTCCTCGTCGGCGCGGATGATGACCGCGTTCGCCTGCCGGTCGCCGACGATCCGGAGGGTGCCGCCCCGGCTCTCGCCTTCGGGGAGATAGATGGTGCGCAGGGCGGCCGCGAGCGAAACCGGATCCCCGGATCCGACCGGGATCAGTCTCGGGGCCGGGAGCCGGGCGAAGTCGGCGACGTCGAGCTGCGCGATGATCCGTTCGATCTTCCCGAGGTTCTTTCGATTGGCGGAGACCACCAGCGAGTTGGTCTGGACCTCGGCGCTGGCGCTCACCCACTCCTCGCTCTGCATGAGGACCGGCGGCGGCTGGTCGTTGCGGTCCCGCCCCTGCCGATCACCGTCCCCCTGGCGGGGTTCCTCCCGATTCGACTGCCGCCCGCCGCGGCGGGCCGCTTCGACCTGCGGGCGGAACGCGTCGTTGATGGCCCGGGCCACGCTCCGGGCGTCCGCATGGACCAGCGGAATCACCGCGAGCTGGAGGGAGGCGTCGTATTCCTCGCTGTCCAGCTGTTCGACCAGGGCGAGGATGCCCGCCCACTCCTCCTCGGCGGCCGTGACCACCAGGCTGTTGGTCGCCTCGTCGGCGATGATCCGGACGTTCTGCTTGCCGGGCGTGTCCGCTTCCAGGGCGTAGGGACCGTAGAAGTTCGCGAGGGCGTCCTTGAGCTTCATCGCGTCCGCGAACTGCAGGGCCACGAAGTCGGTGCGCCGGGTCCGGGTCCCGGGCACGTCGAGTTCCGAAAGGATCGTGTCGATGACCTCGAACTGATCCGGCGTCGCCCCCACGATGAGCTGGTTCTCGAAGCGGTTGAAGTCGACCGCGACGTCCTGCCACTCGATCCCGCGAGCGAAGAGCAGCCGATCGAGCGTGAATGAGACGTCGACCGCCGGAGCGTGTTCGAGCGGGATGATCCGGTATTCGATCGGACTCCTCGCCGGCGCCTCCTCGAGTTTCGCGAGGATCGATTCGATGACCGGGAGACTCGCCTTCGTCGCGGTCACCACGATCGAGTTGGAGCGTCGATCCGCGACGATCGTGGCCTGGACCTCCACCGGCGCGGCGGTGGGATCGTCCTCGACCGCGATGGAGATCCCGGTGGTCCGGCCGTTCTCGTCGAGACGGAGCGTCTCGCCGAGGATCCGGGTCGCCTCGCCGGCGTCCGCGACCTCGAGGTTGTAGGTTCGGATCACGCTTTCGGCGGTGTCGTCCGGCGCATCGAGGCGCTTGATCAGCGCCGCGATCTGCGGGTAGAGCGACGCCGGCGCGTTGACGAGGACGGAATTGGTCCGGGCGTCGGGCGTCACGACCACGCCGTCGCCGCCCCGACGGTCGAACTGCGCGCCGATCAGCGCCGCCATCTCGGCGGCGTCCCCCCGCTCGATCACCACGATCTCGAGCGATCGGGTCCCGGTGAGATCCGGCGCATCGATCCGGGCGACGAGATCCTTCACCATCCGGACGTCCTCGTCCGAACCCGCGACGATCATCGCTCCCGAGTCGTCGATCGGCGTGACGACCACCGATTCCGACATGCCGGTGCTCCGGTCCCGGTCACGCAGGAATCGGCCGACCGCCCGCGCCACGTCGTCGGAGTCGGCGAATTCGGTCCGGACGATCTCCACCACCGATTCGCCGTCCACCAGCATCCCGGCGAAGTCGTCGAGGATGGCGTCGACCGTCGCCTGCTGGGACTCGCTTCCCACCACGAACAGGACGCCGGAACGGGCGTCCGCGAAGATCTTGGCGTTGGTCCCCTCGTCGTCGTCGCGCCACCATCGACGTTCGGTCTCGCCACCGCCCAGGGCATCGGAAAGCACCTCCTCGAGGAGCGTCACGTCCGCCGCGGGGATCCGGTGGTAGCGGACGATTCGCCGTTCGTCGTCCGGTGTCGGAACGTCGAGGGAGTCGATCAGTTCCTCGACGAGGTCGAAGCGATCCCCCTGCCCGCTGACCACGAGGGCGTTGAGACGCTCGTCCACCTCGATCGCGATGCTCCCGAGGCCGCTTCGGGTCTGCTGGTCCCGGTTCCGCGACCGGGAGCCGAATCCGCTGAAACCCGAGTCGCTCCGAGTGAGCGACGAGATCAACGACTCGACGGTGTCCTCGATCTCGTTGGCCCGTGCGTTGCGGAGGGGATAGATGCGGTACTCGTACCCGGCCTTCCCGTCCTTCTCGTCGAAGGTCCTCGCGAGCTGCGAGACCTCCTCGAAGGTCGGATCGTCGCACGCGACCAGCAGCGTCGCACCCCCCGTCCGCCCCGTGATCGCCACTCCGGATGCCTGGGCGCGGCGGCCGCGTCCGGTCGAGAAGAGACGGGCGCGATCGTCGTAGAAGCCCTGCACCGCGGCCGCCACCTCGCCGGCGTCGGCCCTGGTCAGTTCGATCGTGCGGACCGGGAACCGGCTGGTCGCTTCACGGTCGATCCGCCCGAGCACGTCCTTCATCTCCGCGAGCGTCGGCTCGTCGGCGCGGACCAGGAGCACGCCGGAGGCGTCGTCGGGCAGCACCAGGGTGGTCGCCCGGAGTCTTTCATCGCCGCCGATGACGGCCTGGTCGAGGATCCGGGCCGCGGCGGACGGGCTCGCGGCCGCGAGTTCGATCACGGCCAGTGGATTGCGTTCCCGACCGTCCTCGACGTCGAGGCGTTCGAGCAGCGTCTCGACCTCCGCCAGCTCCTCGGTGCTTGCGGTCACGATCAGCTGGTTGCTGCGGGCGTCCACCGCGAAGTCGGGCTCGGCGGCGGTCGCCGTGCCGCTTCGCCGGATGTTCCGGAACCGGGTCTGGAAGATCTGCCGGAGCGTGCGCTGGAGCTCCGTCGCGCTGGCGTAGCGAAGCTCGAAGAGTCGAAGCGTGGTCCGTTCCGCCTTCGGGGACTGGGTGGCGAGTTCGACGTACCGATCGACGAAGGGGACGGCCTCCCGGGGCGCCATCACCACCAGCGCGTTCGTGGAGGCGTCCGCCACCACCCGCACCAGGGCCGGATCGAAACGGGCCTCGATCGGACGACCGTCGCCGTCGAGCGTGATCGAGAGTTCGCGGTACCGCGATCGTCCGGGGGCCTGCAGGAGCGAGACGAGGCCGGTCGCGGCCCGATCGGCGCTCATCTCCGCCAGTCGGTAGATCCGAACCACGACTTCGGGGGCGTCGGCGGGTCGGGCGACCGAAGCGATCAGGTCCGCCAGGAGCGCGAAGTCGTCCTCGCGACAGGCCACGATCAGTGAGTTGCTCGTGGCGTCCGCGACCACCGAGGTCCGTCTTCCGAGATCGCCGGCGCGACCGCCCGCCGGCACGAGCTGCCGAACGGTCTGCGTCACCACGGCGGCCACGTTCCGGACGTCGACGCCGGCAGGCAGCGGCACGGTCCGGATCACGCTTCCCTCCTCGGGCAGCGTGTCCTCGACCTCGTCGGCGAGTTCGACGATCCGATCGAGTTCGCGAGGGGCGCCGAGGATGACCAGGGAGTTCGTCTCGGGATCGATCGCGATCACGATCTCGGCCTCGTCCTCCACGTCGACCGCGTCCCGGTCCCCCACCTCCGTGACCTCCGCCGGGGGCGCCGGGGAGGCCTGGACGAGCGGATTCGCCGCGAGGGCGATCCCCATCACGGCGGTGCGGATCAGGCCCATCGGACCCGGGCCCGCGCCGGTCGGGTCGGGCCGGCCCGCGGACGAGGTCTTCCGGCCGGGATCGTCCGGCGTCTTGGAACGTTCGAGGAGTTCCTCGATCGGCACGATGCGGACCCGGTCGTCGTCCTCTCGATCGAGCATCCGCTCCAGCATGCGGGCGATGTCCTCGGCCGATCCCCGCCCCGGATCGATGGGAACGGTGCGGAGCTCGCGGGCCACGTTGACCGTCGCGTCGTCGATCCCCTCGACGATGCCGCGGATCTCCTCGAACTGGCCGGGCGTGGCACGGACCAGGAGCGTGTTGCTGGATGCGTTCACCCGGATCGCGGGCGGTGCCTCCCCGTCGTCGGCCGCCGCGAAGAGTTCGTCGAGCGTGGTCGCCAGTTCGCGAGCGTCGGCGTTCCGCACCTCGAGCACGCGGATCGAACGACCCCCGCCACCGGGCGCCGCGACGTCGAGTTGCGCGACCAGCTGTTCGGCGGCGTCGAGGGCCGCGAGCGGCCCCGTGACGATGACCGCGTTCAGGCGGTCGTCGGGGAGCACCCGGATCGGCGGCTCCTCGTCGATCTGGCCGCGGACCCGGGCCATCATCAGTTCGGCCCGCATCCAGCTCGGGAGATCCCTCGGCTGGACCATCGAATCCTCCGCGAGGAGCGATTCGACCAGCGGCGCGATCCGGGCGGCGGAGGCGTGTTCGAGGAAGACGGTCCGGACCTGCACCCCGCCGCCGGAACTCGCCATTGCCGAGAACTGCTGGGCGACGATCTCCTGGAGTCGCGGCGACGCGGTCACCACGATCGAATCGGATCGGCCCGCGGAGGCGACGACCGGACGCGGCTCGCCGGGTCGGGCGTCGGACGCGGCGTCGAGCGATCGCTGGAGCGCCTCCGCCATGTCCGCGGCACCACCCGCGGTGACCGGATACACGCGGACCTCGATCGAGCCGACCGAATCGGCCTGGTCGAGCTCCCGGACCAGCGTCGAGGCGATCGCCTGGAGTTCGGCGGGCGCGGAGACGAGGATCCGATTGGTGGCGACGTCCGCCGTGACCGTCGGTTCGGAGACCACGAGTCCGGCCCGGGCGGCGTCACGGAGCGCCACGGGCCAGCGGGTCCGGTCGCGAAGCACCGGCCCGATCACCGCGGCGACGGCGTCCGCCGAGGCGTTGCGAATCGTCAGGATCTTGAAGTCGACCGGCGGCAGGACCGGGATCTGCTCGTCCCACTCCGAGAGGAGGCCGACGGCTCGCTCGGTCTCGTCGCGGGTCCCGACGACCAGCACCGAGTTCGTCTCGGGTTCGGCGATCAGTTCGAGCGTCGAGCGAAGCCCGCCGGGACGGGTGCGATCCAGCACGGTCTGGGCGGTCTTCACGATTCGAGTCGCGTCGGCCTGCGCCGGCGTGAAGGTGGTGTAGACCAGATCGGCGTCCGCGTCCGGACGGTCGAGCTTCTCGATGAGGTTCTCCGCGAGCGTGACCGCCGGCTGCGGGCCGCTCACGATGAGGCTGTTGGTCCGTTCGTCGGCTTCGACCCGCACCGTCGGCGTGAGGTCGATCGCCCCGCGACTCCGCCGGATCCGCTCGACGAGCACCCGCGGATCGCTGCTCTGCTGGTCCACGAGCAGCGTCTGCACGATCGGCGCGATCCGCGTCGCATCCGCGTGCGCGAGCTCGAAGGTCCGGGCGTCCATCGCGTCGATCGCGGGGCGGGCGTCGAGCGGTTCGATGAGGACCTCCACCTCCTCGATCTCCTCCGGAATGCCCACCAGAAGCAGGGCGTTCGACCCCGAGGCGGGGACCACCTTGACCTCCATGGCCTCGCCCGTCGCGGGACTGGTCATTCCGGGCAGGGCCTGCTGCAGCGCGCCCGCGACCACGGCCGCGTCCGCGAACATCAGCGGACGCACGCGGACCGTGGGATCCCCGACGACCTGCGCGGAGGAGTCGAGGGTCTTGATGAGCTGCTCCGCGATCGGCATCACCACGTCCGGCGCCGAGATGATCACCGTGTTGGTCTTCCGATCCGAGGTGACGGTGAGCAGCCGCTCGATCTCGCGATCGGCGCGGCCCGTCGTCTCGGTCATCCGGGCGACGAGGATCTCCCGAAGCATGGGCACCACCGAGTCGACCCGGGCCTGGGCCAGCCGGAAGGTGCGGAGGGTCGTCACCGGCATCACGGGACCGGATTCGAGCGAGTCGATCACCTGCGCGACGCGATCGAAGATGCCCGTCGGTCCGGACACCAGCAGCGTGTCGCTCGCGACGTCGACGCTGATCGAGATCGTGCCGGCGAGCCCGCGATCACCGCCGCCGAGATGTCCCCCGTCGGCGAGTTCCCGCAACGTGCGGGCCGCCGCCTCGAGCTCGACCGTCGGGAGCTTCCACGTCCGGATCTCGGTCTCGTCGACGATCTGGGTCTGGTCGAGCTGCTGCACCAGCTTCTCGAAACCGGCCATGCGCTGGATCGGCGCGTCGACGATCAGCGCGTTCATCTGGGGGTTCGCCCGCACCACGACCTCCCTCGGCTGCTGGAGATCCGGTCTCGGGCGTCCCCGGCTGTCCCGAGGCATCGGCGGCTCGGGATACATCTGGTCGATGGTGTTCGCGAGATCCTCGGCGAGGGCGACTCGAAGCGGGAAGATCCGGATCTCGCGGCCTTCCGCGTCGAGGCGGTCCGCGTCGTTGAGATCCGTCACGATGGCCCGGATCTCCTCCAGCAGCTCCGGGTGGGCGGCGACGATCAGTGCGTTGGTCGCGACGTCGGCGCTGATTCGAACCGGCTTCGCGGCCTTCTCCTCGTTCGACCGTCGTTCGTAGGTCTGGCCGAGCGCGTTCGCGAGATTGGCCGCGTCGGCGGTCCGCACCTGCAGGATCCGGATCGGCGGCAGCGCCTCGTCGGCGGTGTCGATGGTGTCGACGATCTGCCGGATGATCTCGTGCTCGCGAGGTTCCGCGGCCACCAGGATCGCGTTGACCTGCGGCAACGCCTCGATGACGGGAGCCGGGCCCCCGAGCGTCGCCATCGCCAGCTCGTTCCCCAGCAGTTCGACGATCATCGTGGCGACCTCCGTCGCCTCGCCGTGTCGCAGCGAGAGGAGGCGGATGTCCGGGGGGCTCGCCTGCGCGGACTCGAGCTGGGCGACGATCTGCGAGAACCGGTTCAGCGAGGCGTCCTCGCCGACCGCGAGGATCGTGCCGTTGACCGCGTCCACCTCGACCTCGACGCCCGTGAAGTCGGGGTCGCCTTCGGTCTGTTCCGTGAAGAGCCGGGAGGCGCGGCCCGAGATCTCCGTCACGTCCCCCGCGGTGATCTCGATCACCCGGAGGGCGCGATTGACCGGGACCGCCTCGAGATCGGCGAGGATCTCGTCGACCTTGCCGAAGGTGAAATCGTCGCCCGCGACGATGAGGGTCCGGCTGCGGGGTTCGAACTGGATGGTGACCTCGACCGCCTTCTCCCCGTTGGCACCGGGCCGACTCAGGACGCCCTGTCGAGCGAGGTTCTGCAGCGTGTTCGCGATCTCCGAACCCTCGCCGCGATCGACGTTCCACGTCCTCAGCGTCGCCTGCGGCGGCAGTTCGATTCGGTCGAGCTGCTGCACGAGCTGCTCGAAGCTCGTGCGTCGACCGCTCGGCGCCTCGATGATCAGGGTGTTGGTGCCCGCGTCGGCGCTCACGAACACCTCTCGCGGCTGGCGAAGGTGGGGCAGCGGACGTCCCCTGGTGTCCAGGGGCATCGGCGGTTCCGGATACAGGGTCCCGAGCGCCTTGGCGAGATCCACCGCGCGGGCGAGCCGGAGCGGGAAGATCATCGTCTCGCGCTCCGCCTCGGTCTCGGTGTTGCGATTGAGCGAATCCACGAACGTCTTCATCTCGTCGAAGACCGCCTCGTGCGCGGTCACCACCAGGGTGTTGGTCGCGGCGTCGGCCTCGATCCGCACCGGCTTCTCCCGACGGACGTCCGTCGGCCGGGCGTCGTAGCGGCTGGTCAGCAGCCGGGCGATCTGCTGCGCGTCGCTGCCCGAGAGCTGGAGCATCCGCAACGGGGGCATCTCGGTCGGTTCGAAGACGTCGAGCTCGCGGACGAACTGCTCGATCGTGCGTACCTGCGCCGCGTCCCCGCGGACCCACAGGCTGTTGGTGGGCGTGACCACCTCGATGGACGGTGGCGCGATCGCCCGACCGTCACCGATCGCCACGGTCCGGTCGATCATCTCCAGGAGGGGCGCGAGAAGCTCGGCGGCCCGGGCCTGGCGGATCGCGATCATCCGACCGACGGGCTCGGGAGGGAGCAGCTGCCTCGCCTCCGCGAGGGCGCGCTCGAAGGCCTGGACCGATGCGGTGGAGCCGAGGACCTCGAAGACGCCGGTCGACGCGTCGACCGAGACCTCGGGGCGCGGCAGATCGCCGTCCGCCAGCATCGTCGCCTTCCGATCGAACGCCGCCAGCGCCTTCTCCAGGAGCACGTCGCCCGCGGTCGTGCCGATGCGGATCACGCGATAGGTGACGTCACCGGGCTGCGGACGGTCGAGCGTGCGGAGCAGGCCGTCGATCGCGACGAACTGGTCGGCGGTCGCGGTGACGACGAGCAGGTCGAGTTCGTCGACCGCCTCGAAGTCGGGCGGCACGTAGGTGGAACCGTCCGTGGGCTTCAGGATCGCGCGGGAGAGCGTGTTCATCGAACCCACCAGGCGGCTCGGCGGCGCCGACTCCACGGTGAACTGGCGGACCATCGTCTCCGGACGGATCGACGCGCGGGCGTCGGCGAGCGCCGCCTCGAACCGGTCGAGCGACTCGCGCGGCCCCTCGATCACCAGGCGTCGGGTCGCCGGATCGAAGTCGGTGACCACCGCGAGGGTCGGATCCGATTCCGCGGCGGCCTCGAAGATCCGAGTCGCGCGGGCGAACGCGGTGCCGGGGTCGACCGCGTCGACCTCGAGGTAGCGGACTTCACGGTCGCCCCGGGCGGGACGGTCCACGAGCACGATGGTCTTCCGCACGGAATCGAGATCCGCGACGGGCCCCGCCGCGACGAGGCTCCGACCGTCGGGACCGGGGACCAGCTTCACCACCGCGGACTGCCGCGGCGTGAAGATCGCCCGGCATGCCGCGATCGCCGCCTCGGGGGTCGCATGGGACAGCGTGAGCAGTGCGACGGACTCGCCGTCGCCCGTCGCGCCCTCGCCCGCCCCCTCGAGATCCGCGAGGAACCGGGTGGCCTGCTCGAGCATCGTCGGATCGGCGGAGATCGTGATGCGATTGGTGTCGTCGAGCACGACGTAGGTGGGCCGATCCTCTTCGGGGACGCCCGCGAAGAGCTGGTCCAGCCGCCCCTTCGCCTCCGCGACGGTGAGCCGGTCGAGCTGGATCGTCCGCATGTTCGTCGAAGCCTCGAGCCTCTCTCCGTCGAGCAGGTCGATGGCGGCCCGGAGCCGCTCGATCCGCCGGGGGGTGCCCCGGGCGATGATCGTGTTGGTGCGATCGTCCGCGGTGATGCGGAAACCGGCGGGCATCACGTCCTCCTCGACCTGGACCTTCGCCTTGCCCCTGGTGACGGTCTTCACCACCCGCTCGCTCATCAGCTTGAGGAGGATCGGGAGGATCTCGCCGGCCTTCGAGTTCCGGAGCGGGATCTGGTCGACCTGGTTCTCGACGTCCTCGCGATCGAGCTCGTCGACGATCAGCTGGATGCGCCGCGCGTTGGCCGCCGTCTCCACCAGCAGCAGCGAGTTCTGTTCGGGAAGCGCGGCCACCATCCCGTAGTCCGCGACCATCTCCTTCAGCTGTTCGGAGACCGACGCCGCGGTCGCGTTCACCAGGGGGACGATCACCGTCACCAGCGTGTCCGCGGTGACGTCGTCCGGGAGCCTCCCGATGTAGGTCGGGATGTTCTCGCGCTTGATCTCCTTGAGCTGCTCGAGGACCAGGCGGCCGTTTCCGTCACGAAGGACGAGGCCCCGGGTCTGCAGGAGGAGGTTCAAGGTCTCGAGCGCCTGGGGGAGCGGATACGGCGTCGGGTTGATGTAGTCGACCGTGCCGGCGGGCACCTCGGCGTCCCGGACGATGGGCAGCGCCGTGACGCGCGAGAAGTAGTCGAGCACCTGGTCCCAGGTCTGGCCCTTGAAGTTGAAACGGACCTGCGGCACCCCGTCGTCGCCCCGAACGGGTCGCGGCGGCTCGGCTTCCACCTGCCCGACCGCCAACGTACCGCCGCCCCACGGCCCGAACAGGACCGCGAGGAACAAGGACCACCGAACGCACTTCCGGATATTCGTCATTACTGGCTCCAGCGAGCGTGGATCCGGTCTCCGACCGGCTGTGTCCATCCACGCTCGTGTTCCATGCCGTGAACTCAACGGCCACCCCGACCGAGTCCCCGGGAATCCTTCCCAGGCGATCGGAACGTCTCACTTCGCACTCCCCCCCAAGATGTTGGGGGCATCGTACCGACCAGCCACCATCCCTCGTGGGTCAGAGGCGAAAAAGCGTGAGTTTCGGGGTCAGGAACGGGGAATCAGGGAAGTGGCCGGTCAAGGGTCGAACCGATCAGGATCCGGAAGGTTTCGTCACCCACGCGGAATCCTGCGATGTCCCCCTCGGCCCAGTCCAGTTGCAGTTCGACCTCGCGATCCAGCCGTCGGCTTCCGCCGACGAGCAGCTCGATGGTCTGGTTGCTTCCGACGTTCCGAAGCCAGGCTTCGGTGCCGTCGGGTCCTTCCACGACCCCCGTGAGCATCCACCTCGACCGCGGATCGATCCTCGGCGGCGGTGGCGGTGTCACCGGCGCGGGCTTCGTGACCGGGGGCGGGACCTCGACTTCGAAGGCGAACGGATTCGCGTCGACCATCGACGTGTAGCGGCCGATCGGACGGATCGGTTCCGGCGACTCGACGTCGAGTTCGCCCGCCGGCTCGACGCCGGGGACGAAGATGGTCGAGACCCGCGCGTTCAACGAGATGATCCGTCCCTCCCGGTCGGGGTCGAATCGGACGTATTCGACCCGCTTGACCCAGGGCGCGGCATCGAGTCCGTGAAGGAAACGAACGACCGCATCGAGCGGTCCGCGACCCGAGACGTTCGCACCGAGGACGGCGAAATCGGGCTCTTCCCGGAAGGCCCGTTCACTGCCCGACCTCGAGAATTCCCGGACCGCGGGCGTGGGCACCACCGAGGCTCCGAGCGTCGAAACGCTCGCCTCGCGAAGCCCCGAAGCCTCGGCCAGTCCCGCCAGCCTCCTGCGCAGGTCGCTGTCCACGGACTCGAGTTCCGAACCGAGCGAGCGGTCGAGGACGTCCGCGAGCCGGCGGTCGAGTTCCGGTCGCTCCTCGCGCTCGGATCGAACCGTCAGCAGGACGTTCCGGTAGGTCGCGATCCGGTTCTCGATCTGATCCCGGGCGCCGCCGAGACGCCCGGATCCGATCGCCCACCCCGCGACGCTCGAACCCACGAGCGCGACGCCCACCGTCGTGATCGTGATGATGCCGCGGACCCGGCGCTTCACGAGTCACCTCCGTCATCGCTCGAAGGAACGTCCGATCCCGGATCGAGCGTGGTCGTCCTCATGATGAAGCCAAAGGGATACGCGAGTCGACGACCGCCCTCGGCGTCGGCGCCGGTCGTGCGGAGGACGTACCGATCATCCGCCACCAGCACGTCGCGTACGTTCGCCGCGACGTCGCGACTCTCGGATTCGCCCTCCACCGCGATCCTCACCCCGGCCTCGATCGAGAAGCTGTCGTCCGTGCGATCGAAGTCGGCGTCCTTCGCATCGAGGGTTCCGCCGAACTCGTCGAGCACGGTGCCGCCGGCCGCGAGGCCCGGACCCGCGACGACCATCAGATGCTCGATCCAGTCGGGGCGGACCCCGACCCAGGCCTCGAGGTGACCGGCTCGAAGCATGTCCCGCTTGAATCGAAGGTGCTCGTCCTTCGCGACGATCGCCTTGCCGCGCAGGTCGGAAGCCTGGGAATCGAGCGATGCGAGATCACGGGTTCCGAGCGTCCAGCCCAGCCCGCCGGCCACGATCGCGAGCCCGATCGAGGCGAGCACCCGTTGCCGGGTCCGAGCGGCGCGGTCCGGCGCCTGTCGCGGCGAAAGGAGGTCGACCCGTCGATCGGCCGCCACGGGAAGCAGCAGCCCGACCAGCGGCCAGACTCCACGCATGTCCACATCGGTCTGCACGCGACGGTCCCCGATGAACCGCTGGGCGGTGAGTCCCGTCGCCTCCGAGATCCCCCCCACCGCGTCGGCGATCTGCTCTCCACCGAGGACCAGCAGCATCGGGGTCTCGATCTCGCCCGCCGAGACTCGATAGCTCAGCCAGCTGCGCCGGATCTCGGGCACCAGTTCGTCGGCGGTGGGTCCGGCGGGGTTCGCCCCGTCGATCGACACCCCTCGCGACCATCGCAACCGCCCCTGCTCCACGAGTCCAAGCTCGAATCCCTCGCCGGTCACGTCCAGGACGAGCGTGGGCTGCACCGGATCAGCCAGGCGCATCGCACCGTGACATCGCGGCGCGATGCGGGCGACGCGCAGCCCCGCGGCTTCCGCGATCCGCTCGATTCGCTGGATCTCGCGCCGCGGGACCGCCACCGTCTCGACCACGAACCCGTCCGCACCACGATCGATGATCGAGAAGTCGATCACCGCGTCCTCCGCATCGATCGGGAGTTCGCGCTCCACCGCGAGCCGGACCATGTCGGGAAGTTCGTCGGGGTCGTCGGTGGGCAGGGTCAGTCGCTTGAAGCTCGTGATCGAGCGATCGAGCGCGAAGACCGCGGGACCGGGATCGATGCCCGCCCGTGCCATGGCTCGCCCGAGCATCGAACCGACGGCCACGGGATCCGCCGCATCCATCTCGGGCGGAATGGTCTCGAACAGCGTGGCGGCCAGCGCGGTCCGGCGGCCCGGCCGGATCCTGGCCACTCGAACCGCCCGGCGGCCGATGTCGACGGCGAGATGGATCTTGCGGGCCATGGGCGGAACCTTCGTGGAGGACGATGGAAGAGTGAACCGATCCTACCTGCCACCGGTTGCGGGTCGCCAACGACCGCCCGGCCCGCGATCACCCGGTGACGCGGTGGATGAGGGCGGCGGGATCCGGGATTCGGCCTCGTCGCGGAAGAGACCGGGGCGGTCGAAGGCGGACTCCGCGTCGTCGAAGAGGGAGGTTCGGTCGTCGAAGAGGGCGTCTTCATCATCGAACAGCGAGGCCGCCTCGTCGAAGAGGAGGGGGCCGTCCCCGAAGAGGGGTGGCCCGCTCCCGAACTGGTTTTCGACGGATGCGGGCGTCGACGCCGGCTCCCCGCCCGGGTCGAGGCCCGCGAGCACCGCGTCCTCGGACTCGATCCCCACCATCCGGGCCGCCAGTTCGAGCAGGGTGACGTCGCGAAGTTCGACCACGCGGGGCGGCACGGATCCGCAATCGATCACGACCTCCCACGCGGTCGGCGTCTCGAGTCCCTCGCTCGAACCGCCCGACTCGATCCCGACCGCGACGACGAATCGCCAGACCGTCGAACGAGTGGTGATGAGATCCGCGACGACGTCCCAGGCGTCCGGGTCGACCAGGCCCTCCTCCACCGGCCAGAGCCGGCTGAACCGTCGGTCGATCGCGAGCGATTCCCGACGCGCGGCGATCGCGGTGGCGAGCGGCGGATCGATCCCCGCCACCGACTGCAGCGCCGCGACGCTCGCGGTGTTGATGTCGAGCAGGCCGTTCCGCCACTCGCCGGGATCCCGCGCGATGGCATCGAGCGCGAGGCCGGCATCGGCGGCGGCGTCACCGAGCACCCGTCGGAGCCTCGACATCGGACCGGCCGACGACGGTTCCGATTCGCGATCCGGCGCATCGTTCGACGCGTTCGATTCGTTCCGCCGCCGACGGTTCCTGCGGTTTCGTCGATCACCCCGTTCCGGCGCCTCCTCCGCTCCGGATCGGCCGTCGACCCCGCCTTCGAGGAATCGCTCCAGGAGCCGGGCCGTCGCCGGATCCTCGATGCCCGCGTCGGCGACCGCATCGGCTCCATCGGACTCCGGATCGAGTCGCGGCGTTCCATCGAGCCGGACGTCCGGCTCGAACGCGTTGACCGTGAAGAGATCGGCGAGTCCGCGGACGTCGCCGCCGAGGTCGTCGTCCAGCCGCTCGAGAATCCGCTCCCCGGTCGATGACTCCTCGGAATCCACGCGGGAGAGGATCCGGATCTCGTCGAGCGGGCCGAGCATCCGCTCGGGCGTGAACGTCACGTCCCCCTCGAGGGACAGCAGATCGAGCACCGATTCGAAGCGACCGCCCGGGCGCGCGTCCCGTGCGGCGACGATCGTGCGAGCCTCCGCCATCGTGACCATTCCGGTGTCCGCCATCGCCTCCGCATCGACTTCGTTGAGATCGAGCCGACCCGCCTCCGCCACGAGCCTCGCGCCTCCGGGTCCCACCGGGAGGAGCACCGCGACACCGACCCTCGCCCCCTCTCCCGGATCGAGTTCGAGAATCTCGAGCCGTTCGGGGAGTTCGGGGGTCTCGCCGCGGAGCATGGCCGGACGGGATCGCGCGAGTTCGGCGGACACCGCCCGGACCGCGCTGCGGGCGAGGAGTCTCGACTGCTCGAGGTCCTCGGATGCACCGAGGCTCGCCACGTCGGCCCGGACGAGATGGATGACGCCGAGCGCGACGAGCATCGCCCCCATGCCGACCAGCAGCACCGCGGCGAGCGCGACGCCGCGACGAGGCGCCGTCGTCCGGATGTCCGGCGGCGACATCACGGTCGGTCCTCCGCCGTCGTTCCAAGCCGGGCGACCGGCACCGCGTCGAGGATCGAGATCACGCGAACGTGTTCGGCCGCCGGGAGCGGGTCGTCGATCCCGAGCAGTTCGCCGATCTCGGCCTCGACGAGGGCGGCTTCGAGATCGGAGGACGCATCGAGCTCGGATCCGACCGCCGACCCGCGTTCCATCTCCGGCTCGGGGATCCACGCCGGCCATGCGGCGTCCGGCCACGGCGTCGTCCAGATCGAGCATTCGAGGGCCACCGGGAGCCCCGAATCGTCGCTGTTCCACGACGCGGACCAGGCTCGGCCGTCGTGGTAGCGGAATCGGATCGCGAAGATCCCGTCGACGAGCGTCCGGGTGTCGCCGTCGTCCTCGTCGCGGACCACGAGTCCACCGTCGCGAAAGGCGAGCTCCACCGCATGTCGATCCTGGATCGGCGAGATCGACGACGACTCGTCGGCGAGTCGGACCGTCGCCACGCCGCTTCGCACGATGCGGATGGAGGTCGCATCCCCCACGACGCCCGCCTCGCCCGCGAGGCCGGTGGTGACCACGGAATCCGCGGATCGGGCGAGGAGCTCGAGGGCCGCGACGACGCCCTCGGTCCTCGCCATCGATCGGTCCACCCGGGTGCGGGCATCGACGAGATCGTCGAACACCGTCGTCATGGCCGCGAACAGGAGCACGATGATCCCCAGCGCGAGGAGCACCTCGAGGAGGGTGAATCCCCGGAGCGATCGAGGACTCCGACGAACCGGAAGGGGAAGATTCATCGTGAGGATTCCTCGGTGGCCGACGACGAGCCCGGTTCGGATTCGTCCGCGACGCCGGTCTCCTCGCCCGCGATGTCGGGCACGAGCGCGACCAGTCTCGCGAGCCGACGGGCGTCCGTCGGCGTCGACCCGTCGGGATTCCGCTCGAAGACGCTCACCACGACCCGGACGAGTCCGTCGAAACCGGATCGCGCCGCCTCCATCTCCACCCGCAACGGCGTCGGGTCCGATTCGAACCCGTCCGCCCCGTCCGGTGCGTCGACCTCGCCGACCGACCAGGGGGAGACGATTCCCGCCTCGACCTCCGCGACCCGACTGCTCGCGAGGCCCACCGCGACGAGTCGCAGTCGAGCGCGTTCGGCCGCGGCGATGCCGTCGCGAACGGCGGCGAGCGAGAAGGTCGCGACGCCGATGAAGATCGCCATCGCCACGAGCGTCTCCAGCAGGAGACCGCCACGTCGAAGGCGGAAGACGGTCCGAACCTCGGTCACGATCCGGTCCCCGGATCGGCGCCGGCGGCCTCCCGGCGGCCCGTTTCGAGATCACCGAAGTCATCGATCTCCACGGAATCCCCGCCCGCGTCGGCGGGATCGAGCGGGGATCCATCGCCTTGTTCCGGCGCGACGGTCTCGAACGTGGATCGACCGCTCCAGCGATCGATCGTCCACTTCCGGGCGCCCCGCGTCGACTCCACGACCGCCGGTGCGGTGGTCACGGACGTGCCGTCGGGGAAGAAGATCGCCAACCGCGTGCGGCCGGGCCATGGATCCTCGATCGCGTCGAAGGACTCGAGGCCGTCCTCCGTTCCGGGGGCCGTCGGCATGAAGGCGTCGTCGAAGAGGTCGGATTCGGTCCCGTCCGGCGGTGGGACGAGGCGACCGTCCTCCAGGTCGTGGCGGGCCCAGGCGGAGGCGAATCGGCGCCCCGGGTCGGATCCACCGCGATCGCCGTCGACGGACAGGCCTTCGAAGGAATCCGCGCCGGCCGTCGCATCGAGGTCGAGCTGTTCGACGTCGATGCGCATCGCCTCGACGCCGCGCCCGTCCGCCGCGACCAGGACCTCGATCGGAACGCCGCTTCGACGCGACTCCACGCGGGCGAACTGGACCAGCATCGAGAGTCGATCCTCGATCAGCACGAGCCGACGCCGCTCCAGTTCCGCGAACGTGAAGGGGACGGCGATCGCCCCCGCCGCGAGGAGGATCGAGATGACCACGATGATCTCGAGCAGGGTCAGGCCCCGGGGGACCGCGACCGGGGCGGGTTCAGCCGCCGCTCGGGGAGAAGTCGCTGAAGTCGTCCAGCGGTTCACCGTCGGCACCGGACTTCCCGTCGTTGCTGGTGATGTCGTCATCGGTGCCCTCCTCCTTGTCGGGTCCGATCGAGACGATGTCGTAGGCGACGCCTTCGATCTCGGAGGGATTCCGATAGATCCACTCGTTGCCCCACAGGTCGGTGGTGTTGGGCTCCTTCAGGTACGGACCGCCCCACCGTGCGAGTTCCTCCTCGTCCTCGACCTGCTCCTTGTCCCAGAGCACCACGAGCCCCTCGTCCTCGGAGGGGTACCGCTTCATCTCGACCTTGTACTGCTCGAGCGCCCGGTTGAAGGCCTGGATCTGTGCCTGGACCAGCGACTTGTCCGCCTTCTCGCTCGCACCCAGCACGTTGACGAGGACCAGGCCCCCGATCGCGAGGATGATCCCGATCACGATCAGAAGTTCGAGGATCGTGAAGGCCCGGCGGCTCGCGGGGCGGGGGCGTCGAATGGTCTGGGACATCTGGTGGATCCTTCCTTGCTTCCGATTCGTCCGGCGGCTCCGCCGGGAGTGGCCATCATGGGCGTTGCGGTGAGTCTACCGCCCTCGCCCGCGGAGGTTTCGATTCCGGGGGGGGCTTTCCACCACCGGTCCCGACTTCTAATCGATCTGGGAGCTCAACGACATCATCGGCACGACCAGGGCCAGGAAGATGAACATCACCGCCCCGGCCAGCACCAGGAGCATCGCCGGCTCCATCAACTTGAGCATCGTCTCGAGGATCCGGTCCGTCCGTCGCTCCGCGTTCCGGGCGATCCCGACCAGCACCACCGGGAGGTTGTTCGCACTCTCGCCCACCGAGATCATCTCGACGACCTCCTCGCCGAACAGCCCGCTCTGCTCCAGGGGCCCCGCCAGCGGTTCGCCGCCGCCCACGGCCTCCGCGGCCGCGTCGATCGCATCCGCAAGCAGCGGGTTCCCCGCCGCCTCGCGGCTGATCCGCATCGACGCCAGCAGCGGGATGCCGTTGGCGAGCAGGGTCCCGAGCATCCTCGTGAACCGCGCGACCGCCATGGTCCGGACCAGGTCCCCGAAGAGGGGGAGTCGCAACTGGATCCCCGCCGCCCGATGCCTGATCCCGGGACGATCGCGGATGAAGAGCCAGCCGGCCACCCCGACGAACACCGCCACCACCGCGACGGGCCACCAGCCGGTGACGAGATCCGACATGCCCAGCAGCATCCGGGTCGCGAGCGGCAGTTCCATCTCACCGAAGAAATCCTGGAACTTCGGGACGAAGAGGACCAGCGCCGCCACGATCACGCCGATCCCGACGAGGAGGAGGATCACCGGGTAGATCATGTTTCCGAGGACCGTGGCTCGTCGCTCCGCCTGGTGCTCGAGGAAGGTCGAGAGTTCCGACAGCACCTCCTCGAGGAATCCCCCTCGTTCCCCCGCCTGGACCATCGCGATGTGGATCTCGGGGAATCCCCCCATCGAGCGCATCGAGTCCGCGAGTCGCTCGCCTTCCGCCACCCGCTCCGCGATGCCGCCGATCGCCGCCGCGAGCCGTGGATCGCTCTTGCCGCGAGCGACCAGACCCAGCGAACGAAGCAGCGGGACGCCTGCCTTGAGCAGGTCCGCGAGCTGTCCGTACGCACCGGCGAGCCGCCGGTCGGAAATCCGCTTGCGGTCGCGCGTCTTGACCATCGCTTCGCGAACGGCGATCGGCGTGAGTCCTCGCGACTGCAGTTCGGAGACGATCGCGGCGCGACTGGCCGCCTCCTGTCGCCCGTCGACGCGTCTTCCACCGACGTCCCTGGCCTGGTACGTGAAAACCGCCATGCCCACCACTCTAGCGGCGAGCATGGCGGTTCAGCCACGGATCCGGACTCATCGTCGTCGTCGACGAAGGAGGCCGGCCGCGGCGAACACGGCGGGGAGCATCGCCGGTCCGGGAACCACCTGCTGCGAGCCGGCGATCTCGTAGCCGATCGTGACGGAGATCCACTCCGGCGAGGGCGAGACTTCGTTGAGCCGGAGCTGGAAGCCCGAGAGGTCGAACGAGGGGAGGAGAATGCCGCCGTCGGCGTGACCCGGCTTCATCGGTCCCGGCACGGGTCCGGGCACCTCGAACACGGGGCCGTCGTCCTCCACGTCGCCCGGACCGCCGTCGTCTCCGGAATCGCCGGAGTCGTCGCCACCTCCGGCATCGCCGTCCCCGGAATCGCCTTCGTCACCACCGTCGTTCGCGTCGTCGTCACCG
>MDTG01065206.1_pt1 | contig 40566 bp, 41 predicted proteins | sample 811421 | NCBI WGS metagenome assembly MDTG01 (sample SAMN05326645, study PRJNA326480) | marine metagenome | isolation source: seawater | place: Pacific Ocean: South East | collected 2011 | reverse complement strand
TAGACCTAGTTTTATGCTCCTCTAAATTTACTGATAAAGCCTCATGATAGTTTGATTTAAAATTAGGGAACTCTCCAAAAGTGAAAGATTTATCAAAATGTGAGTGAGTTTCAACAAATCTTGGGAAAAGAATTTTTTTTGGTTTTTTATTTTGTATATTTAATGGCTTTAGTTCAGAAACAATTCCTTGTTCCCAGGCAATAAAAACAGAAGCAAAATCCTCATTATCAACATTGAGGTTATCAGAATTTTCTATTTCACAAAGGCATCTGGGTATAAGAACCTCTATGTTTCCGGAATTACTCAAGATTTCATTTGTTTTTTTTTATTTTAAAACATCAATAAAACTTATATAGAAATTAGAAAATGCTTCAAAATCTTCTTAAATATACAAAAATGCATGAAATTTTACACGTAAGTTGTTAAATTTATAGATGTGAGGCGGGCGTCGCCAAGTGGTTAAGGCAGCGGCTTGTGGCGCCGCTATTCGGGGGTTCGAATCCCCTCGCTCGCCCTTAAAAAAAAAAAAGATTGAATTATTTGCTTCCAAAGCAAAAAAGTTGATCTAGATTTAAAAAAGTCGATCAAAGTTTGATCAAGTGTCTTATTCGACTTTAGTTAAAGCTTCCACTCAAAACCCAGGATTTGATCAAAAAGAAGTTGTATCTAATAACAAAAGTTATTGGATTACAACTTTTGGATGCCAAATGAATAAAGCAGATTCAGAGAGGATGGCTGGAATTCTTGAATCAATGGGTTATGTAAATGCAAAAACTGAACTTGAGGCAGATTTAGTACTGTATAACACATGCACAATTAGAGATAATGCCGAACAAAAAGTTTATAGTTACCTTGGACGACAAGCAATTAGGAAGAGAAATTTACCATCTTTAAAGCTGATAGTTGCTGGATGCGTTGCTCAACAAGAAGGAGCAGCTTTGCTTAGAAGGGTTCCAGAAATAGATCTTGTAATGGGCCCCCAACACGCAAATCGTCTTGAGACACTCTTAGGTCAAGTTGAAAACGGTCAGCAAGTCTTAGCAACAGACGAATTGGAAATAATTGAAGATGTAACTACCCCTAGAAGAAATAGTTCTATTTGTGCTTGGGTAAATATTATTTATGGCTGTAACGAAAGATGTACATATTGCGTTGTTCCATCAGTAAGAGGGAAAGAACAGTCAAGAGAGCCCGAGGCAATTAAAAACGAAATAGAAAATCTTGCAAATCAAGGATATAAAGAGATAACTTTACTTGGACAAAATATTGATGCATATGGAAGGGACTTTAAGAGTATAAGTGGAAAGACTAATTCAAAGTTTGACTTAAAAGATCTTCTAATTTACATACATGATATAAAAGGAATTGAAAGAATCAGATTTGCGACAAGTCATCCAAGATACTTTACAAATGATTTAATAAAAACATGTTCAATTTTACCTAAAGTATGCGAGCACTTTCACATACCTTTTCAAAGTGGCGATAATAATATTTTAAAAAATATGGCAAGGGGTTATACAATTGAAAAGTATTCGCAAATAATAGAAAATATTAGAAATATTATGCCTAATGCATCCATCACAGCTGATGCTATTGTGGCCTTCCCAGGAGAAACAGATGATCAATTTATTAACACTCTAAATATTATAAAAAAATTAGAATTTGATCTTGTAAATACTGCTGCATATTCGCCAAGGCCAAATACTCCTGCCGCAGATTGGCCTAATCAAATTCCTGAAAATATAAAAATAGATAGGCTTAAAGAATTAAATAGCTTGGTAGAAAAAACTGCAATAAAAAGAAATCTAAGGTACAAAAATAATATTGAAGAAGTTTTAGTTGAGTCTATTAATCCGAAAAATAAAATGCAACTTATGGGAAGAACGAGAACGAATAGATTAACGTTTTTCTCAATAGATGATTGTAAGAATTATGACATAAAACCTGGAGACCTTGTTAAAGTTTTAATACAAGAAATAAGACCTTTCTCTCTAACAGGAATAATAACTTAATTAAATATATGGTAAGAAAAAAATTAAACATTGGTATTTTATTCGGAGGAATGTCTTGTGAACATGAGGTTTCTATCAAATCAGCAATAAATATAGTTAATTCATTAAAATCTCATAAAAATTTATCATTGTACGAGATCACTTATATCTATATTGATAAAAAAGGTAAATGGTGGAATTCAATAAAAGGATATGAATTTTTAAAAAAAGGTGTTTTAAATGTTAAGAACGAAGAATATGATCAAAAAGAAAATTTTAATCTTTTATTTAATCAAATAAATAACGTAGATATTTTTTTTCCAATACTTCATGGACCCAATGGAGAAGATGGCTCTGTACAGGGTTTGTTTAAATTATTAAATAAGCCATATGTAGGTTCTAATGTTCTATCATCTGCGTTGGGTATGGACAAAATAGCAATGAAATTAGTTTTTAAAGAGGCAAATTTATCTCAAGTCCTTTTTGAAAAAGTAGAGTCAAGGCAGATTAAAGATCCTAATTCACTCGATGAAATAATATCAAAAATCGAAGTCAATATTGGTTACCCATGTTTCGTCAAACCAGCAAACCTAGGTTCATCAATTGGAATAAGCAAAGTTACTAATAGAAATTCTTTAATTGATGGTTTAAAATTAGCATCTGATTTTGATGACAGATTAATTATTGAAGAGGGGGTTAAAGGTAGAGAATTAGAATGTGGAGTAATTGAAGATGAAGAACTTAAAGCATCTGTAGTTGGAGAGGTGAAATTTGAATCAGATTGGTATGACTACGAAACAAAATATTCATCAACTAATAGTATGGTTGCAATCCCTGCAGATATTCCGCCAACTATTTCGAATGAAATACAAAGACAGAGCATAGAAGCATGTAAAGCTATCTCAATAAAAGGTCTAGCAAGGGTTGATTTTTTTTATGTTGAGAAAACAAACTCTATATATATAAATGAAATAAACACAATGCCAGGTTTCACAAGCAAGAGTATGTTTCCAAAACTATGGGAAAAATCTGGAATTAGCTTTGAAGACTTAGTTTCAAAACTAGTTCAGACAGCAAAAATTTGATTTTCATCTCCTAATAAAATGATTCACGGCCTTCTCTGGTTCCCACTAATTCTAGCTTTTACTCTTATCACTGGACTGGGGTGGCTAGAAAGACGAAGGCAAAATTTATATAGAATTTGGGCAAAGGGTTCTGAACTCGCAAAACTTGATGGATCTGGAGCAGCAAGATTAAGAGATGGAGTACTTTGTTGGAGCAGTTTTGAGGCCGGAAATTTCAAAGAAGAGGATACTTTTGAAATCAAACAATTAGAACTTCTTGAATTACTTGCACTTGCTTCTGGCGAGGCTCCTTTAACTGATGAATCTCAAGGGAATTGTCGATTGAGACTTATTGGATGCGGAAAAGAAATTGACATACCATTTGCAGATGCTGACAGAGCAAGGGATTGGATGTATCAATTAATGCAAAAAGCAAGGTGTGATTTATAAATATATTTATCAACAAAATGAAATTTAATTATATTTCAAGATTAATTTTAATTAATAATTTAAATAAAAAATATTACATGTCTTTATGGAGAATTTTATTTTTTTCAGGATTCTCATTGTATTTATTTACTATATTTTCTAACAATGCATTTAAGCCAATTGAAGAAATAAATATCATTATTAATGGAAACAACATTTATGAATACAATGATGTAAAACGGGCTGCAAAGATAAAAGAAAGAACACCTCTTTTAAATATTATTCCAAAAAGAATAAGTAATACTTTAAAAGGCAAATTATCTCTACAATCTGTTTCAGCCAGGAGGCAATTATTTCCGCCATCTTTAATTATTGATATTCGAGAAAGACAGCCTGTTGCTTATGCCCGAAGATTAATTTCAGACAAATACCAATATGGTTTAATTGATTTAGATGCTATTTGGATCCCCATAAAATGGGAAAAAATTTCAAGTAAATATGACATAAAATTAAAAGTCTTTGGATGGAAAAATAATCACAAAGAATCAATATCATATATAATAAAAAATAGATTTAATTTAGGAAGTTCATTAAAAGAGATAAAATTAAATTCGAAAGGAGGACTTGTGTTGAAAACTGATATTTTTAATTCTGTAATTCTTGGTGCTGACTATGCTTTAATTCCACAGCAATTAAAGGTTCTTGCATACTTGAGTGAAAATTTACCTAAAAAGTTAAATAATAAAAAATTTATTTCTATCGATTTAAGAGATTTATCAAAACCAGAATTGCAAACAGATAAATAACCTTTAAGAACAACAATATGTTTTGAGTCTATACTTTCTATGTTTTAAAAGTTATTATCCATACAAATTGGAAATTTCTTTTACTCGTTAAATTATTAAATTTGCCTCTTCATTGAGTCAGGTTTAGACTTGCGAGCTAAATGCTTTAAAACTTTATCAATTCAAAATATGGTGATGGGAATCGGTAACAATTCAGCTATCAGTTTGGATGAGCAAATCCAACCAAGTCAATCCGCTCGAATTGAAGTAATTGGCGTTGGAGGTGGAGGAAGTAATGCAGTAAATAGAATGATTTACAGTGATCTCGATGGGGTAACTTATCGTGTCTTAAATACAGACGCACAAGCACTTCTTGAATCTTCTGCAGGAAACCGAGTTCAACTAGGTCAAACATTGACTAGGGGGTTAGGTGCTGGTGGCAATCCAAGCATCGGTCAAAAAGCAGCTGAAGAATCTAGAGCTGAGTTACAACAGGCTTTAGAAGGAGCTGATCTGGTTTTCATCGCAGCTGGTATGGGAGGCGGTACTGGTACTGGGGCTGCCCCGGTTGTTGCTGAAGTAGCCAAAGAAATAGGAGCATTAACTGTCGGCATCGTAACCAAGCCATTTGGGTTTGAAGGAAGAAGAAGGATGAGACAAGCAGACGAAGGTATATCAAGACTTTCTGAAAATGTTGATACTTTAATAGTCATACCTAATGATCGTCTTAAAGACGTTATCGCAGGCGCACCTCTTCAAGAAGCTTTCAGAAGTGCTGATGATGTATTAAGGATGGGTGTTAAAGGAATAAGTGACATAATTACATGCCCTGGTCTCGTAAATGTTGATTTTGCTGATGTTAGACCTGTCATGACTGAAGCCGGCACTGCATTGCTTGGCATTGGCTTAGGATCTGGCAGATCTAGAGCGACAGAAGCGGCTCAAGCAGCTATCAACAGTCCTCTCCTTGAAGCCGCAAGAATAGACGGAGCTAAAGGTTGCGTAATAAATATTACTGGTGGAAAAGATATGACACTTGAGGATATGACTTCAGCATCAGAAGTTATTTACGAAGCTGTTGATCCTGAAGCAAATATAATTGTTGGAGCAGTCGTTGATAAAGAACTTGAAGGAGAAATTCAAGTAACAGTAATTGCGACTGGATTTGAGAACAAACAACTTGGTCAGTCCTCAACAAGGTCAAGATCTAGACTCTCTCCACAAAATTTATATTCTCAGGAGGGAATAAAAGAAACAGGTGCAAATATCCCAGAATTTCTTAAATTAAGGCAAAATAGAAGATCTAACTAACACAAAAAGGTGACTCGGATACCACGCCTGTGATGAGCATCCCGTGTGGCTGCTATCTTCCGATCCTGACCAGATTTGGGCGTCAAAACCGCATAGGTCCGAGTCAAAATAATTTTAGCAAGAATTGAACAACTAAACATAAAAATGATTCCATCTGATCTTATAAAACTCAAAGAAGAGAGAAAATTTATATCTGTTCTCACTGCTTGGGACTATTGGTCTGGGGGAATTGTTGAAAAAGCTGGTGCTGATGTTGTTCTAATTGGAGATTCCTTGGCTATGGTCTGTCTTGGACATCCAACAACATTGCCAGTAACTCTTGATGAAATGCTTCATCATGCAAAAGCTGTAAGTAGAGGATTCAAGAGACCATTTAGTGAGCAACCATTATTAGTTTGTGATCTTCCTTTCTTAAGCTATCAATGTGGAGAAGATAAAGCTGTTAATGCTGCGGGGAAGCTCTTAAAAAACTCTCGTACATCTGCAGTTAAAATTGAAGGAGCAGAGAAAGAAACACTTAAAGTGATAAATAGGCTCATCCGTATGGGTATACCTGTGATGGGTCATTTAGGATTAACACCCCAATCAATCAATACAATCGGATATCGAAAACAAGCTATCTCTAGGCAAAGTCAAGAAATTTTATTTAATCAAGCTATAGAGCTTGAACAAAATGGTTGTTTCTCTTTGGTTATTGAACATGTACCCGAAGAAATTTCAACTAAGATAAAAAACAAATTAAAAATACCAGTTATTGGTATTGGAGCAGGAGACAATTGTGATGGACAAGTAAGAGTAACTGCTGACCTTTTAGGGCTTTCAGATAAACAACCACCTTTTGTAAAACCTCTAATCAAAGGTAATGACTTATTCATAAATCATTTGAAGGATTGGATAGATCAAAAATCTCTTTAGGTAATTCATCCCACCAAATAAACATCTCAACAAGTACCTGATTACAAATATCCATCCCTTCTGGATTTTTTAGCTTTGCTCTATTCCCTTCCATTTTTAATATTCCAGAATCAAAAAAAACTTTCCATCTTTCCATTAATCTCTCCAAATATTTCTTTCGATAAATTTTAGGCCAGCCACTATTATCAGCTAATTGATCTAAATTGACCCCCTCTCTTCTTCTAATTCCAACAATTATTTGATCATCGAAAGGTATAGGCTTTTGATTTTTTTTAAGCAGAGAGAAATGGATGCCTTTTTCTGATTGTTGATCTACCCAGTCAATGTATTTATCAATCTGTTTTGGTCTTGAAAATCTTATCCCCCAGGGAGAACTTGTTGATCCCATTCCAAAAGCCCACCACCCAGATCCACTCCAATAAACACGATTGTGTCTTGAAGTAAATCCAGGCTTTGCATAATTAGATATCTCATATCTTGCGTAACCGACATTCTCAAGCATCGCACTTGTAAGTCTATTTATATCAGCAGCACAATCATCATCAGGAAGATGAAGTTTGCCATATTTATTTCTATAAAAAAATTTTGTTCCAGGTTCAATTGTTAAATCATAAATTGATAAGTGAGGTGGATTACAATTAATAGCTTGATTAATTTGTTCCTCCCAAAAATGCAATTTAGAATCCGGAAGATTCTGAATCAAGTCTAAACTCCAACTTTTAATCTGCTTTTTTTTTAAAAGCTCATCAAGCCAAGCACAAGAATTAACAAGGTTTGTTTGATTATGTCTTCTTCCTATTTTTCGAAGAGTCTCGTTATCAAAGCTCTGACCACCCAAACTAAATCTATTAATACCAAGAGTTAATAAATTTGTAAGGTAACTAAAATTAAAACTTGCAGGATCAATTTCAATTGTAATTTCAATTCCAGGCTGGAAGCAAAATTTCTTTTCAATATGTTTAAGTAATGAACTTATTTCATCTATTTCTAATATTGAGGGTGTGCCACCACCTATATAGAGGGTGGAAAGCGGTTCAACATCATTAACAAGTTCTATTTCCTTATGGAGAGCCTTTAAATAAGATTTGACTAAATCATTTTCTGGACTATTTTTTTCTATGAGCCTTATCTCCCATTGGTAAAATTGCAAAATCACAATAAAAACATCTACGATGACAAAATGGAATATGCAAATATAAGCTTCTTGGGGTGTTATTCAAAACAATTACTTGCGATCATTAATTTGTAGATTTAGACAACTTGTGAAAAAAAACATTTACAAAATTCATAACTTCAACCTTTCTCTCGAAATAAGAATAAATTAAAAGCATGTCGGACCTAATTGTCCTAGTTTTATTTCTTATTGCAGGAGCAATAACCGGTTGGTTAGGGACTGGTCTATTGCCTAATAATATCCTGGATAGGATTACAAATCTTAAGGCATTTAGCACAATTTTTTCTGTTTCAGCAGGATTTTTAAGTTCAATTATCGGATTATTGCTTCTACAGCTCAGAAAAAGATTAATAAAACAAATAAAAACCATGCCAACTGATCTTTTAGTTAGTAGGTCTGTTGGCTTAATATTGGGTCTTTTAATTGCAAATCTTCTACTTGCGCCTTTACTTTTATTACCGATTCCTGATGAAATATTTTATGCAAAACCATTATTGGCTGTTTTAAGCAATATCTTTTTTGGGCTAATTGGTTATAACCTTGCAGATGTTCATGGAAGGACTCTTCTAAGAATATTCAATCCAAATAGTACTGAGGCACTTCTGGTTGCTGAGGGTATATTAACCCCTGCAAGCTCAAAAATCCTTGATACAAGTGTAATAATAGATGGAAGAATTAAAGGACTAATAGACTGTGGGCTGATTGAAGGACAAATTATTGTTGCTCAAGCAGTAATTGACGAATTACAGAAACTTTCAGATTCAAGTAATAATGAAAAAAGGAGTAGAGGAAGAAGAGGATTAAAATCTTTAACTGATTTAAGAGAAACATATAGCAGAAGATTAGTTTTAAATAGCACCAAGTATGATTGTCCTGGAACGGATGATCTACTTTTAATGCTTGCAGAAGACACTGGAGGAATTTTAATTACAGCTGATTATAATCTTTCAAAAATAGCTGAATTTAAAAATTTAAAAGTATTAAATTTAAGTGATTTAGTAATTGCTTTAAGACCAGATGTACAACCTGGCGCAAAATTAAATTTAAAGGTTGTAAGAGAAGGGAAAGAAGCTAGTCAGGGCATTGGCTACTTGGAAGACGGAACAATGGTTGTAATTGAAGGTGCAAAAAAAGCTATTGGAGAAAGACTTGAAGTAATTATTACCGGAGCATTGCAAACTCCAACAGGAAGAATGGTATTTGGAAAACTTGAAAAAAATAAAACCAATAAAAGTCCAAACTCAAGCACTAATTAAGCCAAGTTATAGCTAGGCTCGAAAATATACTCATTTATCAAATATGACTGTTTCCGCACCATATTATGGTGATTCGGCAATTATGCGGACACCGCCACCAGATTTACCGTCTTTGCTCCTAAAAGAGAGAATCGTATATCTCGGTCTTCCACTCTTTTCAGATGATGATGCCAAAAGACAATTAGGCATGGATGTTACGGAATTAATAATTGCTCAGCTACTATTTCTAGAATTTGATAACCCTGATAAACCTATTTACTTTTACATAAATTCAACTGGAACTAGTTGGCATACTGGAGATGCAATTGGTTTTGAGACTGAAGCCTTTGCGATTTGCGATACATTGAGGTACGTAAAACCACCTGTTCATACAATTTGCATCGGTCAAGCAATGGGAACAGCTGCAGTGATTCTTTCTGCAGGTACAAAAGGACAAAGAGCCTCTTTACCTCATGCCTCAATTGTTTTACATCAACCAATTAGTGGAGCAAGAGGGCAGGCTACTGATATTCAAATAAGAGCGAAAGAAGTTATTCATAACAAAAAAGCAATGTTAGAGATTCTCTCTGAGAACACGGGAAAAACTGTCGAGCAACTTACAAAAGATTCAGATAGAATGAGTTATCTAAATCCTGTAGAAGCTGTTAAATACGGTTTAATCGACAGAGTTTTAACAAGCAGAAAAGACTTACCTGATAATCACATCGGGTAAAAAAATTAATTTTATTTACCAACAATCCCAAATTTATTATGCCTATTGGAACTCCAAGCGTCCCTTATCGTCTACCAGGATCACAGTACGAAAGATGGGTGGATATTTATACAAGATTAGGTGCCGAAAGGATTTTATTTCTTGGTCAAGAAGTTAATGATGGTGTCGCAAACAGCTTAGTAGCTCAAATGCTTTACCTAGACTCAGATGATAGTAGTAAACCAATTTATTTATATATCAATAGTCCGGGTGGTTCTGTCACAGCAGGATTAGCAATATTCGACACCATGAAATATGTAAAAAGTGATGTAGTAACAATATGCGTTGGATTAGCAGCATCGATGGGAGCTTTCCTTTTATCTGCTGGGACAAAAGGGAAAAGACTTGCGTTACCACACAGTAGAATAATGATTCATCAGCCACTTGGAGGAACATCTCAAAGACAAGCCAGTGATATTGAAATAGAAGCTAGGGAAATCTTGAGAATTAAAGAAATGCTTAATAGATCTATGGCTCAAATGACAGGACAATCCTTTGAAAAGATTGAAAAGGACACAGATAGAGACTATTTTTTAAGCGCAGAAGAAGCTAAAGAATATGGATTAATTGACAGAGTTATTTCACATCCAAGTGAAGCCTAGGAGTATTTTCAAATTTATTTAGATTACTTCAAATTTCTTGTTGATATCTTTAATCAATAAAATATGATCGAAGTTTGAAATCTCTCATATATTCTTAGTGTGGTGTTTATTTTAATAAATAGCCAAGCTAATACGAATACAAACAATGGCACAACTCTTCTACGACTCAGATGCGAATTTAGATCTTCTAAAAAGCAAAACAGTTGCAATCATTGGCTACGGCTCACAAGGTCATGCACATGCCTTGAACTTAAAAGATAGTGGAATAGATGTAGTAGTAGGTCTTTATGAGGGAAGCAGATCAGCAAACAAAGCTATCTCAGATGGTCTCGAAGTTCTTAGTGTTTCAAAGGCATGCGCTAAAGCAGATTGGATAATGGTCCTATTACCCGATGAATTTCAAAAAGATGTATATATAAAAGAAATTTCACCAAATCTCAATCCAGGAAAAGTTTTAAGTTTTGCTCATGGATTCAATATTAGATTTGGTCTAATTAATCCTCCCCCTTTTGTAGACGTTGTAATGATTGCGCCTAAGGGCCCTGGCCATACTGTGAGATGGGAGTATCAAAATGGGCAAGGAGTTCCTGCACTTTTTGCAATAGAACAAGATTCTTCCGGCAAAGCCAGGGACCTTGCGATGGCATACGCCAAAGGTATAGGTGGAACAAGGGCAGGTATCTTAGAGACTAATTTCAAAGAAGAGACAGAAACAGATCTTTTTGGGGAACAAGCTGTGCTTTGCGGTGGATTATCTGAACTTGTAAAAGCTGGTTTTGAGACTCTTGTTGAAGCAGGTTATCAGCCTGAATTAGCCTATTTTGAATGCCTACATGAAGTAAAATTAATAGTTGATTTAATGGTAAAAGGTGGCTTAACCGCAATGAGGGACTCAATTTCAAATACAGCTGAATATGGTGATTATGTTAGTGGCCCAAGACTAATAACTAATGAGACCAAAGCTGAAATGAAAAAAATACTTAGTGATATTCAAGACGGAACATTTGCTAAGAATTTTGTAAAAGAATGTGAAACAGGTAAACCTAATATGAAAAAAATTAGAGAAAGGGACTCTCAACTCCCTATAGAGAAAGTAGGCGAAGGATTAAGAGCTATGTTTAGTTGGCTTAGGTAGAGAACTGAATAATTCTTTGCAAATTTTATTATCAGCTATCTTTTTAGATCTGATTATTGGTGATCCTAAATTTCTTATTCACCCTGTCGAAATAATTGGTTATTTCATATCTAAATTACAACTTTTTATTGATAATTTCTCAAGAGACAATAAGACATATCTTAGAGTTGGTGGTTTCTTTTTAACTATTTTAGTAGTCTCTTCAAGCGGTTTATTTGGTTGGACAATTGAGCAACTATATATAAGGAATACTGCATTTATTTCTTATTTAGGATTATTTAGTTTAATAATTCTTCTTGCCAGCACTTTAGCTTTTAAAAGTTTAGCTGTAAGTACAAAGTCAGTAATTAAATTTATAAATGTGGATCAATATAAAAATATAAAGAAAGCAAGAGAAAATTTAGCATTCATTGTTGGCAGAGATGTAAATAATCTTGATGAGGACGAAATTATTAGAGCAGTTGTTGAGACAGCCTCAGAAAATTCTGTAGACGGAATATTTGCTCCTCTCTTTTGGATATTCATAGGTTTTCTAAATTGGAAAATTTCATTATTCCTACCGGGGCCTTTATCTCTTGCCTTTATTTTTAAATCAACTAGTACTATTGACTCAATGATTGGATATAAATACGGATCTCTGAGATGGATTGGATACTCTGGAGCCAAATTAGATGACATACTTACATATATTCCTTCGAGATTAGTTGCTATTTCGCTGCCAATTGTAACTAGACCAATTAATCAATATTTAAAACTTATAAAAATTGCATTTAAAGACGGAGCAAAAGATACTTCACCCAATTCAGGCTTGTCCGAAGCTATTTTTGCTCATTGTTTAAATATAAAAATGGGCGGAGAAAATTTTTATAACGGAAAAAAAATAATTAAACCTTACTTTGCCGAATTAGCTCCAAAACCAAATTTAATTGCAATAAATAAGATATTAGTAAGTGTAATTAAGCTTGAAATATTTTGGGTTGTAATATTTTATATCTTAATTAAATAGTTAAAAATAATAATATTAAAAAGCACCTCTATCCATAGGAAAGAAAAGTACACCTAAAGTTAGTAAGATTATTTCTAAATCTAAAAGTAATGACCTTTTTCTCGCATAATATAAGTCCATTTTTACTCTTTTTTGGTAACTTAGATTATTTCTTCCGCTTACTTGCCAAAGTCCTGTAAGACCTGGCCTTACAGAAATAACTTCATCCATAGAATCTCCATATTTTTTTATCTCTTCTTCTACAATTGGTCTTGGTCCTACTAAACTCATTTCACCCTTAAACACATTCAGAAATTGAGGGAGCTCATCAAGACTTGACCTCCTTAAGAACCTACCAACTGCAGTAATTCTTGGATCTTCTTTTAATTTAAAATCACTCTCAAATTCTTCTCTTAATTCATCAGAATTAGATAAAATCTCCTCTAGTAGGGTATCAGAATTTTTATACATTGTTCTAAATTTAATGCATCCAAATTTTTTATAATTTCTTCCTACTCTTTTTTGAATAAAAAATATTGGACCAGGAGAACTAATTTTCACAAGTAGAGCTATTAAAATAAAAATTGGAATGCCACAAATAATTACAGATAAAGAAAAGATGATATCACCTGCTCGTTTAATAACTCTTCCAAAGAAACTCTGCATATTAATAAGCGAAATTGTATCAAGATTTGAGGGCTTTACCTCCAAATCATTTTTTGAAAGAGGAGAATAATTCTTCATATCATCTAACTTATAAATAAAATTAATAAATTTTATTTAATAATTTTAAATTGAAATATTATTTCTATCCATATTTTGACCAAAATTTGGAATATCATCAATTAAGAGTGGCTCCGTAAATGATTTTGAGATTGAATTTTTGTGATTAGTCCAGGATAAAGATAAAAATTTACTAAATTTAATTTTAAAAGCTTCATCATTGAATTGACTTGCCCATTTATTAAGGTCTTCTGGAATAATTGAATTCCAAATTTTGCGATCTTCGAACCAATTAACTGCATCTATTAAATCAGTAGTTTTCTGATGTTCAAATAAAATACCTGTTGGTAATTTTGTACAATTTGAAAAGCAGCGAACCGTATCAAGAACGCCTCCTCTACGAAATGCAATTACTGGAGCACCAGCTGCCATTGCTTCCACAGGAGCTATCCCAAAGTCCTCTATTCCTGCATATACATAGGCACGACATCTCTCCAATAAGTCCTTAACCACTGATTGTTCTTGAAATCCAAGAATTTTCACATTTGATTTTGCTATTGCTTTGAGATTCTTTTTTTCAGGACCATCACCAACAACAATTAAAGGAAGTCCAAGGCTATTAAATGCTTTAACGACTAAGTCAACTCGCTTATTAGGAACTAAACGACACAAAGAGAGATAAAAATCCCCTCTATTTTGATTGAAAGAAAACTGACCAACATTTACCGGGGGATGTATTACTGTTGAATCACGTCCCCAATATCTTGAAATACGAAGCGCCGTAAATCTTGAATTAGCAATTAATTTGTTTACCCTTGCAGCGCTAAGTTGGTCCCATTTTCTTAAAGAATGCAATTGCAATCTAATAAAAGGTTCTAACCCAATCTTTGAAAGTTTTGAGAGACGTAAATAAGTATTCATCTGGTCCCATGCATACCTAACAGGAGTATGTACATAACTAATATGTAATTGATGGGGGCTAACAAGTACCCCTTTTGCAACAAGATGGCTACTACTCAATATGAGATCATAGTCTTCAAAATCAAGTTGCTCTATCGCAATTGGTAGTAAAGGTAAAAAATTTTGCACATTATTTCTTCCAAATGGAATCTTTTGTATAAAACTTGTTTGTATGTCTCTTCCAAAAAGCCAGCTTTTATAATTACAGCTCTCTGCATCCACTAGAGCACTAAGATCTACTTTTAAACCTTGTGATTTTAGTATTTTGTCTATTTTTTGAACAACTTGTTCTGCACCTCCAACAGATGAGGGACTAAACCACTCATGAACCAAAGCTATCTTTTTTGGGAGATCAGAGTAATTGATATCTTTCAAATAAGACTTCTCCTAAATTCAAATTTTAATTTAAATAAATTTCATTAATCTATTCTAGGTGAATTAATAGAATTAACAAATTTATCTAAAAATAAATCATTAAGAGAGAGGCAAAGGAAGAATACCATCCATGATTGTAAAAAGTAATATTCCTGTCATGGCAGTTATTATTGATAAATTAAGAACATACCCCTGAGGCCTTTTAGAAAGAAAGAAATATAAACTTTGTATTGAAAGAGATATCAGGCCAATAATAATTAGAATTTTCTCAATAAAAGAACTTAATGTCAAAGACAAATTGAAATCAATTATTGCAAAATCTAAATACCAATCGTAATGATTAACAACAACATTATTTATAAAGAGAAATATACTTAATAAGGTTGAAAGCAAAATACATATTGAGAGAAAAAAAGTTACAGGTTTCGTCAACCTGTTCATAGTTCTCTTAAAACTTATTAATAATATAATAACCAACGAAGAGCCTAAAAAAGGTATTACGGGGACTAGCCAAGAGATTTTCAAAATTCCATTCATTTTATAAAAGATATACTTTATTTATAAATTATATCAAGAAATATTATAATGAGAAAATAACTATAAAATTATCAAAATTGGGTATCTATAAGTATCTTATTTTAATAACAATCATAATATCAATAATTGGTTTTATTATAAATCAATATGAATCTAAATTTCTGACCGAAAATAAAACAAAAAAAATAACGAAGCTAAAGAAAAAATCGCGTAAAAATAAAATTAAGCATAAGATTAATAGAGCTTCTGAAAAACGCTATGAAAAAAGAAGAAGAACAAAGCAGTAATGAACCAAAGGATCCAATTGAAGAAGGTAATATCTCTGCCTCTAATACAAACGATAAACGTCGAATAGACGATTTTGATTCAGAATATTCGAAATGGGTTGATAACAGCGGTAATGAAGTGAAAGAAGTTTTTGGATTTAACGAGAATGCAGAATTAGTCAATTCAAGAGCAGCAATGTTTGGTTTCATTATGCTTATACTTACTGAATTAGTATTTAAAGGAGAAGCAGCTACAAAAAGTATTTTTGGAATAGGTCTGTAAAAAAGTGATAAAATCTATTAATCTTATATTATAGATTCTATTTACTATGAATAAAAAAACATTTATAGGTGTTTCTTACGTCTCTTTTATAATTATAATCTGGGGAACAGTTGCATCTTTAATAGATTTTCAATTTTTAGAAGCTAAATTATATCTTGAGGGATCTTTAGGTCAGTACATAACATTTATAATTTCAGGTCTTATTTTTACAATTGCATCAATAAAAGCTTTTCCAATTTTTCAAAAATTAATTAATAAATAACCACACTATCTAATATCTGAATCTCTTTAAAACATCGCTCGCATTGTCATTATCGTACTTTTGAAATAGTAACCATTGACGTGTTTCTAAATCATGATCACATCCATATTCATTATCTGTAGAGTATTTAGTTTTTAATAAATAATGGCAGGCTTGATCCGCTTCAAAAGCTGAACTGTAACCAGTTAGATAATAAAAAGTTCCAATTATAAATATTATTCCAAGTATTATTAACGATAGAATCTTCATGATTTTGATAACTTTTATATTTAACTTAACACGTAAGCACTCAAAAATATTTATTCATCCATCTCTTCATTAGCTGTTCTTAAATCGCATGAAGTTAGAGAGCTGTTATTTATATTAGATAGAACTCTCGCCATATCAATTTCTGAAAGTTCTCCATCAGATCTCCACTTCAATGTAGTTTTCCTTTGAAGTGGTGAATTTTTTGATTCTTTTCTCATGGTGAAATAAAATCACGCTATCAAGACAATATCATTATTGATACTCATATTTAAAGAAAAAAAAACTTTCATAGTTAAAAAAAAATATATATTTTGTATAATTGGAACTGTGACAGTTCATTTAGTTGCCCTTACCACTCGCTTGTTTTACTGGAATTGGTTAATTTACGGGCGTGAGGAGTTGGATCTCAGGAATCGAAACAAGGAAAGATCTCCATAAGAGATTCAATGACTAGTCCTGCATTGCAGGGCTTTTTTATTTTCTAGCAAAGTTATAAATGAAATCTTGAAAAGCTGGACTATAAAAATAAACAGCAACTGCAACAATAAGCAATACATTTAACCCAATTACAATAGAGCCTATTATTATTCTTTGCCTCTTCCCTGGGACCTTGTACTTTAATCCTGCAGGAAGCTTTAGAAGAACATCCTGATCACCAGATGAACTACTTGTGTATCCCTTTTTTATTTTTCTTGACGGAGAATTTTTTTTCTTAGGTTCCATATTTCTTAAAAGCGCATAATAATTAATAATATATTAAAAATGTCAAATCAAATTTAGTTTTTATTTAATTGTTATCAAAATCTAAGATAATTTAAAGAATAAATTACTGCATATTCTTAATAATAGGTTTATCCCTAAAAACAAATTTTTTCAATACGGGTAATATGATTATCAATAAAAAGTTTATTCCTATTATATTTTATTAATCTAATAATTTCAGACTGAAGACCAATCAACTTAGTTTGGCATTTATAATTGCCTTTTTCAAAAGAAATATTTTGCAAAGATTCCAGTCTTAGTAGTGCCTTTGTGCAATCTTTTTTTGACTTTGATCTAAAACATTCTCTTGTTTGATAAAGAAATATTCTATTATTAAACGCTTTTAAGGAATCAGTCTTAAAGATTAAAGATAATGAAATGGCAACAATAATAAAAAATTTCATTTTACATTGTAATTAATACGTTCCAAAATCAATCTTCCTTAGGAATATTTAAATAAAATAAAAAACATCTTCAAAAACTTAGTTTTTGTGAATTTTAAATTTAGTTTTAAAAAAGGCTTCTGAAAATTACAGAAGCCTTTTGGAATAAAAAGTTTTCAAAAAGAGTTTGATTAGCCCTGGACTCTATCTTTAAACATTTTACCAGCAGTAAATGCCGGAACTCTTTTTGCAGGAATTGCGATTTTTTCGCCAGTTTTAGGGTTTAAGCCTTGACGTGCAGAGCGGTCACGAGGCTCAAAAGAGCCAAATCCAAGAATGGATACTTTTTTACCTTCAACTACAGAGTCGATAATTGTATCAATTGCGGCATCTACCACAAGAGATACGTCTGTTTTTGTCAACTCTGTACGAGCTGCAACAAGGTTTACAAGATCTGCTTTGTTCATTGTTAAGAGAAGAAATAGCAGAGAGAGTGCTGGTAAAACCAAACTAGGATTTACCACCAAAATCTCAATCGGGCTAATCGTATGGAAGCTACGGCCTCCCGGCAACCGAAAGAGACTGTGGCACAAAGCTTTTTACATCCTAAAAAAATGATTTTTTGATCAAAAAATTTAAATTCACTAAAAATTCAATATTAATTTAGTCATCATTTCACGTAAAAGACTACTTTCAAAAGCCAGTGTTTACGGTATTTCTCAAGGAATCCACAAGAATAAAGAATTTCAATAATACAAAAAACTCTTCCCCGAGAAGATGAAAAAAAAAGAAAAAAAGAATTTTTTAAATTGTTTAACCTAATTAACAAACATCCGCAGAACAGAACATTTGGTAGATCTAAAAATGATTTTTTCTGTTAAAAGTTGTGTTTTTAATTTGGTGTGGAATCAAACGCTAATTGCTTGTAATTAAGGATCATTAAACTAATTTGAATTAAATGCCTTACCGCTCTGACAAAGCACTTCCCTCGGTGAGCAAAATTAATGACGGTCAACCTTGGCCTATTGGAAGCACAATTTCAGAAAAAGGAGTCAACTTTTCTGTTGCCGCTCCACAAGCACTGAAAGTCTCTCTTCTAATTTTTCGGTTTCCAAATGACAAATCTCCTTGTCAAATCATTGACTTGGAAAAAAATAATCGTTCAGGTGATTATTGGCATGTAGAGGTAGAGGGATTAACGGCAGGTGCTTGCTATGGTTACGAAGTAATTAATGAAAACAATAAAGATGACCCATCAAAACAACCTCTTCTTATAGACCCATGTTCAAGATCCATATATGGCTGGGAAAACTATAAAAGATTTAATTATGATGAGCTTGATTTAGAAAAAGATTATAAAAAAGATAAGAACTATCTTCAATATCTAAAATCATGCGTTTGTGAGAGAAACTTTTTTGACTTTAAAAACTATCCTCGTCCTAGGCACTCCTGGCATAAAACTGTTATTTATGAACTCCATGTTGGAGGATTTACAAAATCACAAGATTCTGAGATATCAAGATCTAAGAAAGGGACCTATCTCGGGCTTATAGAAAAGCTTCCCTATCTGAAAGAGCTAGGAATCACAACTCTAGAACTTTTACCAGTATTTGCTTTTGATCCTGATGATTCTCCCAAAGGAGTAAGTAATTATTGGGGATATAGCCCTATCAATTGGTTTACTCCACATATTGAATATGTTGTTGATAAGGATCCTAATTGTGCTCGTAATGAATTTATTAAACTTGTCCAAGAATGCCATAAATTAGACTTAGAAGTAATACTTGATGTTGTTTATAATCACACAACAGAGGGAAATGAGAAGGGACCAACTATATCCTGGAAGGGATTTGGAGATTCAACTTATTATCATAAAAGCAAAGAACAAGAATACTTAGATGTTAGTGGATGTGGTAATTCTATTGCAGCAAATAATCCAATCACAAGACATCTCATAGTCGAATCGTTAAAATGCTGGGCTAATGAGTTGGGTGTAGATGGTTTTAGATTTGATTTAGGCATTGCATTAAGTAGAGGCAAAAACCTTAAGCCACTTGAGAGACCTCCCCTTTTTGAAGAGATTGAAAATGATCCACAATTAAGTCAGTTAAAGTTGATCAGTGAACCATGGGACTGCGGTGGTTTGTATTCCCTATCAAATTTTCCTGCAGAAAAAATAAGAACTTGGAATGGTAAGTTTCGTGATGAGATTAGAAAATTCTGGAGAGGTGACAGAGATTGCGCTTGGGGTGTAAAAGACAAATTGATTGGCAGTCCATCTATTTATAAAAAAACTGGCAAAACACCAAATTTCTCAATTAACTTTATAACTTCGCATGATGGTTATACATTAAACGATTTAGTTAGTTTTAATTCCAAGCATAATTTTTCTAATGGTGAAAATAATCGAGACGGAGATAATAATAATCACAGTTGTAACTACGGAGTAGAGGGGCCAACTTCTAATACTGCTACGGAAGCAATTAGAAATAAACAAAAAAGAAATTTAATGGCATCTCTATTACTTTCCCATGGAGTACCCATGATATTGATGGGAGATGAAACTGGTCGAACTCAAGGAGGTAATAATAATGTTTGGTGTCAAGATAGTCCCTTAGGATGGATGCAATGGGGTAATAATTGCTGCGACTTTGAGCTAAAGGAATTTATTATCAAACTTTTAAAAATCAGAAAAACCTTCTCTGAACTTTTTTGCCCAAATGAATATTTAAATGATGATTTATTGGATGAAGAAAAATTATGGATTAAATGGCATGGAATAAAACTTGGGGAGCCTGATTGGGGAGATTGGTCTCATACCTTGGGTTATTGCTTCAATAAGCCTCATGAGGGCACAATATCTTGGATTGGGATTAACGCATATGACCAAGCCATGAACTTTGAACTCCCAAAAGCACTTTCCCCTTGGTTAAAAGTTTTAGATACCAGAAAATCATCACCATCTAATAATGAGCAAGATTTTTATGAAAATATAAAAAATCAAAACAATATTCAATTGGAAAGTAAAAGTTTTGTTCTACTGATTGCTGAAAGTTACTTTAAAAAAAATTCATTATGAATCTTTTAAGCGGGCGGCGGGAATCGAACCCGCATCATCAGCTTGGAAGGCTGAGGTTTTACCACTAAACTACGCCCGCAGTTAAACTAAAACTCAAATCAAGTTTTATGGTTCTAGTCTTAATTACATTATTACCATGCGCAACCCCAAATCAAAAGTTTGACCATATCAAATTCTAAATTGCTAAAAAAAGAATCAAGAAAGAGATTGATGATTTCCTATGGATTAGGAGATGCTGGGACAGGTCTTGCCGCAACCCAATTAGGTTTTTACCTGTTCCCTTTCTTTACTGGAGTAGCTGGTTTACCTGCATTTGTGGCAGGATCATTGTTAATGGTTATTAAAATATGGGATGCAATCAACGATCCCATTATCGGATGGTTGAGTGATAAAACTTCCACCAAATGGGGGCCACGTTTACCTTGGATGATTGGAGGAGCAGCTCCTCTCGGGATAAGTCTTGCGGCAGTTTGGTGGGTACCTCCAGGTGATTCCACAGAAAAAACAATTTATTACGTAGCAATTACAATCCTTTTAATGACTGCTTACACAAGCGTCAACCTTCCTTTCGCAGCCTTATCTACTGAGATTACTGAAGATACTTACATAAGAACTCGTTTAAATGCTGCAAGGTTCACAGGGTCCATTTTAGCTGGATTAAGCGGTTTAATTGTCGCAGCAGCACTTCTCTCTAATGGAAGTGACGGATATGTCTTAATGGGAAGGATAACAGGCTCAATTGCGACCTTGACAACTCTCTTTTCATGCTGGGGACTTGCACCTTATGCAAAAAAAGCAAGAAAACCTATTGGGAAAAGTGAACCTTTTAAATTCCAAATCAATAGAATTTTCAGTAACAAAAAATTTATAAAAATAATATGCTTGTATTTACTTTTATGGTGCAGTCTTCAATTAATGCAGACAGTCTCAATAATATATCTGGAAAAAGTAATGAGAGTGCCCACAGATGTTTCTAAATGGATTCCAATACCTTTTCAAATAAGTGCATTGCTTGGATTACAGTATTGGAGCTTGTATTCAAATAAATATGGGAGAATAAGTGCTCTTTTTAAAGGGTGTTTAATATGGATTAGTGCATGCCTGGTTTCAGTTATTCTTCCACCTATTGAAAATAATTTTTCTAGTGAATATATATTTTCTTCGTCTAATCATGATCTGATAAAAATTTTATTACTCCTACTAACTATTATATTTATTGGATTTGGTGCTTCCACAGCATATCTAATCCCATGGTCTTTACTTCCCGATGCTATTGATGCTGATCCTGATAAACCAGCTGGAATATATACGGCTTGGATGGTTTTAGTTCAGAAAATAGGAATTGGTCTAAGTGTGCAAATTCTTGGTTTACTTTTATCAATTGCTGGATTTAAGTCTTCAAGCAATTGCGCAATTGAGGAAAATTGCCTCTATCAACCTGAAAGTGCAATTGCAACTATAAGAATTTGTATGGGTTTAATACCAACTTTTTTAATAGTTATTGGCTTATTTATAATGAAAAATTGGAATAAAGAAATCTCAACAATGAAAGCCTAAATTATGAAGTTACCAAGATGGTTAAAAAGATTAGGTAATAGCCTCATTATTGGAGGTCAGGCTGTTAACGCAACTTCAAAAAGGAAAATAAATATCAATGATCTTGCAGAGCAATTAATGGAAGCAGGTCCTGGAAGTTTTTTAATTGTTTTCATAACTGCTATTGCAGCAGGAACAGTTTTCAACATACAAGTTGCTGCAGAACTTAGCCGACAAGGGATTGGATCTCAAGTAGGTGGATTATTAGCAATTGGAATGGCAAGAGAGATTGCACCTCTTCTAACAGCAACTTTATTAACAGGAAAAGTTGCTACAGCTTATGCTGCGCAACTTGGCACAATGAAAGTAACTGAGCAAATTGATGCAATCACAATGCTTAAAACAGATCCTATTGAATATCTTGTAGTTCCAAGGTTAATTTCAATGGTAATAATGGCACCCATTCAGTGCCTATTATTCTTCATTGTCGCTCTTTGGAGTGGACAAGTTAGCAGCACAGCTTTTTACCAAATTCCTCCAGATATTTTTTGGACTTCTGTGAGAGATTGGCTTTCAACAAGTGATTTGCCTTTTATGCTTATTAAAGCATTGGTTTTTGGACTGCAAATAGGGATCATTTCTTGCGGATGGGGCCTTACCACCAGAGGTGGTCCTAAAGAAGTTGGTAATAGTACAACTGGCGCAGTAGTTATGACTCTTGTTACGGTATCTCTTATGGATGTTCTTCTTACAAAAATTCTTTTTGGCTAATGACTAAAAAAAACAGCTTTTCAACTGAAGAAGGAGTTACACTTTCTCCTTCATTCAGGTTACCAATAATAATTATCTTAATTGGTTTCTCACTTATCAAATTACCTTTAAATCCCTGGCCGACTATAATCATAAGTGTTTTTGGCTTCTTCTTACTCCTGCAATCCTTCACACTAAGACTTCTCTTTACAGAGAATGAACTTGTAGTATTGCAATTGGGTAAAGAATTAAGAAGATTCCCATTCAAAAAATGGATATCATGGAGACTTTTATTTCCAAGTATTCCAGGTTTCTTTTATTTCCGAGAAGAAGCAAGTCCTCATTTACTACCAATACTTTTTAATAAGAAAGAATTAGAAAGCCAATTGAAATTAAAAGTTGGAAATCTCGAAGTTAAAAAAAATTAAAGACGTGTAAAATAAATAAATAATGTAATTTTTTTCTAATGAATAAATGAAAGAGGAAATGAAATCATCCGAAGATCCAATTAAAACCAAAAATGAAAAACCCTTAGATTTGGGAAATGATAAAAAACTTCAAAGTAAAGAATTAGATAAAAAAAATATTTCTGATGAAAATTTTATTCACAATAAAGAATTAAATAGCTCTCTCATTGAGCTTGCACTTGTGGAACTGTCAAATGAGCGTAATAGTTTAATAGATGAAATTAAAGATTTAGAAAAAAGAAAATCAAAAATCGATTTAGAGCTAAAAAATTCATTCCTTGGGCAATCTGATTCAATTGCAAGAAAGCTAAAAGGTTTTCAGGATTACTTATCTGGTGCATTACATGACCTAGCCCAGTCTGCAGAGCAATTAGATCTGGTTAAACAACCTCTCTCAGTTAAACCATCACCATTAGATCAAATAGAGAAACCCCAGCAACCCGAAGAATTAACACCAGCAATTGCTGACACATTCAAACAAGACGAGGGCTTAATAAAAGACTGTCTTGAACAATTTTTAGATCAACCTGATTTTTATGCAGAACCATGGAAATTTAGAAGAAGTCTCGATGTCGATGATGCAAATTTGATATCAGATTGGTTCTTCAGTATGGGGGGAAGAGGAGCACAACCAAGTAGAGGGAATAGATCGAAAAATATTCTTATTACTGCGGCAATAATTTCAATAATTGGAGAAATATATGGAGATAGGTTTCAAACTTTGATACTTGCAAGCCAACCTGAAAGGCTTGGAGAATGGAGAAGAGGTCTGCAAGACGCACTTGGATTAGGTAGAGAAGATTTCGGGCCAAATAGCGGTATTGTTTTGTTTGAGAGAGGAGAAGGGGTAATTGAGAAAGCAGATAGGCTGGAAGAAAGTGAAGATGTTCCACTAATAATTGTTGATTCCTGCGAGCTATCCGTTGAAATACCAATTCTTCAATTTCCTATTTGGCTGGCTTTTGCAGCAAGTCAAAAAGAAATCTATGCTGAAGAAAATATGCTCTAATTTTAATAAATGGCTAATGCTGTAGGTATTATCGTTTTTAGTTACCTTCTCGGCTCTTTCCCTAGTGGATTTATCGCTGGAAAATTATTAGCCAATATTGATATAAGAGAACTTGGTTCAGGCTCTACGGGTGCAACAAATGTTTTAAGAAATTTTGGGAAAAGGGCTGCTCTTGTTGTTTTTCTTTTTGATGTAATAAAGGGAACATTAGCAGTAGTGTTATCTAAATACCTAGGTTTTCAAGATTTCATACAAGTAATAGCCGGACTCTTCGCAATAACAGGTCATATTTGGCCTATTTGGTTAAAAGGTAAAGGTGGTAAGGCTGTCGCCACTGGCTTCGGCATGTTTTTAGGTTTAGCTTGGCCCGTAGGATTAGCTTCACTAGGTATTTTCTTAACAGTAATCTCTCTAAGTAAGATTGTCTCATTGGCAAGTATTTCAGCTGCTATTAGTCTTCCGATTCTTATGACTATTTACTATTTGAACAATGCCATGTCCTATGCACATATTTCAATCACTATAATTGCAATGATTTTAGTGATTTGGAGACATCGTTCAAATATTTCCAGAATATTAAATGGAACTGAACCAAAATTGAGCAAATAATATAGTAATTCCTTAACCTATATCTTTTAAGCAATTAGCAAAGGCCTTCCTAGGATCTCTTGACTGAGTAATTGACCTGCCAACAACTATCTTAGATGCTCCAGATTGTAGAGCTTCTTGAGGTGTTGTAACTCTTACTTGATCCTGTAATTGTTCTCCTCTAAAACGAATACCAGGAGTAATAATCTCAAAGGGGAATGGATGTTTCTGTCTCAATCTAGATGCTTCCCATGGAGAACAAATACATCCTCCAATATTTGATGTTTTTGCCAATTCAGCTAAGAGATCAACTCTTTTATCAAGAGAAGTATTCAGATCAAGTTCGTTGTTTAACTTCTCTGAACTCCAGCTTGACAAGACAGTGACTCCTAAAAGGACAGGCATTTTTAATCTGCTTTTATAGGCACCTTCCTTAGCACCAATATTTGCAGCTTGAAGTGCATCCATTCCCGCACAAGCATGAACAGTAACCATATCTACTCCATGTTTTGCAGCTTGGTAACAAGCTTTTTCCATAGTCGTGGGGATATCATGAAGTTTTAAATCTAAGAAAATTTTTTTATTTCTTTCTCTAAAAATCTTAATCAAATGTGGTCCCTCACTTATAAACAACTCTAAACCTACTTTTACCCACAAAACATCAGGGATCTTATCGACAAGTATTAACGCGTCATCCTTACTCATACCATCTAAAGCGAGGATTATTTTCTCAGATAAAATTGATTGAGACATGTACTTTTTTTTGTTAAGGAGAAAATCTTCGAAAAACTTTCTTTCCTATCTGAATAATTTTACCTTCCAACTTTTCTTTATCATCAAATAAAAAGTCTGGGGTATCAATTTTTATACCGTCTATCCTTACAGCACCACCTTGAATTTGTCTTCTTCCTTCGCTACTACTTTTTACTAACCCTGATGAGCTTAATAAGTAAAAAGCTTTTGCAGGAAAATTAGTATTACTTAAGGAGACATATTTAACATCTACCCCATTAGTAATACCGCCCATAACTAATTTTGCAGCACCTCTTTGAGCTAATTCAGCAGCATCTTTTCCATGAATATTTGAGGTTACGGTAAGAGCCATTAATTTCTGCTGATCTCTCAATAAAGTGGGTAATGAGTTGATATCTAAGTCTGTTAGCAATTGTATGTAGTCTAAAACTAAATTATCTGGTACTTTTTCAAGTTTTGAATACATCGTTATGGGGTCATCATTTATTGAGACATAATTATTCAAGCTTTTACTCATTTTTTGAGAACCATCTAAACCAACTAAAATTGGAAGAAGCATTCCAAATTGTGGTTTTCTTCGAAAATGACGCTGTAAATCTCTACCAATTGAGATATTAAATTTTTGGTCTGTTCCACCTAATTCAATATCTGAATCAATAGCAAATGAATCGTATCCTTGTAGCAATGGATATAAAAACTCATGAAGCGATATTGGTGTTCCATTATCATATCTATTGTTAAAATCTTCCTTAGCCAACATCTGACCAACAGTTGTTGTACTTAGCAAATCAACTACTTTACTTAAGTCAATTTTTTCCAACCAGGTACTATTATAATGAACTTCTAATCTCCCAGGAGTGTGAAAATCTAACAATGAAAGTTCTGATGGCTTTCCTTTCCCAAGTTGTTTTAAGTACGATTCAGCATTTTCTAAAACTTTATCTTTAGAAAGCTGAACACGAGTGGTACTTTTGCCAGTAGGATCACCTATCTGGGCTGTAAAGTCCCCAATAATCAATACTGCTATATGGCCAGCATCTTGAAAAGCTCTTAATTTTCTAAATAAAATGCTATGTCCAAGGTGAATATCATTGCCGGTTGGATCGATTCCCAACTTAATTCTTAAAGAGCGGTTAATTTTCTCTGAATCTGAAAGTAAAGTTGAAAAGTTAGTGTCGGGATTTTTGTCATGCTGATCTGGGAAAAGATCAATCACACCCCTTTTTACCCAGGAAGGTAATAACTCGGAGCTTTGAATCATTATTAAAATAAATTAAAAGACTAGTCAGACGATTGCTCTAACTGTATTTTCATTCTTTCAAGAGTAGCATTCATCTGTTGAAACATCTGATCAGGTGTTATTCCAAATTGATTTAATTGTGTTTTGAGCTGTTCAACAGTCATCTTTGCTTGGAAATCCTCTGAAAGCTCAAACCTTTTCATAAAAACTTTGTACCTTTCCATCAAAGTTTCCATATTTGATATGAACATTTTTTTTCCCTCTCTATCAAATTTTCCATACTCGGAGCCAATCTTCATAAGCTCCTGATAATCAGTAAAAAGCCTTTTAGCTTCCTCTTGAACAATGTCAGATTCGAAAAAATTCATATCAAAACATACAATTCAACGTCAAAACCTTATTAAATATTGCTAGATAAAAAGGCAATGAGACAGAATTAGTTAATCATAAGTATTGGTTATTATAAATCAAAAAGAAAAAAATTACGAAATAATGAAAAGGGGAATCTCCACACCACCTATTGTAGAAAAATTAAATACCAAAATTTGTAGAAGTAATGAAAAATTCTTTTAGACAAAAAGAAATTTTTAATTCAGAAAGTTATGAATATGCAGCCTCAGGGACTAAAAGCTGTAATGAGATTTCGCTTAAAATTTTAGAGGGATGGAAAAATAAGATCCATGATTACCAAAAAGTATATTTAGACAATAATCAAAATAAACTTGAACAGATTTCTTTGTTTAATGATTTCAATACAAAAAACCTTAACGGTTTTGAACCATTAAAATTGACCCCACTACCATTAAATTTCTGGAGATGGTCTAAGAGCTATCACAAAGGCGCTGCAATCTATTTGGTAATGGAAAGATTTGGAGAAAAGAAAAAAAATATAATCTTATACATCGGTGAAACCATTTCAGCTTCAAAGAGGTGGAAAGGTGAACATGACTGTAAAAAATATTTAGAAAATTATATATTGTCTCATCAAAAAGTGAATTTATCTCCTAATTTAAGCATTCGCTTTTGGAGTGATGTTCCACAATTAACAAAAGAAAGAAGAAAGCTGGAGCAAGATTTAATTCAAAAATGGCTTCCACCATTTAATAAAGAAACGCGGAATCGTTGGCAAACTCCATTCACTGCATAATTTCATACATAATTTTAGTAACATAAAATTAATCTAAATTTTGTAATGCAAGTATCACGTAGTTTGAATGGTATCGAACAATTTTCAGGATCTTCAATTATTTTAGGGGTTTTTGAAGGAGCTCTTAAAAGTCAGCTCGAGGAAATAAAAAACATAGTAAATATAGAATTAATAGAAACCTCTTTAACAAAGCAAAACTTTTCAGGAAAGCGTGGTGAAAAAATTATTCTTCAACCTGTCAACGAGGAAATAAATCTTCTTGTTTTAGTTGGAATTGGATTAAAAGAGAACCTTTCAATTGACGATTTAAGGCAAGCGGCTGCAATTGGAGGTCGTGCTTGTGCAGGAGTAACAGATGATTTAGGAGTGATTTTTCCATGGGATGTTTTCAATCCGTCATTGATTGCAAAAGTCATTGGAGAATCTATAAGATTATCTCTCTTCAAAGACTACAGATATAGAAGTAACCCGGATCCAGTAAAAAAACCCGGCAAAATTGAGCTTATTGGGATCCCAGAAAATGGTAAAGATCTTCTTTATCAAGTTGAACCAATTTGTGCAGGTGTTGAATTAGCTAGAGAATTAGTTGGTGCACCCCCTAATAAACTCACACCTGAAACATATGCAGAGATAGCAAAAGACATATCAGACCAATATGATCTTGAAATTAAAGTTTTAAACAGAAAAGAATGTGAAGAGAAAAACATGGGGGCCTTTCTAGCTGTGGCTAAGGGTTCTTCTTTAGAACCAAAGTTTATACATCTAATATATAAATCCAAAGAAGAGCCTAAGCAAAAAATTGCCATAGTAGGAAAAGGTCTAACCTTCGACTCTGGAGGTTATAACTTAAAAGTTGGTGCTGCTCAGATTGAAAAAATGAAGTACGACATGGGAGGTAGTGCTGCTGTAATTGGTGCAGCTAGAGCAATTGCTCAATTAAAGCCGGAAAAGATAGAAGTTCATTTTATAGTTGCTACTTGTGAGAATATGATTAATGGATCTGCAATGCATCCTGGAGATATCATTACTGCATCCAATGGAAAAACAATAGAAGTAAATAATACTGATGCAGAGGGAAGATTAACACTTGCAGATGCTCTTGTTTACGCAAGTAATTTAAAACCAGATTCAATAATAGACTTAGCTACTTTAACGGGTGCATGTGTAATTGCACTAGGAGATGAGATTGCAGGAATGTGGACTGATAGCAATGAATTGTCTAATGAAATCATTAACTCAGCAAAATCTGTTGGCGAAGGCATTTGGAGAATGCCCATGAGAGACTCTTATATGAAGGGTTTAAAATCTATGTTGGCAGATCTTCAGAACACTGGACCTAGAGCTGGTGGTTCAATAACAGCGGCATTATTCCTTCGGGAATTTGTAGATGATTCAATACCATGGGCACACATAGATATTGCAGGCACATGTTGGACTGATAAAGATAATGGTATTAATCCTTCGGGTGCTACAGGATATGGTGTTCGAACCTTAGTTGATTATATTTATTCTAAAATTTACTAACGTTCCCTAAAATTTTGTTTTATGTGTTGTTAATTATTTAGCTAATTCAATAGAGATACCAGCCTTCTCTCCCCAAACATCTTTTAACCTTTGATCGCGTCCACAACTATATCTATAAATTTTATACCTAAATTCATTTTTGTCTGCGAAATCCTGATGATAATCTTCTGCCTTCCAAAATACTGATTTAGGTTTTATTGAAACTTTTAAATTATCTTCTGAAACACCTAAAGATAAAGAGGCTTTCTTCCGTACTTCTCTAGCGACATCTTTCTGATTCTCGTCAGTAAAAATAACAGCTCTATAAGAATCACCTTTATCACAAAATTGACCTTCGTTATCAAACGGGTCAATATTGCTAAAATATACATTTAAAAGTTTTTTGTAAGAAATAACATCTGGGTCGAAAGTAACTTTGACTGACTCCTGATGACCCTGATGATTTTGATAAGTTGGATTTTTCAATTCTCCTCCTGAGTAACCACTGACCACTTCTGAAACACCATCAAGTTTTTCTAAATCATGTTCTAAGCACCAGAAGCAACCACCTGCAAGTATTGCGTCTTGATCAAGAGAATAAACTGAAATAGGATTAAAGATAAATACCAAAATCATTAAAAAAAACAATAAAAATTTATTCATTACTAATTAATTTTTAACTGATTTACTAATGCATTCTAAAATCTCTTTTGCAGCCCTGCGCGTAACTCCTGATTCGCCTAAACTATTTTTAAAATTTTTATACTCTTCTAACATTTTTAATCTTGGTTCAGAATCCTCAAGTAGAGGAATTGCAAGTTTAACTATTGCTTCAGCTGTAAAATCTTTTTGAATTAGCTCTGGGATCAGATTTCTTTTCATTAATAAATTAACTGGAGAAATGTAGTCAATATTAAAACGTAGAAATTTTTTAAGAATAAATGCAGTAACCCTGCTTATTTTATATCCGACTATTTGAGGAATAGAATTAAGTGCTAATTCCATATTTACAGTTCCTGATTTTCCGAATGCGAGTTCAGCTACTGCATATAGATATGGCTTATAATCATCAACTTGAATGGAATTTATAACCTTCCCATCAAGTTTATACTCATTGATCAAATTAATTAAAGGCTTATCAAACTTAGGGAGTCCAGATGGAACTATAAAATACAGCAGAGGGTTTATTTTTTGCATAATCGCTGCTGCTTTTGCAAGTGTAGGCATTAAATATTTTAGTTCTTGAGACCTTGAAGCAGGAAAAAGTAAAACAACTTTTCTGTTGGAATCAATTCCTAAGAATTTCATAGCATTTTCTCTATCAGGTAATTTCACTAGCGTATCTAACATGGGGTGACCAACCCATTTAACATTTCCACCTTTTTTAGAATAAAATTCAGATTCTTCCTCAAAAATTGCAAGAATTCTATCGCTAAATCCTATTAAATCTGACGTACCACTTTCACCAAAACTCCAGGCCCATTCTTGAGGAGCAATGTAGTAGATAATAGGAGTATTAGGTTGAATTTTTTTTATTTTATTGCCAAGTCTTATATTAGGCCCCATATAATCAATTAAAACAACGCAGTCTGGATTATCTTTTTTTATTACCTTATTAAGCAAAGCTTGTATTTTTAAAGTTGGTATTATAAATGGAATCGCCTCCCAAAACCCGATCGCACCAATTGAAGAGGTATCAGCGATTAAAGTAGCGCCCGCTGCTTTCATCCTTTGACCTCCTAAAGCAATAATTTGTAAATCTATTCCTAAAGTTTTAGCTTCATTTATAAGAGCCTCAACAAGTAAACTACCTTGCAAATCACCAGAGACCTCTCCAGTACTAATAAGAATTCTCATAATATATATTATTTTTGTGGAATAGGACCTCTTCTACCTTTCTCTAAAGACTTTCTCATAAATTGGCAAAGATGATTCGAAGAATAATTCATAGTTTTCTTTGAAGCTAAATCAAGGCCTTGTGCAAGAGAATAACCTGACCTATATATAAATTTCCAAGTTTCCTGTAATTCTATAAATTCTTTATTATTATTTTCAATCAATCCACTACGTCTAAGCCCAACTAAATTCAATGATCTAATTCTTCCAGGATTACCCTCAACAAGACAAAATGGTGGAACATCTCTATCGACCTTCGACATCCCTCCTATCATTGACAGTTCTCCAATGTGGACAAATTGGTGTACTCCTACTAGACCTCCAATAATAGCTCTATCTTCAATGGTTACATGACCTGCAACTTGAACACTATTTGACATGACAATTCCATTTCCAATGTCACAATTATGCGCTACATGACAATATGCCATCAAAAGATTACTATTACCAATTATTGTTTTCTCTCCTTCTTCGGTAGCTTTATTAATAGTGACGCACTCACGAAATGTATTTTTGTTCCCTATGACAACTTCAGTAGGAGCACCTTTATATTTCAAGTCCTGAGGTTCAAGTCCAATACAAGCTCCTGGGAAAAATCTATTGTCAGAGCCTATTTTTAAATTACCATCAAGAATTACATTTGGACCAACAACAGTATTAGATCCAATTTGAACTTTTGGACCAACAACAGCTCCGGATCCTATTATTACTCCCGAATCAATCAAAGCATCTTTTGATACATCTGCATTTGGATGTACCTTAATCTCAATTCTATTTTGTAAATTTTTTAATTTTGAATTTTCATTCATAGTTCTTAGTTAATCAACGAAAACATCAATTCGCCAGAGCAGACAAGTTTATTATCTACTTTTGCTTCTCCCAAAATCTTCCCAAATCTTTTTCTTTTTATACTTAATAATTCGCAACTGATAATCAATTGGTCTCCTGGGACCACAGGTCTTCTAAACTTTACTTTGTCTATTCCAGCGAAAACGAAAAGCCCTTTTGGCATATCATCCATCTGCGTAACAATTAAACCCCCTACTTGAGCCATTGACTCAACAATTAGGACACCAGGCATTAATGGTTTGTCAGGGAAATGGCCTTGAAACTGAGGCTCATTAATTGTTACGTTCTTAATACCTGTAGCTCTTTTGCCGGCTTCATATTCAATTAATCTATCAACAAGAGCAAAGGGGTATCTATGTGGCAACAATCCCATTATTTGATCACTATTTAGAGGGAAATCAGGAGTTGAATTAGTCACAATAATTAATTTGATTTAGAGAATTTCACAAGGGCTGAAGATAAATCGGCATGCAGAGCATGAGAGCCTTTATACACCAAAATTTGCGCATTAGGTATGCCGACCAATGCCAAGTCACCTATTAAATCAAGAAGCTTATGCCTTACTGGTTCATCTTTAAATCTTAATGGAGGATTTATCCATGATGAACCATCGCAAACGAGGGCATTATTTAAAGCACCTCCTTTAATTAATCCAGCTTTTTTGAGCTCTGAGAGTTGATCAGCGAAGCCAAAAGTTCTAGCTGGTGCTATTTCTTCTACAAACTTTTTTGGTGTAAGTTCTATTGAAAACATCTGAGTACCAATAGCTTCATAAGGAAAATCAATAATACCGATTAATTTGAAATTTTCGGAGGGAGTTGCATTTATAAAACTCAAACCTCTATTAAGAGAAATTGATTGAGTAAGGATTGGGCCTGTTTTTTTTGGGCTAGATGATTTAACAATCTTACTCTGTTCAATAACCTCTACCCAACTTAGAGCTGAACCATCAAGTAAAGGGACTTCTGATCCTGTAACTTCTATATGAACATGAGTTAGACCGCATCCAACTAATGCGGCTAGGAGATGCTCTACAGTGGCTATTTTCTTACCATCAATTTCAATTGTTGTACATAAAGGAGAATTTTTTACTTGACTTGGCGATAAAGTTACTGGCTTTTTATTCTCTCCACTCCAAGAAATATGAAAACCTGGTTTATCAGTCGGATGCAAATTTACTTTTGATTCTTGACCAGTATGTAATCCAATACCACTCATAGTGGCAGAATCTCCTAAAGTCCAGCTATCGCAATAATTTTCAGGCCAATTAGTCACTAGAACTTCCAACCTACCCCTAAGTTATATCGCCAATCATCCCCCAAATCTTTACTTGCCGCCTCTAAACGAAGAGGACCCACTGGTGTGTTAAATACAAAACCTGTACCAAGAGAGAATCCAGAACCAGGTTTCTTTAAAAGCTTACCTGGTTTTCCAGGGACACTTGATTGTGAACCAAAATCAGTACCAGCATCAACAAAAAGTGAACCTGAAACTATTCTCCAAATTGGATAACGATATTCTACCGAAGCTTCTCCAAATCTTCTCCCAACGGCTAAATCACAATTACTCCAACCTCTTACAGAGCTTGTCCCTCCTACACAGAAAGCTTCGTAAGGAGGTAAATCTCCAACGATTGCTCCAGTTTTTGCTTGAAAACCAATCGTTTGGGAGCAATCAAATTTTTCTCCTTTTTTTGGTCTGCATCCTTTATGAAATTTAATTAAATTAATTGGAATAAAATAAGAATATCCGATTTTAGCTCTATTAAAAGTTGGAGAATTACTCCCTAAAGAAACATACTGCTCAGTGCTTAGGGTTAAAAAATCACCCGAAGTGGGGTTTCTTGGATCATTCAAATTATTATAATTTGAGCCAATTTTAAGACTTACCAAAGTATTTTCTTTAGCGCAATTAAAAGATACGCAAATAACACTGTCTTTTGGTGCTGAGTTATTTACAAAATCCTTGGAAACCACCCCATAAGGTCTTTTATTACCTGCATAATCTATTGGTCTTACTTTCTGCAAATTCACACCAAGCAAGACACTCCATGGTGACTTCTTAAATGGATTACCACCATTGAGAGGTCTTGCAAAGGATAAGGCCCCTCCTGTTCTCTCAAGAATTATTGAATCTCCTTCATAATCAAACCAACTAACATCACTTTTTGCGGCTTTAGCTAAATCAACAGATGAATAAGCTTGCCCAGTAGGGGTGGTTGAAGCTATGTGGTAAGCAGTTGAATAGGAATTAGGTGGCTCATACCTATCACTTACACCTTTAATATGGCCAGCATCTTGACTTCTTAATTCTGTTGGGACTTCTCTACTAATGAATAATGAAGACCTAAAAGATGTTCTGTATTTATCATTTTTTATCCATGGATCAGTGAGTGAAAGATTTATTAATCCTCCAAACTCTCCATAACTCAAATTAAATTTAGCTTTCCAAGATCTTCCTAAAAAGTTAGATTCTTGCAAACCTCCTTGACCAAAAACGCCTTGTGATCCGCTGTAACCTATTCCTCCAGTAAGTGATCCAGTCCTCTGTTCAGATACGCCTAAAAGAATACGAATATTGCCTTTTTGAGTCAGGGAAGGTTTTAATGTGACTTTCAAATCATTGAAAAGTGATGTTCCATAAAGTCTTTTAATGTCGCCTTCTAACTTCTTTCTATTAAAAACATCTCCTGGCTTTGTCGATATTTCTCTTTTGATAACCCATGGCTTAGTTTTTCCTCTTATTTTTTTACCATCTTCATTTTCCGTATCACCTTCCTCATTAATAAATTGAATTTCTATTTCTTCAACAATTCCTTCTTGAACATTTATTTCAACTGAACCATTATCTGTAATCCTATTTGGGCCCGAAACTCTTGCTAATGAAAAACCTAAATCTGAATACCACTTTTTTATTTCTTTCATTCTCAACTGAAGAATATTCAAATTAAGCGTTTTACCAAAATCTGATCTAAAAATTTCATTTATTGTCTGATCACTGAGTTTTGAATTAACTGGAAGAATTTTTACGTTAGTTAATTTTGGATTAGGAGTAACTTTTACTATTAAAGTTATCCCCAATGGGCTCTCTATTGGATCAATTGTTACACCTGAGAACCAACCAGTTGAATAAATAGATTCTAAATCTCTTTCAACATCTTCACGCTTAACTCTGCTACCTGGTCTTATTTTCATAGAATCATAAGCAGCATATTGAAGTCTCTTTTGTTCAGGATGGTTTTCCAAGCCCTCAATAACGACTTCAGAAATTAAATAAAATAATTTTTCAGATTCTTCATTATTAGCAATCAAAAATTTAAATTTATTCTTTTGATATTTATAATCATTACCTAAAAAATTTTTATTCTCTTTATCAATCTCTTGTGAAAAAGAAGGTTGTTTAGAATTTAATTTATCTAGGTTTTCTTTTTCTATAATTTTTGAAGCTTTAGATTGTAAATCATTATTTACAAAAGATGTTCCAAACAAACATCCACATAAACCTAGCTTTAGAGCTAAATAAACTTTTCTTGAAAATCTTTGCATGAATGTTTTAGTCAAAGCTTCTTAAAATCTTGCTCCATTGAGAGATTACATGGATCAGCGGACTTATTTCTTCGGTATTGTATACGTTTAAGAATCTCACCATATCCATCAAGGACTCCTCCAAGATCTTTTCTGAATCTATCTTTATCAAGAATCCTACGAGATTCATCATCTATGCGCTTATCCCAAAGTCTGCAAGTATCAGGACTGATTTCATCTGCCAAAATTAAATTCTGATAATTATCAGTGCCTACTTCTATCTTGAAATCAACTAGTTCAAGATCTAATTCATTAAAATAATCAATTAGTAAACTATTGATTTTTCTTGCCATATTTGATATTTCAGTCAATCTGGTTTCACTAACTATATTTAATAATCTTAATCTTTCAATAGTGAGCAATGGATCGCCTAAGTCATCATCTTTAAAATAAAATTCTAAAAGAGGTGGTGAAAGTTTTTTACCTGGCAAAATTGGTGTTTGTTTACAAAGAGAGCCATATGCTTTATTCCTCATAACAATTTCTATTGGTAGAATTTTTACACTTTTAGCTAAAATAATATTTTTATCTACTTGATTTATAAAATGAGTTGATAATCCTTTATTTTCTAAATATCTATAAATATCACTTGAAATTTGACAATTTATAATTCCTTTTCCGTCAAAAATAGATTTTTTTTGAGCATTAAAAGCAGTAGCATCATCTTTGAATTCTATAAAAACTTGGTCAGAGGATTCGGAAGAGAAAATTTTTTTTGCTTTTCCTTCGTAAAGTAGATCTTGATAATTTGGCATTTATATACTTTTGATATGAATGTACAATTGCTAATTATGACTTCAATATAAGCAGAAAATTCAAATTAATTCAAAACAAAAAAGTATATTGAGGTGGTGTTTGTTTTTGATGCAACACACAGAGAGTTTCTTACCTAATACTAAGAAGTAACAGGGGGTTGCTTTCAAAGTATCTTTAATTAATAAATGCCAAAGAATTTTCGATGACAACAAAGCAAAATTCATTATCGAGAACTATCGCATTAGAAAATATTCTCATAGTTGGTAGTGGTGGTAGAGAAAACTCGCTTGCATGGTGTTTCAGTAAGTCGAAATCCGTAAAAAATATTTTTATTACGCCAGGCAATGCCGGTAGTGAAGTATTTAAAAAATGCTCTCGATTGTGCATCAAGGAATCAGATTTTAATTTAGTTTCAGATTTTTGTATTAAAAATAAGATTGATCTTGTGGTAATCGGGCCAGAAGTTCCTTTATCAAAAGGCTTGGGAAACATTTTAAGAAATAAGGGGATAAAAGTTTTCGGTCCAAATGAAGATGGAGCACAAATTGAATCAAGTAAAAACTGGGCAAAAGAACTAATGAACGAGAATAATATTCCTACTGCTAAACATAGTTTTTTCAAAAATCCCAGTGACGCAAAAGAATTTGTTTACCAACAGAACGCTCCATTTGTAGTAAAAGCTGATGGATTAGCCTCTGGGAAAGGAGTAATAGTTCCAAATAATATTGAAGAAACAATCAATGCAATTGATATTGCATTCTCAGAGAAATATAAAAATTCTAATAATTTGGTAATTCTTGAAGAAATTCTAAGTGGACCAGAAGTCTCAATTTTCGGATTATGTGATGGGAATAGGATGGTTATTTTGCCACCCGCTCAAGATCATAAGAGACTTTTAGATGGAGATAAAGGTCCTAATACAGGAGGAATGGGAGCTTATGCTCCTGCGACCTTAGTAACTACAGATGATTTACTAAATTTTAAAAAAATAATTCTTGATCCTACTCTACAAGGACTTAAACAAAGAGGTATTGATTATAGAGGTGTTATTTATGCAGGTTTGATGTTAACTAAAGATGGTCCTAAAGTTATTGAATTCAACTGTCGTTTTGGCGATCCTGAATGCCAAGCTTTGATGCCTCTAATGCCTGAAAATTTCCCCGAAATAATTCTTTCATGCGCATCGGGAAATCTTAAAGATGAATCGATCATTTCAACCAATAGATATCACTCTGCTTGTATTGTTGCTACGACAGATGGTTATCCAGGAAATCCTAAATTAGGAGACAAAATCACTATGGGAACAAGTACTGAAGGTGAAAATCAAATTTTTCAAGCTGGAACCGAAATTAATAAGGAGGGACAACTAATAACTTCTGGGGGCCGAGTTTTATCTGCCGTAGGACAGGGAGGAGACTTTGACCAAGCATTTTCAAACGCATATTCATTAATAAAGAATGTATATTTCAAAGGTATGTTTTTTAGAAAAGATATAGGTTATCAAGTAAGGAGTGATACAAGATCCACATCAAGTTAAAGAGGTGTCTATAACTAATAAAAGAAGTTCAAAGATTTTATCTATGTCAAATAGTGAAATCTCCCATTTGGATAGGCCTGAATGGTTAAGAACATTGATTTTATGGTGGTCTGGTTTTAATTTAAGATCAAAATTATTAGCAATTGCCACTCTTGGAGTCAGTTTTATAATGACTCTCATTACTTTTTTTGCTTTGAACAGTATTCAAAGAGATGCTGGCTTGAACGACACTAGATATGCACGTGATTTAGGCCTTTTATTATCAGGGAACGTAACTGAATTGGTTGCTAACGGACAAGATAGAGAGTTGTACAATGTAGCTGAAAAGTTTTGGAGATCAAGTCGAAATTTAAGATATATATTTTTCACTGATCCTGATGGAGTAATAAATCTTGGGATACCAGTAAGTGCATCCCCTTCAGAAGTTAATAGTGAGCTGAAATTAACCAGAAAGCTTCTCATACCATCTGAATTAAAAAAAAGGCCTCAGTTTCCATTAGTTCGGCAACATACAACTCCACAAGGTCAAGTAACTGATGTATTTGTTCCAATGCTTTGGAAAGGAGAATATCTTGGCACTCTCGCTCTTGGTGTTACTCCCAATAAAAATGCTCTTGAGAGTGCAGCCCTTACAAGAGAAATAACCGTAGCTGTTTTCATATCAATATGGCTTCTTGTAATTATTGGTGCAGTATTCAACGCGCTTACAATTACAAGACCAGTTAGAGAATTAGTTATTGGTGTAAGAGAAATAGCTAAAGGTAATTTCAAGTCAAGAATTTCTTTGCCTATGAGTGGAGATCTAGGCGAATTATTAAATGGTTTTAATGCTATGGCTTCACAGCTAGAAGATTATGACAATGCAAATATTGAAGAGTTAAGAGCTGCTCAGGTAAAACAGCAATCGCTTATTGCGACAATGGCAGATGGTGCTATTTTGCTTGATGAAGAAGGGAAAATTGTATTAGTAAATCAAACTGCTAGAAGACTTTTTAGATGGGAAGGAAGAGATTTGGAAGGTCAAGATGTTTTAAATCTAATCCCAGAAGTAATAGCTAATGACTTACATGCTCCAATTGCATCTTTATTAGGAAATTTAGAAGATAGTGGTGACCTAAGATGCAGTTTTGAAGAGCCTCCAAGAACATTTAGAATTGTCTTGCAATCTGTAAGAGACTCAAGTGGTGAAACTCTTAAAGGAATAGCAATTACAATTCAAGATTTAACAAGAGAAGTTGAACTAAATGCCGCTCAACGACGATTTATTAGTAATGTATCGCACGAATTAAGGACTCCTCTATTTAATATAAAAAGTTACGTTGAAACACTTTATGATCTTGGAGATCAATTATCCGATGAGGAGCAAAAAGAATTTCTTGGTATTGCTAATTCAGAGACTGATAGATTAACAAGACTAGTTAATGATGTTCTTGACTTATCTAAACTTGAGTCAAGTAATACTGTTCAATTTGATGCCATAGATATTACTCCAGCAATAGAACAAACAACTAGAAACTATAAATTAAATGCTGACGAAAAAAATGTAAAAATAAACGTAAATATCGACCAAAGTCTGCCTCTTATCAATGGTAACTGGGATTTATTATTACAAGTTTTAGATAATTTAGTAGGAAATAGTTTAAAATTTAGCAGCCCAGGAGGACTAATTTCAATTAATGCATATCCTTGGCCAGATGTATGTGAGACATCTATTCATCAGATAAAAACAGAAGCTCCTCACTGCAAATTAATATCACCTATGCCTAGTTTAAGGATTGAAGTTGCCGATACAGGCTGCGGGATATCAAGCATTGATCAACAAAGAATTTTTGAAAGATTTTTTAGAGTGGAAAATGCTGTTCATACAGAAGCAGGAACAGGTTTAGGTTTATCAATAGTCAGAGGAATAGTAGAAAAACTTGGAGGTAAAATATCTATGGCAAGTGAATCAGGAGTTGGTACAACATTTTGGTTTGAACTGCCTTTACAAGGTTCAGATGAAGAAGAACTTTTTCTAAAATCAGAAAAAAAAAGTAGGGATTGGGATATGGAATTAGATCCAGTAGAAAATGAACGTAAGGAAATAATTTAACTCTTATCAATGCTTTTAAATACTCCAGGTATTGGATCATCCGAACTGATTCTATGAGGTGCACCGCTAAAAATTTGTTCGAAATTTGAAAAGGAATCTTTTATTTGAGGGCCATCATTAGTTATTAAGAATTCTCTAATCCTCTTGTCATGCCATGAACCACGCATCTTAAAAACATTAACAGCACGTGCCATCTCACCTCTAATTTCCACATACTGAAGTAGTAGAATTGTGTCTGTAATTGTAGAGATATGAGAATCAGTTATTGAATGACTACCCATAAATTCCTCTGCAGTATTTGTAAAAAAACCAGCTATTTCTTCTTGTTTCGCATAACCGGTTACTCCAATAACAAACTGTCTAAATGCATTTAAGCTAACTCCCCTAGCCAATGCTGAAAGAGAGTCAATTGCCATCCTTGAGGGTTTAAAACTTGTAATTTCAGTTTTAATTATTTGGAGATGGTCTTCAAGACCTGTTGATTCTGGGTAAGCGCAAATAATTTTTAAAAGGCCATCTTCTTCCATTTTTTCAAAATCAATGCCCCAACTAGTTGCGTTTCTTAAGAGTTGAGCTCTTGAT
>MDTG01062588.1_pt1 | contig 40575 bp, 35 predicted proteins | sample 811421 | NCBI WGS metagenome assembly MDTG01 (sample SAMN05326645, study PRJNA326480) | marine metagenome | isolation source: seawater | place: Pacific Ocean: South East | collected 2011 | reverse complement strand
GGCCGAACGCGAGGCGACCCACCGCGCGTTGTCGCTCGCCGAGATCGTGGATACCCCCATAGTCATCGTCCATGTCTCCAACCGCGAGGCGATGGAGGAGATCGGCCGCGCGCGGATGCGCGGGCAGAAGATCGCCGGCGAGACCTGCCCGCAATATCTGGTGCTCACCGCCGAGGATCTCGACACGGAGAATTTCGAGGGCGCGAAATACGTCTGCTCGCCGCCGCCGCGCGACAAGCCGAGCCAGGACGCCTGCTGGCAGGGCCTGGAGACCGGCGTCTTTGACCTCTTTTCCTCCGACCACTGCCCGTTCCGCTTCGAGGACAGCGCCGGCAAGAAGACGGAGAAGGGCAGAAAGTCCTTCCGCTGGATCCCGAACGGCATTCCGGGCGTCGGAACGTGGCTGCAGATCCTGTTTTCGCAAGGGGTCGCCAAGGGCCGCATCGACGTCAACCGCTTCGTCGAACTGACCGCCACCAACCACGCGAAGCTCTACGGCCTCTATCCCCAAAAGGGCACGATTGCCGTCGGCTCAGACGCCGACATCGCGATCTGGGACCCGACGGCAAAGGGCACGATCCGCAACGCGGACCTCCAGCACGGCGCCGACTACACGCCCTATGAGGGCATGGAGATCACGGGCCGCCCGGTGACGGTGCTGCTGCGCGGCGAAGTCGCGGTGGAAAACGGCGAGCTGGTCGCCGAAACGGGCAGGGGCACATATTTACCGCGCGGGCAGAGCAGCCTGTTTCGGTGAGGCGAGGGCTGCGCCGAAAGGCGCGGGAAGAAATTTAGAAAAGCCGGAGTGGTTGAACCGCCCCGGCGTTTTCCATTGCGCCGCAAGCGCTTTCGCCTGCTTGCGCTGGCGTGCGTTCATTGCCCGGCGCTGGCGGTGCGCCATCGTCGGCTGGTTCGGGTGCCCGCGCATCGAAAGCGGGATATTGGGGGGCTGACTTGCCCGGCGCGCGAACGCCATGTTTTTTGGAGAAAACCCCGGGCCTGCTTCCCCGGCATAGGGTGGGGGCATTTGCGGTCCGACGGCCTCCCATTCTTCCGCCGCGCAGATGTCGTTGAGCGTCAACTGGCTGCGCTGCATGACTTAGTCCTCGGGCCGGGGGAAGCGCTTTCCGAAAATCCAGAAGAACGGCGTTTTCTCGCCCGTGCCGGGCAGGATGATGTGATCATCGTCGCAGAGCGTTGCGCCCATCGGAACGCATGTTCAACAAGGTCGACAGATCCTAGGAACACCTGAGTTTCCAGGGGCCATTTGGACGGATCGCATCCCCGGCCCCGAAGAACTTGCTGTCGCAGAGGCTGTTGGCAATACGCTCGTTTGTTCGTTAAAACGAACAGGTGTCCGAGCTTCGCAGGTGTGCATGGAAGACAACGAAGAACGCAGAGCTGGCAGGCGCATTGCGCTCGCCCGTGTCTTGAAGTCGAAGCGGCTTGCAAAGGACATGTCGATCAGCTCTCTGGCCAAGATCACGGGTCTCGCAAAGTCAAACCTGTCGCGGCTTGAAGCGGGCGAGGGCAACCCCAGCCTGGAAACGCTCTGGACGCTGAGCGCGGCCCTCGACATCAATGTCCGCGAACTCTTCGACCCGGGCTCCAGAACGGTGCGTGTTTCACGGGCCAGCGAATACGGCGAGGCCCAGTCGGAGATCGCGAATTTCGGTGTCACGCTTCTGTCGAGTTCGCCGCCCGGCGCGACCCGGGACCTCTATCGCGCGGCACTCGAGCCGGGGCGAACAAAGAAATCCGCGCCGCACGCAAGAGGTATGATCGAACACATCGTTCTGATCACCGGTAAGGCGCGGGTTGGCCCCGATCAAGCATCGGAAGTCCTCTTGCCGGGCGACTACATGATTTTCGCGGCGGACCAGCCTCACTCCTATGAAGCGCTGGAACCCGAGACGACGGCGATCATCATCATGGAATCCGACTAGGGCGGCCTGCGTCCTGTCGCGCGCAGCCTGTTCTGAAGCGATCCTGGTTGAAGATCCGCCGATCCGGCCAATCCGTTGGAACGGTTGCGGCAAGTCGCGGGCGGTCCGAATTTCGCTCGCGCGTTGACGGGGCCTTGAAGGGGCGTCAGGGACCGCTTGCGTCCGCCGGAAAGTCTCGTGCCGTTTCGGCAGTCGGGCGGCATTGTCGCCGCATTGGCGGTCGGACGCGTCGCCTTGCTGACCTGCTTGGAGCCAGTGCGAGAGAGCTGCCGACAAAGCGTCAACAGGCCCTCCGACAAACGCGCGGCCTTCGGAGCCGCGATCGCTTGACACGCAAAGTTTGTTCGATATATAGAACAAAAAGACCTTATAAAGTTCTGGTCCGGATGTGCGCGATGACCGAAAGACTGACAATCGGGATTGTTGGCTGTTCTGCGGAAGGGGCGGCCCTGTGCTATCGCACGATCTGCACACGAGGCTCTGCGGCCCTCGGACCCTATGAGCATCCCGAAATCGTGATGCACACGCCGTCGCTTGCCCGATATGTCGCGGCGCTCGAAGTCGGTGATCTTGAGGCCGTCGCCGACTTGATGCTGCAGTCCGCGCATTGTCTGGTTGCGGCAGGAGCCGATTTCCTCATCTGCCCGGACAATACGATCCATGCCGCCATGCCCTTCGTGCGCGCCAGATCGCCGTTGCCGTGGTTGCATATCGCCGAGATCGTCGCCGCCGAAGCTGTCCGGCGCGGTTTCCGCCGTGCTGCTGTGCTTGGAACGCGATGGCTCTGCGACTCCAGTGTCTATCCGGATGCTCTGCAAAGCCGGGGCATGGAATTTCTCCGCCCGGAGCCCGAGGAACGCGATGAAGTCGGGCGGATCATTATGGAAGAGCTCGTGAATGATGTTCGTCGCGATCAATCGGTCCGTTATCTGCAGACTCTGATCGCAAGGATGCAGGAGCGGGGGTGCGATACGGCCATACTCGGTTGCACCGAGTTGCCCATCGTTCTGGACGAGGCCAATTCGGCCCTCCCGATCCTCGATTCCACGCGCCTTCTCGCCGACGCGGCGCTGGCCCGCGCCATCATGCCCGGGGCCGAACAGACGCAGGCTGCGACATGAGCGTGATGCCTCCCGCCGCCCCGTCTGCTCACGGCGCGCGATCAATCGAGGTGCCGGTTCTGTCGCAAGCCATTCGGGATCTCGGCGTCCCATTGTCGCTCGCGGTCGAAGCGTCCGGGTTCGTGTTCATCTCCGGGATACCGCCGATCGATTGCCGAACCGGCGAAATCGTCTCGGGAGACATCGGCGTTCAATGCGAGGCGGCACTGACGGCCCTCAAGGCTTGCCTGACTGCCGCCGGCCTGACTTCCCGATCCGTTGTTTCGGTCAGGGTCTACGCGGCCAATGCAGGGCACTACGCGACGATAAACGAAGTCTATGCCCGCCACTTTGGCGCACCTCTTCCCGCGCGGACCTTTGTCCCGGTTGGCTCGTGGCCCGGCGATTTCGACATCGAAATCGAGTGCGTAGCCGTCAAGTCGTGACAGGAAATCGAGGCTGGCCAAGGCGGACTGTGGCGCCCTTTGGTCTCGTAAGGATGGACGAAAGGTATGGCGATGACCGGTATGACCCGCGACGAACTGCTGTCGGCGCTTGGCAGAGAACTGCATGACGCGCTGGTCCGTCGGCGACCCGTCGACCCGCTTGCGATGCGCGGGCATGGCCTGACGCTGGAGGAGGCCTATCGCATACAACACCACATGCTGGCCCACCGCATTGCCAATGGCGTTCGTGTCGTGGGCAAGAAGATCGGCGCGACCTCGGAACCCGTGCAAAAGGCGGTCGGCATCGATCAGCCCGATTTCGGACTTCTTCTGGACGACTGCGCCTATCGCTCCGGTGACGAGATCCCTTACAATCGCCTCATCCAGCCGAGAGCCGAGGGCGAGATCGCGTTCTTTCTGGGACGGGATCTGACCGGCCCCGGCGTGACGGCTCAAGATGTGCTCGACGCGACGGACTACGTCTCGCCCTGCCTGGAAATCGTGGATTCGCGCATCAGGGACTGGCGGATAGGCATTGTCGATACGGTTGCCGACAATGCCTCCTGCGGCGTTTTCATTCTGGGCGAGGATCGGATCGACCCGGCCGATCTGGACCTGGCGGCCTGTGCGATGACGATGTCTGTCAACGGCGCTCAAGCGACCCGCGGCGTGGGAGCCGCGTCGCTTGGACATCCGGCACGCGCTGTGGCCTGGCTGGCCAATACCTTCGGCGAGCTGGGGGAGACGCTGACCGCTGGAGAGCCGGTTCTGTCCGGCTCTCTCGGTGCGCTCATCGACATTCATCCCGATGACGAAGTGCGACTGGAGATCGACGGGATCGGAGCGTGTTCCGCGCGTTTCACGCGCCGACCGAAGTAGGCACGCTGCCTCGAAGGCGTGGCCGGTGCCGATTTGACCAACGCAGGAAGCCATCTGAGCGAAGCGATGCGTTCGTCGCAGCGCTCCGCAATCCAGCGGTGACCCGCAAATGGCTGTGCGACTTCCGGCAACAGGTCTTGAGGCGGGAACAGGATGAAAGCAAAAAGCCGGAGCGCGTCGCGCTCCGGCTTTTCTCGTTGATCGATAGTGAGACCAGCCGGCCTCAGATGCCCTTGATGGCGCCGCCGTCGATGCGGATGCGGCTGCCGGTCACGTAGCTTGCGCGCGTCGAGGCGAGGAAGGTGACGACGTCGGCAAACTCCTGCGGCTTGCCGTAGCGGCCGGCAGGGATTGCGGCGGCCGAGGCGGTCGCGACGTCTTCCACCGGCTTGCCGGTGCGCTTGGCGGCGGCTGCGTCCAGCTCGTCGACGCGAGCGGTGTGGATGCGGCCCGGCAGCACGACGTTGACCGTCACGCCGTCCTTGGCGACCTCGTTGGAGAGCGTCTTCGACCAGCCGACAACGGCGGCGCGAATGCCGTTGGAGAGCGCAAGGTTGGGGATCGGCTGTTCCACGCCCGACGAGGTGATGGTGATCACCCGGCCGAAGCCGCGTTCCTGCATCTTCGGCAGAAGGCGGCCGGTGATGTGGAAGAGGTTTGCCGCCATGCCCTCGAACTGGGCGATCCAGTCGCCGCGCTTTGCCGCCTGCGCGGTGCCCGGGGGCGGGCCGCCGATGTTGTTGACCAGAACGTCGACGCCGCCGTCGGCCAGAATGCCGTCGATCGCCTTGTCCACCGCTTCGATGTCGGTGAGGTCGAGCGCGAGCGCCTCGACCTTGCCGGCCGGCAGGTCGGCTGCCCATTCGCGGATGGTGTCGGCGTTGCGGGCAGCAGCGATCACATGCGCGCCCTCGGCCGCCAGCGTTTCGGCGATCGCGCGGCCCAGGCCACGGCTTGCGCCGAGCACCAGCGCCTTCTTGTTGGCAAGACCCAGATCCATCAGTTCAGCTCCTTCAAACGGTTTTCCTGGCGCGCGATCAGGCGGTCGACTTCGGCCCGCGTCGTCGCATCCAGCGCGTTGCCCGGCTTGCGCAGGGCGGGGGAAGCGATGATCCCGCGCTTGGCGAGAGTGTATTTGCGAATGGCCAGGCCGATGCCCGGCTGCTGCTCGAAACGGGCGAGCGGCAGATAGGCGTCGAACAGGTCGCGGGCCCGCTCCATGTCGCCCTTGGCGTGATGCTCGACGACGGTCGCCATCATCTCCGGATAGGCGAAACCGGTCATCGCGCCGTCGGCGCCGCGCTCCATCTCCTCCGGCAGGAACATGCCGCCGTTGCCGCAGAGGATGGAAATGCGCCGGTCGAGGGTGCCTTCCTTGCGCAATGCGGTGATCTTGGCAAGCCCCGGCCAGTCTTCATGCTTCAGGCAGACGCAGGTGGGAAGCGTGTTGACGATCCGCGCGATGGTCGAAACCGACATCTGCACGCCGGTGGCGAGCGGGAAATCCTGCAGCACGAAGGGCACGTCGCCGATCAGCTCCGCAACTTGCGTGTAGTAGCCGACGATCTGGTCGTCGGTGCGCAAGCTCCCCGGAGGGGCGATCATCACGCCGGCGGCGCCGTCGCCCATCACCATCTTCGTGAGCGCGTCGATCTGGGCAAAGCCGGGCGCCGAGACGCCGGCGACGACGGGAACGCGGCCCTGCACCCGCTTGAGGATGCGGCCGACGACCGTGCGGGATTCCTCCACCGTCAGCTTGGGCGCCTCGCCCATCATGCCAAGCACGGTGAGACCGGTGGCGCCGGCTTCCAGATAGAAATCGACCAGCTTGTCGCAGCCCTCCAGATCGAGCGCGCCCGTGTCGGTAAACGGTGTGATGGCAATGACATAGACGCCACGGGCGTCTTCACTCAATCTCATCATCTTGATTTTTTCCTTTTCAAGTTCAATCGCATCGGGCAAGCGCGATGCGGCCGAGCGCCATCGCGGTTGCCGCCTGGCACGGGTCGATTACCGGAATGCCGAGTGTTTGCTGAAGGTCGCGGCGAAAGCCGGCCATGCCGGCGCAGCCGAGGATGAGAACGTCGGCCCCGTCGGCGTCGCGCAGCTGCGCGCCGACTTCCTCGAGCCGGGCGCGGGTGCGGGTCTCGTCGGAGAGTTCGGCCACGCCGAGGTCGATCGGACGGTCGGCGGCCAGCCGGTCGAGGATGCCCATGGCGCCGAGCGTCTTGATGTGGCGTGCGACGGAGCCGCGCTTGATCGAGAGGATGCCGAAGCGCTGTCCCAGCGTCAGTGCTGTCAGATAGGCGCTTTCGCCGATGCCGAGCACGGGCCGTGCGCTTTGTTCGCGCAGCGCCGCAAGGCCGGGATCGGAGAAACAGGCGATGACGAAGGCGCTGGCGTCATCTTCGAGCGCGCGCGCCTGGGCAAGCAGCGGCAGCACGACGCCGTCGACATGGGCCTGCGTCTCGATCCCCGCCGGTCCCTCGGGCAGAAGGTGGCAGCGAATGTCGACGCCCGCGCCCGCGCGCATCGGGTCGATGGCCGCATCGATCCCGTCGGTGACGACGCGCGAGGAGTTCGGGTTGAGGATGTGCAGGGTCATGACCGGGCCTTTGTCTTGCGCGCGCGCGGCTCTTTCCAGAAGCCGGGCTGCATCTTCAGGTCCGCCGCCGCGCCGATACGTTCGATCATGGCGTCGGTCTCGCGCGCGGCCTCGGCCAGGATTTCTGCGCCGGACACCCGCGTCGGCTTGCGATCCTTCAGACAGATCTCGCCGCCGACGATCACCGTATCGACGTCGTTGCCATTCGCGAAGTTGACGACGCGGTGGGCTGCCATGTTGTCGGGCGCCAGATGCGGGCGCTGCATGTCGACGAGGATCATGTCGGCGCGCTTGCCAACCTCGAGCGAGCCGATTTCCGCGTCGAGGCCGAGCGCTTTCGCGGCGTCGATGGTCGCCATTTCCAGCACCTTGCCCGGCGGCAGCACGCTCGGATCGCGGAAGTGCCGGCGATGGTAGTGCATGGCCTGCTGCATGTGGCGGAACATGTCGGCGGAGCGGTCCGGCGCGGTCGCATCCGACCCCAGACCGACGGTGACGCCGGCTTCCATCAGTTCGATGGCCGGACACCGGCCGAGGATCGAGGCGACGGCGGAGGGATTATGCGCGATGCGGGTGTCGGTATCGGCACAGATCGCGATTTCTTCCTCGGTGATGTCGATGGCATGCGACAGCAGCGCATCCGGACCGAGCAGGCCGAGGTCTTTCGCGCGCGCCACCGATCCCTTCCAGTGGCCGTCCTGGGTGAAGACGACCTTTGCATCGCGCGACAGCGCACGCGTCGCCTGCGCCTGGCGGATTGCCTCTTCGTAGTCCACACGCGGCATGTCGCTTTCATGCTCGTTGCGCAGCACGGGGTAGAGCAGGGCGATCATCACCCGGTTGTCGCCGGCGCCGTGCCAGGCCTTCAGCAACCGTTCGCAGGTCTGGAGCTGGGTTTCGAAGGAGACCGGTTTCGGGTCCGCGCCGCCATTGGCATAGGTGCGCGGATGCGGGGCGCGGGTCGGGCCGACGGCAACCACGGAGCGCGTGCCGACCTCGAGCACGCCGCGCGCATGGGCAGCGCCATAGACCGGATCGTCGGTGCGCATGATGGTGTCGCCGCCGCCGAGCAGGGAGACGCCGGTGGTGACGCCGAAGGTCAGCCGCTCCAGTGCGGCAAGTCGGGCTTCCGCATGCCAGAACTCCGGCGTCGAACCGGTGGTATAGACCTCGCCGCAGATCTCTTCCCAGCGGTTGCCGATGTCCATGCCCATCGTCTTGATCAGGCCATGGCCGGCATGGGCATGAACGTCGATCAGCCCGGGCATGACGACCTTGCCGGTGGCGTCGAGCGTATCGGCGTTCGGATAGCGCTCCGCGACCTCCGCCGCCGGACCGACGGCGACGATGCGCCCGTCCGAGATGGCGACGGCGCCGTTTTCGATGATGCGGCGGTCGGCGTCGACGGCAATGACCGTTCCGCCGGTGACGATGAGATCAGCCATGGGCGGTCTCCCTATCGGACGTGAAGTCGGGCAGGTCGGCGACGTCGATCACGCCGTCCTCGCGCATGCGAAAACCGGGATGATCGCCGCGAAGACCCACCGCGCGATGCGGATTGTAGAGCGTCAGCCACGCCGGATCGCCTTGCAATTCGGCATAGGCCTTGCGGTAGAGCGCGGCGCGGGCTTGCGTGTCCGTCGTGACGCGTCCCTGGTCGATCAGCGCCTCGATGGCCTCGTTGCGATAGCCCTGCCACCAGGCGCCGGCCGTGCGGGAATCGATCTTTTCGTAGAGCACGCGGAAGGTGGACATCGGGCTGGAATCGAACACGCAGAGATCGCCGATCTCCTTGCGGCGGACCATATGCGCATAGGCCTCGCGGTCCTTGTGGATCCGCACGTCGAAGCGAACGCCGATGGCGGAAAGCTGCGCGCCGAGATCATTGGTGAGTTTTTGTGCCTCGTCCGGCAGGCGCGTCGGGCAGTCGAGCGTCAGCGTCAGCCCGTCGGCATATCCGGCTTCGGCAAGGAGCGCGCGCGCCGCCGCGACATCGGGACCGGGAACGGGTTCGCTTCCGGCACCGAAATGGCGCGGGCTGACGAAGCCGTGCAGCGGATCGGCGGCGCCGTCGAGCACCGTGTCGATCAGCGCCTCGCGGTCGACGGCAAGCGACAGCGCGCGTCGCACGCGACCGTCCTGTAGCGGTCCCTTGGCGGAGTTGAGCAGATAGATGATCGCGACGGGTGCGGTGAAACGCACCAGCGTCGCGCCCTCGATGTCGCCGAGATGCGGATCGAGCGAATTGGCGACGTCGGCGCGCCCGTCGGCGAGCATGCGGGCCCGTTCCGCCGCATCCGTTTCAAGCACGAAGACAAGAGTTTCGTTCTTTGCGCCTGGCGCGAAATGGTCCGGATTGCGGGTTGCGACAACACGGTCCTTGCCGGCGCTCTGGAGGCGATAGGGGCCGGTTCCGCAGATGGCGGTCGTGTCCCCGGCGTCGAGGCGCTTGAACGCGGAGGGTGCGACGATGAAACCCTGGACGAGCACGTCCAGGAGATCGGCCATCGGCGCCGTCAGGCGGACGGTGAGCGTCTGGCCGTCGACCTCGAGTTTCGCGCCGCCTAGATACTGCCGCCAGACGGCAGGCGATCCCAGCGTATAGCCCTTGTCCTCGCGCGCCATGCGTTCGAGCGACTGTGCAACCGCGGCCGCGTCGCAGGGCGTGCCGTCATGAAAGGCGACGCCGGGGCGGATCGTGAAGGTCCAGGAGCGGGCATCCTCGCTCACCGTCCAGCTCTCGGCGAGCTGGGCGTGATAGGCACCGTCGCGGCGCTTCACCAGCGTGTCGTAGAACGTCTGGTAGAGCGTCAGCTCGTCATTGGCGTCGGTGCAGTCGTGCGGGTCGCCAAGCGGCAGGCGGGGCAGGGCGATGGTCACGGGGGCGGCGTGAGACAGCGTCATTGGGTATCGCGCTCCGGCTCGTCGGTGAGATGGCAGGCGACCTGTTGTCCGTCGCCCATGTCCTTGAGGGTGGGGCGTTCCACCTTGCAGCGCTCGAAGGCGAGCGGACAGCGGGTGCGGAAGCAGCAGCCGCTCGGCAGGTCGAGCGCGGAGGGAACCTCGCCGGTCAGCTCGATTTCCTCGCGCGGCCGCGTCTTCTCGATGGAAGGTGCCGCCGACAGCAGCGCGCGCGTATAGGGGTGGCGCGGCGCGGAGAAGAGTTTCTCGCGCGGTCCCGTCTCGACCAGGAAGCCGAGATACATCACGCCGATCCGGTCGGCTATGTGATGCACCACCGAAAGGTCGTGGCTGATGAACAGATAGGCGAGGCCGAACTCGTCGCGCAGGTCCATCATCAGGTTGAGGATCTGCGCCTGGATCGACACGTCGAGCGCGGAGACCGGCTCGTCGGCGATGATCAGGCCCGGATTGACCGACAGCGCCCGGGCGATGCCGATGCGCTGGCGCTGGCCGCCGGAGAACTGGTGCGGATAGCGTCCGGCGTGTTCGGTGTTGAGGCCGACGCGGGCCAGAAGGTCCAGCGTCTTCTGGGCGACTTCCTTGCGCGCGGCCCGTCCTTGCGTCTGTTCCAGCAGCGGCTCGGCGACGATGTCGCGGACCTTCTGGCGCGGGTTGAGCGACGCGAAGGGATCCTGGAAGATCATCTGCATCTTGGAGCGCACGGGAAGCATCTCGCGCACGCCGTAGGAGGAAATGTCCTCGCCCTCGATGCGGATCGCGCCCCGGGAGGGGCGGTAGATGCGGGCGATGGTCTTGGCGACCGTCGACTTGCCGCATCCGCTTTCCCCGACGAGCGCGACGACTTCGCCGCGATTGACGGTGAGCGAAACGCCGTTGACCGCCTTCACCCGCGTGTCGGGGAACCGCAGTCGGCCGTCGGTGAACTTCATGCGGTCCAGGAGCGAACCGCCGATGCGGAATTCCTGGTGCAGGTTCTCGACCTGAAGCATGGCCGTCATTGGGTTTCCCCTTCCTTCAACGGGAAATGGCAGGCATGGGCGCGCGCGCCGGTCTCGACCAGCGGCGGCTCGCTTTCGCGGCACAGCGCGCCGACGCGCGGACAGCGGTCCTGGAAGTTGCAGCCCTCCGGCAGCTTGCGGATGTCCGGAACGGCGCCGGGGATCTGCTTGAGCCGGGCCGTGCGATGGGCCGGGTTCGGGATGCTGTCGATCAGGCCCCTTGTGTAGGGATGCGACGGACGGCGGATGACGTCATCCGTCGGCCCGCGTTCCACCACCTTGCCGCAGTAGAGAACGGTGATGTGGTCGGCCATCTCCGAGACCACCGCCAGATCGTGGGTCACCAGGATCATGGAGGCGCCGTTGTCGCGGATCTGGCGACGCATCAGTTTCAGGATCTGCGCCTGGATCGTGACGTCGAGCGCGGTCGTCGGTTCGTCGGCGATGACGAGTTTGGGCTGCGCCAGCATCGCAATGGCGATGACCACGCGCTGGCGCATGCCGCCGGAAAACTGATGCGGATAGGCCTTCAGCCGGTCGGCCGCACGCGAGATGCCGACGTCCTCGAGCACCTCGACGCAGCGCGCATGACGCTGGCCTGCATCCATGTCGGTGTGAAGACGCAGCATCTCGTCCATCTGCTCGCCGACCGTGTGCAGCGGGTTGAGCGAGGTCATCGGGTCCTGGAACACCATGGCGATGTCGCGGCCGCGAATGTCGCGCAGCCGTGCGTCGCCGGCGTCCTTCAGGTTCTCGCCGTTGAACTCGATCACGCCGCTCTCGATCTTGCCCGGAGGGTCGATCAGCCCGAGGATCGAGAAACCGACCACGGACTTGCCGCCGCCGCTTTCGCCGACGAGGCCCATGATCTCGCCCCGCTTGACGGAGAAACTCACGCCGTCGACCGCCTTCACCGTTCCGGAGAAGGTGTGAAACCAGGTGCGCAAATCCTCCACGCGCAGCAGCGTTTCCGATGCCGCGGCGTCTGCCGTCTTTGCTTCGGCCATTATTTCAACCTCGGGTTCAGTTCGTCACGCAGGAAGTCGCCGAACAGGTTGATCCCGAACACCAGCGCCATGATGAAGAGGCCCGGAAAGACGGAGGTCCACCACAGCCCGGAGAACAGCACGTCGAAGCCGTTCTTGATCAGCAGTCCCAGCGAGGGCTGGGTGATCGGCACGCCAACGCCGAGGAACGACAGGCTCGCCTCGATCAGGATGAAGGTGCCGACCTGAACGGTGGCGACGACGATCAGCGGCGTCATGACATTCGGCAGGACGTGCCGGCGGATGATCTTGGCGTCGCGTAGTCCCGCGACACGGGCCGCCTGCACATATTCCTTTTGCACCTCGGAGAGCGTCGAGCCGCGCACCGTACGGGCATAGACGACCCAGCCGACGGCGGTCAGCGCGATCAGGACCTTGTCGATGCCGGTTCCGAAGGCGGACATCAGGAACAGCGCGATCAGCATGGACGGGAAGGAGAGCTGGATGTCGGCGATGCGCATGATCGCCGCGTCCAGCCGGCCGCCGTAGAAGCCGGCGAGCAGTCCCGCCGTCGTGCCGATGATGCAGGACATCAGCATCGCCGTGACGCCGATCATCACCGACACGCGGGTGCCGTAGAGGATGCCGGCCAGCACGCCGCGGCCCTGGCCGTCGGTGCCGAGCAGGAAGCGCGGGTCGCCGCCCTCCAGCCACACCGGCGGCTTGTAGCTGTCGAGCAGGTTCAGCTGACCGACGTCATAGGGATCCTGCGCCACGAACAGCGGGCCGGCCACGACGATCACCGCGAAGATGATCAGGATGATGCTTCCGGCGATGGCCGAGGCGTTGCGCTTGTAATTGTGGAAGAATTCGGAAGAGAGAAAGGTCGCGCTCATGTCATTTCACCGTAATGCGCGGGTCGATCCAGGTGTAGACCATGTCGACGATGAAGTTGATCACGACGAAGATGAAGGCGACCAGCATCAGGTAGACGACGATCACCGGGCGGTCGGCGCGATAGATGGAATCGATCAGGAGCTTGCCGAGGCCGGGCCAGGCGAAGATGGTTTCCGTGATCGTCGCAAAGGCGATGAGATCGCCGAGCTGGAGGCCGAAGATCGTGACCACCGGAATGAGCGCGTTGCGCAGGCCGTGTCCGTAGAGCACGCCGCGGCGCGACACGCCCTTGGCGCGGGCGAACTTCATGTAGTCCTGACGCATGACCTCCATCATGCCCGCGCGGGTGATGCGCAGGATGATCGCCATGGTCGCCAGAGACAGCGTCAGCGACGGCAGGATGATGTGATACCAGCCGTCCAGCGTCAGGATCGACAGCTTCAGCCCCATGAACTCGACCGTCTCGCCCCGTCCGGAGGAGGGGAAGATCTGCCATTGCACCGCGAGCAGAAAGATCAGCATCATGCCGACCCAGAAGCTGGGCAGCGAGATGCCGAGCAGCGATCCCGACATGATGGCGCGGCTGGTCGTGCGGTTGGGGTTGGCGCCGGCATAGACGCCGAGCGGAATGGCCACCAGTGCCGCGAAGATCATCGCCACGACGACGATCTCCATGGTTGCCGGAAGGCGTTCCAGGATCAGGTCCATCGCCGGCTGGCGGTAGACGTAGGAGCGGCCGAAATCGCCCTGGAGCATCCCCTTCATGAAGACGAGATACTGCTCGAACAAGGAGCGGTCGAGGCCGAGAATCCGGCGTGCCTGGTCGATTTCCGCCTGGGTGGAATCGATCGGGATGACCATGAAGACCGGGTCGCCGGTGAAACTCATCATCAAGAAGACGATGACCGAAACGATCCACAGGACGAAGATCATCTGCAAGAGACGTTTGATCGTGTAACCGAGCACGCGCGCAATCCCTGGTTGGCTGTCTCAGGTAAGAAAACCGGCGGCGCTGGCGCGCCGCCGGTTCGATGGAAGAGGGATCAGCCCTCGATATCCATGTCGTAGGCCCACAGGAACTTGTCCGTGCGCGGCGTGAAGTCGACCGCCGTGCTCGCCCCGTAGATGTCCTGTTCGTAGTGAACCGGGATCATCGGAATGTCCTTCAGCAGGATCTTGGTGACCTCCTGAAGATGGGCGTCGCGTTCCTCGACCCGCGGGGTGCTGTCGGCCTTGTCGATCAGGGCGTCAACTTCCGGGTTGGAGTAGGAGCCGCGGTTGACCTGGCCGTAGCCTTCCTTCTTGCCGCGCGAGTAGAACATCACGCCGTACATCGAGCCGGCATCGCCGGAGGGCACGTCCCAGCCGGACATGATGAAGCTCGACTGTTCGGACGGCACGCGGATGTAGCCGAAGAAGTTCGACTTCGGCATCAGGTGGAGCTTCAGCTCGATGTTGATCTTGGCCAGCATCGAGGCGAGCGCCTGGGCGATCTGCGCATCGTTGACATAGCGGTTGTTGGTCGCGTCCAGCGTCATCGTGAAGCCGTCCGCAAAGCCCGCTTCCGCCATGAGTTCCTTCGCCTTTTCCACGTCGAAGGGATAGATCTGGTGGAAGTTCTCGCCGTCGACATGGCCGACATGGCTTTCCGGGACATATTGCGCGGAGGGCGTCGACAGGCCGTTCATGATGATCTTGGAGATCGTGTCGACGTCGATTGCCCGCGCGATGGCCTCGCGCACGCGGCGGTCGGTCATCGGGTTGTCGCCCTCGATCGTCGGGCTCTTCTCGCGCATGTCGAGCGCCAGCACCAGGTTCAGCAGGCTCGGCCGGGTGACGACCTCATAGCCTTCCGCGCGCTTCACCCGGTCGACGTCGCGCACCGCGAGATCCTGGACGATGTCCACTTCGCCGGTCAGCAGCGCCGCGGTACGGGTGGCCGGATTGGTGATCGGACGGAAGGTCACGTTCTCGATCTCGGCTTCGCCCATGTAGTAGTCGTCGAAGGCCTCCAGCGCGATGCGGTCTTCCTTGACCCATTCCACCAGCTTGTAGGGGCCGGTGCCCATCGGCTGGCGGTCGAGATCGTCGCCGACCTTCTTCACGTGATCCTCCGAGAGGATCAGGATCGCGGCGAGATCGTTCGGCAGCGCCGCATAGGGGCGGAAGGTCTTGATCTCGACGGTGCTGTCGTCGATGGCGCGGAAGCTCTCGATGTTCGCGGCGAGGTTCGCCATCAGCGAGCCCTTCAGCCGGTCGAGCGTGAAGATCACGTCGGAGGCCTTGAGCGTGTCGCCGTCATGGAACTTCACGCCCTCGCGCAGCTTGAAGACCCAGGTGACGTCGTCGGTGAGCTCCCAGCTCTCGGCGAGACCCGGGCCGAACTGCAGCTCGGAATCGCGGCGCACCAGCGGATCGTAGAGGTGGTAGTACATGATGTTGGAGCTGAGCTCCTCGCCCGCCTGCGGATCCATGTGGACCGCGTCGGAGGTCAGGCCGACGGTCAGGGACTTGTCGGCGGCGATCGCGCCCGTGGCGGTCATGGCCACGACGGCGACGGAGGCGAGAAGGCGCTTGAAATCGGTATGCAGTGTCATCGGAGGATCTCCCAACCGGTGGTGATGCGGGGCGGTGGTCCGCCCTCGTTTGCTGATTTTTCGAAGAGACGACGATCGATCAGGCGAGCGGGGTCTGGATCTCGATCTGGTAGCCTTCCGGATCGTCGAACATGAAGGCGCGGATCTTGAGCGAGGGGCTGTCCTTGGCCTCGGTCAGATTGGCGACGCCGCAGCTCTTCACCCAGGCGTGCCAGGCATCGACGTCATCGACGCGCAGGCAGAGCTGGACGGGCTTGGTGTCGGCCGCGCGATGGGCGCCGCGGGTCTCGTCGACCAGTCCGACGTGGCCGGTGCCGGCGATCTTGTAGATCTTCGACCAGCCCTGATCGATGGCCAGCGTCAGGCCGAGAACCTTCTCGTAGAAGGCCTGCGCCTTGGGGACGTCGCGGTAATAGAGAAAGGTGATGGTGAGCTGCGCTTCGCCTTCCGGGCGTTGGATGGCGGGTGTGTCTGTCATGGGCGCTCTTCCTTGGGTGCGTTAGAATGCTGATGGTATACCGTATGAATGCAGTGTCAATGGGCGTGCGCCGACTCAGCCGTCGATTACCCGCGAACGGTCAGTAGAGGCGGTGGATGTGGGTGAGAATCGCTTCGCGCACGTTGTCGAGATGGCGCCGCATGGCTTCGCCCGCGCGGTCCGAATCGCGGGCGAGAATCGCATCCAGGATCTCCAGATGCTCATGCAGGCCCGGCTCGAACCGGTCGGGAATGAAGCCCTTGTCGAAGATCCGGGTCTTCAGCTTCAGGCTTTGAACGAGCTCGGTCAGCAGCTTCGAACCGGCAATTCGGGCGATCGTGGTGTGCAGTTCCTCGTCGAGGTCTGCGTGTTCTCCGGGGCCGGGGCGGGCACCCTCGAGTGCCGCCCTGGTGCGGGCGCGCAACTCCAGGAGCGGCTCGACGGGGGAGTTCACGCTGGCGGCCCGACGCGCGGCCTCGCATTCCAGAAGACGTCGAACATGAAGGATTTCAATGATTTCCGAGATGGAGATCTGGTTCACAACCGGCACGCCGCCTTGCGAGCGGGTAACAAGCCCCTCCGAGACCAGGCGGGCGATGGCCTCGCGCACCGGCGTGCGCGACACGCCGAGGCGGTCGGCGAAGGGCTTTTCCTGCAGGCGGGTGCCGGCGGGCAGTTCGCCGCTGACGATCATCTGGCGCAGCCGGTCGTGAGTCGATTCGGCCAGCGTTTGTCCGATTTCGGTGCTGCTCATTCTGTCTGCTCCGCCAGGGGTCCGCCGGACCCTCGTCCCGGACACGTTTCCCAACCATTGCTCACTGCCTATGCTATCGGCAATCGAGCCCGTTGTCAGTTACGGTATACAGCGTGTATATCCATTGGGCAACGAAAGGAGGCGTCATGACCGAAACTGCCTATGATACGGTGATCCGGAACGGGACCGTTGTAACGGCCGGGGGCCGCTTCGAGGCCGATGTGGCCGTCAGCGAGGGACGGGTCGCAGCCCTCGGTCGCGGACTGGCGCGCGGGCGCAGCGAGATCGACGCGAGCGGGCGTCTGGTCATGCCGGGCGGTGTGGACACCCATTGTCACATCGAGCAATTGTCCGGCGCGGGCGTGATGAATGCCGATACGTTCGAGACCGCGACCCGCTCGGCCGCCTTCGGCGGAACGACCACCACGGTCTCCTTCGCCGCCCAGCACCCCGGCATGCGCATTTCCAGGGTGATGGCCGATTATGCGGCACTTGCCGAGCGCGGCGCGCTGATCGATCACGCCTACCACATGATCGTTGCCGATACGTCCGGCGAGAATCTCGACGATGTCGCACGCCTCATCGAGGCGGGGCATCGTTCGATCAAGATCTTTACCACCTACGACAAGGTGCGGCTCGACGATCTCTCGATCCTGAACGTTCTGGACGTCGCCCGCGCCCATGGCGCGATGGTCTGTTTCCATGCGGAAAACGACGGGCTGATCCGCTGGGCGACCGCGCGGCTGCTCGGCGACGGCAAGACGGAGCCGAAGCATCACGCGGCCTCCCATCCGCGTCTTGCCGAACTGGAGGCGCTGGAACGCGTGTGCCGCTTCGCCGAGGCGACCGGGCAGCCGGTGATGCTGTTTCATGTCTCCACCAAGGAGGGCGTTGCTATCGTGCGCGCGGCGCGGGCGCGCGGCGCACCGGTTCAGGCGGAAACCTGCCCGCATTACCTCTTCATGCGCGAAGACGTACTGGACCGTCCGGGCCGTGAGGCGGCTGCCTTCATGTGCAGTCCGCCCCAGCGTCACGCCGCGGACCAGGAGGCGCTCTGGCAGGCGCTGGCGCTCGGCGACCTCCAGCTCGTGACCTCCGATCATGCGCCCTACCGCATGGATGAGAGCGGAAAATTCGCGAACGGGGAGGACGCGCCCTTCAACCGCATTGCCAATGGCATGCCGGGGCTGGAACTTCGGCTTCCCCTGATGTTCGACGCCATGGTGCATGATGGGCGACTGGGCGCGGAGAAATTCGTCGAGCTGACGTCGACGGCGCCGGCCCGCATCTTCGGCCTGACCAACAAGGGCCATCTCGCGCCGGGCGCGGATGCCGATATCGCGATCTGGGACCCGACCGTCCGCAAGGTCTTCGGCGACAACGATCTTCATGACAATGTCGGCTACAACCCCTTCGCCGGACGCGAGATCACCGGCTGGCCGACTACGGTCCTGTCGCGGGGCGAGGTAATCGCCGAGGACCGCGAGATCCTGGCGCGTCCGGGGCGCGGACAGCGTGTCGAAATGCAGAAAAGCCGGGAGATGACGGCGCGCACGCCGGTCGTCTGAGGCGCAGCATTGCGGTCGCGGCGCGAACGCGGAGGCGTCACATCGCCCCCGTTTCGCGTTGCCCGGGCAGCCGCCGAGCAACGTCGGAAAGCCAGGGGTCGGTGATCCCGAGCCGGTGCAGAAGACGGACGGTGTTGAGCATGTAGTCCGTGTTTGCTCCGGAGCGTCCCGAGGCATCTGCGATGATACGGGCGGCGGCCGAGGGCGACAGTCCGCCCGCATAGCGCTCGTGCGCCCTGTCGGCCGTGTAGCAAAGCACCGGAATTTCCGCCCCGCATCCAAGGCGCGCCTGAAGGATCCGTTCGCGGTAGGCCCCGCCCGCCAGTTCGCGGGCCCGCAAATGGGCAATGGTGTGCGCGCGTTCCCTGGCAGGCACGCGAAAGGCGCGCCCGACCACCGAGCCGCCCTTGTCCAGACCGAAGACGAGCCCCGGCTTTTCGCGCGTTCCCCGATGTTCGCAACAGTACACGCACAGGGCGCGCCGGTACCCATGGATCCGCGCCCGGTGGACCTCGGCATGCGCGAAGCCGGGTCGCCACATCAAGGACCCATATCCAAACACCCAGAAATCGGTATCCGGCATTGCGCTTACCCCGGCATCGTCTTTCGGAAAGCCGCTGTCTTCAAAAACATTACATATTGAAAATTGCGGCAGGAAATATCTTGTAAGGGGCGATTTGATTGGAATTAAGTATTTGTAGACGTGGGGTGTTGGTTCAATAATGCGTTTTAAGTTACCATAAGTTGTAATGTATATTTGAAATCACAGTTCGAATGCGCTTTTCAGCCGGCTTTTTCTATCGTTTGGCTGCGGCCGCCTTGCGGGAGAGGTCGCAATCCTGTGGTGCCTGGGCCCGTGACGGCCGGGAGCGCCTGAGGCCGGAAGCGGAAGCCATCTGGGGCAAGCCGACCATCGGTGCAAGGAGGGTCGAGATGATCGTAAGGACATTCAAGGCCGCCGGTGACGCCCCGGTCTTTCGAACAATTGCCTCCAGGGAAATCGTGTCCGGCCGGGACAATGTCGGACACAGCCTTTTCGATACGGCGTTTCCGGCCGGAGTGGACGATACCCTTCGGGACGGAGCCTGCGACCCCTTCGGTGCGCAAGCGCACTTCTGCCTGTCGGGCGAGGGGACGGTCTGCGTCGACGGCAGATGCTGGCCGTTCGTCGCGAACACGCTGGTCGCCGCACCGGCAGATGCAAGCGTCCGCGTCGCTGCCGATACCGACATGCGGCTGTGTTCGATCTTCGCCGGCGATCCTCGCGAGGTCACGGCCGGACCGGTTGTGCGGAGCGTCGACGAGATCGAAGGCACCGCGCGCGATGTGTTCTGGGGCAACGGGCAAAGCCGGCGTTTGCTTGTGCGGGCGGACGGCTACGGGTTTGCGCTGTGCCAGACCCTCGGCAACGCGGACACGGATTCCCCGCTGCAGTACCGTCACCATTTCGAGTCCTGCTATTACATCGAAGGCAGCGGCGAATATGTGTGGCACCAGGGGCGCCATCCGATCGACACCAATGGCGCCGGCGGCACTGTCTTCATCATGAACCGGAACGATGCCCACCGCATGGTGGTTCGCGACCCCTCTATTTGCCTGAGCATTTTCACGCCGCCGATCGAGGGCACGGAATCGCACGATTTCACCGGATCGGCGCCGTCTTCCTATTAAGGATACGCAGCGAAAGTTCACGGCCGTTGACTGCCGTAAAGCAAAGGCGTCCGGCTTTCATACAAAAATGAACCCAAGGTTGCGGGTAATATATATTTCTACGCTTTGGGTCGTGGTCCTAATCTTGAAGGATACGATCTGGCGTCCGCCTGGGCCCAGAAACCCGCGTCGCATGCGTGCGAGCGGGCGTCAGGGCGCGGCCTGTCGGCCGGGGGGGTAGCGCTCGACACAAGCCAGAGGGCTCGATTGTCCAGGGTTGCGCAAGACAACAACGAAAAGGGTGGCGCATGACGAACGGACCATATGACGTGATCGGGGTCGGGATCGGGCCATTCAATCTGAGCCTGGCCTGTCTGACCCAGCCGATCAAGGATCTGGATTGCCTCTTTCTGGAAAGCCGCGACCAGTTCAACTGGCACGATGGCACCCTGCTGGAAACCGCAACGCTCCAGACCCCGTTCCTCTGCGATCTGGTGACCCTTGCCGATCCGACCAACGAGTTCAGTTTCCTGAATTATCTCAAGCAGACGGGCCGGATCTACGCGTTCTATGCCGTCCTGCTCGACACCGACAATTTCTTCGTGCTCCGCAACGAGTTCAACCGATATTACCGCTGGGCGGCGGGACGGCTCGACAATGTCGTCTTCAATCGCGATGTCGAGGAAATCGACTACGACGAGGCGAGCGGGCTTTACCGCGTCACCTGCCTCAACACCAAGATGGGGCAGCGCAAGACGTTGCTGGCGAGACGCGTCGTCCTCGGGTCGGGCATGGTGCCGAATGTACCGGACGCCTGCGAGGCCCATCGTGACGGGATCGTGCATACGGCCGACTACATGCGCCATCGCGAGGCGCTGCGGACGAAATCCTCCATCACGATCGTCGGCAGCGGCCAGAGCGCCGCCGAAGTCTATTACGATCTCCTGGGCGACATCGACCGCCATGGCTACCGGCTGAACTGGCTCACCCGGTCGTCGCGTCTCGTTCCGCGCGAGCTGACCAAGCTGACGCTGCAGATGACGACGCCCGACTACGCGGACTATTTCTATGCCCTGCCGCGGCCGAAGCGCGCGGCGCTGGTGGAGGAGATAAAGGCGATCTTCCAGGGCATCAATCCCTCGCTGATCAACGACATCTACGACCTGCGCTATCGAAAGCGGCTGAACGGGGATGTCGACACGATGCTCATGTCGAACACGGAAATCACCGCCTGCGCGCGCGACGAGGCGACCGGGCGGTTCCAGCTGACCTTCCGCCAGAGCGAGGAAGACAAGACCTTCGCGCTGGAAAGCGAGGCGCTGATCCTCGGCACGGGTTACCGCTTCAAGGCCCCCGCCTATCTCGCGCCACTCAAGGAGCGGATCAACTGGAGCGACAACGGCCGCATCGCGGTGGCGCGCAACGGGTCGATCGACACGACAGGCGGGGGGATCTTCATCCAGAACGCGGAGATCCATGCCGATGGATATCTGCCGCCGGATCTTGGCCAGTCCTGCTACCGCAACTCGGTGATCATTCGCGAGGTGCTGGGCAAGCCCTATTACCCGATCGAGCAAAGCACCGCGTTCCAGCGGTTTTCCTCGCCTGAAAGCAGCCCGGGCGCTGCCGTTTCGGCCGGAGCGTAAGGAGGCGACATGGATATGTTCGCATCCGAGACCCGGTTCTCGCAGCCTCATGCCAAGGCGGTCGCGCATCTTGCGCCGAGCGTCTGGCGCCGCGCCAACCGCATGCTGGTGCGCAAGGCGATTGCCGAGTTCTCGCACGAGCGCTTGCTGGCGCCTGTGAAGGTCGGAGCCGGAACCGGGCGGCGGGACACCTACGTCCTGCGCTCTCCCGACGAGGCCCATGAATACCGGTTCCAGGCGAAGCGGATGATGCTCGACCACTGGAACATTGATCCGCAGTCGATCGAGAAACGCAGGAACGGTCGCTCCCTCGACCTCGACGCGCTGAGTTTCATCATCGAATTCAAGGACGTGCTCGGCATCCGCGACGCCATGCTGCCGGTCTATCTCGACGAGATCAGCAGCATTCTCTACGGCACCGCCTTCAAGGAGACGATGCGCCCGCACCGGGTCCGCGAGCTGGCAGCCGCCGGTTTCCAGGCCATCGAGACCGGCATGACGGAAGGCCATCCCTCCTTCGTCGCCAACAGCGGGCGGCTCGGGTTCGACACGCTCGACTACACCGTCTATGCGCCGGAAGCCGCCGATCCCTTGCAGATCGTCTGGATCGCGGTCCTGCGCGAGCGGGCGACCTACAGCGGCATCACCTCGCTGCCCTGGGATCGGCTGGTCGCGGAAGAGCTCGGTCCGGAAACCCAGATGCTGTTCGAGACGCGTCTGCTGAAGGAGGGCGTCGAGCCCTCGGACTACTACTTCATGCCGGTCCATCCCTGGCAGTGGTTCAACCGCATTTCGATGAGCTACGCGCCGGAGATCGCCGAGCGGCGGATCGTCTACCTCGGACTGTCGCGCGACAAGTACCAGCCGCAGCAGTCCATTCGCACCTTCTTCAACGCTTCCGAGCCGTCGAAGCGCTACGTGAAGATGGCGCTGTCGATCCTCAACATGGGCTTCATGCTGGCGCGCGGGTTGTCGCCCGAGGACATGCGCACCACGCCCGAAATCAACGAGTGGCTTCACAACCTCCTGGCCGGCGACCCGTGCCTGCAGTCGGTCGGCTTCAGCCTGATCTGCGAGGTCGCGACGCTGAGCTATTCCAACGCCTATTACGAGCAGGCGCTCGGCGCCGATACTCCGCACAATCATGTGCTTGCAGCACTTTGGCGGGAGAGCCCGGTCAATCTGCTGAGGCCCGGCGAACGCCTGATGACCATGGCGGCGCTGCTGCATGTCGATCCGCAGGGCGATGCCATGGTGGTCGAACTGATCCGCCGCTCCGGCCTGTCGGCGGAGGAGTGGATCCGGCGCTACCTGCGGGCCTATCTGACACCGATCCTGCATTGTTTCTACGCCTACGACATCATCTTCATGCCGCATGGCGAGAACATCATCCTGATCATGAACGGCGACACCCCCGCCCGTGTGATCATGAAGGATCTGGCGGAGGAAATGCGCATTCTCAACGGCGGCGAGAGCCTGCCTCCGGTCGTGCGGCGCAATTGCGCGACCCTTGCCGATGACGTGCGCATGGACGGGATCTTCACCGACGTCTTCGACTGTTTCTTCCGTCATCTCGCCGCCATCCTCGACGAGCGGGACGAACTGGCGGAGGAGGATTTCTGGGGGCTGGTTGGCGAATGCGTCGCCGTTTACCAGGCAACTCAGCCAAATCTTGTCGAAAAATTTGCGCGTTTTGATCTTTTTTCGTCCGAATTTCCGCGAAATTGCATCAATCGGCTGCAACTTCGCGACAACCAGCAGCTGCTCGATCCGAACGATCCGGACAAGGGCTTCGAATACGCGGGCACGCTGGAAAACCCGCTCGCCAAGGTCGGCACGGGTCGCTACGGGCGCAGTGCGCTCGGACGGGCGGTCGGCGCGGTCGGCGACTTCGCCTGGCGTTTCGTTCCGCTGTGAACCCGGCGGACGAAGGACAGGGACGATCGGCACCGGGAGGCCCCTTTCCGGGCCGGCCGCCGCGCGTGCGGGCGGCGTGATAATGCTGCGCGAGCGCCTTCAAAAAATCCTGATAAGTCACGGAAACAGATACGAAATCGATATTTGTTCTTGGTCCGCCCGCGGGGGAAGATACCGGCCACCGAGGCTGGCTCTGGGCAAGAACGGATCTTGTCGCGGCCGCCGTCGTGTCGCGATCCTTGAGGAGCAGGAACATGTTGAAGACCGTGGAGATCTCCAAGGAGCTGACCCGTGATAGCATCCGCAAACTGATTGAGAAGACGACGGACGCAATCCATGTGCCGGGCTTCTATCCAGCGGATCTGTCAGCGGAATTCGCCCATCGCATCGCCAGTCACTCAGAGCTCGAGGCCTACAAGATCCAGAGCGCGCTGAAGCGGCTCGGCATGGGATATGTCGACGTCGAGAAGAGCACGGAGAACGCCAGCCGCTATCACAGCGAGGCGGTGCGCTCGATCTGGGGCATTCGCGACATGATGTATCCGCACCTGTCACCGATGGATCACTTCCGCCTGCTGCTGGAAGAGGTCTGGCCGGCGGGCGCGACGATCGAGAACATCGACGGTCAGAAGAGCTTCGTCGGCACCTGCCGGGTGATCGAACCGGGCGCGCGCATGCTGCCGCACAACGACCGGCTGGGCCGGATGCTGATCGACGGAACCTCGGACCTCACAGGGCAACTGGCCGTCAACATCTATCTGGAGATGTCGCACGCCGGCGGCGAACTGGAACTGTGGCTCACCGAGCCGACACCCGAACAGGACGAGGAACAGGTGACCCGCGACGGCATCGACCGGGACGGACTGGGCGAGCCGAGGGTGGTGATCCGCCCGGGCAATGGCGACCTGGTGCTCTTCAACTCGCAGCTCATTCACTGCGTGACGCCGGCGGAAGGGTCCCGGCGCGTCACCACGTCCTGCTTTGTCGGCTACCGCGGCGACGACAAGCCGCTCACCTACTGGAGCTGACCGACCCCCGTTTGCCGATTGCCGGCCGAAAAAAAACGCGCCGTCCGTGAGGGGGCGCGTTTTCCGTTGGCGGTGACGTGGTGCGACCGGCCCGGATGCGGGGCCGGTCGCTGAGGCCGGGGGGGCGTCTATTCGCCCGGCGCCACCTGCGCTTCCGGGCCGGCCAAAAGGTCGCGGGCGCGGATCATCAAGGCGGAGACCGCAATCGCGATGATCGAAAGCACGGTAACGATCCCCAGGAGCACCGAGAAGGCGACCGAGAAGCTTTCCCGGCCGAAGTCGGTGAGCGCTGGCTGAAGCTCCGCCGGGGCCGACAGCACCGCGCCGTTGAAGTCGCCGCGCGCGATCATGTTCGCCGTGTCGATCAGCCCCGCGCCGAGTCCGCTGGCGAGATCCGGCGCCGCGCCGAGCTGCAGCGTGATGCTCGACAGGAGCACAGCGCCGAACACCGAGATCGACAGGGTGAAGGACCCGTGGCGGAAGGTGATGTTCACCCCGGAGGCAACGCCGGCGCGTTCCGGCGGCACGACGGCGGTCGCGACATTGGAGAGCTCCCCGTTGATCAACCCCGTGCCGACGCCGAGCAGGAACAAGGCGACCGCCCACATGATCGCCTCCGACGGCGGCGCGGCCCAGATCCAAGCGAAGCCGATGGCGATGAGGACGCAGCCGAAGGCGATCAGGCCGCGCACGCCGAGTTTCTTCGGCGCCGCGAGCCGCGCGCCGATCGGCGCGAAGAGCAGCAGAGGGATGGTCATCGGCATCAGCATCAGACCGGCCGAGGAGGCCGACATGCCGAGTACCACCTGGAAGTAGATCGGCAGATAGACCAGCATGACCCAGAAGGTGATGCTGTTCAAAACGCAGACCAGCTGGATGCCGGTGAAGGTCGGGATCTTGAAGAGGCCAAGATCGAACGCCGGCTTCTTCACCGTGTTCTCGATGATGATGAAGAGAAGGAAGAGGACCGCCGCGCCGATCAGCGCGCCAACGACGGTGGTATCGCCCCAGCCGATCTCGCCGCCCTCGATCACCCCGTAGCTCAGGAAGGCGAGCGCACCGGTGAAGGTGACAATGCCCGGCCAGTCGAGACCGCCGGCGTTCGGGTCGGAGGATTCTTCCACGCGCCAGTAGCACAGCGTGATCAGCATCGCGACGAGCGGCACGTTGAGCAGGAAGATCCAGCGCCAGCTCAACGCATCGACGAGGATTCCGCCGACGATGGGCCCGAAGGCCGCGCCACAGCCGATGGAGACCCCCCACACGGCAAAGGCCTGCGCGCGCTGCGCGCCCTGAAAGGCGTTGGAGATCAGGGCAACACCCAGGATCAGCATCGCACTGGCGCTCAGGCCTTGCGCGACGCGCCCCAAGATCAGGGCCATCGGGGTTTCCGCCAGTCCGACGACAAGCGACATCGCGCCGAACATGAACAGGCCGATCACCATCACCCGTCGTCGTCCGAACCAGTCGGCGAAGGCGCCAACCGCAATGAGCACCGAGGTATAGGCGATGTTGTAGGCGTTGATGATCCACTGAAGTTCGGCAAAGCTCGCCTTGAGATCCCGCTCGATGGAGGGAAGGGCGATGGCGACGACGGTCACGTCCATGATGACCAGAAAGGATCCCAACGCGGCGACGGCGAGTGTCGGCCAGTTGCCGAGAAGTGACGAGTCGGACGGATGTGGCACGGATGTCATGACTGGGTCCCCGAAATCTGGGTCTGCCGGATACCGCCCCGCGCGGGCTGGCACACAGTCGGGCGCGGTGGGCGACGACGGTCTTGCCCTGCAGGGGCGCAGGCTGCGCCTCTCGCAGGGGGCGGGCGCGCCTCCATCAGATGATCGCCATTAAGAGGTGTGTTTTTGGAAAATGCGCCCTATACGCGAGGGTAGGGTGCGGTGCGAACGGGGGGAAATATTTATTTTGCAGGGTCTTCGGTGAATTTGCGTATGACGTTTCGGGTGTCGGCACGCCGAAGGAACGGGTCGGTCTCCGCTCGCGAGAAGACGGTTCCGGCGGGCGAGATCCATACCGGCTTCCTGTCCCGCTCGATCATCATGGCGCGGATCCCTTCGCGAAAATCCGGGTGGCGCACCAGCGCGGAGACGATCCGCAGTTCCAGTGCAAGCGCCCGCGCAAGACCGGGTCTTTGCCGTTGCGCCTCAAGCGCGCGCAGGGCGAGTGCCTGGGCAAGCGGCGCGCCGCGCGCCAATGCCGTCAGTTGTTTCGCGCACCAATCGGCCATTTCCGGGGCTTTGCCCGCGCGCTCGAGGGCCTGCGTAAGCGCGACCGGGGTGTCGACGGGAGCGGAAACTCGAAGCCGTCCGACCTTATCGCGCAGGCCGGGCTTTCCCGTTGGCGTCGAATGGATGCCGAGGACGGCGGGTTCGCCGGTCGCGCAAAGGGTGTCGATCACGTCCCGGCATCGGCTGTCGTCCATCGTGTAGTCGACGAACCCGAGGTCGAGCGCATCGGCACCGTCGATCTGCAATCCGGCAAGCGCCATCAGTTCGCCAACGCCGCACGGGGTGCGGGCGAGCAGTGCCGTTGCGCCGGAATCCGGGATCCAGCCGATGGAACATTCCGGCAGGCTCAACTGGAACCGCTCACCCGCGACACGGTGGCCGGCATGACACCCCAGGCCGACCCCGCCTCCCATGACCGCGCCGTTCATGATCGCAACAACCGGCTTGGGGTAGCGGGCGAGCTTCAGGTCGAGGCGGTACTCGTCCCGGATCTGCTCCCGCGCGGCGGCGACGTTCCCCGCGATCACTTGGGAGTGGACTTCCCGGATGTCGCCGCCGGCGCAAAAGGCGCGCCCCTCCGCGTCGATGACGAGCAGCTCGACCTCGGGGTCGTCACGCCACAGGTCGAGCGCGGCATGGATCGCCCGCACCATCGCGCGGGTCAGAAGATTGAACGAGCGGGGACGGTTCAGCGTGATCCGTCCCGCGCGCTCCTGGCGGCGGATGAGAACGGCGTCCCTGTCCACGCTGCCCCGGAGATCGCCCGACATCCGCCGCGCCGGTTCAGTGCCGGATCAGCGCGGCCGACCAGGCAAATCCCGCGCCGTTTGAGACGACCATTACGGTGTCGCCGGGCTTGATCAGCCCTTGCTCCACGGCCTCGGCGTAGTTGATCACCATGTCGCTTTCCTGGACATGGCCCCGGTGCTTGAGCGCGCTGGTATAGACCTTGTCCGGCGTCAGACCGAACTTCTTCATGAAATAGGCCTGATCCCAGGTCGAGAACGTCGGGTAGATGTAATAGTCGACATCGTCGTGGGTGAGATCGAGCTTCTTCAACAGCCGGTCCATCACCTTGCCGAACATACGGAAGTTGATCGGGATGACGCCCTCGTTGAACTTGTCCATCTTGGCGTACATGTGGAGGAGCTTTTCGCTCACCTCCTCGTTCGGTTCGCGGTTTTGCAGGCCCGGCACATACCAGACATCGTGCAGCCGGCCGATGGAGATCGTTTCCACCTCCAGGATCCGGGCGCGGTCGGCGTTCTTGCGCAGCACCAGCGCGCTGCCGCCGTCGGAGGCGACGGTGATCGGATAGTAGGTCTTGTTGAGGTCCGGCGTGCGGTCGCCGGCAAACAGCAGCGCGGTTTCGACATCGTCATCGCAGAGCATCAGGGCCATCACCGACTTGAGCGCCAGGTGGTAGCTGGCGCAACCGCCTGTGTTCACAGCTGTCGAGAAGGCGTTGACGAGACCGAGCTCCTGCTGGACGAGCCCGGCCGCCGACCATGTCGGGCCGACGTAGTCCTCGGGAATGCTGGTGAAGTCGACGACCAGATCGATTTCTTCGGCGGAGACGCCCGACTGGTCCAGCGCGCGTTTCGCGGCCTCCAGCGCCAGCACCGACGGCAGGTCGCTGGTGACGTGAATGTCCTCGATGCCGATGTCGCGCTGAAAGTCGATGTTCTTCGATAGGGTCCCGAAGGGGACGCTTTCGTCGCGGAAAACGTCCTCCACGCGTTTCTTGTCCGGCGGGAGATAGAAGGCTTCTGCGAGGATTCCGACGTGGTCCATGGCATTTGTCCCTGTCACAGTTTCAGCAGCGTCGCGCCGAGGAAGAAGCCCATCCCGTGGGAGGCCATCAGCACGTGGTGGCCGGGAGCGGCGCCGTTCTGGCGCAGGCTCATGTAGTTCAGCACCAGATCGCAGGAATGCACGTGACCGCAGGGGCCCAGATTGTCCCGGTGCAGGCGGCCGTTGGTTTCCATCGTCCGGGAGAAGGCCTGAGTGTCGTCTCTCGAGATATTCGCGGTGAGGAAATGGTCGATGCCCTCGCGCGCGAGCCCGTTGCGCGCGAGCATCCTGTCGGCGAGCTTGCGCAGCTCGCCCATGCGGTCGCGCGAGCGGTATTTCGCATCATTGAGCGTCAGCTTGTAGAGGTCGAGCCGTGTCGGATAGGCCATGCCGCCGCCGGGGATGTTGAGCACGTCGTGCAGGGCCCCGTTGGAGGTGGAGATCGTGTCGACAATGGTTGCCGACGGGGCGTTGCGCTGCACGATCAGCGCCGTTGCGGCGTCGCCGATGACGGTGACCGGCTCGCCGGCGCTCAACACGCGGTTGCCCGGGATCGCCTTGTCGGCGGCGGCCAGAAGGATGGTGTTCACATCGGCATTTGCGCGGATCAGTGCGCGGGCGAACTTGAGAGCGGCGTGGATGTTGGCCGAGCCGCCGCCACTGAAGCCGAGGGTGAAGGCGTGTTTCGCGCCAAGCTCCGCCTGCAACTCGTTGCTCATCGACCAGGCGGGCTCGACATAGCGCTGCGGCATGACGGAAAAATCGATGATCGCATCCAGTTCGAGCGGGCCGAGGCCGGCCTCGCTCAACGCGGATTGCGAGACCGTCACGGCCATGTCCGTCGGGCTTTCGCCTTCGAACACATGCACGCTCTCGATGCCGAGGGGGGCGAGGGCGCTTGCGTCGACGGGGCCGCTTTCCGCATCCGCGATCCCGTCGAGCGGCAGGGTTTTCGGCGGCAGGAACCGGGCGGCTGCGAGTATTCCAACGCTGTCGTTCGTCATGGCGGGTGTCTCTTGAGGTCGCGGTTCCGGGGCGAAGCCGTTGCAAGCAACCGGGCGCGGGGCGTGGCCCGCGCCTCGTGTCGATGAGCGAGGGCTGATCCGGGACGGGTGAGGGGGCGCGGCCGGCAAGCCGCGCCCTGTGCACTCAGGCGGCGGCGCGCTCGCGCACGCAGGCGTCGATGATCTCGCGGGGAACTGTGTGATCGTCGTACCAGCGGCCCGACAGCGGCTTCTTCACCAGCGCGACGTCCGCCGCATAGGACAGGATCTCGTCGTTATGCGCGCCGATCTCGCGCCTGAGCGAGGCCGGGAGCCGCCCGTCCGCGTCCATCGCGCGGTCGATCGAGGTCGTCAGATGGCGCAAGTGATCGATCCGGCCGTTGACGATGTCGATACTGCGCTTGGTGATGCGGCCGTAATCGGCCTTGTGGTTGGCCATCACCTGCATCGCCTCATACATGCTCGGCAGGAATTCGTCGCGTTTCATCCATTTGGTTTCGTAGTTCATCGCATCGCGCCAGCGCGGCTGCGTCAGCGACTTGCGGTGCGATTCCAGGTCCCGGTGGAACACCGTGTAGCCGTGCTGGTCCGGCTCCTCGAACCACTGGCAGCCGGGGTCGAGGAAGGGCACCATGCCGAAGATCGTCGGGATGATCTTGTCGTTGGGAAAGCGCTCCATCAGCCGGGCGGAATAGGCGACCGTTTCCATCACCGAGGCATGGGTCTGTTTGGGCATTCCAATCGTGTACCAGAGGTAGACGCCCTTGATGCCGATATCCATCGCCGCCGCGATCCACTCCTCCATCTCCTCGTTGGTATAGGTGCCGCGCCCGGTCAGGCGGCTGATCTCCACGTCGTGCGACTGGGGGGAGAGGTTGATGTAGATGTCGAGGTTCGGCGCGACCTCCACCATCTGCTTCAGAACGGAGATCTTCGTCAGCCGGAACTGTTCGAAGGAGACCGATTTCACCACGCCGCTGTCGGCGACGGCGGCCAGATAGTCGAGCAGGCGCGGGGAGGATTCCGAATAGGCCTGCAGCGTGTAGACGCTGAGCGGCGATTCCGTCTTCGGGAAGGTCATGATCTCGCGCGCCAACTGTTCGGAGCGCCGGTGGAAGACGGTCTTCTTCTCCACGTTCATCATGCGCTGATAGGCCCAGCGGGACCCGGAGCACCAGCCGCAGCTTTGCTGGCAGCCGGTGTTCGGCAGCACCATCAGGTTGGGCATGTTGAGAAGGCTCGAGGTCTTGGGAAACATCTTCGACCAGTCGATGGCGACGTCGTTGAGCACCTCGGGCGTGTAGCTGTGGCCGTTGTCGATGACCTCGCCCTTGTCCTTGTAGATCATGTTCTCAACCGCAAAGCGCCCGCGTACGCCGCGCTTGGCCTGGTCGACGAGACTTGCCAGCGGCTCCAGCGTGTCGTAGCCGCGAATGACGCCGTCGATCTGCGGATATTGCATCATCTCGCGGGCGTAATAGGTCGAAACGATCCCGCCGAAGACCACGAAGCTTTCGGGGTGGACCTTCTTCACCAGTCCCGCCACCTCGACGGAGCCCTGGCAATGCGGCAGCCAGTGCAGGTCGAGGCCGATGACGGGGGCCTCCAGATGCTCCAGCAACTTCTCGACATCGAGCGTCGGGTGCTTGAGCATGAGGGAGGCGACATTGACAATCTTCACGTCGAGGCCGCGCTCTCCCAAGAAGCTCTTGATCGACAGAAAGCCGAGCGGGTGCATCTCGAAGATCGGCGTGACATTGCTGCTTTCCTGGCTGGCGTACCAGCCGAGCACGAAGTCGTCGCGGTTGCGAAAATCATAGATGGCCGGCGCGTGGATCAAAATGAGATCGGCCTTCACTTTGCTTGACATGATCCGTCTGTCCCTTTTCGCCCCCGGATTGAGGAGGGTCGACCCATTCACTTCGCCGAGGCGGCGATTTTCTCACGACAAAACGCGGTGAAAGCCGTGACCGTGCGGTAGTTCTGCGAGGTGATTTCGTCCTCGTCGATCGCGATGTCGAAGGTCTTTTCGACGAATTCGGTGATTTCTGCGATCCCGAGGCTGTCCAGAATGCCGCTGTCGAGAAGGTTTTCTTCGGGATCGATCCCCCCGGAGACGTTCACCCCGGAGTGTTCAACCAGATAGTCGTAGATCGTCTTGTGAACGTCGTCTTGTTCTACCGTCTGCGCGTCCATGGCGGTCTCCTCCTGCAAACTGGCGGCCGGGCGGCACTCGCGCCCGGACGCGGCATCGGCCCGGCCCCGCTGGCCTTCGCCGGCGGGCAAGCTCCCTGCGTTGCCGATGCGGCGATCGATGCGATTGCCCTGAATGATGTTTATTCCGTCTTTTTGAATTTACTGGAATAAACTTGAGTAAATGATACGTATAACTACGATCAAGTCAATTAAACACTCAGACTATATTCATATAGACTGATATGCATTTCGGGATTTATTGTGATTTATACTATTGATGACCCTGCTCAAAGTCCGAGGGCGCGGGCCGCGATGGTGCGCTGGATGTCGGATGTGCCCGAATAGAGCAGGCTTCCGACCGCGTCGCGGAAATCGCGTTCGACCTCATGGTCGGCCATGTAGCCGTATCCGCCGTGGATCACGACGGAGTTCTGGCACGACGCGACCCAGGCTTCGCTGAGGTAGAGCTTGGCGAGCGCCGCCTCCATCGCCGCGCTGCCCTTGGTCTTCTTCAGCCAGGCGACCTTGTAGAGCAGCAGTCGGGACGTCTCGTGCCTGAGCTTCATGTCGACGATGCGGTTGGAGACGGACTGGAACTTGCCGATGGGCTTGCGGAACTGGGTGCGCTTGTTGGCGTGGCGGATGCACTCCTCGACCTGGTACTCCATCGCGCCGACGAGATTGGCCAGGATCGAGGCCCGTTCCCACTCCATGGAGTTGTTGAAGATCCGCCCGCCCTGGCCTTCCTTGCCGATGCGTGCCGAGACCGGGACGCGGCAGTCCTCCAGCGTCAGCCAGGCCATCGGAGAGGTGCGCAGGCCCATCTTCTTGCGGTTCTCGCTGACGATGAGGCCGGGGGTGTCGCGTTCCACGACGAAGCCGGTGAGGCCGAGCGAGCCGGCGCTCTTGTCGACGGTGGCGAAGATCACGAAGACATCGGCGACCGGCCCGTTGGTGCAGAACACCTTCGCGCCGTTCAGCACATAGTCGTCGCCGTCGCGCGTCGCCGTGGTGCTGAGCGCCATCACGTCGGAGCCGGCCTCGGCCTCGGTGATGCCATGCGCGCCGATCAGCTCGCCCTTGATCAGGCCGCGGAGATATTTGTCCTTCTGCGCGTCGGTGCCGAACTGCGCGATCGGCATCTGCACGGTCCACATCTGTCCGTTCATGCTGAACAGAAGGCCGTTGTCGCGGCAACCGTAGCCAAGCGCTTCCATCGCCAGAACGGTGGTGATGATGTCCTGTTCGCTCCCGCCGTAGTTCTTGTCGAAAGGCAAGCCGAGAATTCCGAAGTCGGCGATCTTCTTCCACAAGTCCCGGGACAGGACGCAATCGGCATCGCGTTGCTTCAGGTCGCCCTCGTTCAACTCCGCCTGGGCAAACCCCGTAACCTTTTCCTTAAAAGCGTCTTGCTCGGGAGTGAAGCTGAAATCCATTGGTCGCTCCTGTCGGCTCGGTTGCAGGCTTGCGGCAGAGGGCGTTTCGGTGGGCTTGCGGGTCGTGCCCGGCGTCGCCTCAGGTTTCCGCTCGCTTCATCAAGAGAAATCATAATTTACATTTTTGAGAAAATATCATTGTCGCAAGAATTATATCTTTTGCGTCTATCTTTGGTGCGGGACAACTCTTTAACACTTTCATTTTGATTTGGTTGCACTTGGTGGGGTGTCTCATTCTTGTTTATATAATTTTGATATTTGTAAACATGGTCGCCATTATCGCCATACGAGTGACAAAATCATATTGCGTGTATTATATGTGCGATTAGCACGCGAAACTAATTTAAATTACAACCTTAATAAGGCGTTCCCTGTAGGTTCAAAAATATATGTTTTGGTGCAGAAAAAGACGTGCTTCGAATGAAAAGGTCGTCCATTGGTAGGCGATCCCAAAATAGAAGAAGGCAAGGAATGAATCTTCGGAGGCTAAAGTTTTTCGTGACGGTTGCGGAGGAATTGCATTTTGGCCGCGCAGCGGAGCGGCTCTGCATGACGCAGCCGCCGTTGAGTCAGGCCATCCTTGCGCTGGAGGAGGAACTCTCGGTCACGCTGTTCAAGCGAACGAAACGCAATGTCGCCCTGACGCCTGTCGGGGAGCACCTCCTGTCGCATGTGACCAAGCTGCTGGAGGATGTCGAGGCGCTGCCCGGGCTCGCCAGACAGCTGTCGCGCGGCGAGATCGGAAGCCTGAAGCTCGGCTTCGTGACGACGGCGGATTACAACCTCCTGCCGGATCTGATCAGTCACTACGGGGCGACCTATCCCGACGTGAAGGTCTCCCTGAAGGAAATGACGAGCGACCTTCAGGTCGAAGCGCTGCTCCAGGGCGAGATCAACGCCGGGTTGATCATCCCGTTGCACGCGACGCTGCATGCCTCGCTTGCCTATCTGCCGTTGCTGCGCGAGCCGCTGGTCGCGGCCGTGCCGGAGGAGTGGGTGCGTCGCGGACGCATCGAGCTGGCGCAGGGACGGCTGCGCCTGCAGGATGTCGCGGAGGCGCCTCTCGTGCTGTTCCCGCGACGAAGCGCGCCGGCCTTCCACGACATCATCACCACCTATTTCGTCACCAACGGGATCCAGCCGACCATCGGGCAGGAGGCCATCCAGATGCAGACGATCATCAGCCTGGTGTCCGCCGGGATGGGCATCGCGCTGGTGCCGGGCTCCCTGAAGCGGCTCGGCCGGCAGGGCGTGGTCTATGTCGATCTCGACGGCGAGCCGCCGATGATCGAGACCGGGCTGGTGTGGCGGCGCGACGATCCCTCGCCGACCGTGACCCGGCTTGTCGAGATTTCTCAGGCCATCGGCGAGCAGGCGGCGGCCCCGGCTGGAGATCCGGGCGACCCCGTGGGTGCTTGCGCCCCAAGTCCGCCCGTTGGCGGCTCCCCCGGCGTGGTTCTCAACGGCCACGGGGGATAGGCTCCAGCCGGGCGACACGGCTGTCGTCCGGCGCTTGTTTGATATAATTTTCGACCTAATGGATAAAGACAAATATATTTCTGAAATATGGAGGGGCGCGGTAGTTTCCTGAAATCTGTCTATTTCTCAAATGCTTCCACGGGACGAAGCGGGAAAGCGGCAGGGACGGTACACCCCTGACACAGCTGGTGGACCTGACGGAGCTGCGCTGGAGAGCGGCGGACCGCGTGCCGGGTGGGCGCTCGGTCCTCCGCCAGGGGTCGCGGGCGTGCGCCGGCGGTTTCGCGCCGCGCGGTCGGGGCTCGACCGGAAAGGGGGGTGTCGCCCGGCGACGGCCGAAATCGGGGAAGCCCGTAGGCGTGCGGTCGGCGGATGACGACAACGAAACAGTCCCGCAAGGAGGATATCGGGTGCCATACAACGAGCGTTCGAAGACGATTTCGCAAGGGATCGAGCGTTCGCCGAACAGGGCCATGTTTTACGGCCTCGGCTATACGAAGGAAGATTTCGACAATCCCATGATCGGCGTTGCCAATGGTCATTCGACCATCACGCCGTGCAATGCGGGCATTCAGCCGCTTGCCGACATTGCCGTCGCGGCGATCAAGGAAGCCGGTGCAAACCCGCAGATCTTCGGCGTTCCGACGATTTCCGACGGAATGGCAATGGGCACGGAAGGGATGAAATACTCCCTGATTTCCCGCGAGGTCATCGCCGACTGCGTCGAGACGACGGTGCAGGGGCAGTGGATGGACGGTGTCCTGGTGCTCGGCGGCTGCGACAAGAACAAGCCGGGCGGAATGATCGGGATCGTGCGGGCGAATGTGCCGGCGATCTACGTCTATGGCGGCACGATCAAGCCGGGCAAATGGAAGGGCGAGGACCTCTCAGTCATTTCGGCCTTCGAGGCGGTGGGCGCGATCAAGGCCGGGCGCATGAGCCAGGAGGATTTCGAGGGCATCGAGCGCAATGCGTGCCCGACCACCGGCGCCTGCGGCGGCATGTATACGGCCAACACCATGAGCTCGTCCTTCGAGGCGCTCGGCATGGCGTTGTTCTATTCCTCGACGATGGCGAACATCGATGAGGAGAAGAGGGACTCCACGGCCCAGTCGGCGCGGGTGCTGGTCGAGGCGGTCAAGAAGGGCCTGAAGCCGCGCGACATCGTCACGCGCAAGAGCGTCGAGAACGCCATCGCGCTGGTGATGGCGACCGGCGGCTCCACCAATGCCGTCCTGCATTATCTCGCGATCTGCCATGCCGCCGAGGTCGAGTGGACCCTCGACGATTTCGAGCGGGTGCGCCGCAAGGTGCCGGTCATTTGCGACCTCAAGCCCTCGGGCAAATACATGGCGGTCGATCTGCACAAGGCGGGCGGGGTCCCGCAGGTGCTCAAGATCCTTCTGAATGCGGGCCTGCTGCATGGCGATTGCATGACGATCACCGGCCGGACGCTGGCGGAGGAACTGGAGAGCGTGCCGGATGCGCCGCCGGCGGACCAGGATGTCATCCGCCCGATCGACAAGGCGCTCTATCCGGAAGGCCATCTCGCGATCCTGCGCGGCAACCTCGCGCCGGAAGGGTCAGTGGCCAAGATCACAGGCCTCAAGTCCACCTCGATCACCGGTCCGGCGCGGGTCTTCGACGACGAGCAGTCGGCCATGGACGCCATCCAGTCGGACCGGATCCGGCCCGGCGACGTGCTGGTCCTGCGGTATCTCGGACCAAGAGGCGGCCCGGGAATGCCCGAGATGCTGGCGCCGACCTCGGCGATCATCGGGCGCGGTCTGGGCGACAAGGTGGGGCTGATCACCGACGGCCGGTTCTCCGGCGGCTCCTGGGGCATGCTCGTTGGTCACGTCACGCCCGAGGCCTTCGACGGCGGCCCGATCGCCCTTGTTCAAGAGGGCGACAGCATCACCATCGACGCACCGTCGCAGCTCCTGCAGCTGAACGTTGATCAGGCGGAGCTCGACAAGCGGGCGGCCGCCTGGCGCCAGCCCGAGGCCCGCTACAAGTCGGGCGTGCTGAGCAAATACTCGCAACTCGCAACCTCGGCCAGCAAAGGTGCCGTCAGCGGTTGACGCGGCAAGCGATGCCCCATGGCGGGCACGACGGCCGGGATCGGAAACGGTCCCGGTCGTCGTGCGCCCTGTGTGATTTGAGACCCGTTTGCTGAGGGACAGACGCCGGCCTGCAGGCAAGTCTGAAGTGTTACCAGAAATAGAAAAATAGAATTAGACCGACCACTGGTTGCTGAATAGGTTTTGAAGAGGCTGAAACTGCAGCTGGTCTTCTGAACCTGGAGGGGTCAATGATCGACGCCGTGCGAATGTCTTGCCCCTCGAGCGGCGAGACCGGTCGGGCCTGCAACCTGTTCGAGAGCTCGATCCACAACGGTCGCGGCGGTCCGGAACCCGGGACGTCGGCCAGGCCGCATTCCCGCGGCGGGTGGCTGGCCGGGCTGCTGATGGCGCTGTTCGGCGTTACCTCCGCGGCGCAGGCGGCGGACTACACGATGACCATCGCCCACCTCTATCCCGACGATCTCACCAACAATGAGACAGCGCCTGCGCTGAAGCACTTCGAGCAACTGGTCAAAACCGCAACCGGGGGCGCGGTCCAGGTCGAGGTCTTCGGCAATGGCGCGCTCGGTGGCGAGGTCGAGGCCGCCCAGCAGGCGCGTGCGGGAAAGACCATTCAGTCGGTGATGCTGGGATCGGGAACGCAGGCGTCCTTCTACCGCAATTACGAAATGATCACGGCGCCGTTTCTGTTTCCCGACTACCGCACGGCCTGGGCCTTCTTCGATTCCGCTTGGTTTGCGGAATTCATGAAGCCGATGGTCGCCGAAAGCGGGCTGCGCTATCTCGGCACGCTCGACGACGGCGGCGGCTTCGTTGCCTTCGCCAACAACAAGCGGCTGATCAAGACGGTCGAGGACCTCAAGGGGATGCGCATTCGCGTCGAGGAAAACCAGGCCCATATGACGATCATGCGGGCGCTCGGCGCCTCGCCCACGCCCTTGCCCTGGGGCGAGTTGCAGACCGGGCTGGCAACGGGTCTCGTCGACGGGCATTTCCATGCGCCGGGCGTCAACGACATCTTCAAGCTCTATGACGTGACCGACTACACGACCTGGAGCGGGCACGTGTACAACACGATCACCTGGAGCGTCAGCGAGGCCTGGTTCAAGGAGTTGCCGCGCGACTATCAGGAAATCATCGTCGCCTCCGCCCGCGAGGCTGTGGCGATGGCCCATGGCATCGCCACGCAGATCACCGTGGTCGGCTGGGTGAACTCCTGCGAGAAGTTCAAGGAATGCCACGTGCTTTCCGACGCGGAGAAGACGCGGATGCGCGACATCGCGCAACCGATCTACCGCGACTGGCTCGTGGAGGAGTTCGGCCCGAAGGCGAAGCTGTTCGATGAGATGCGCGCCGAGATCGATCGCATTCATCAAAGCCAGCGACAGGCAAATCTTAAGCGGTATCTGGACTGACGCCGGTCCGCAGCGACACGTCCCGCTCGTCGCGTGACGAGCGGGAGCGCGGGGAGACTCCGCGCGTCCCTGAGAAGCGGGGACTGCCGGCGCCCGGTTCTGAAGCGCGGTTCTGAGGCCCGTTCTGGCGCTTGCGTCGCGCAACTGTCTGCGAAACCGCCATCCGGTGCACGATCAAGGACCCTTTCGCAATGACCCTGAGACGCCGTCTCCACCGGATAAGCGATGTCGCGAACAAGGCGACAATTGCCGTGTGCGCGGTGTTGCTGGTTGCGATGCTGTTCGTCTCCGCCCTCGGCGTGGCGCTGGAGCTTCTGGCCTCCGCGCTCTCGGCCGCCGGCCGGCGCGAGATGTTCGATGAGGGCATTCTTGCGTGGCTCTACGCCAACACGCGCCCCTCCATCCTGCGCCTGTTCCTTCCCTGGTTCGGCATGCTCAGCATCACCGTCGCCTTCAAATACGGCGAGCATATCGCGATCATGGCCGCCGCGCGGGCCTTGCCCGGCTGGGGGCGCCGGATCGCGCAGGCGGTCAATCTGGCGGCCGTGGCGATCTTCGCGGTGGCGCTGGTCTGGTATGGAGCCGAGTTCTTCCTCGGCGCGACGCATCTCTTCATCGTCTCCGATACGATCCAGGTCTCGCATCGATGGACCGCGGCTGCCGTTCCGGTCGCCGGCGTCGTGCTCTGCCTGCATCTCGTCGACGGCGTGGCGCTGCTGGAGGAGCGCGACGCGGACCTGGCGCTCGACGGCGAGCTCGCGGCGGCAACCGACGGCGGCATGGTTTGGACCCCGGGGGGCTATGCCGCGCCGAAGGCGGAGGCCGGGCAGGCGTCCGCACCGGCCAGCCGGCCACTGGAGACGACACGATGAGCGCCACTTTCGTCTTTGTCTTCCTGATGGTCATCGGCCTGCCGCTCGGCCTTGTCCTGACCGCCGCCGGCCTTGCCGGAGCGGTCTCCATCGGCGGTCTGGATTTTTTGAGCATTCTGCCGGACCGCTTCTATTCGGGCGTGTCCGGCTACGTTTTGATCGCCGTTCCCTATTTCATCATAACCGCCGAGATCATGAACCGCGCCGGCCTGACGGACCGGCTGATCGCCTTTGCAAGCAGCCTGTTCGGGCGGGTGCCCGGCGCCCTGTCGCACGTCAATGTCACCACCTGCCTGATGTTCGCCGGGCTGACCGGCGCGGCGGTCACGGAGACGGCGGCGATCGGGCGCACGCTGATCCCCGCGATGCGACGCGAGGGCTACAGCGCCTCCTATTGCGCGGCGGTGACGGCCTGTTCGGCGATGGTCGGCCCGATCATCCCGCCGAGCATCATCATGATCGCCTATGCCGCGACCCTGAGGGACATTTCCATCCTCGGGCTTTTCGCCGCCGGCATCCTTCCCGGGGTCCTGATGGGGGTCGGAATGCTCGCCGTCAGCGGTGTCGTGTCCTGGCGGCGCGGATACCGCGCCCATGGGCCGGTCCGCTTCCAGGTGATCTTGCGCACGGGGCTCGGCGCGCTTGCCGCGATGGGCATTCCGCTGGTGATCATCGTCGGCGTTCTCAGCGGCCTGACGACGGTGACCGAAGCCTCGGTGATCGCCTGTATCTATGCGCTCGTGCTCGGCGGCGTCGCCTACCGCCGCCTGTCGCGCCGCGACCTCTGGGAGGCGCTGGTCTCCACGGTGAGTTTCAGCGGCGTGGTGTTCCTGCTGCTCGGCGCGTCGAACGTGCTCGGATGGTACGTGACGCGCTCCGGCATCGCCCGCCACGCGGCCGAGACCATCTCGACGATGAGCGACAGTCCGCATGTCCAGATCCTGGCGGTGGCGGCGCTGCTGATCGTCATTGGCATGTTCATCGACGTGCTGCCGGCGATCATCATCGCGGTGCCCGTTCTCGCGCCCGCCCTGGTGGAGCTCGGCTTCGATCCGCTGCACGCCGGCATGGTGATGCTGCTTGCCCTGAACCTCGGCAACATCACCCCGCCGGTCGGCCTCACGCTGATGACGGCGGCGCGCATCGCCAACGCGCCATACGAGGGCGCGGTGCGGGAGGCCGTGCCCTTCATCTGCGCGCATATCGTGATCGTCGTTCTGGCGGCGACCTTTCCGGCAATCACGCTCGCCGTCCCGAGGCTGTTCGGGGTGGCCGGCTAGACGCTCCGCCCGTCGCCGTCTGGCTCGAGGGGCGGAGGAATCGAAGAATGGATGGATGAGGATCATGAACCAATCGGTTGAACGACTGACTGCGGTGCAGGCGAAAATCGCCGCCGCCGAAAAGTCCCGCGGCGGCACGGGCGACCCGGTCACGCTGGTCGCGGTGAGCAAGACCTGGAGCGCGGACGAGATCCGCCCGGTGATCGAGGCGGGCGCGCGCGTCTTCGGCGAGAACAAGGTCCAGGAGGCGCGCGACAAATGGCCGGGGCTGAAGCAGGAGTTCCCCGATCTTGAGCTTCGCCTGCTCGGGCCGCTGCAAACCAACAAGGTCCGCGATGCGGTCGCG